>Ga0364901_10005_pt1 | contig 96771 bp, 67 predicted proteins | sample ExccelJu500002D4_FD_206968 | JGI IMG/M metagenome (GOLD analysis project Ga0364901, IMG submission 206968) | Enriched cells from Trout Bog Lake Hypolimnion, Wisconsin, USA - BchlTB.July09.5000.02.D4 | ecosystem: Environmental > Aquatic > Freshwater > Lake > Hypolimnion/Profundal zone | place: USA...
TGCAGTTTGCTGACGCTGAACGCAACCAGACTCAAATGGTTGACCCCTTCGCCGGTACGATAATTTACACCTATGATGCTTTTGACCGTGTGAAAACTCAGACAGATGCAAGAAGTCAACAAACAGTTACCAAATATTTGGGCGATGGCCGAATCAACATAGTAAGAACCCCTGAGGGTATAATCACCTTTACCTACAATACAAATAAACAGCTAACTGGTATAAGCTCTCCCAACAATGTGAGCCGCAGCTATGGCTACGATACGCAGGGACGTGTAAACAGCATTACCGATTCCATTGCAGGTTCACGTTTTTCAACTACTTTTGGCTTTGACAACCCTGGCCGCTTAAGTACCCGCACTCATCCTTCGGGCATTGTGGAAACGATGGGGTATAATAGCAATGGATATCTGGCAACCATTTCGGATGGAGGTTCGACGCAATATACAGTAACAGGAATGAACGCATTTGAACAACTTACAGGAAGTACATACGGCAGCACAACTCCCTTGACAGCAACCTATGGGTTCGATGGTTATGGTTTTCCCCTGTCACAGAATGTGAAAGCTGGTTCTGTTTTTACACAAGATTACCGGTATGTGTTTGAACCCGTTACCGGCACTTTAACATCAAGTCAGAACTTCCTGCAAAGCAAGTCAGAAAGTTTTACTTTTGACAACATGCTTTACCGCCTGCTTACAGTAACAGGTCCTCAAAACCTGACGATGACCTATAACACCAACGGAAATATCAATACCAGATCAGACATCGGAACAACGGCCTTAAGATAGGGGAACGGTGCCGGGCCTTACGTGCTTACAGATGTTACATCATCAACTATGGTAATCCCGGCAATCAACCAAACGGCCACTTATACCTCGTTCGAAAAGGTAAGCACATTAACCGAATGGAATTATTCGGCAACACTTCTTTAGAATGCCGGTAACCAAAGAGCCAAAATGGATGTAACACAGAGTGGCGCGAACATCCTCACGCGCTGGTATGCCGGTAACAGTTACATGAAGGAATCCGCAGCCGGTGTTACCAAAGAATATACCTATCCTGGAGGGGATGCTTATACAGTTCCGGTGGCTGCAATAACCCAAAGCGGCACAACAACGTATTACTATCTTTTGCGCGATTATTTAGGCAGCATTACCCGCGTGGTAAATGCTACGACTAATGTGGCGAGCGAATACAGCTTTGATGTTTGGGGCCGCAGAAGAAACCCTGCAGATTGGAGCTATACCCTGACAAACCAGCCAGCCTTGTTTGCCGATCGCGGGTTTACCAGCCATGAATTCCTTTCGTCGTTTAATTTGTACAACATGAACGGGAGACTTTATGACCCGCTGGCAGGAAGGTTTTTGAGTGCCGACAATTATGTTCAAGAACCAAACAAATGATTCCTCTTTTTTTAATGGGGAACGCTAAAATTGAAAAGGATGAAACCGGGCGGCTTCATCCTTTTACTAAAACTAACCAAACTAACTAACCTAACTAAACCTAAACTTATGAAAAAAAATGTACTACAAAGGTATGGGCGTACATGGTGATATCCAAATTATTAATGTTAATAAAAGGTAAATTTTCTGTTATCTGTTTATGACATGCTGATATTTTGGATATATGTATTTTGTTTAGTAGGTTTGGCGCGCTTTAATCCTTGCCATACTGGTCCAACCGGTTGCTGGATAGATGATAATCGTTTTAAATGACCCGCGAATGAATGTAACTGCCCTGATAAGGAAATTAAGTATGAGATTAAATAAGTCAAGAGGCCCTCTTTATGACACCTTTGCATTTTTATTAATTTGTAGTTTAACCCTTTTCTGCCCCGGGTTAATCCAGGCCTCTGTCCCCCTGAATTCTCTCTCTCAAAAAAATCAAACTCAGGAAGTTCGTGATGGAAAATTGCTACGAAGTGAATTGTGGCAACCTTTCGACGGATCGAAAGTTAAGGGTGATTTTTTTGTTTCCCCGGGTGGAGATGACCGCTGGTCCGGAACTCTTGATCAGCCCAATGCAACCCGCACCGACGGACCATTTGCAACCATTGGCAGGGCAAAACTGGCTGTCAGTGAATTAAAGAGAAAGGTTTATCAGCTGAAAGGGAAAGCGATTGATGCCCGGTATGCAGGTTCCTCACATCCGTATGGAAAGGGTAAGGATATTGTTGTGTTTATCCGTAACGGATTTTATCCGCTTACGGAACCTTTGGTTTTTACTCCTGGTGATGGCGGAGAGCGGGTAGAAACAAATCTTCCGTCGGGTGCTTTTGAATGGCATCATCTACGCGATAATTACGTTACCTATGCGGCATATCCGGGCGAAAAGCCGGTTATTTCCGGGGCTGTTCCCGTTAAAAACTGGGAAAAGCGGGGGAATGAATGGGTGGTTCCCTTTAGCCGAAATGAGGTATCTGCATTAATTGCCAACGGAAAAAAGCAGACGCTGGCGAGATTCCCCAATGAAGGTTATCTGACCCTCCGAAAAACCCCGGCTTCGACCTCGGAAATCCCATTCAAAGCTGGTGAACTGAGGAATTGGAAAGATATGGAGAATAACCGAATTGTTATTTTGCTGAGGTGGCGAACTGCCTATAACTCGATTGAAAAAATTGATGAAAATAATCAGATCGCCTATCTTAAAGAGCCTGAAGATGGTCCGGGGAAAAATAACGGACTGCTGGTGGTTCCTCCCCGTTATTACGTCGAGAATATCAAGGAGCTTTTAGACGCCCCTGGAGAGTGGTTTTTCGATCAGAAGAGCCACGAAATCAGCTATATCCCTGAAAAAAACATAGCTGAACCCAATCTGGCAAATATATCGGTGCCTCAGCTGAATCATCTTGTCCAGGTAACAGGAAGTGAGGAGAACCCGGTTCGGAATCTGCGGTTTTACGGTTTGGCTTTCGAAGGGGCAAAAGAGAACTTCCGGAATTTCCCTCATCATTACGAAACAACTCCCGGATGTATTGCGATTACCTGGGATTTCGCCACCGACTGCGAGTTTGCCAATTCTGAATTACGGGCCTGCGGTGGAGTAGGAATGGCCATTGGATCAGGATGTTACGGCATGCGCATTTTCAATAATACCTTCGACGGTCTTGAACAGGGCGCTTTAAATGTCAGTGGAACCGGCGATCTGAAGAACGGGAAGCTGAGCCAGATTACCCGGGAAACACTGGTTGATCACAATGTCTTTTCCTCCTGCGGACTCGGCGGGGGAATCACCCTGGGTATCGGCGGAACCATCCATACAACCGTCTCGCATAATTATTTCACAAAATCGGGGAGGCCGTATACCATGGACATCGGTTCAGGAGGGCTGGAAGGGACTGTTACCGGCGATGTTGTTGTTGAATACAACCATTTTGAGGATGTTCAGCAGGATGCCGATGACGCCGGGGTTATTGTGGTTACCGGTATGACCACCAGTTCCACTGTCCGTAATAATATCATCCACCGGGTGCACCGCGGATTCTTCAGCGATAATGTTGCGTTCTGGTTCGACAATATGTCGAGTAACTGGACGGTTAAAAACAACATCTATTTCGATCTCGAACAGGGAGATATGAAAACCTGCGGAACCTATCTGATCAACAATGACTATTCCGATAATTTCCTGATTGAGCCTCCACAAACTCTGCCCGAGCAATTTATCGCGGGTAAACCCATCTTTGCCTGCTCTAACCTGCAAATAACATTCAATGGCAAGCCGGTTGAGGGCCCCATTCCGGCAGGTTCCTTAGTCAAAGTCAGGGCTGATGTCCTTAACACAGGTGGCTCGGGCGTAGCTCAGGTCACCCTCCTGTCAGACCGCAAAGCGATCGAAGAAAAGCCATTCCCGGTGATCCGGAACAACACCCGGACCATTGAATTTGATTTGCGGCTCAATGAACCCGGAACTCAGGAAATAGCTGTTGGAGAAACCAGAGCTCAACAAGTCGCCGTTCAGGGTGAAAAACCCAAAATCGCTTTTGATCAGATTCACCTGTCAGAAGAGCGGCTGCTTGCAGGAGAGAGTGTTCATGTTTCGGCCATTGCCACAAATTTACTTTCTTCAGGTATTCAGGCTGCTATCCCGTTGTTCGCCAATGGAAGCGAGATGAAGAGTCAATCGCTTATCCTTCAGGGAAAAGAGTCGAAGGAGATCTCGTTTGATCTGGCGCCTGAAGCCGGTAACTATCAGATCCGGATCGGCAACAGTGATGTAGTGACCTTAAAAATCCTCAGATGTAAAGAGGTTAATTTGTCAAAACAGAAATTGTATACCTATATCTCGCCCAAATCAAAACCATCAGTTGTGGAAGTGATTCAAAAGGAGAACAGGTATATTCTGAAAGCCAGCGGATGGGACTTTTACCATGCCGAAGATGCATATGCGACCGTTTATCTTAAAAAATTGAAAGGTGATTTTGTCTCAACAGCAAAAATTTCAGCCTTTGGAAACCTTACCAGTGAATGGTACCGGACGGGTCTTTTCGTCAGAAATGATATCCCCAAAAGTTTTGATGTAGACAGGGGGAGCCTCGGATCAGTGCTTATGTTCAGTACGCCCGGGCGGGCGGGGATCGAATACGATGAATTTGGAAACGGCTGCATGCACAAGGCTGCCAGCGAGAATCTTCCCGAAAACTCCCCAACCCCAATCTGGGTGCGTCTTGAGCGGCATGGGGATCGTTTCACCGGTTATGTAAGTCTGGATGGTAAAAACTGGATTATTAAAAGGCAAACCAATCTGATTCCGGGGATTGAAAAAGCTGTTGACCTGGGTTTGGCGGCTGGTTCTCCCGATCAGAAACAATATACCGTGGAGTTTGAGGATTGGAAAATAAAGGTTGAGGGGCTTTAGAGACGAGGCATATCTTGTCTCTCCCAATAATTTGACATGCGAAATGTTATAATGGGATTTTAATCAACCCGTGAATCTTCATGAATTCGACCCCGCCGTCGAAAATCATCTGGATTCCGATTGTGGCAATAATTAACCCGATTATTCGCACTAAGGCGGACATTAAATTAAGCTTAATCAGGATTTTGCCAATGTTTTTGGCGAAGAGCATGATTAACAGGTTTACTGCAAGGGCGGCAAATACCGCTGAAACAGTCACCAGTGATCCGTACTGGGCAGGGAAAGTAACTGTTGCAGTGATGGTTCCCGGGCCGGCGATCATCGGAATAGCGATAGGCACGGAGGAGATATCCCTGATACTTACATCTTTTCCAATATTGATCAATACGCCATGTTGCAGCGCCATCCATCCGCTGTAGACAAGCACCATTCCGCAGGTAACCCGGAATGAGTAAAGCTCGATCCGGAAGACATAAGTGAAAATCAAATTCCCAAGAAACAGGAAGAAAACCAAAATAACAAATGCGGTTATGGATGACTTGATGGAGATATACTTTAATTCGCTGTCTTTCAATTGATTTTGCAGCGAGTTAATCAGAAATATCTTCTGAATGGGGTTAATCAGCGCTAAGAGCGTAATAAATGAACTGACGAAATAGGCTGCCTTAAAGGTAAATATGGTGTCAGAAAAGATCATTGAGGCAAAGTTATTAAACTAATTCTGAATATTCTGTAAGGACCTCTTTTATCTTTCGGAAGATGAATTTGTGAAATGGTAAACAACAAATCTCCGTTAACATCAAAAGCGAATGAGTCGGGCCATTTTATCGCCTCATCACTGATTACAACCTCGAAGTTTCCCTTTTTGTCCAGTCTGCTAATTGCGTTACGCTCCAGGCTGGTCAGGTAAAGATTCCCTTTTTTATCGAATATCAGGCCGTCATTGGCTCCGGTTTTTGCAAATAATTCGACTTTACGGCCCAGCAATGAATCATTCAGCCTTTTATCCAGAAGCGCTTCTGTAGGAATGCGGTAGACATTTTCTCCCATCAATGACGAATAGTATAGGTACTTCTTTGAAGAATCCAGCGCAATGCCATCAGAGTGGACGGGATGTGTTCTTTCATATCCTTCAATTGTGATCTTTGGTACCTCAGCAAGGGTCGAATGATGTTTAGCCAAAACACGTCTGATTTCGTTAGTGCGTAAATCGAATATTACAATACCCCCAACATCCGAATCGGTGAGGTAGGCGATCTGCTTTTTATTGTCTATGCGCAGATCATTCAGGTAACTTTTACCGGTAATTTTGCTGGCAGGGAGATTAAATTCCCGTTTGAGACTATTATCAGCCAGGTCAAACACATAAAGGTGAGCCGCCTTGGTCGAATCTGTTTTGGGTTCCTGCCCCGTGTCAAGTACCCAGAGCAGATTCAAATTGTCTACATAAACACTCTGAACGCAGATGAATTTATTTTTTCTGACCATCAGCTGATCCCAGTTGTTCCAGTCACCATTTGGATATGGGATTACTTTACCATTTATTATCTCACCAACAGAAACAGGTGTATTGGCTGACCACCTCGGGAAATTGACAAATATTCTGCCTGTCCCGGATACGGCTATCCCTGTCCATTGAAACTTACTTTCTGCAACTATGGACAGTCGTGGAGATACCGGACCCTCTTTTGTATTCAGACCCGGTGACCTGCCAGAAATTAATGCAATAAGAACTGTGAATATTAGATTTTTCATAGCTAATCGCTTCTTTGACTAAAAAAATTCCTGCCTGAAAAACACAAGGGCTTTCCGGAGGGTGTTTGAAATTAATTTTTTGTACCTAAAGGAAATAAAAAATCAGATACCGGAAGACTTTCCCCTGATTCAAAAAACCATATGCTGCTAAAAATGTTCAAATGTAAAATGCAGATTGCCGTTCGTAATAGTTAATCGTAAATAGCCGGCGTTACTTAATCCATCTTCAAGCGCATCCATCACGATATACCAGGTTATTCCGAATAACGCTGAATTGTGTTGGTGATCGTGACCGTTTATAACCATAGAAACATGATACCTGGTGAATAAATCTATTAATACCTGCAATTCTTCAACGAGAGGATTGGTGCTGACTGTGCGTCTGAAACGAAAAAAATTGTCGTGCGTAAAAACAAAACAGTTGCGATAATCAGAACGTGTAGTTCCCAGTAAATGGGTCAGCCAGGCTAACTGCTTATCTCCCAGTGTTCCGCCTCCGGTATCCAGACAGATGCACAAATCGGTGGCAACCGGTGTTTTAATCATGAAAAGGTAGGTGGAGGTCCCAAACCGGGCATGGAATTCGTTCCACCCTTGGTAAAAAAGATCATGATTGCCAACGATGGGAAATGTTATCAATGAATCCTGATCGGGCAGATGTTGCTCAAATATAGCGTAGTCGGCAGCGCGACCATTGGTCAGATCACCCACCATCACCACTGCCGAGACTTGGGTGGCTCTGGCAATCCGAAACAAGCGAACCAGATTGACCGTACCTCCCACATGACTATCTCCCATGCTAAGCAAGGTATAATCATCGTAAGGGACCTCTACTACCTTGAAGGGGTGTGTGCTGTTCCACAACACAGATTGCTCAAAGCGCAGATTGGCTGATTTATACGAGACAAACATTCCTGTCAATGCATGATCTTTAAGGCATGCAGAACATAGCTGTGAGGCAGCAAACAGGATGAAAAGTTTTTTGATTATCGGATTTTCCATATTATGCCGGTTCTGAAAAAGAATCCAAAATAGTTCACCGAAAGGTTAGCGGCTCCGGCACTTTTGTACCAGGCTTCCACATAAAGAAATAAGGGTGTGCTGATTTTGTATAAACCATTCAGTCTAAGCATTGGATTAGTTTCCTGTTCAAGGATAAAATGGTCGATATTAGTCAGTGAAGCCCCGATATTCCAGCAGTTTCCAGTTGGTTTAATCAGATAATCAACAGAATACATCAGATTCATCACCTCGTGGATTATAGCGGCATTTTCTCCAATCTGATATTCCCGGATTGCTTTTTGTCTGAACGCATAGGTCCGGGAATTTGAGCCTATCTGGAATCCGAAGTGATTATTTTCGTGCTTTAACCGGCCTCCCCAATTGGTTTCGCGAAGCAGTTCGGAGAAGGGTGTGGAGATCCAGAATCCGGTGATTTCGATGGGGAAATGGTTTATCCTAAAACTTCGGGATCCGCTTATGCTAAATCCCGAAAAAACATTTTGATTGGCATTTTTCAGATCAGCCTGGAATCCTGCCTCCAATAAATTCCTGCCTGTACGGTAGCTTATCAGAACCGCAGACTTAATAAATAATCCCTGCGACACATTATTCTCACCCAAATCAGTATAAAAATTTATCGAGGGTTGTGCCGAAAGATTAAAACAACAGATCAAAAGAATGCTCGCAAAAACCAGGTTTAAATTCATCGTTGTATGCATGATGATTTAAATTTATTCCTAATCTTATTCGATACCGGAAGTCACTCCAAACTCCACTAAAGTTACAAAAAAGGGATCAAATATTTAGATGAGTTTATTCCCTTCAGAATTCATTATTTAAGGTATATTTATTAACTTAGCTTTATGAACCTACAACGATTTTGTCTTACGGTATTGTTCGCCTCCGGGGCCCTTTTAGGTTTTTCACAAATCGATGGTTTAGGCGATATTCCAGGTTCGTTCAATCTGAAATCTTCCTGTAACAGTTCGCTCATTTACCCTGGAGCCCGGTTCGGTACTGAATACCTGATCAAAAAGATTGACCTGGCTAAATCCGCGAGATCGGGGAAAGAGAAGATTATTTTTAAGGAGAGGCTTATTTCAGCCAATGTTAGCTGGTATCACCACCCGAATTTTCATGATAATTTTTATCTGACAGCCGGATGGACGATGAGAAGAACAAATAAAACAGGTTTTTTCACCGAATTCTCGCCTGAGATCGGGTTAAGCCGTACCTTTTTGGGGGGAACCACCTACAAAGTGGATAATACAGGGAATGTCTCAATTAAAAAATTTGCCGGTTACTATTACGCACTTCTTTCAGTAGGCGGCGGAGTAGGTTACGATTTCTCACAAATAAAACACAAACCATTTATGCTCTTTTATAAATTTAATCTCCTCTCAATGTATCCTTATAACAGCACCATCTATTTAAGGCCGGCGATGGAGATCGGGTTGATTTACAAACTTTCGCATTTTCAAAAATCGAAACCAAAAGTATAAAAGAATGCAAAGGCAGCTCTCGTTTGTTGTAATGTCACTCATCTTTTTAGCCTCATGCCAGAAGGAGCAGATAACTTTCGGAACCAATGTGTCTGAGACATTTTACCTTGATAATGCAGGTGCCTCAATGCGTATTTTGGTCGAAGGAAATACTGCGAGCCATACTTTCCTTGTCCTGGTTCACGGAGGTCCAGGTGAGGGTTCGTTTGTTTACGACACTGATTATATTACCCAACATATTGAGAATAAATATGCTATAGCCTTCTGGGATCAGCGTGATGCAGGGGCTTCGCAGGGAAATTCAAACGGAAATAATCTGAACCTGCCTCAAATGACCGACGACCTTAAGAAGGTTATCGAACTTATTAAATACAGGTACGGGCAGGAATCGAGCACATTTATTTTGGGGCATAGTTTTGGTGGTCTGTTAACCTCCTCATTTATGACTGCCGACCAAAATCAATCGATGGTCAAGGGGTGGATCATGGCAGATGGTTCACAGAATTATCCACTGAATGACACCCTGACCAGACAAATGCTTTTGACCGTTGGCCAGCAGCAGATTGCCATAAATAAGCACGTTACGGAATGGAACTCAATTATTGAATATTGCAACGCCCATCCGGGTAATTTTACACTCGCAGAGTCTGAACAATTGGAATCTTATGCAGAAAATGGGGAGTCCTACATTGATGAGGTGAATCAGTTCAACCTGATCGATGCAATGGAAACAATTTCAATTGATGACGATTTGCCTATCACTTCATTACTATTCAATTACCTCTATTCGGAAAATGCTGATTTTAATACCACCTTAGCAAAGACTCAATTTTCATCCCTGCTATATAAAATCGTTACCCCGACTTTGCTCCTTTACGGTAAATATGATTTTATCTGTCCCAAAGAACTTGGAGACGAAGTTTTTAACAAGATTGCCACAAAGGAGAAAAGAATAGTCATATCCCCGGTTAGCGGTCACAATTTCCTGTTTCAGGACCCGGGTTTATTTTGTACTGAGGTGGATGATTTTATTGCGAAATACCGGTGATCCGTTGCTCCTAATCGAAATTTCCCTGCAGGATTGCAAATAATTAACCTTGTCGAAATTTGGTTTTGAATTTTGTGTTGAGTAAGTTTGTATTCAGCCGACCTGAACCTCTCGACCCTGATTATCTGTCAAATTATTCCGAAATAGTAATGCTATGTCTGAGTTTCATTCTGAAATAAAATCAGCTAATGACAAATGGTCTGATCTCATTATCATGGTCTGCGGAGCAGTTACTGCCTTTGTTGGAGGAGTAACGTTGCTATTGTGGATTTTGGGATTTTTTAATCAAATTACTCCGGGTCAGAAACTTATTCCAATGGCTGACGAGACTGCACTTTTGTTTCTCGTGTTTGGATCGGCGCTTGCCTTTTACCGGAAAGCCCTTCATAATGAAGCTATTCATTTGGTAATTAACCTCATTGTCGGTTGCATATTTCTGGGTTCAGTATTTATTCTTTTGGATATTGCGACCGGCAGTAACCTGAATTTAAGAAATTTTCTGGGGATGCAGTCGGTTATGGTAGAACAAATCAAATCCGGAACCATCTCCGTTGTCTCTGTATTTTGTTTCATATTATTATCCATCGCGCTGTGGATGCTTCAGCGAAAATCGAAGCAAATCTCGGTTATTTTTAGTTCAGTAACCCTTTTTATCGGATATATTGTAATCATTGGATATGCATATGGCGTGCCAATTCTGTACGGAGGGTCAACGATACCCTTGGCATTAAATAGCGCTGTTTTATTAATAATCTGCTCCGCCGGTTTGCTCGCTGCCTCAGGGAAAGAAACCTATCCTATCCGATATTTTATCGGTGATTCTTTCAGAGCCAGGATGTTACGGATTTTAATTCCCGCTATTTTTATTTTAATACAGGGTCAGAGTTTTTTCTTATCCATCTTCTCCGGGGAATATGGGAGCTCTTTCGCGGTGATAAATGGTATTTCAAGTATTTGTGTAATGTTGATATCGGGGCTCATCATCTTTTTCATTTCCCGTTCGATAGGTCAGTCGATCGATAAGAACCTTGCTGATCGGCAAAAGGCTGAAGAGTTGATGAGTGAAAGCGTGGAAAATTTTCGCAATATATTTGAGAATAATTCAAGCGCCATTGCCATTTTCGAACCTGACACTTCGATTATAATGGTCAATGATGAATATTGCAAATTAAGCGGCTATACCCGCGAGGAAGTTATCGGGACAAGCTGGACAAGGCAACTTCCACCCGAAGACCTTGAACGTTCATTGAATTACAACAGAGCCAGGCTCATTCATCCGGGTGATGCTCCGGATAATTATGAATCCGCATTTTATCATCGTAGCGGAGAAATAAGACATGTAGTAATTTCAATACGAATGTTAGGGATTGGGAAAATATTAGCCTCATTTACCGATATCACTACCCGGAAGATCGAGGAGCTGAAGCTGGGTCACCTCGCAGCGCTTGTCGAATTCTCAAACGGTATTATTATCAGTAAGACATTGGATGGTATTATTACAAGCTGGAACAGAGGGGCAGAGACAATTTACGGGTACACCGCCGAAGAGATGATTGGACGTTCAATTTCCGTGCTGACGCCACCTGGTCTGGAGGATCAGATTACCCTGATTCTTGATAAGATAAAAGCAGGCATATTGGTGAACCACATTGAGACAGTCAGGCGTCGAAAAGACGGAGAGTTGATTCACGTGTTAATTTCCATTTCTCCGGTGAAAAACAGGGCAGGCGAACTTATTGGCGCCTCCACGATTGGGCATGACATCACGGCTCGGAAAATGATGGAGGAAGAACTAAGTGTTAAAACCGAGCAATTAGTCAAACTCAATTCGGAAAAAGATAAGTTCTTTTCCATCATCGCTCATGACCTGCGCAGCCCCTTCAACGGGTTCCTGGGTTTAACGGAGGTGATGGCCAATGACCTCTCCGGTATGACCCTTGGCGAAGTTCAGGAGATTTCAAAGATGCTCCATCGGTCGGCCAATAATCTCTATAATTTATTGGGCAATCTTTTGGAATGGTCATACATGCAAAGAGGGTTCACCAGTTTTAACCCTGAAACTTTCTTATTAAACCCTAAGATGGGGGAAATTCTCACCTTGAGTATCGAAGCGGCCATTAAAAAGGGGATTGAAATCAACTATGAAATTCCTGAAAATTTGTTGGTTTTTGCAGACTCAAAGATGTTTGAAAGTATTATCCGGAATATTGCCAACAACGCGGTAAAATTTACTTCAAAAGGAGGAAAGGTTACTATATCTGCAAATTCAGTTTCAGATAAGGAGGTTGAAATTTCAGTTCGCGATTCGGGTATCGGAATGAGCAGTGAGATGATCAGTAATCTTTTCTTAATCGATGAGAATACAGCCCGAAAAGGGACCGAAGGGGAATCGAGCACCGGCCTGGGATTGATCATCTGCAAGGATTTCATCGAAAAGCATGATGGAAAATTGTGGGTGGAAGGTCAGGAGGGGAAAGGAACTATTTTCCGGTTTACACTCCCCAAAGCGCCGGGCAATTTACTTTGGGACCGCAAATAATTGGTTGCAAATAGCCGGATAAATCCCGGTATTCAGATAAAAAAACAGAAATTAAATTTGCTTGAAATTACGGCAATTTGATTTTTGTTTTTTTTTGAGATTTTTTATTTTTGCCTCCCGAATTTTAAATTAATAACTAATTAAGGAGGATTTTTACATGTCAACACAAATTAAATGGTTTAGACTGTTATTATCCCTGTTACTTGGGATACTGTGGTTTAATAATTTTGCAATTCAACCGGATGAGGGCGTAAGTTTGTACACGCCATATACCAAAATATCTGTTCCTCCGGGGGAATCGGTTGATTACTCAATCGATGTAATCAATAAAGGCAAGGAGATAAAAAATGTGGATATTTCGGTGGCAGGAATGCCCGGCGGATGGAATTACGTGATGAAATCGGGGGGATGGACAATCCGGCAACTCTCCATACTTCCCGGAGAGAGAAAAAGTCTCTCACTTAAAGTGGAAATACCTTTGAAAGTCAATAAGGGAAATTACCAGTTTAAAGTTATTGCAGGGGGATTTGATAGCTTGCCTCTTGTTGTGAATATTTCGGAACAGGGAACTTTTAAAACTGAATTTACGACAGGGCAGTCGAATATGGAAGGATATTCCAATTCTAATTTCACCTTCAGTGCAGTGCTGAAAAACCGCACGGCAGATAAGCAGCTTTATGCTTTAATGGCAGATGCCCCGCGGGGATGGAATGTGACTTTTAAGGCCGGCAATCAGCAGGTAACCTCTGTGAATTCGGAAGCGAACGCTACTACCCCAGTGATTATCGAAGTAAAACCTCCCGAAAAAGTTGAATCGGGAAAGTATAAAATCCCCGTCAGTGCCACGACCAGTTCCTCTTCGGCAAGCCTTGAATTTGAAGTTGTTATAAGGGGATCCTACCTGTTGGAACTGACCACTCCCACCGGATTACTGAGTACGGCAATAACGGCAGGAGAGGTGAAAAAAGTTGAGCTCATTCTTAAAAACACCGGTTCATCGGAACTAAAGGATGTTAAATTTGAAGCCACCGCTCCCGCTAACTGGGAAGTGACCTTCGATCCACGCAAGGTGGATGAATTGCAGTCCGGCAAAGAAGCCCGGGTCGTGGCCTCCATAAAGGCAGACAAAAAAGCTATTCCGGGTGATTATGCAACAAATCTTGAAGCCAGAACGCCGGAAATCTCATCTAAGATCTCCTTTCGGATTTCGGTGGAAACACCGGTGCTTTGGGGTTGGATTGGGGTACTAATTATCCTTGTCGCCCTTGGCAGTGTCTACTATCTGTTCCGCAAATATGGAAGGAGGTAAGCCGTGGAAGGTAATATTATCGAACTGGCTGATCTTACCAAACAGTACGGATCATTTACAGCAGTCAATAATCTTAATCTGACGATCCGCAAAGGGGAGATTTTTGGTCTGCTTGGGCCAAATGGCGCAGGTAAGTCAACGACCATCCTGATGCTGCTCGGATTGACCGAACCGACCTCCGGTTCGGCGAAAGTATGCGGCATTGATCCCGCGACCAATCCCATAGAGGTGAAACGACGGGTTGGTTATTTGCCCGAAGATGTAGGATTTTATTATAGCCGTAGTGGATTTGAAAATCTGATGTATACAGCCCGGCTAAACCGGCTGTCTGATAAAGAGGGGAAATGCAAGGTGAATCAGCTTTTGGATCGGGTGGGTTTGTCCGGTTCTGCGGGAAAAAATACAGGCAAATATTCACGGGGAATGTTGCAGCGGCTTGGATTGGCAGATGTCCTGATTAAAAACCCTGAGGTGATTATCCTCGATGAACCGACCTTGGGTCTTGATCCCACAGGTGTGCGCGAATTTCTGGACCTAATTGTCGGGTTGAGCAGGGAGGAGGGGCTTACTGTCCTATTTTCATCGCACGATCTGCACCATGTTCAGCAGGTTTGCGACCGTGTCGGATTATTTATTTCGGGAAAACTAATTGCCGAAGGGGATATCCAAACCTTGTCGAAAAAATTGTTTACCCAAGCTCCTTTTGTCATTGAGGTTGGTCTTTCTCAGAGTGCCCCCGCATCATCAGATCTTCCTGGTCATCGATATTCATCCGACGGGCTATTGAAAATTTTGCACGGAGTCGACGGAATATCCTCCGTTACAACAAAAGGGGATATGTATCAAATTGCCTGCTCACGCGATGCAACCCCGGAAATTGCAAAGGTTATTGTGGAATCCGGCGCAGAATTAAACTACCTAAACAGGAAGGAGTATGGGCTTGACGATATTTACTACCGTTATTTCGAAGGGGGGGCTAATCATGAATAATGGACAAAATCATTCACCCGCTTTTTTTGAATCCCTTGTATCCGGCTTTGGACACAACGTTAAGCGATTCAGGATTTTAATGCGGTTCAAAAAAGATTCTAAAAATCTCAATCCGTTTAGCGTCATTGTGAGCAAAGAAATTTCCGATCATGTCCGAAGCTGGCGCTTTCTTATCCTGATTGTGATTATTGCGCTAACCTGTCTTGGTTCGCTGTATACCGCCTTAACCAATATTGACAAGGCCGTGAAACCGGGCGATCCCGCTGGAACCTTCTTTTTTCTGAAGCTTTTTACAATATCTGACGGATCGCTCCCTTCATTTTTTGTCTTTATTGGCTTTTTGGGACCGTTACTGGGAATAAGCCTCGGATTCGATGCCGTTAACTCGGAGCAAAATAATGGGACACTTAGCAGGATTCTGGCTCAGCCTATTTACCGGGACTATGTGCTGAATGCCAAGTTTCTGGCCGCTCTGACCGTGATAAGCGTAATGTTTTTTGCCCTGGGCTTCCTGGTATTGGGAATCGGATTGATAACCATCGGGATACCTCCGACACCGGAAGAATTTTTGCGCATTGTTTCCTTTATCGCCCTGAGCATAATCTATGTTGCTTTTTGGTTAAACTTATCCATTTTATTTTCGGTCCGGTTCCGTCAGCCTGCTACCTCTGCCTTGTCCGGCATCGCAATATGGTTGTTTTTCTCCGTTTTCTACCGGATGATTGTCGGCTTGATTGGTAAGGCTTTCGCGCCTTCCCAGTTTGCTCCTGCATATCAGGTTATTGGTTTCGAGGAATTAAAGATCGGCTTGCTGAGGCTAATGCCTAACCAGCTGTTCAGCGAAGCTACCACCACATTGCTTATGCCGTCAGTTCGAAGTCTGGGACCATTAACCATGGAGCAGGTTTATGGAACACTTCCGGGTCCTCTGCCTCTTTCACAAAGCTTACTGCTGGTTTGGCCACAGGTAACCGGACTTGTGGCTGCAACGGTACTCTGCTTCGTCTTATCCTATATCTCATTCATGAGACGAGAGATCCGGTCAAGATAATTTAGTGAGTATAGGAGAGGCTGGTTAAATTTTGCTGTTAATCCCTGACGGGATAACCAGCTCAGATTTAACCGGCCTCTGCTTATTTCCAGCTTCATCCGAAACAAACGTCACGGGTATTTCCGCGTAAATTTCAGGATTCTGATTTTCCGTGTAGTAGCAGATTCACTGCATCATTAAATGAACCGGCCTGTATGACATTCCCTGAATTAACAAAGAAAATCTCATCCGCATTTTCAATGGTATTCAATCGGTGGGCAATAATTACCCGCGTCGTTGATTCCGGAAGCCTCCGTAGGATTTCTTCGAGTAATTGTTCAGTAACTGTATCAATGTTGGCAGTGGCTTCATCCAGGATCAACAGTTCGGGTTTACGCAGCACCGCGCGTATAAACGCAATTAACTGCTTTTGGCCCAGGCTGATTCCGTCGCCAGTGGTTTGAATTTTTGTATTGAGCCCATGTTCGAAACGTTCCAGCAAACTCTCGAGTCCGGCCACCGAAATCGCTTCGGAGAGTTGCTCGTTGGAAAAGTTCTTATATTCTAAATTCCCGTATAAGATATTATCGCGTAGAGTTCCCGAAAACAGGAATGGTTCCTGAAGGATAAATCCGATTTTTTGGCTCCGCTCTTCGGGAGTGTATGAACGAATATCCTTTCCCTCCAGGGATATCTTCCCTTTGGTGGCATCATAGAGCCTTGAAATCAATGAAGCAGTCGTTGTTTTACCCCCTCCGGTAGGTCCTACGAATGCATAAGTCTTACCCCGTTCAAGTTCAAAGTTTACCTTGTGCAATACCTCCTTGCCATTGGGGTACCGGAATGAAACATCCTGAAAATGAAGAAACGAGTCAGTTAAATCACTTTTCGTGTCCGCTACCAGAACCAGGTTGGTTTCAAGCGACAATAGCTGCGAAATCCGATCCCATCCCGCCAAAGCTACCTGGAAATTTGCCCACAAGGCCGCCAGTTGTCGCAATGGGTTGTAAAAATTGGTCACATAGGAGATGAAACTGATCAGCAAGCCAAGTGTAAACTGTCCCTCCACAATTAAGTATATTCCCAGACTTAGGACGATCAATTGTCCGACATTCGCTGCCAGTGTATAGACAGGCAAAAACACGTTATTGGCAATCCCTGCCTGAATGGATTTAGTATAATTCTCCTTGTTGGCCTCTTCAAATCGACGACGGAAATAGTCACGGCGGTTGAATGCGATAATTACCTTGAAATTGGCGAGACTTTCCTGTATTTCGGCGCTCAGACTGCCGGTGCTTTTCATGCTGGCCGCATTTTTACGCTTTACCCAGGGCGATATAATTTTGGTAAATATCCAAACTATCAATGCCGGTAAAAGGGCCGCAAGACCTAACTTAAGATTTATACTCAGCAGGAATATTCCCGCTCCTGTCATGGTAAAGATGCTCCCGATAAACTGCATCAACGATTGTGAAAAAAACTGGTTTACCTTGTCTGTATCATTATTTATCCGCGAAATAAGGTCTCCTGCTTTATTCTGATTGAAAAAATCAACAGGCAGTTCCTGCAGTTTATTAAACACGGCATTGCGCAAACTGAACAGCATCCGTTGTCCGATACCACCCATCATCAGCATTTGGATATAATTCACTGCATAGGCTACCAGGTACAGGCCAAGCAGAATTGCGGCATACAGCAGTACTCCATCATATTGCCTTGTCTGTATATAGGTGTCGATGGTGTGTCCGATCAAATAAGGTCCGATCAAACTTAAAACAGCATTTAAAAAAATTGCAGCAAAAGCAATGATCAGATTTCGGCGTTCCTCTCCAATGAGGGCGACCAATTTCCGCAGTGAGGCAAGATTGGATGTTTTTTTCTCCGGTTTCCCCTGCGATTGATTTAAATTATAGTTCATAGTGGTGGGTACTTCGTTGTGAGCTATAGATTTGAATATATTCAGGCGATGTCTCTTTTAATTCCTTGTGTGTTCCCGTTGCGATAATTTCACCCTCCATCAGCAGTATGATTTGTTCAAAATCTCTTACCGGGGCAATTTTCTGGGTCACAGAGATCAGGGTTAAACCAGGATAATTCTTTTCGAGATTGCTTAATATTTTGTTTTCCGTTTTCCTGTCTACCCTGGCTGTGAAATCGTCCAGAAGCAGGATCCTGGGATTTACAGCCAATGCCCGTGCGAGCATAATCCGTTGTTTTTGCCCGCCCGACAGCGTTGTCCCCCGTTCTGAAACCAAAGTATCGAGCTTTTCAGGCAGCGATTCAACGAATTCGGTTAACTCGGCCGTTGCAATTGCTTTTTCCAGCGACTCATTGGTAACCTTGTCATTAAACGCAATGTTCTCACGAAGACTCAGGTTAAAAAGCACACTTTCCTGGAAAACAAACCCTATTTGACTATGAAACAGCTCCTTGGTGAATTTTCCGGAGTTGATTCCATCGAACTCAATTGAACCCTCATCCGGGGATATCAGGTTGGTTAATAAATAGAGCAGCTGACTTTTGCCTGCTGCTGTTGGTCCGATAAGAGCCGTTCTGCTTCCGGCTTTCACCGAAAAGGAAATATTCCTTAATACAGGCTTGTCTCCATAGAGCAGGGAAACATTTTTCAGACAAATATCACCTTTTATTTGGGCGGTGATTATCCCGTCTTCAGCATCTTCGGGCGATTCCAGAACATCATTTATTCTTTGATAGGAAGCTGAAGCCTGGGCGATGATGTTACTCATAAATCCAATCATCAGAATCGGGAAGATTAAGAGTAAAATATAACTGTTGAAAGCGGCAAAGTTCCCGAGCGTCATGCTTCCGGCCACTACAAAATGACCACCCAGGGCAAGAATTGTGACTACCGCCAGATTGCCTACAAACATAATCGTTGGAATCAGGGTGGCGAAGAGTCGTAAGATTGATAACCCCAGATCACGTGACTCCACATTGGTTTCGAGGAATTTCAGACTTTCGGGTTGTTGGGAGTTCAATACTCGTATCAATGCCGAGCCGATGATACTTTCATTGATAATTTTATTGAGCAGGTCAATGATTTCTCTTCCACGTTTAAACAAAACCCTTACCTTGCGCAGCACAATAAAAAAAGCAAAACTGATAACCGGAACAATCAAAATAACGGCCAGCGCCAGTCTCCAGTTAATAAGCAGGAGCAATATACATGTACCAAAAATGACAAAAACTGAGGCAATGATTGTGACAAAGGCTTGAGAAACAAATAGTTTTATTGCATCGATATCAGAGGTGAGGTTTGTGAGCAGTTTTGAGGGATTCGATTTAAGCACATAGGTGTAGCTCTGACGCGAGATCTTATCCGATAGTTTTGTCCGTAAATCTTTAGCCACCTGCTCCGATGCAAATGTTTGAATGATATTCTGAAGAAAAGTAAATATAAATATCGCTGAGGCTGCAACCAGAAATTCAATCGCAATACTCTTCATCTCAAACTGCTTTGACGAAAAGGCATCGATTCCGTGAGCGATAATTTTCGGAATCAACATGTTAACGCCATTGCCTAAAAGCGCCATGCTAATCAGCAGAACTACCTTCCCCGAATATGGTTTCAGCAGACTGAAAATATTGGGCTTACGAATTTTATCCTTTGATAATTGTTTGGGTTTATCCATGCTTATCACTTTATTCTGCAAAGGAATTCAAAAAAGCCGGTTATTTATACAGATTATAGATTAATTCAATTTTAAATTAGCCTTCGTTCACTGATTAATGTCTGATTATAAGTACTCGGAATAATTTAATGTCGCAACTGTATCCTTCTAAATAGCAGACAATCAATATGGAATGACATTGAAAATTGAATGTTGCGAATTGGTAATTGCTCAGCTGTTTTCTGATTGTTTATATTCTAAATTCGTCTGTAGATGTTGAAAAAAACTGATTGCCTCCGAGGTTAAGATGTTGTTGTCCTCATATTGGAGCTGACCTTATTTAATTAAAAATAATCGGTAACTTCAACCATCGAAATCTATTAACGGTTAATTCCCAGGAAATGGAGGTAAATATGATGACAGAAAAGGAGATGGAGAAAGGATCCGGTATTTTTTGTGATAGGGAGAGTAAAGATAATTCCCACGAATTGTTGGCCATTACACTGCCAAAACCCAAAATGGAGGGTGGAAAAACAGTGATGTTGTCCTTAAAACAACGGAAAACGGTTCGCGGGATAAGTGACAGAAAACTCTCTTTACAAACTTTGTCCAATCTTTTTTGGGCAGCTTGTGGAGTAAATCGGAAAAAAGGGCCGTTCGGAATTCCGGGAAGGACAGCGGCATCTGCCAGCAATTCACAGGAAATTGATCTTTATGCAGCATTTTCGGATGGAACCTATTGGTATGATGCAATCCATCATCGGCTCCTTCCGGTTTTTTCCGGGGATTTGCGTTCATTTGCAATCGGTCAGGGGCAGGCGAATTTTGGAGATAATGCTCCGGTTAGGCTTATTTATGTCGCCGATATCGAAAAACTGGCTCATACTTCAGGTTATCAGGAACCCGGATTGCAGAATCCGGATATTCAAAAATCCTATTATTATATAGATACCGGAATGATTGCAGCGAATGTCTATTTGTTTGCTGCTTCTTATAGGCTGGAAGCCTGGTTTCACAATTGCAATAAGGAGACGCTGGCTCAAAAATTAAATTTACGCCCCGAACAGCGCGTTCTTTTCGGACAAACAGTCGGATATCGGGTCAAAAAATAATAAAATACATGATGAATTATGGAAATTGATAATGAGTTAAGGGGGATTTTAAATCCGGGCAAAACGGTTCTCCTTGTTTGGGATGTGCAAAATATGTTGGTCCGGAGTATTTTCAATCCGGAACAATTTATGGAGAATACAAGAAGTCTAATCTCTCTGGCAAAGGAGTTGAATGTACCGGTAATATTTTCAAAGATTACACCGCTTTCCGACAAATTTGAGTCCCCTTCCAGGAAATACTTTTTAAAAAAAAGGTTGTCAGTATTGAAGCCGACAACCGATGGCCTCGATCTGGCGATAGAACCGTCAGATGGTGATATTGTGATGCCCAAAAATACGGCCAGCATTTTTATCGGCACCCATTTTGAGCTGATGATGCGAAATGCCGGGATAACAACTATTCTGATAGCTGGTATTGCCACTGAAATAGGCGTCGAATCAAGTGGAAGGGATGCTTCCAACAGGGGGTTCTTCCCGGTGATTATTACAGACGCTGTATCTTCCTTTAGCCAGGAAGCTCATTACAGATCACTTGAGAACCTTAAAGGGATGATGATTCTTTTAAAAACAGAGGAACTTAGTGCACTCTGGAAAGAATGACGCAACTTGGTTTTATTGGTTTTATTTGTTAAATTCGTGAGGCATACCGTTTTATCTTAAATTACCGGTAATTGATTCTTGGTTGACTGGCGCCAATTGAGAAAGAACTATTCCGGTTAAAGAATTAAGGTTATGAATATACAAATCAACCTGTCTTGCCTGCTATTTTCAATGGGTTTGATTTTATTTTTGAATCATGCTGCTTCTGCCCGTCAGGACGCTAACGGTATAGTGGCCGGCAAATCATTCGCTATAAATCATCGCCCCCCAAAATATTTAACATCTAACCCCTCCGGGAAGAGACCCATTCCAGTTATATTGAGTTCTTCTTTTGTGATTGATACTTTAAAGGCAGGGCTAAAAAACAACCTTAAAACAGAACATTTTTACCTTAAGAGAAGCAAAAATCAAAAAACGACAGCCTGGATTTTGCTTGGTGGCGGAACAGCTATGGTCATTGGCGGCACCCTCTTTTTAGTTGGTGATATGGTGGTTTATGCTCTTTCTCTGGGAAATAATGGGTCGGCTAATGCACTGGATATTGCCGGATACATCATATTTACTGGCATCCTCGCAGATCTGGTGAGTATCCCATTTTTTATAAGCGCAGCGCATAACAAGAAAATGGCAGCATCCATATCATTTTGCAATCAGAATATTTACACCTCCCAAAATATTCCTTTAAGCTCGAATTTTAATTTCTCTCTTACTTTAAAAATAAGGTTTTAATAAACATTTATTTGAAAGGGAAGCAAATGTTTTAACCCGTGATCTGCCGGTCAGTTATGATTTATTTAGAAAAGAATCCGGAGATTCAATATTTTCTTCTTTTTTGCAGAAAGCTGAAAATTGAATATGGACGGAGGGACGCTCCGCTGAACCTGAAGGTTTAAATAATTGATATATTGCATTTTAAACCTTCAGCAAGCTTCCTGATAAGTTGAACATAAAGCTGGTCTACTCTTTTCTTACAGCTGTCATTCCAAGGTCACCGTCTGGAGCACTAACCTTACCGGTGATCTTCGAGTTTTCTACCTTACCAGTTATCTGAATGTCGTTTCCGTCGATATTGACAGCAAATTGAATAACATCGTTGGCGAATTGGATCGTCTGGACCTTAAGTTCCTGCCCATCCTCAAAAACGACCTTCCCAGTAAGACCCTCTTTTACCTCAAAAACAATCATGGAGCTGTTGACATATTGGTGCGGAGCTTCAGCTACAGAAACTACCCAGGTTCCCAGGACATTTTTATTGTCGCTGGCAAAACTCTTTTGATTCAAAATTACAATACCAAGAATGAACAGTGCAAGTTTTAACGTTTTCATAAATTCGAAATTTGTAAAATAATAGGTAAATAATTTATAATAAATTGGTTGTCAGATTTTTTGTGCAACCATCTGACTCAAGCCTGATTCAAATTCTAATCTTGAAATATTGTTAAATCCGGCATTTGCCAGCATCTCTTTTACTTCCTGTCCGGTGAAACAATCTCCGGCTTCTGTCCCTACAAGCATATTTATGGCAAAAATTGCTCCGGATGCCGGTTGTGTCCTTTCATCGTTCATGATCCAATCCTGAATAACAATTTTACCCCCTTTGTGTAAGGATTTAAAACACTTTGTGATTAGTTTCTGATTGATATCCAAGGAATTACTGTGAATGATAGCAGATAAGAATACTAAATCGAATCCTTGCGGCAATTCATCTGTGGTATAATCGCCTGTGTATGTTTTTATTCTGTTAAAGAATCCTTCCTTCTCAATGAATTGCGCGGTGATAGGTATTACGTTGGGCAAGTCAAAGACAGTTGCCTTAATTTCAGGTTTTTTAGTTACGAATTCCATGGAATAGGCGCCGGAACCACCGCCAATATCCAAAATGGAATTTATACCTGATAAATCAATGGTTGCAATTTGGGATGGAGCTTGCTTCATTGCCCGGTCATGCATGGCACTGATAAACGGGAAAAGCCAGTCGTCCCCTCTTGAATTGATCTCCGACGGATGGGCCGATTTACCTGTTTTTACAACCTGGGTGAGGTTACTCCAGGTATTCCAGAGTTGGTTTGTATGCATCAGCCCTCCCAGATATCCGGGACTGTTCTTCGATAAAAATGAATAGCTATCAGGTGTATTAAAGTACAATTGCTCCTTTTTGGTAAGAAATTCCAACGAAACCAATGCATTAAGCAACCTTTCACAGGCATGTTCATCCAAATGCAAAGCTGTTGCAACCTGATGGCCGGTTGTCCCCGATTCATAAATATTTGAAAACAGATCAAGTTCAAAACCGCTTAATAGAATTCTGCTTTTTTGAAAAGAAGCAGCAAATTCTCTGATCATAATGGGGTTCATGATGTGATAATTTAGAAAATCAAAAACACCTGGATAAATATACTCCGGTCACGGGATAAATGAATCTAAATTCCTTAATGGGTTAAGATCCGGCTTCCTGCTTACCTAATGTCCAAATGTACAACTAACCGGCGAATCCCCGATTATTTTGAATCACTTTTTCTAAACTATCTCCAGCCCGGATTTGTGGGATATGGAATATCGTTAATTCCAGGTTCAGATAATACAGGGGATAGGATCAGATAAAATACTCGACATTCTCAATCCACCCTGATTTGATGGCATGAAGTATCAATTCATTGGCATTCGAAACTTCAATTTTTCTGAATATATTTCTTCGGTGGGTATTCACGGTGTGATAGCTGATATTTTTTTTGATCGCAATCTTTCTGGTGGTCAGTCCTCCGGCAATTAATTTTACTATTTCAAACTCCGAGACTGTAAGTTGTTGTTGAATTTCGGTGTTCGGTTTGTTTCTTTGAAGGCAGACAGGAAGTACTGAAACCTCATCTGAATAGAAATTCTCACCTTTTATTGCCGATTCGAAGGCGTTTATTACCACCTCTTTTGCTGCCGTTTTGTAAATGATATTCCTGATTCCCAGATTTGTGAGCGCTGTAAATTCAATATTAGTCAGTGAATTGGTAAGGACAAGTACCGACAGTTGAGGATACCTCTGCCTTATAATTCGAAGATCATCCATGCCCTGGAAATCAATATTTGCAAAGTCGGTGATTAAAAGGCCGCCCCGGTTTTTCTTCAGGAGAATTTGCAGATCCCGCTGGTTCCAGGCAATTCCGGCCAGGGTATAGCGTTCATGCGATTCGATCAGTGATTTTAGCGCTTCAACCACCAGAAACTGGGAATCAGCAATAATTACAGGATGATTTTTCATTCGGTTTTTAATTCTGTCTCATGATTTTTCAAAAGTATTCAGATTGTCTATTGATTTAATGTATATTTGTGTGAGTATTTTCACCTGATTAGATTGAATATTTAATCAATGGATATTTATTTTTGAATCAGTTGTTTCAGTCAGTTAACCCGGAAGTCCTGGCGATCAGCTGTTCGCCAGCAGGCAAATGTCATAAAAGGAGATCCATTGGTTTGACAGTGGCATTAACGAATAATTTATTTACAAATGAATCTTACCGGCAGTAAACAGGAATTTTCATGGTTAAAAAGGATTTCACTTCAGTTTATAAGTGAAAAGGATTTTGAAAAGGTCGAGAAGTCATCGGTTAAATTAAATTTCAGAAAGGGGGAAACGATCCTTAAACAAGGGGGGATTCCTACCCATATCGTTTACCTTGAAAAGGGAATCGTCAAGTTCAACTATGAAAATGAGATCAGTAAAAATCTGATTATTACTATTGTAGCAGCTCCTAAGATTTTAGGAGGGGCTAATCTGTTTTATAAGGACAATAATCTGTTTTCATTTGTGGCTGTGGAGGATTGTGAGGCAATTCTTATTGATGCCAAAGTTCTGGAGAATATCCTGATGGAGAATTCCAAATTTGCCATGATGATGTTTCAGGTGGCCTCCGAAATGTTTAAAAAGGCGGTAATGAACTTTATCAGCCTGGCTCATAAGCAAAAAGAGGGGAGAATTGCCGATATCATCCTTTACCTTGCGGCTGAAGTTTATTATGACAACGCATTTGTTCTCTCGTTAACGCGAAAAGAGTTAGCCGAATTTGCCGGTTGTTCCACCGAAAATGTAATCATGACCTTGTCAAGGTGGCAGAGCGAAAAAATTATTGCTATTGAGGGGAAAAAGTTTGAGATTCTAAATCCTGAGAAATTACAATATATCAGTAGAATCGGATAGCTATGCTGACACAGAAAACCAGATATTCGATGCTTGCCTTAGTGAAACTGGCTAAGGAATTTGGCAGAGGCACCTTAATGATCAATGAAATCGCAGAGAGCGAAAAAATCCCGAAACGATTCCTGGAATCCATTCTGCTGGAACTGAAAAAGAACGGTTATCTGGCCAGTAAGCTGGGGAAACATGGTGGTTACTACCTGATTAAAAAACCGGAGGAGATAAACCTGCTTGAAATAGTCAGGCTTACCGAAGGGAGCATTGCCTTGCTTCGATGTACCTCGGTAAAGTATTATGAACCTTGTGACCATTGCAAAGATGAATTAACCTGTTCTATCCGCGGAACCTTTAAAGACATCAGGGATTACACGTTTAGTAAACTTGAAAAAACCACGCTGGCGATGCTTGCTCGGGAGTAATAAAAGAGTGATGCTGCACATTCAACCATCCTTCCCCCATTTCAGTCGGGTTTAATTCCGGTAATACTCATTTATTCATAATCCCGTTAATTTTTGATATATAAAGCTTATCCGGGCAGGCCCGCCTTAATTCCACACCCTATTGCCTTGATGCAAGCCCCTTTTAAAAACGGGCTTCACTAAAGAACGCCATGGTTTAAAAATATTTCCTAATTTTGAATTCCTATCATTTCATTCAGTATGTTAAAAAAAACAGGCCGTTTACTCAATATTTCCTGCATCTTAGTTTCCACTATTACGATCCTGATTTTTGCTCTTATCTCGTTTAAATTCATCCGTTTAAATTCTTTCTTTTTTACCCCGTTCCGCATTCTTAATGTGATTCTGTTGATGCTTTTTGCATTAAGAAGCAGGTCTTTAACCGTTTGGATACTGATTAGCATCCTGGTGGGCGCTGAGTTTGGCTTCGATTTACCGGAGATTGCCAAAAACATGCAATTTCTGAGCGATATCTTTTTGAGGCTGATCAAGACAATAATTGCACCGTTAATATTTGCAACACTGGTAAATGGCATAGCTGGGCATAACGATTTAAAACTGATTGGGCGATTGGGCTGGAAATCAATTCTTTATTTTGAGATAGTTTCAACTATTGCACTGTTTATCGGGCTTATTGCAATAAATATAAGCAAAGCAGGCGAGGGGTTGATCCTGCCGGCAATTTCCAATATTCCCGAAACAGCTACAAAACTCCATTCCTGGTCCGATTTTCTGCTCAATATGTTTCCTGAAAATATTATTAAGGCGGTTTTTGATGGGAATATTCTTCAGGTGGTTGTCTTTAGTATCATTTTTGGAATTGCTGTTGCAAAAACCGGAGATCGGTTCCGGGCTCCCATGCTCCGCTTTACCGGGAGTTTGGCAGAAGTGATGTTTAGATTTACCAAAATAATCATGTATTATGCCCCGGTAGCCGTTTTTGCAGCCATTGCATTTACGATCGGACACCTTGGGCTTGATGTCCTTTCAAGTTTGCTGAAATTATTGGCCACTCTTTATCTGGCACTAATAGCATTTCTGCTTTTGGTAATATTTCCCATGGTATTTTTTTTAAAAATACCGTTTAAAAAATACCTTCTAGCCTTAAGCGAACCAGCATCGATTGCCTTTGCCACCGCGAACTCTGAATCGGCACTCCCGTCAGCGCTCGAATCGATGGAAAGATTTGGAGTTCCGCGCGAAATTGTCGCCTTTGTAATTCCAGCAGGATATAGTTTTAACCTCGATGGAACCTCTTTGTACTTATCATTGGCATCTGTTTTTGTGGCCCAGGTCGCGGGTGTTCATCTTTCTGTCGGACAACAACTTGCGATGTGTTTCGTTTTAATTCTCACAAGCAAAGGGGTCGCCGGGGTTTCGCGTGCAGCACTGGTGGTATTACTGGGGACGCTTTCAAGCTTTGGTTTGCCTGCAACGCCCGTATTTCTAATTCTTGGAATAGATGTTCTGCTGGATATGGCCCGCACAACAGTTAATGTAATCGGGAATTGCACCGCAACAATAGTTATGGCCAAATGGGAGCATTCATTCGACAATCAGAAAGCTCAAAGCTTCTCAAATAAGATTTAAAAAACTAAATCTAAAATAAACGGGATATGGAATTTGTAAAATTCGGTAATACAGGGATGAAAGTGTCACGGATTTGCCTTGGAACGATGACCTATGGGGAGCCAAATAATCGCTGGCAATGGGCATTAAATGAAGAGCAGAGCCGGCCGTTTATCCGGAAAGCCTTGGATGTTGGAATTAATTTCTTTGACACTGCCGACGTCTACTCCTATGGTGCCAGTGAGTCGGTTTTGGGTTCAGCGCTTAAGGAATTTGCGAGCCGGGATGAAGTTGTGATTGCGACCAAAGTCTATAGTCAGATGAGCGATAGCCCCAACGATAAAGGGCTTTCCCGCAAACACATTATGAGTTCGATTGATGCCAGCCTTAGGCGTTTGAAGACCGATTATGTAGACCTTTACCAGATACACCGATGGGACTATGAAACACCGATAGAGGAGACCATGGAAGCTCTTCATGATGTTGTAAAGGCAGGTAAGGCACGTTATATTGGTGCCTCATCAATGTACAGCTGGCAGTTTGCAAAGGCAATCTATGTTGCGGATCTTCATGGCTGGACCCGTTTCGTTTCGATGCAACCACATTATAATTTACTTTACCGTGAGGAGGAGCGCGAAATGATGCCTCTATGCAAGGATCAAAAAATGGCAGTTATTCCATGGTCGCCATTGGCCCGCGGCTTATTAACCGGCAACAGAACAAAGGAAAGAAATGAAACCATTCGTGCCCGAACCGATGAATTTGGGAGGAGTTTATATCAGCTGGATTCGGATTTTGAAATTGTAAACAGATTGTCCGAAATCGCATCCCAGCGGGAGCTGCCCAATGCCCGGGTTGCTATGGCCTGGTTATTAGGTAAATCTGACATTACTGCTCCAATTATTGGTGCAAGCAAACCGGGACATATTGAAGATGCTGTGGCTGCTTTGGACGTGAAGCTAACTCCAAAAGAGATCCTTTATTTGGAGGAATTATATGAGCCCCATTCGGTTCAGGGTCATTCGTAAGGGGGGAATCAATTATTTTCTTGAACTTCATAATCGATTCATAATGGAATGATTATATTTACTGCATAATCAATTTTAAAATTAACAGTTATGAAAAAATTAGTCCTTTTATTGGGTTTTGTTTTCGTTTTAGGCTTGATTTCTGCAAGCGCTCAGGACGCTCCGAAGAAAGTGATTAAAAATGCACCTGCAAAAACTGTGAAAGTTGCTCCAAAACCAGATGACAAAGCAAAACCAGTTGCAAAAGCACCGGAGAAAGGGAAAAAGAGATCAAAAAAGGTTGCGACTCCGGCAAAATAAACTTATTGAAATTCAAGCGTTTGGGGATTCTTCGTATGAATAATCAGGACGGATTAAGGTTAGTCGGTTGATCATCTTAATCCTACGCAGGTAAGTTACGTTCCGGGTATTGCTCTTCCTTATAAAAATTTAAGGCCATCTCCATTGGAAGAAAAAGTTCAACCATTAACCCGGACACGTGACCGTTTTCCGACAAGTCGGTATAAACTATTTTGAATCGTGCCGGTGATTCGGATGTATTATACAGACGCAGTCGCGTCCCCGTAATCCCGGTACTATGAGGACCCTCATCAGTGGGTGAGGCCGCAGTTATCATCCGGGCTTTTTCTCTACCTATCCCATTATCGGTAATGGTGCATTTGAGCATATCTTCCCCCCCCGTTTCAAACGTGATGGAGAGGTTTCCCTTGCTGATCAGCGGCCCGAATCCATGGCGGATGGCATTTTCTGCGAACGGTTGAACCAGCATCGGGGGCAGTCTTACCTTACCAACCTCTTCCATTCTGATGCTGTGAATCACATAATCAAATTTGTCGGGGAAACGCATCTTCTCGAGCCTTAGATAGCTGTTTAGAAATTCGATCTCCTGTTCCAGCGAAATCATCCTTTGCGTCGCATTCCCAAGCGACTCTCTGACCACTTTTGAGAAATCCGACAAATAGGAGAGCACCAGATCCATTTGATTTGCAATTACATAATACTGGATATTGTTCACACAGTTAAAAATAAAGTGAGGGTTCATTTGAGCCTGCAACGCCTGCATTTCGAGCTGAATGATTTTCTTCTCTGTTTCCAGTTTTCGCCGTTCCTTATTTCTGTCAATTTCCATGCCTCTCCGTATAATCACGATACCCGCAGCCAGTAAAAGCGCTAAAAGCATGACTTGTACATACCAATGTCCCCACCATGGATGGCGGATAGTGAATTTGACCTCAAGTGGTTTAATATGCGCCAGCGTTCCGGAATTGACTGCTTCTGCACAAAAGGCATAATCTCCCGGAGGGAGGTTGGTGTACACCGCCTTTCGGCTGTTTCCCCACCGGCTCCAGATTTCATCGTACCCTTTGAGCATATACCGGAACTTTTCTTTTCCCGGATTGATGAAATTCTGAAGTTCGAAATAAAATACCAGGTCGTTTTCGGAATATTTTAACTTTACCTTGCCGGATGGAATAGATGATCGGAGCCCTGACTCGTTTTTCTGTGTGTCGTCTGCCTGTGTTCCGTTGATTTCCATTGACTTCAGTGTTATTTTGTCGGATTGAAAATCATTCTCCAGAAAGCTTTTGGTATCCAGCCGGATAAGCTGGTCGTCTGCCCCAAGCCAAATATTTCCCACCTGATCCATTACCCCTTTTGACGAAGACTGACCGGTATATCCCTCCTCCTGGTCCATAAAGCGAATATTATATTTTCCGGTTCTGTAAAGCAGATCGAGGTCTATGCGATTCAGCCCTTTGTTGGTGCCCGCCCATAAATGACCATGCTGATCGGCCAAAAGCCATTGGACCGAGTTGCCCTGCAAGCCATTACTTTTGCTGATCCGGTAGTCGATCTTTAACTGGTTGGCCGCATAAGAGGCAATGCATATTTCGCCGGTATTGGATCCGAAGATGACGTGTTCCTTTTCGTCAAAGCAGAGATCATTCAGGTTGTTGCTTATTGTCGAATCTGCTTTGTTGAAATTGACCAGGTGCATTCCCTGGCTCATCCATAAGCCACTGGCAGTCGTCGTATACCAGCACCGGTTGAGGTGACTGACTACCCGGCTTACATCCGTAGGATTCTGCTCTTTTGAAAAATTGATATATAAAGGTGATTTGAAATCAGTATAGTTATACTTTTTATTTAGGCACGCACGATATCCGGGATGGAGATAGGTCCAGCCCCATCCGGCGAATATTAACGTATCTCCGCCCGTAATTGCAAGTTCTGCCAATCCATCATTTACCCCCAGGTATTTGGTGATTTTGTTCTTTTCGTCAAAATAAAAATTTCCAAACCGAGTGTAAAAAAGAAAATTATGGTCAGTATCCTCAATAACAGTCCGGAAATCAAAATCGGTCCGTTTTTCAAAATCAGGAAGGCCTTTACGATTCAATTTCTGAGCTTCATGTTCATCTGATAGTAAATTGGCATAGGATTTCGGCTTGTATGTTTTCCATTCCTTTCTGTAAGTTTGCATCATAAGATTCTTGTCGAGCATCGAGAAGTCTCCGTCTGGGTTCATCCTGATCAATTCATGGCTGCCCGAAATCCACAACCTGTTTTTTGAGTCGAGTAACAAATTATTAATTTTCTGTTGCTGAAGTTTAAAATAGGATGGAGGAAATGTGGTTATTCCGGTGAAAGGGATACGGAATAACCCCTCATTTAGTGTGCCTACCCAAAGAATATCGTGTTCCCGGTCGCAATAAAGAGACCATATTTCCCGGTCTGATATTCCAAAGGAAGTTTTGTAATTATGGAAGCCCTTCCCATTATATCGAAAAATACCGCCTTTTAAATTCATCCCCGGCATTGACCAGCTGGCGAGCCATAGATCACCCCTTTTGTCCTCAGTCATCCCGAATATCTGACCTAATGTGTCATTTTGAACGATTTCCCCCGTTTTTTTTAAAATCCTCACCCCCTTGTTTGTCAGAGAAAATAGGGTATTCTTTTTCGATGTGAGATAAACAGAGAAACTGTTGCCAGGGTAATTAGGCCCACTATCATGCGCGCTGATGAACCGATTTTGATCCGGGTAATACCGGATGGGGTTAAAACCGTTATAGGTGGTGATATAAATGAATCTCCCGGCATCTGCAATGCCTGTTACACAATCAAAATGCAGATTTTTAGGTGTCATAATACCGGGAGAACTGGTTATGCGCTCACCCCTGATGGTACTAACGCCAGCATAACCTCCGGCTATAAGGCAATGAAAGTTTTTTGAATAGCAAAGAACTCTGATGCGGTCATCGGAAAGCCCGTCTTTTTTAGTGAATTTTTTAAACTCCTTTCCATTGTATTTATAAAGGCCGTCTCCGTGACTGCCGAACCACATATCTCCTTCCTCGTCCTCGGCAATGGCCCATACTTTGCCGGCAGTCATACCTTCTGATGGCTCAAAGATTCTGAACGAGCGGCCGTCGAAGGAACAGAGACCCGCATCGGTGCCGATCCATAATAAATCCCTGGAATCTTTATAGATGCAGCGGACAGCCATGCTGGGAAGACCGTCACGCATGGTATAGTGGCTCGAAGGATAGTTCTGGGCAAGAAGGGGAAAGGGAATAAGCCACAAAAAAAGCATGAGAAAACGAACATGTGTTTGTCTGACAGAGTTAATTCTGCACGGTCCAATATTCATCTTCTCTCAGGAGGTTATTTAATTTATAAAATAAGTAACATTAATGAATATCAAGATTTTAGGATCTTGTTTTGGAGTAATAAAGAGGCTGTTCTTTTAAGGGAGCCTCTCTTTGAAAACGCACCGTGGCGCGACAGAACCCTATTTCTGAGTCAGTGCCTTGATGAATTCATCGTTACGGCGGGTTGCGACATCGAGTTTGGTCCCATCCTCAAGTACAACGTGAAATCCTTCGGAACGACTGTACGATCTGATGTAATTCAGGTTGACCAGATGGGACTTGTGTATCCGGTAAAAGAGGTTTGCCGGAAGTAAACTCTCAATAGCATTAAGCGGTTTAGAGATCAGCAATACCCCACCGTCTATGGTATGAACCTTGGTATAATTCTGATCGGCTTCACAATAGACAATTGCATTCACCTTTTCAATCTGAAAACCCTGAAATGTGGGAAGTGCAACTTTGGCAATGGTATTTGATACAGGATTCAGTACATTGATCAACTTCTCAATACTCTCAACCGGAATACCCGAGAACTGCCTTTTTTCGTACAAGGATATCACTTCCTTAAGGTCCTCCAGACTGATCGGTTTCAGGATGTAATCAAGAGCGGCCACTTTAATGGCTTTGATGGCATACTCCTTATAAGCCGTGGTGAAAACGACAGAGAAGTTTACCTGCTGAAAATAATCAAAAATCTTAAAGCCGTTTTCAACGGGCATCTCGATATCTAGAAAGACCAGGTCAGGGTTATGTTTGTAAATTGCAAAGACCCCCTCTTTGAGTGACTCTGCTTTGGCAAGGACATTGATTTTATCCGGAAAATAGCGGGAGAACATCAACTCCAGAACATTCCGGGCAAGTTTTTCGTCGTCGATGATTACACAATTGATCATAGGGTAAAGATACTTGGTAACAGTACAAATATCAGAATTTAAAGTGTCACTATTGATTTTTTATGAGGACTTACCGATCATAAATAGTAAAATTGGTAAATAGAAATGATAAAAACAAAAAGTGAATGTCCCGGATCCCGGATCATTGAATTGACATTAGAATTTACATTGAATTTTGATCAGTACCTCAGACATATTGAAAGGATGTATAATTTGCAGCAATATACCCTTTAATCAACGGTCTAAAGACAATATTTCAAATAAAGGTTTTGGTTGGTAGAGCAGAAAATAAATATCCAATGAAAATCGCTTCATTACCGCCTCAAACAATCCGGGAATTGGAACTCATTTTTGTTTTGATTTAATAAATTGTATGTGTTTTACTTTTTGCAAACATAATCAATCAATTTGAGATCATTCGGGTCAATATATAACCGTTGACTTATGCAATATAAACGCTGCCATTTACCGTTTTAACGCAAAAAGAACCGGGGCATTTTCATCAAAAGATTTTAAACGGATATAATCGTTTATTCCCGTTTAAAATATGCTATACAACTATGAGGATATAAATCTCTTTTTTGAGGTGATTTCAAGAGGACCGAAATGCTGAGAATAAAGTTTGATTTAGTAAATTCTATTTTTCAGATTACTTAACTACAGATTCGGCAGTCAATCATTCAATGTGCCAAAACCCAAAATAATCTCATGTAACTATATGTTATACAGAATATAATCAGAGTAATTCCATCTTTAAAATATTTCCCCGGCCCAGGGTGCAACAGCGTAAACAGAGGCTTTTTATAAAATAGATCCCCCGTCCACCTTCACGCCTTATATCTGCTTCCGGGTGAAACGGTGGTATACTATCCAGATCAAATCCTGCCCCCTGGTCTTCGACCTCTATAATAATCTGAGTGAGCGATACGCCAATAAATACCCGGACTTTCAGATCCCTAACCCCTTTATTGCCATGAATAATCGCATTTTCGACCGATTCAACCATTACTGTTTGTAAACCAAAGCTTTTGTCAAAATCCAGTTTGAAATATCCGGTTACTTCACGAACAACATCAAGGCATTTATCCAATCCCTCCACTGTGGAAGGAATCCAAATTTCCCGTTCGTAAATATAATCCGGCATATCAATTAATCATAAAATAAATATGAACATTCACAGTCTTCTTCGGCGTTTGCTTTCATTTGGGTCTTACCGAGGTTGAATTTCCGGATGAATACCATCTTTTTGCTAAATGGAATTCAACCTCTGGCTTTATTAATCTTCGGCTGTTCCTTCTGCTCCTTAATTTTGTACTAAAATACCCGACTGCGGGTTGTTGAAATAGAGGGATGCCCTTTTTTATGAGTTGTCTGTTAGTTTGCGATTTTCTGATTATGGCCATTATGATGCAGACAGAAATTATCAGATACATGACCAGATTGAGTATCCTCAAGTAACTGAATTGTACTGGTTCGAATGTATTCAGACTATTCTGATAAGTATTGACTTCATCGAACCTGATCAGGAGCACTGAAATAATCACGCCAAGAAAAATGGCCCCCGAATTTCCTAAAGCAATCTTGTTGTGCTTATTGAAGAGATTATAAAAGAGAAATCCGGAAACAGCTCCCGCAAGAGAAAAAGCGAGGACGGCATATTCCGAATTAGCGATGGCAAATCCCATACCCGTAGCCAATGCTAAAAGCAGGGTTAATCCTGAAGCCAACCCGACGATGTCATTTATAACACCAAAGGCATTAACAATGACAATTATTGTTATAAAAGCGAGTATTGAACCGGGAATTACTCCGGTTGTTCCGGATTCAAAAAGTCCATCGGGGCTGCTAAACCGGATTTTAGCCAGAAAAACGAGGATAAAAGATACAGTTAGTTGTGTCAGCATCTTTTTTAAAGGCGAGAGTATGAAAATGTCAATATTTAATCCCGGGGAGAAAATTAGCATTGAGGCAACAATAATGTAGGGAAATTCGGGAAGTTGATAGCCCGATATTCCTATGGATGAGGCAAAAACAAAACCGGGGAAAATGGCAAACCCTCCAAGCGTTTTTAACATTTTATTGCCGGATGATCCCGTAGTCGGCTGTTCATAAAACCTAAGCTTCTGATCGATTCTGACAATCATCGGAATTAAATAATATGAAATGGCAAGCGCCGCAGTGAAACTGATGATGATGTCAGTTAAATTTTGCATTTCAGGTTATTTTAAGTTGGCTTTAACAAATCTATAATATTGAAAACGAAATGAAGTGGTGAATGTATGAGCGAACTCTTCCACCAGATAAACGCATGGTTTTATTGATTTAACGTTATTTCCCCCTTGGGTAAAACGGAGTTTGCCGAAGTAATACCATAATGATCAATAATTTATGGTTTATTGGTGTCGGATTCTGACGAAATTTGGCAGAAATGGAATTGATGTATAAACATAACATTATAGAAGATCCGATTCCTGATTTATCATATAAATTCAATATCCCATTGATTATTTAGGTAGTCTTCAAAAAAAAGAGGATATAATTTCTTTAAATAGGGGGAGCAGAAATATTTTCCATCATTGTACCCATTTTTCCTTATGTTTGCAATGATCTTTTCAGCTTTGCGATTTACGGTTAATCGTTGATGCAAATAAATTGTCTTGTCGCTTTTCAATGTTAATGAATCAGAATTTATTTTTATGAAATTATATGCAGCCCTTTTAATCCTCTTCTTTTTTAGTGGAGTTGCTTCAGCTGAGCCCAAAAAGAAAATACCCTCAGAAAATCAAATGGCCACTTTGGGCGTGTTCAGCGACAGCGTTAGGAATATTGAGCTAATTGGCCATGCGCATATCGATTTGGCTTACAGGTGGCGCTGGAACGAAACCGTTGACAGAGTAATTCCACAGACCTTTTGGGGTATGATCCGGATAATGGATAAAATAAAGGGTCTTACTTTTGCGCAGAGTCAATCTGCAATATATGAGTCCATTAAAAAGAACGATCCTTTTTTGTTCAAGGAAATTAAAAACCGGATTGCGGATAGTACCTGGAGCGTGGTTGCTTCACAGTGGTGCGAGCCTGATGAGATGATGCCGGGCGGCGAATCACTGATCCGTCAGTTTGTAGTGGCAAACGAATTCAATCTGCAATATTTAATCAGTAAACCGGTCAATATTCTGTGGGCCCCGGACGCCTTTAGCGGACATGCGGCTACATTGCCTAAAATCTACAAAGGGTGTGGAATAAAATACTATGTCTTTATGCGTGCTCCACCGGAAGATAAGCGGATTTTTTGGTGGAAGTCATCAGATGGGTCTGCAATTCTGGCCTATAATATTCCTGATAAGTATAATGCAACCCTTACCTTTGATCCGTTAATAAAAGGGATAAATAGTTGGAGAAAAATTTCAGGTTACCGTGATGCAATGGTTCTTTATGGTCAGGGTGATCATGGGGGGGGTCCGCGAGATGCCGATATGGAAGATTTAATCAAACTAAAATCTAATCCATTAACTCCTCCTATCTCGTTTATTACTCCCGAAAAATATTTTGCAAGGCTCATAAGCAGCGCCAATAGGTTTCCAACTTACCAAGGGGAGATGGGTTTAAAAACTCCAAAGGCTACTGATTTTAGTGAATTAAAGAAAACGAGTTCAAATCCGGCTGACTATCAGATGCAGTTAAGTCGTTCATTCGGCTCATGGAGAGGTACTTATACGGCGCATGTTTCTGTCAAGAAGTTAAATCGGGATGCGGAAAATATGTTAATTACAGCTGAAGCTTTCGCAAGTATTGGTTCAAGACTTCAGGGCAAGCCATTTCATCCGCGTGTCGATTTCCGTGAGGCATGGAAAGTACTGCTCAGAAATCAGTTTCACGATGTGCTGGCAGGTACTATTGTTGGTGATGCCAACCGGGATAGTGAGGAGGATTTGCGTGGAGTAATCAAAGAAGGGGGCCGGCTTCTTAACTGTGGCCTTGAAGACATCGGTTCGCGGATAAATACGAGCAACACCGAAAATCCCCTGGTGATCTATAACCCTGTTTCATGGAACCGAACCGGAATGGTTCGAGCCAGCATACGGTTTAACAGACCTATGGAGCATTTTAATGTTACCGATGCCGCAGGAGATCAAATACCATTTTATGTTGACAGCGTGAGAAACGGGATGAAAAACTATAATATTACCCTTTTTGCCCGGGATATTCCGGCCTTAGGGTATAAGGTTTTTTCCATTCACTCCAATAATGAATCACCCTCTGCAAAAGGTTTGGCGCTCTCGGCAAACAGCGCCGAAAATAAATATTTAAAGATAACCTGGAACAATGACGGATTAACAAGTCTCTTCGATAAATCGTTATCGAGGGAAATGTTATCCGGAACTGCAAATGCGCTTCAGGTCTTTGAGGAAAAACCAAGCAGTTCATGGGGGCTATTTTTTACCGGCAAGGTGATTCCAACCACCTGTATCCAAGGCGCAAAAATTATGGAAGATAGTCCGCTCAGATTGGTTGTCCAATGGATCGATGCCACTGAAGAATCTCAGTTTGTCCGGAAGATGATCCTGGAGAAGGAGTCGCATGAAGTAAAGTTCTCTGTTCTTGCAGATTGGCATGATCACGATAAACTGGTAAAAATTGCTTTTCCTGTGGCAATTGATAAGGGCACAGCCTGTTATGAAATTCCTTACGGAACCATCCAGCGGGCATTGTCCGACCTTGATAATCCGGCCCAGAACTGGGTTGACCTATCTAACGATTCCGATGGTGTTTCGCTGCTGAATAATGGCCGGTATGGCTTTTCCATTAATGAAGGGATGATTAAAATGTCCCTTATTCGTGGTCCCCGTGATATGGATCCTCGGATGGATCATGGGTTAAACGAAGTGAGTTATGCCCTTTTTGCCCATAAAGGAGATTGGAGAATGGGAGAAACTGTCAATAAGGGAGCCGAATTCAATCGGCCGTTATTAGCGTTACAGGAAAGTCAGCATCGGGGTGAAGTTAATGGCTGGACACAGAATATCGCTCTGCCGCTGCAAGACTCTTTTTACAGCACCGATCAGAAAAATGTTCAGATTTCGGCTATCAAGCTGTTGCAGGGAGACTGGTCCCCTGAAAGTGTAGTCGTCCGTCTGTTTGAAACCAGTGGCGCAGATTGCCTGGTGAAGGTGAAATTGCCTTTTAAACCCGCAAAGATTACCGAAGCAAATCACATCGAAATTCCACTTGATCAACAACCTGAAATCACTGTCGGAAACAGTGATTTTACTTTCCGGATAGGCAAGGATCAGATCAGGACTTTTATTGTAAATAGCACTGAAGGAATTCATTAAACATGGAGACAGCCATGTATGCTTTCTTTGGTTGTTTAACACCCTGCTGAATTTAGGGCAGCTCATCAGAACTCGTCAGAGGGTCTTGACCTGATTATTTTTGATTGTTCATCAAAATGGGTTCTTCCCTGACCTTTGAACCTATGCAGAAGAGATGAGTGGTGCTTCGGAGGTAAATCCTTCCGTTACTGACCGCCGGAGATGCAAACATGGGTTTTCCAAGTCTGTTTTTGCAAATCATTTCATATGTGTCACCCGGTTTAATAACCGTTATAACGCCCTGATCTGATGGTATATAAATCAATTCGCCGGCAAGCACCGCAGAAGCGTATTGCCTGCCAAGGTTCTCCTTCCAGAGAATTTTGCCGGTAACCGCTTCAATGCAATTGACTAATCCATTGGTCATTGTGGTAACCAGATATTTTCCTGATGTTACAGGGGAGGGAACATAGAAGGCACCTTCAGTCGATTGCCATACAATGTGCGTATTGGTTACATCGCCACTTCCATCAGGTTTAATTGCATAGATGATACGTTTCGGCCATCCGCTGCTGATGAGTACCAAGCCGCTCTGCGTATTAAAAACAGGACTCGAGGCAAAGTCCTCGGAAGGGCCGCTTACAAACCAGTAACGTGAACCATCTTCGGGGTTAAATGACGAGACTTCCATATTTCCGCAAACGATCAATTGTGTTTTTCCTGCAATATCTCTGATAATGGGGGTACTAAAGCTATGTGATCTCCTGCTGAATTTAGTTTTCCACAGGGGATGTCCGTCTGACCGGCTTAACGCTGCAATAAAAGCATCCCCTTTGCTGTCTGCGTTAATGATCACTTTGTCTTTATAGAGGATTGGGGATAGGGAGCAGCCATGGGGACTTGAATAGGTGCCGGGGCGTTGCAACCATAACTCTTTGCCGCTGAAATCATACGCCGCTACAATAACCGAATCGCCGTCAAGTGCTGATACAAAGACCGATTTTCCGTCGGTAACCGGAGTGCCTGAAGCAAAACTGTTATCGATATGTTTGCTCTCAAAAGGGGACTTAAGAATCGTTACCTGCCATAATAAGCTGCCGTTTTTTGTGTCGTAACACAGCAGTTTTTTCTCATGGGTTTCTTCAGTGGCCGTAACTGTAAACAGCCGTTCTTCCCAGACAATTGGTGAGGAGTAGCCAATCCCCGGGACCGGAATTTTCCAGATCACATTTGTTGTCGAGTCCCATTTTAGGGGTAGATTCGTTTCCGAACTTGTGCCATCTCCGTTTGGACCGCGCCAGCCCGGCCAGTTATCTGCGCTGGCAAAAGAATGAATTATCAATAATAGCACGGTCAATGCGGTTATGTATCTTAATTTTATCATAGGATTGACTTAATTAATTGCGTTGTGACATTACCTGCTTAATTACCCAGATTTAATCGTTTGCCGATTAATTTTGAAAGAAGGGCATAGTTATGACCGAAATGATGGCCGCCGCCCAGGAAATCATGATCGCACACCCCATCAAGATTTTTCTTTCGGATTGAATATGGGCTGTCATCGCAAATGATATAAGACCTTTGGGCTCTCATTTTTACTAATTCCGAATAGATATCGGTTCCCTTTTTTTCTTCAAAAAGATAATCTGTAGGTTTTAACCTGAAGATCGCCTTCTGACCCGGGGCAATTAATATGATGTCACTCAATTGGAGTCTGGACTTCTCTTCAAGACGGTTTACTGCAAAAGGGATTACTTCAGCTCCCATCGAATAGCCCATAAGTACAACCTTATGCTGATTCCATTTTCTATTATACTGATTGATCAGGAATGCGAAATCGTGACCCAGCTGTGCCGGACTCTTTGCTGACCGAAAGTAATTTTTGGAATTTAATACCACTACAGATACATGCCTTACATTCAGGTAGTGGACAATTTCCTTGTCAAAATTCATGAATCCGAAATCCCCGGTTAAAAAGATCACATAATAGTCACATTTTCCGGCAGCTACAGATTCTATTGTTGGTATATTTTTTGTCGGTTGAATATTCCCGGCATAAAGTGAGGCATTGAACCAAAAGGTTATAACGATGAACACCTTCCAGAAAAAATACAAAAATCGTTTCATTCTCAGCAAATTAGAATAATAAAATGCATTCCTGTTTAAGCATGGCAAAGTTCAGCAAAACTTACCAGTCTGCAGAATTTTCACAGGATCATTTTTATTTATTATCCCCGCAAATCGTGATTTTGATTGCGGGAAATTTCAGGGATTTGCAATCTAAGTAATAAGAACAATAGCATATTGTAATTATTTGTTTCCTCATTTGATCTCTATTAACCCTGACCTGCCCTTACCACTTCAAGGAAAGGAGGGGAGAAGCAAACAGATTATTAGCCAAAATTCTCCCCTAACCTCTCCAGAGGAGGGGATTAAAAGGTAGGCATTGTTCCGAATGCGGGCGATTTAGAGGGGTCAAAAAATAGAAAATCAGAATTTTAAATAGTTACATCATGTCATTCTGATTACTTATATGATTTATTATCCTGAAATCAGCAAACAGTTTATAAATCAGGGTGTTTCCTGAATATTGACAAGCGGCTTTCTTTACTGTTACCCGGAATAAACTCCAGGAGACACTTCAGTTACCTTGACAAATAGAAGTCAATCTTTCCAACGATCAATCCACCGAAACCTACCTGGTTAACGATCACCTCTTTTCCTGATTTATTCCGGATCAAATCTGGTTTTTTCAGGAAGGTATGGGTATGCCCGCCGATGATCAGGTCTGTATGATAGCTCTCTGCTGCAATCAGTTTATCGCTGATTGTTTTGTCCTTGTAAGAGTAACCCAGGTGTGAAAGGCAGATAATCATGTCTGTATGGTGTTCCTCCTTAAGTAGCTTTTCCATTTTAAGAGCTGTCAGCAGCGGATCATTATAGCGTGTATTTCCGTAATTCCTGGAATCCACGAGTCCCTGGAGTTCGACGCCCAGTCCGTATACCCCTATTTTTACTCCTCCACGTCTGAATATTTTATAGGGTATTGTCTTGCCTGCCAGGATGGTATCTGAGAAATCGTAATTTGAGTTGATAAAGGGGAATCCGGCAAACCTCAGCTGGCTTTCCAACCCCTCGAGTCCATTGTCGAATTCATGATTGCCAATTGTTGCGGCATCATATCCCATCATTGTCATCAGCTCAAAATCTAGTTTTGCCTTAAAGTAGTTAAAGTAAGGGGTGCCCTGGAAGATATCTCCTGCATCAAAGAGGAGTACATGTTCCGATTCAGACCTTGTTTTGGCAATAAATGCGGCACGCCGGGCCATTCCACCTTCGTTTGCATTAAGCGGAGCGTCTTTGGCAAACGGGTCGATATGTGAATGAAAGTCGTTTGTGTGAAGGATGGTAATGTGTTCTGGTTTATGGGTGGCAAATCCCGATAATGGCGTTGTTAGTGCTACAGCTCCAACCGTTCCGGCTCCGAGTAAACGTAAAAATTCTCTTCTATTTTGCATCGTAAATCCTCCCATCTTTTTTGCCTTCAATTAAAATCCCCTGGTGTCCCAATTTGCGTAAGTGGTCAATGAACATATTTCTTAATTTTATCCCTGATGAGACTCTTTCAGTGATCTCTTTTAAGACAACGTTTCCGTCACCTCCATTGGCAAGATAATCGCTGGTTGCCAGCCAGTAAATTTTTGAATCATCGAGTGGTTTTCCTTCAATCACCGGATTAATCCCTTTGTTTTCATTTATTCCAAAATTCATTCCTGATACTCCCTCGCCGCCACGTGCGGCCATATGGTCGATAAACCTGCGCAGTTCGGTGCCTGACATCCTGAGAAATACCACCTCATTTTCAAAAGGCATCAATTCAAACATATCCAGAACCTTTACCTCTCCTTTAGGAATAGGTACCCTTAAGCCACCGCGGTTTACCATGGCTATGGAAATATGAATTGATGGAAATTGTTTTAAACAGACTGAATCGGATTCATTCCTTACCAGGTCTGCACAAAAATTTGAGAGGGGGCTCTCCGGGCGGCCGCTATAAAGGGGCGCCTTCGAGCTGCAAAGCACCTCTTTTATTTCATGCATAAGAATTAACCGGTAGGGTGCTATTACCGATTCGATCTTTGCATCCGGTACGACCCGCAGTGTCGAATCCATACGGATATTACTCGATTCAACCTTAGTGACAGTCAATGAACGGCATGCAATGTTTAATAATGTCAAAAGTGAAATTATCACCGCAAACCGTGAAATGGATTGAATCTTTTTAATTTTTTTTAGGAAATGCATGCTTTGGGCTATTTGTTTATTTAAGGCTTAAAGATATAAAAAAGCAGTAAAATAGCGGGTTTCAACCTGTATTTTACTGCTTTAAATTTAATAATCATCTCAGAAGGACTTTTTAATTACCCTCTCCGATGGTGAGGTTTTATTTGCAAAAAATATCTCCTTCTGGCTATCCTAAGCGATTAATTAAACAGGTATTTTATACCAAACATCAATTGCCATCTTGAACTTATACCTGTTGAGTTCTGGAAAGGCTGAGTGAATGGAGTTGTTCCTGTTTGGAAAGGAAGTGAGAAAGAAGGAGTTTTTCCATCGGCAGAGATCCCTTCATATTTTAATATGTTGGTCGCTGTAGGAATTTTAACAACACCCCAATCCCGGTTGATAAAGTTTCCGGCATTAATCATATCCACAGAAAACTTAAGTGTGTGAGATTCTTTACCAAGTTTAAGATTTACATCCTGAGTTATGTTTAAATCCAGTTTGCTGTAGTAGGGCATTACTGTGCCGTTTCTTTTGGCGTATTGACCCCTGTGGGTATTCAGATAGGTTGAATTGGAAATAAATGCGTCCAACTGTGACCATATTTGTGCTGATGTTCTTGTATCCGTAACACCTGATGTACCTGTTCCTAAACCACCGGATCCTACTTTTACCAGATTGATGTCAGTAGATACTTTTGGTATATACATCAGGTCATTTCCTGAATTGCCATCGCCGTTTAAGTCACCGTTATAAACATACGATGTTACACCGTTGTTTGTCAGCTCATAGATTGCACCAAAGGTAGTAGCAAGATTTTTCCCTTCATTTAGTTTGTAGGAGAAGTTACCAATAACCCTGTTTGGCTGATAATAAGATGCATAACCTAAATTCGCAGCATTAGGATCCTGATTCGAAACAGGCGCTGCACTCCACAATGAAGAGGCTGTTGACCCACCTTCTGCGGTGTTCTTGGCTACTGAACGGGTATATGCTATACCATAGGATAAATTCTCAAGATTTCTTTGAATTTTTGCAGTCAATGTGTAAACAAAACCCTTGCTTGTGTTGCTCATTAAAATGGCATTCCCAATATTGGGACTTGCTAAGCTTGTTCCGGCAGAGTAATATTTGTTTGTATTCGCAACCGAAGTCAGGAAACGGGTTCTGTTGTCAACGCCACCTAATGTATATCCGTTGGATTCATTTAAGTTGACGTTGGAATAATAAACTGCGTTGATGTCTTTGGTATAGTTGTATTCAGCACCCACTAACCAGCCTTCATCCAATTTCTTATCAACAGCCAAAGTTGATTTCCATGCTGTCGGATATTTGAAGTTTCTTGAAACCAAAGCAGTACTATAGGAAGTATTGGCCGATCCGGCAGTTGGTCTGTAAGCGTTCGGGTCAGTATTGAATGCTGTTTTGTTGGCAGCATTGGTGAACGAACCAAACTGAGTACCATTATTTGAAGCCTGGTTAGAAATCCAGACAAATGGTGGAGGACCTGCGAAAATACCTGTACCGCCTCTGACCTGTAATGTCTTGTCGCCGTTAGGATTCCAGTTGAAACCTAATCTTGGAGAAACAAGAATGTTATTCATTGGCGCTTTACCAATATTATAAGATGAACCATCTTTGAATTTCAATGCATCAAAGGTAGGGTTATCGGTCATTGCCTGTTTGTAGAAGGTTTCATCAAGTCGTAAACCTGCAGTTACAGTGAAATCACTGGTCATTTTCCATTTATCCTGCACAAACTGAGATAACTCTGTTGATCCGGCATAAGCCCATGGGAAAGCCCCGCCTGGCAATGCAGAATATTGCAGATAATATGATTTGGCATTTAATGTTCCGTTTTTTGCTGAATTATAGAAGTCTGTCAGGCTATTGAATTGATAAACACCCTGATAACCTGGAGCAAATGCATTTTGATATTTCTTGATTGAGTTTTGAGTCCCAAAAGTTAATTCATGCGCACCACTATAATAAGTTAAGATGTCATTCAACTGGTAAACGTTGGTAAACAATTTGTTGTTGTAGGTGTACATTTCATAACCGAAAGTGGTAGAAATGTTTCCATTGTTTAAAATGTCAACCAGTGGAAATGTAGAACTATTGGAGTGAGGAGAACGGAAATCTCTCAATGCGGTGTAACCAATTTGTAATTTATTTGACAACTTATTATTGAAATGGGTATTCAACTCAGCGATTAAAATATTAAAGTTGTTATTAATCACATAACCACTTCCGTAGAAAGGCATGGAATAGGTCCCTGGCTGTCCACCGGTTACCTGGCCAGAGCCTGGTCTTGAAGTCGATGCAAACTGATCTGCATAGGATTTCAGGTAGTTATACTTCAGGGTGAAGGTATTCTTGCTATTAATATTCCAGTCTAATTTTGCTGTGATTTTATCGGAATTGGTTTTGAATGAATATCCCTGGAATGCACCGGGATCATATCCATATTTGGTCTTTAAGAAACTGGCTAAGGCTGTTAAGGTATCTGCATTTGCCTGTGAATAGTTTCCGCCTGCAGCATGAGTAGCATCAGAAGCCAACAAAGAAGTGGCCGGAGCATCTTGCCTTACCTCTTCACCACTTACATAAAAAAACAATTTGTCTTTAATAATTGGCCCGCCTAAGCTAAATCCAGTAATCGAATAATTAAAGGGAGTTTTTGTAACTGTAGTTGGTCCGGCATTATAACCTAAATAATTTTCATTCCTGGAATATTGGTAGATACTTCCTTTAAACGTATTTGTACCACTTTTGGTTACCGTGTTGATACCTGTTCCGGAAAATCCACCTTGTTTCACATCATATGGAGATACGTTAACCTGAATCTGCTCAATCGCTTCCAATGAAATTGGCTGTGCCGATGTTTGTCCACCCAGGATAGAGGATAGTCCAAATGAATTGTTAAAATTCGCACCATCAACAGTCATGTTATTGTATTGGTTACTTCTGCCACCAATATTCAATCCGTTTGCAGTAGGTTCCAATTTTACAAAATCCTGAATTGAACGGTTAATTGTAGGTAAACGATCAATTTGAGTCCTGGTAATTAACTCCTGAGAACCTGTCCTTGAAGTACTGAAAGTCTTATCATTCGAAAACTGAATCACAACCTCACCTAACTGAGTGGCCTGATCAACTAATTTGAAATTTTGTTTGTACGTCTGACCTAAATTTAAATAAATGTCAGTTACCGTTTCAGTTTTGAATCCCACAAAAGAGGTAGTTAATGTATATGGGCCACCGATTTTTACGTTAGGTAAGTTATACCGGCCATCATTTCTGGTAGTGGTAATATATTTCGTACCTGTTGGGATGTGAACCGCCGTTATGTTTACATTTGGCAATGCACCGGTTACATCCGAAATCGTCCCTGAGATTTCAGCGGTGGTCTCCTGAGATTTTGCTACGACTGATAATAAGACCAACATTATCAGCAACATCATTCTTTTTAGTTTTTCCATTCTTTTTGTTTTTTTGTGAAAAGTTCCAGAACTAAAATTCAGTTTTTAATAAATTTTAACAATTTTTAATAATCGACGAAGATATACCTTTTCTTCTTCTTTCATATGACATATTTATTACATTATTATTAAATTTTTTGCTTTAAATGTCAGGAAGGCAAATACTCCGTTTATTTGGTTATCCGGAGCGGTTTTAGGAACACAATTTACCGGAAAGAGAGGGTTAAAATAAGAAATCAGGTTATAATAGAGGGTAATCAGATCCAATCGGGAGATTAGAGGTAAATCAATCCTGTTAAATATTCGCCACATTTAACGACGGAGTTCTGGATCTAAAATATGGTCACTTTCGTTACAAACTGATTAAAGTGTCCCTGGCGTATCCAATTCGATTTTCACTAAATAAAAAAACGGAGCACAGATATTTGTCTTATACTCCATTTTCATCAGGACATGTATCTTAATAAATCAAAGTATTATCCTCATAATTAGTCTTTTTCATATACCAATCCTGAAAAAGAGAGCCACCTGACGTTGCCCAATCTCCAAAGTGCAGATAGGCTTTTATGATATCGTTTTTTTCAATGTTATATGAAAAACTTACCGGAACCTCCATCATCCAGACAAGATTTGTCCTCGATTTGTAATATCTTCCGGTTGCAGGGTTTGATGAATCATCACCCTGCCCAAAGAATGCTGGATTTGCTTTGGAGGTAGGGGGGTAATTTGACATATGAATCTCCTTGGTTCGGTCACCATTTACAAATACAAAAGGATTAAAGGGGGCATTTCCGATACTTGCCTTGGTTTGCGGATTGGTAAAGAGTATGTGAAACTGAATATCTTTGGGTGTGCTTACGGGCACTCCTGGAATAACATTTACCCCTGTTCCACCTCCCATGGATGGAAGTAGAGTGTATGCATCAGTAAATGCGATAAGAACCGCCTTGGATTGTCCCGACTCAAGAGTTGCAGGGGTTACTGTACCTGTCTGGTCGGTTAAGGTTACAGCAGAAACAACGGATGGATCAAAAGGGAACTCTATCCCAAATCCACTGTGATAGCTGGCCCCAATTGCCCTGACTTTCAGATTTACAAACATCTCAACGACGTTCGACTGGGCATTTGTAACATATTCAAACTGGTCGTCAACAACCATGTCATTGAAATCAAAATCGCCTAAAGATGGCCACAAATCTTCTACTAATATGCTGGTATAGTTGCCTTTGGAAGGATAGTAACTTGTGAAGGCCCTGAGTGGATCAAGTGGAAATTGATCAAAATTATCAGGAACTCCGTCTCCGTCGGTATCTGCGGGAGAGGCAACAGGAGGCCCAACATCGGGTAGGGAGGCCTGCATCGAGGATATGGACTTCGGGGTTGTTGCCGTTATATTAAAGACTGCATCATTAAAGTCCTCATCAGAACCCTGGGTTTCCCTGTTGCGGTCTTCAAATCCAAGAATCAGCTGGCCGGTTAATGGATTATTAAATAAGACCGTATGCTGTTTTTTGCCGGCGCTGGTTTCCGGATTCAGAGCCGGATCGGAGAAATATAATGGCGCACCGGTTACTGCATCCTTAATGTTTCCGCTCCAGCCATTGGGGGCGACAAACCAGCCGATTGCTGTTCCGGGCGCAAAGTTCCCCAAATATACTTTATCGCCTGAAATAAGACCCCCTCCCGACCCGGCAAGAGAAGCATTGGGGTAAATAATCGTGAACGTTGTAATTTCACTTACCGATTTTGGAGGATTAGCAGTATTATAGGTATAGAAGCCTACGGCATTCAGGTAATCGGTCCCCTCACTGACAAAAGTGAACCAGATATCGCTCAAAGATGTGATCACAATATCATTTTTACCACCTGTAAAATATTCCGGATGTGAAACCGGCAGGCTTTTACCTTCCGGTAATGAGAAGTTAATGGAATCAAGTAACCCTTTGGAAATTAGTTCTGCCGGTTGGAAAAGATAGTTTGTCGGATTACCCAGCGCGTCAAATTGACCCCGGTAAGTATATGCAGTCGTTGCTTTACTGTTGGTATTTATTGGTGCAGATCTGAATAAAGTTCCCAGACCGTAGGTGTAAGTTGCCTTGGAGCCTTTGATCGCAAATCCCGATTCCGATTCGAGTCCAAGGTAATAGGTTTTTAAATACAAACTATCCTGCTGAATAGGTAATTTGATTGTTAAGTTTATAGGTCCGTTAGCCTGACTTAAAAAAGTTCCGATTTTTCGTGCGCTCAGATTTGGTGATTCAGTAGTACCCGGGTAATCCAGAAAGATTGAAACGGGAACTCCAGAGAGTGTAGTTGAGGCGTTCTGAACCTTAATCCCAACCAAAATATCACTGGTCGTTGCAAAATTAAAGCTGTTTGGAATAACCAGATCTTTAGATTGCGCAACGGCTGTGACATTAGGTGTAGAATAGATTGCGAATTTTGAGCAACTCCACACAAAAGGAACAATAGCAAAAATTAGAATAATTCTTTTCAAGCTTATTTCTTAAATTAACACATGCTATAAGTTTGCAAAAAACAGGGATAAACTATAATTATCCTTGTAGAATCTTTATAGATAACAAAAAACGCGCCAATAAAATTCAGATGAAATAGCTATGGTTATATATTAAACCGGAAATAAATATAATTATTTAAAAAACAATGATATAATATGGGTCAATTTATATTTTAAATTAAAAGTATAGTAGGTCATTTCTATGTATTGCAGATTTCTATTAGGAAAAAATACAGTTTGATGTAAAAATATTTTACGACCTGTCGTTATATCCGGTACAAAGGAATTATTGTGGCAGAAGAAGATTTAGGAGTAGTCTGCTACACCCACCACTTAGTACGGAGCCGTGCAGGGAGAACGTTGTGAAGGGCAAAAATACGGGATATGCCATTGGCCCGATGCAAACTTCGCATCACACCAGGTACAATATATCCGAACTACAGGTTATCAGGGCAATTCCTAATTACTCAGCTTATTTCGCGTCAGAAAATACATTTGCAAATACAGGAATACTGATTCTGGTGAAATCTCCTAATTAAATGAAACCTCATTAATGCCTTTGGGATTCGATTATAGCCTCTGAACAGGCGGGTGTAATTAAGGCAGTTAAAAAAACGAGGAGCTGCAGACAATTTCCTGCCGCCCCTCGTTTGTCGGAATTTAAACCTTAGTAAATCAACGTATTGTCCTGATATGTTGGCTTTATCATATACCAATCAGGGAAAAGGGTACCTCCTGACTGAGCCCAATCTGCAAAGTGAAGATACGCTTTTGTAATATCATTCTTTTCAATATTATACGAAAAACTTACCGGAACTTCAATCATCCAGACAAGATTTGTCTTCGATTTGTAATATCTTCCAGCTGCCGGATTGGAAGAATCATCACCCTGTCCAAAGAAAATTGGATTTGCTTTTGCGGTTGGCGTTTGAGTGGGCATATGAATCTCTTTTGTTCGGTCCCCATTTACAAATACAAAAGGATTATTTGGGGCAGACCCCATACTTGCCTTCGGTTGAGGATTGGTAAAAAGTATGTGAAACTGAATATCTTTAGGGGTACTTACAGGAACGCCGTGAATAACATTTACCCCTGTTCCTCCACCCATGGATGGAAGGAGCGTGAATGCATCATTAAAGGCGATGATAACTGCCTTGGATTGTCCGGCCTCGAGACTTACAGGACTTACGGTACCTGACTGGTCAGTTAATGTTACAGAAGAGACTACAGCCGGAGCAAAAGGGAACTCGATTCCAAAACCACTGTGAAAGCTGGCCCCTATCGCCCTGACTTTCAAGTTTATAAACATCTCAACGACATTCGACTGGGCATTTGTGACATATTCAAACTGGTCGTCCACTACCATATCATTGAAATCGAAGTCACCCAATGACGGCCATAAATCTTCGGCTAATATACTGGTATATTGATCCTGGGAAGGGTAATAACTGGTAAAGGCTCTGAGTGGGTCAAGCGGAAATTGATCAAAAACATCTGCGACTCCATCTCCATCACTATCTTTAGGGGTCGATGCCAGAGGACCAATATTAGGAAGAGGTGTCTGCAATGTGGAAATGGATTTTGGGGTGGATGCGGTAATATTAAAAACAGCATCGTTAAAGTCTTCGTCCGAAGCCTGGGTTTCCCTGTTACGATCCTCAAATCCAAGAATCAGCTGCCCGGTTAATGGGTTGTTAAACAGTATTGTATGTTGTTTCTTGGTGGCGCTGGTTTCGGGATTCAGCGCAGGATTGGAGAAAAAGGTTGGTGAACCGGATACACCTTCATTGGCATCCCTACTCCAACCATTTGGTGCCATAAACCAACCGATTGCGGTTCCCGGGGCAAAGTTGCCCAAATATACTTTTTCTCCTGAAATCAAACCCCCTCCCGATCCGGCAAACGAAACGTTTGGGTAAATGATCGTAAGGGTTTTAATATCACTTAGGGATTTGGGCGGCGTTGCAACATTGTAGGTGTAGAATCCCACCGCATTCAGATAAGCTGTCCCTTCACTAACAAAGGTAAACCAGATATCAGTTTTGGATGCAATCACAATATCACTTTTAGATGTTGTAAAATATTCCGGGTGTGAAGCAGGAAGACTTTTACCTTCAGGTAATGAGACGTTAATGGAATCAAGCAGGCCCTGCGAAATCTTGTCTGACGGGTTTACCAGATAATTTGTCGGATTCCCCCGTGTGTCAAATTGTCCCATATAGGAGTATAAAATTCCATCCTTTAGGTTATTATTCAGAGGTGCCGATTTTAATGAAGTTCCCTGACCATATTTGTAATTTGCTGCTGAACCCGTGATCGCAAATCCGGCTTCGGACTCAAGTCCAATATAATAGGTTTTTAAATATAAGCTATCCTGACTTGCTGGCAGTTTTAACGTTACATTAATTTTTCCGTCAGTCTGACTCAGATAAGTTCCGATTTTTCTTGCCTTCAGATTTGGTGATTCAGTTGTTCCCGGATAATCCAGATAAATTGACACAGGGACGCCGCTGAGCGTGGTTGAGGTATTCTGTACCAGAATTCCAACAGAAATATCCCCGGAGGTCGCAAAATTAAAACTGTTTGGTATAACAAGATCTTTGGTCCGCCCACTAGTCGCTGAGTTAGGGGTGGAGGAGTTAATGGAGAACTTGGAGCAGCTCCAAGCCACAGAAATCATAATAAAAATTAGAATTGTATTTTTCATGCGCATTTAATGGTATTTATCTTAGAATTTGACCTGAAGGAACATATTTAACAGATTCCCGTTTGTTTTCTATGCATGACATATATTGTGCCAATATAAATCCTTCCGGGATTATTTATCAATAATTAATCCCGGAGGGATTCTAAAGTGCTTTTTAATAATGATATAGTTAATAATATTTTTTCATAATAAATGAATATTTATGTTCGGTATTTCTTTCGGGCTGATTTAAAAATGGAGGAATCCGGTTTTATTGTAAAAATAGTTTACGTTAAGCATTGCATAGTTTTAACGAATCATGACGATTAATGAATATTCGTGTAACCATTCGGTGAATCCGGCCTTGTTTTCCCGCTAAATTCTAATGCTCTTTCATCGTGAATTTAAATGTTTTTAAACATTGGAACTGGGTCAAAAAGTAAATCAGCAATATTTATGAAGGATCAGGGTTAAATTCAATTATTATGATAGTCACCAACTCTGATCATCGGTGTGGGCCAGATCCCCCTTTGCAGATCAAAAAACCACTGTTGTCACAAATTTCTCTGTTTTTGGAATAAAATGATGTTTGGGATATCTGCGCCCAAAGAGATGAAATTAACATAGAGCAGGGATGACTTACACCTCCCTTTTTACCATTTCATCAACGGGGATTTTTTAGTTTTGCCGGTATATCGAAATGAGTGAGCCAATTTATGCAAAATAATTGATTGGTAATTTTCTCTGACTGGTTCATCATTGACACGCAACAAATGTTTGCTTTTGATACACATGTTGTATCGCTGCCGAACACAATTTAAATCCGAAGATATTTATATCATTGATATTAAGCAGGTATAATTTCTGGCATTGTATTGGCAGCAATATGACTGTGATGCTTTTTTCATCTTCCGGAATTATGTGGGATTTTAAAACTAAATATAAATAACGTGGACAGACCTATTGAAAAGAAAAAATGGACCGTAAAAAGAATCGGAACAATTAGTGTGGCTATTTCGATCGTTTTATTGATTGCTGTGAGCTACTATTTAACTTCCGGCAAATCAAAACTGAATGTTAACCTTGAAAGGATCACTATCAGTGAGGTTTCAAACGGAACATTTCAGGAATTTATTCCCGTAAACGGAATGGTTTTGCCCTTAACCAGTATTTATCTGGATGCGAGCGAAGGTGGCAGGGTTGAAGAAAAATTCGTTGAGGATGGAGCTGTACTGACAAAGGGACAACCCATCCTGAGGTTGTCGAATACGGATCTCCTGATGACGATGCTGAGCCAGCAAAACACGGTGTATAACACGCTTACCCAAATGCAGATCAACAGCAATGCGGCACAGCAAAATACGGTGAGCAAACTGAACCAGATGGCTGATGTTGAGAGTCTTTTCAAGGAAGCCGAGCGGGTTTATCTATTGGATAAACACCTGTTTGCGGAAAATGTCATTGGTTCACAGGAGTTTAAGAAATCTGAAAACGACTTCAATTACTATTCGAAAAAGAAAGAGTTAACGCTGCAAATCCTGAAACAGGATTCGGTGTCGCGGTACCAGCAGGAAGAACAGGATAAACGATCATACCAGGGCTCACAGGAAGCACTAAATATGATGCGTCAAAAGGTAAACGAATTAACTGTCCGCTCTCCTATCGATGGTCAGCTAACTTCCCTTGACGCTGAAATAGGACAAAATAAGCGAATGGGTGACCGGCTTGGTCAAATCGATGTTTTAAGCGGATTTAAAGTTAGAGCTGATATTGATGAACATTATATCTCTCGCATTTATGATGGTCTGAAAGGGGATTTCACTTTTGCAGAAAAACTCTATAAGTTAAAGATATTCAAGGTATTTACTCAGGTCACAAACGGAAGGTTCCAGGTGGATATGCAATTTGAAGGTACTATACCAAATGGGATTCGCAGAGGACAAAATCTGCAGATTCGCCTTGCACTTAGTGATGAGAAACAAGCTTTGCGGCTTCCGCGCGGTGGTTTCTATCAACAAACCGGTGGAAACTGGATTTTCAAAGTGGATACGAATGGCAAAACTGCCTATAAAACAGATATTCAGCTTGGAAGCCAGAATCCAGATTATTATGAAGTTCTTCAGGGGCTGAAACCCGGTGATAAGGTTATTACCAGCAGTTATGAAAACTATGGCGAGATGCAGGAGTTGATTCTTAAGAAATAAGTATAAAGTCATTTAAAAATAAATACACATCAAATGATAAAGATTACAGAACTTGAAAAGATCTACCGCACCGAAGAGGTAGAGACGATTGCCCTAAATAAGTTATCGATAGAGGTGAAAGAGGGTGAGTTTGTGGCCGTAATGGGACCCTCCGGCTGTGGCAAATCCACACTGCTCAATATCCTGGGTTTACTGGATGATGCCGACGGCGGAAGCTTTATTTTCAATGGAGTGGAAGTCGCCCATTTTAATGAACGTAAACGCGCAGAGATGAGGAAGCAAAATATTGGATTTGTATTCCAGAGCTTTAACCTCATCGATGAACTGACAGTTTACGAAAATGTTGAATTGCCATTGATCTACACAGGGATGAAGGCGGCGGAGAGAAAACTCAAGGTAGAAAGCGTGTTGGATAAAATGAAGATTATGCATCGCAGAAATCATTTTCCGCAGCAACTTTCCGGAGGCCAGCAGCAACGTGTGGCAGTCGCACGGGCAGTTGTAAATAATCCAAAGTTGATTCTTGCCGATGAGCCTACCGGGAATCTCGATTCCGCAAATGGCAGCGAGGTGATGGAACTGCTGACCGACCTCAATGAACTGGGAACAACGATTATCATGGTAACTCATAGTGAACATGATGCAAAGTTCAGTCACCGCATCATCCGTATGCTGGATGGACAAACTGTTACTGAGAATATCCTGGTTTAGTCTTCTGGTCCCTTTTGGGTCCCGCACATGCGGGATTGTGTTTTGATGACGCTTTGAAAATATTATTTATTAAGCTGTCATTTAAGAAAATACGATTTAGTTTTTCCACGTTAATGATGAGAACAGAATAATTTATGCTCAAAAATTTTCTCAAAATAGCTTTCAGGAATCTGCTTCGGAACAAGGGGTTTTCGGCAATCAACATTGCCGGCCTCACCGTTGGAATGGCCAGCGCATTGCTTATCCTGCTTTGGATTCAAAACGAAGTGAGCTATGATAAATTCCATAAGAACAAAGATTATTTATATGAGGCCTGGAACCGTGGTACGTTCAATAATAAACTTCAGTGCTGGAACTCCACTCCCAAAATACTTGCCCCAACCTTAAAACAGGAATTCCCCGAAATTGCTGATGTTGCAAGAACAAATTATCAATGGTTTGTTACAACCGTAGGTCTTAAACAAATATCCTGTAATGGCCTTTTTGCCGATCCTTCATTTTTAAACATGTTCAGTTTCCCTCTCTTGCAGGGTAATGCTGAAACTGCTCTGAAAAGCGTTACCAACGTGGTGATCACCCAAAAAATGGCCCTGAAAATGTTTGGGACAGAGGATGCAATTGGTAAGATCATTAAAATTGACAAGACAAATTTTACGGTCGCCGGTATTTTAAAGGATCTTCCCACCAATACGCAGTTTGCTTTTGAATTCATCATGCCCTGGGCTTATATGACAAAGTTGGGATGGGATGATACTTACTGGGGAAATAATTCTGTGAATACCTATGTCCAGTTAAAACCCAATACGACAGCTTCGTTAGCCGATAGTAAAATAAAGAATGTCACAAAAATACACTCCAATGGAAATGAGCAGCAGGAGGTGTTTCTCCATCCGATCACAAAATGGCGCCTGTATTCGAATTTTGAGAATGGGAAAATAGTAGGCGGTCGAATTGCCATTGTGGTGACGTTTTCAATTATAGCCTTATTTATTCTGCTTATTGCCTGTATTAATTTTATGAACCTCAGTACCGCGCGCAGTGAAAAGCGTGCAAAAGAGGTTGGTATCCGGAAAGTAGTCGGCGCCGGAAAGAGATCACTGATTGCTCAATTTCTGGGGGAATCAATTTTAATGGCACTCATCTCGGGAATACTCGCCCTGGTACTGGTTCAATTGTGCCTGCCGTGGTTCGACAAACTTGCAGGTGAAGAGCTACTTATTCCGTATTCCAACTTCTATTTCTGGCTGGCATCAGTAATATTTATTATTTCTACCGGTACACTCGCCGGAAGTTACCCCGCCTTGTTTTTATCATCCTTTAAAACGGTAATCGTTTTAAAAGGGAGTTTTAAGAAGTCAAACGCAGTGATTAATCCACGTAAGGTATTGGTTGTATTGCAGTTTACATTTGCGATTGTACTTATTGTCTCCACAATTATAGTCACCCAACAAATGAAATATGCCCAGGATCGTGATACCGGTTACGAACGGGGACAGCTACTCTATCATTTTCTCACAGGTGATCTGGAAAAGAATTTTTCCTTAATCAAAAATAAATTATTGAACTCCGGGGCAGCAATATCAGTGACCAGAACCAGTTCCCCGTTTACGGAAGGGTGGAGCGACAGCTGGGGATTTGAGTGGGAAGGAAAAGCTGCAGACGATAAAACAGACTTCGACAGATTCAGTGAGGACGAAGGGCTTGTAAAGACGGCCGGATTAACTATCGTGAAGGGGCGTGACATGGATTTAGCAAGTTATCCCACCGATTCGCTTGCAATAGTTTTAAATGAGTCTGCCGCCAGAGCAATGAATCTTAAAGATCCTATTGGTCAAATTATTAAGGGGGACGATCAAACATGGCATATAGTAGGAGTAATAAAAGATTTTCTTTTACACTCCCCTTATGAACCAACAAAGCCAATGGTTATTTTAGGAACAAAATCAGGATTTAACGTTATCAACATAAGACTGAACAGTGCCAATACTACTGCACACAACCTGGAGGTTGTAGAAAAATTTTTTAAAACCTTCAACCCCCAGTACCCTTTTGAGTATCATTTTGTGGATGAACAGTATGCCCGGAAATTTGATGATACCCGGCGTACGGCTACCCTTATCGGCATATTTGCTGCGCTAACTATATTCATTTCGTGTCTGGGTTTATTTGGTCTTGCAGCTTATATGGCAGAGAACCGCATTAAGGAAATCGGAGTTAGAAAAGTATTGGGAGCCTCGGTATTCACGATTACCTCGTTATTATCCAGGGAGTTCCTGGCTTTGGTTGGCATTTCAATACTTATTGCTTCGCCAATTGCCTGGTTTTTTATGAACCTTTGGTTAAACGATTTTCAATACCGGATTCACATCCAATGGTGGGTATTTATTCTGGCAGGCACATTAGCCATCTTTATCTCACTGGTGACAGTAAGTTACCAGGCGATTAGGGCGGCAGTTGCCAATCCGGTAAAGTGTTTAAGAACGGAGTAAGGTATAAGTGGCTCAATCTCAAAAATAAACTGAAGATCATTGGTTATCAGTCAGGAGTTAAAAAGTGAAAATTACCGTTTATGAATATTCAAATTTCATAAATCGCAAATCAAAAAGTATGTTTAAAAACTTCTTCAAAATAGCTGTTCGTAACCTGTGGCGTAAAAAAGGGTTTTCGCTAATAAATATTACGGGTTTGGCCATTGGCATGGCCGCTGCGATACTAATTCTGCTTTGGATTCAAAACGAGATAAGCTATGACCGATTCCATGCAAACAAGGAGAGGATTTACGAAGTCTGGAATCGGGTCCCTATTGATGGCAAGCTCTCCTGCTGGAATCGGGTATCCGCATTAACGGCACGTGCGCTCGAAAAAGACATACCCGAAGTAGAGCATGCAGTAAGGGTGGTCAATAAAAATAATGTCCTTTTTTCAATAGGCGATAAAAAACTAATGAAATCAGGATACCTAGTGGATACTTGTTTTCTGAAGATGTTTAGCTTCCCAATGGTGAAAGGAAATCCTGTGAGTGCCTTGAATGATACCCATTCTATAGTACTTACTGAAAAAGCTGCTAAAAGTTTGTTCGGTGATGAGGAGGCTCTGGGCAAGGTGGTAAAACTTAAAAATGAGGAGACCTTTTCGGTTACAGGTGTGATAAAAGATTTACCCAATAATACCCGCTTCAATTTTGAATTTTTGATTTCCATGTCCAATTTGAAATACCGGGTTGGGCAGGATTATGGCTGGAACGATAACAGCACACCCACTTATGTGATGTTAAAACCTAATGCAAGTTATACCACTGTAGCCTTAAAAATAAAGGGACTGAAGCAGAAGTACGATAATGAAGCAAAAATATTAGGATGGGAGCTGTTTCTTTATCCGCTTAACCGATGGCGTTTGTATTCAAGCTTTACCAATGGAATAGAAGACAACGGGGGTCATATCACATTCGTAAAAATGTTTGGAGGAATCGCAGGTTTGATACTATTGATTGCATGCATCAATTTTATGAACCTGAGTACTGCCCGAAGTGAAAAAAGGGCAAAAGAGGTGGGTATCCGAAAAGTGATGGGTGCAAGAAAATGGTCACTTATCAGCCAGTTTATTGGAGAGTCTGTTTTTCTAGCATTCCTGGCAGGAATTGTAGCTCTGTTGATCGTGCAGGTCAGCCTACCTGCCTACAACCAATTGACGGATAAAAGACTATTCATAGACTTTGGCAATATCAAGACATGGATTGCATTTTTCAGTTTCACCTTTCTCACGGGCCTGCTAGCCGGGAGTTACCCCGCATTCTTTCTTTCATCGTTTCAACCCGTTAAAGTATTAAAGGGCACATTTAAAAGAGTAAATGAATTGGTAACACCGAGAAAAGCACTGGTGGTATTACAGTTCACATTTGCTATCGTACTTATCATTAGTACCATTATTGTAAAACAACAGATAGACTATGCACGTGACCGCGCCACAGGGTACAATAAAGAGAATCTTATCTACCATAATATGACTGGTGATATCTCTAAGAACTACCTATTGATAAAGAATGAATTGTTGGCTTCAGGTATTGCGAAATTAATTACAAAAACAAACTCTCCGCTGACAGACAGGGGGAGCCAGGGATGGGGACAAAATTGGGAAGGGAAAGACCCGAATGACAAAACATCTTTCGATCGTTATTTAGCTGACGAAGGGTTGGGGGCCACTGCCGGTTTACAATTTATCCAAGGGCGTGATCTGGATCTGAGAAATTTCCCTACAGATTCAACAGGAATGATTATTAATGAATCATCGCTTAAAGTAATGAAGTTTCAAAATCCTATAGGTAAGGTAGTCAGTGACCTCGGGATTAACTGGCATATTGTAGGGGTGATTAAAGATTTTATCCTTACCAGTCCTTATGAACCGACAAGTCCGATGCTGATCTGCGGAGCAAAAAGTAGCTTTCTGAATTTCAACGTGATGCAGATAAAGCTAAATGGGAATAATCCCACGGCTGATAATTTAAAAAGAACGGAAGCCATTTTGAAAAAATATAATCCTGAATATCCGTTTGAATATAAGTTCGTGGATGAAGAATATGCCAGAAAATTCGATAATGAAAAACTGCAGGGAACGTTAGCCGCCTTGTTTGCCGGGCTTACCATTTTTATTTCATGTCTCGGTCTGTTTGGTCTTGCAACCTATATGGCTGAAAACAGGATAAAGGAAATAGGTGTACGAAAAGTATTGGGGGCCTCTGTAACCAAAATCACAACATTGCTGTCAAAAGATTTTATAATACTGGTTCTTATAGCGTTTATAATCGCTGTTCCATTAGCCTATTTGGGTGTATCTAAGTGGTTGCAGAATTTTGAATATCGGGTCAATATTCAATGGTGGGTATTCGCCATTGCATGTTTCCTGACTGTTACAATCGCCATAATAACAGTAAGTTACCAGGCAATCAGGGCAGCAATTGCCAATCCGGTGAAAAGCCTGAGAACCGAATAAACAGTATAACTATGTTAAGAAATTATTTCAAAATAGCATTCCGGAATCTTTGGAAGAACAAAGGCTTCTCGGCAATCAATATTCTTGGACTCTCCATTGGCATTACAACATGCCTGATCATTATGCTGTTTGTTTATAATGAGTTGAGTTACGACCGGTTTAATGTGAAATCATCGAGGATTGTACGTGTCACATTCCAGGGTTCGGCAGCAGGAGAAAAATTCAACGAAGCATCAATAATGCCTCCTGTTGCACAAACGATGAAAGCTGACTTTCCTGAAGTTGAGGAAGCCACCCGGATCCGTGATTTTGGAAGGCCGAAGATTGTTTATGGGGATAAAACGTTCAAGGAAGATCCCTTTTGCTTTGTGGATGCCAATTTCTTCGAGGTGTTTACCCTCCCGATAATTGAAGGTGATGCTAAAACTGCCCTGGTGGAGCCAAATACAGTGGTAATCACTAAAACACTGGCCTATAAGTATTTTGGAAATGAAAATCCGATTGGCAAGGTAATCAGGTTCAAAGAGGGTGATAAAGGGATTTTTAAAGTGACGGGGGTAATTAAGCAGGTGCCAGTTAATTCCCATTTTCAATTCGAGCTGTTCGCTTCAATGGTCAGTTTGCAAGAATCAAAAGTACCAACCTGGATGAGTTCCAATTTTTATACCTACCTCGTGCTGCAGGAGGGGTTTGATTATAAACGTTTGGAGACAAAACTGCCGGGATTGGTGGAGAAGTATATTGGCCCTCAAATGATCCAGGCGATGCATGTTACGTTACCGGAATTCCGCAAAAAGGGTAACAACCTGAGTTTTCACTTGCAACCGTTAACAGACATTCATCTTAGCACACAGTTTGCCAATGACCTTACCCGTTCGGGTGATGTGCGGTACGTTTATATCTTTGGTGCTATCGCCCTATTTATGTTGCTTATCGCATGCATCAATTTTATGAATCTCTCCACAGCCGGAGCATCACGCCGTGCCCGCGAAGTTGGTATCCGCAAGGTAATGGGCTCGTTGAGAATAGATCTGATCCGGCAGTTCCTGATTGAATCTGTTGTGATTACGGCATTTTCCTTTATGCTCGCCATTGGGTTGGTCTACCTGGCATTACCGGTCTTTAATAACCTTGCCGGGCAGAATCTAACACTTCAATTTGGAGATCATCCGCTGTTATTGCCTGGTTTATTGCTCTTTGTCTTGCTAACCGGAATTCTCGCAGGCAGCTATCCTGCCTTTTACCTCTCCTCCTTTAAACCCGTGGCAATACTTAAAGGAAAGTTTGTATCCGGGAAGAAAAGCGTGGGACTACGCAGCGGACTCGTCGTTTTCCAGTTCTTTATTTCAATCACGCTCATCGTAATCACCACAGTGGTTTATAAACAACTATCTTATATCCAGCATAAAAAACTGGGTTACAACAAGGAACAGGTCATGATATTGCCAACCTGGATGCTTGGGAAAAATGGTGAAGCATTTCGCGATCATCTTGTTAACGATCCGCGCGTTGTGAGTTTTACCAACTCGGGATTTCTGCCTGCCGGTCAAAGTGATAGCAACAATTTTTTCGTCTATCCGGGTGAAAACCCCGATAAGATGGTCAAAACATTACGATATGAGGTTGATGAAAACTATATATCCACATTGGGGATACAACTCCTAACGGGGAGAAATTTTTCAAAAGATTTTGTCAGTGACACTTCCGCAGTTGTTCTCAATGAAGCTGCCGCCAGGGTTTTTGGATGGGGTGAAAATGCTCCCGGGCATTCAATTTCTACCTCGAATCACGACGGAAAGAAAATCACCTATCATGTGATCGGAATCGTGAAGGATTTCCATTTCAGATCGTTGCATGAACTCATCTCTCCTCTGGTTATGGTGCTTGCTCCGAATCCCGGAATGATGATTGTGAAATTGAAAACAACAGATATTGCAGCTTTACTGTCAGACCTGAAAAAACATTGGGAAGCGTTTGGCTCCGAAGATCCCTTCACCTGGTCATTCCTGGATGATCGTTTTAACAATACCTATCAATCGGAACAGAAGATTGGTCTGATGCTTGGCATTTTTGCCGGGCTCACGATTCTTATAGCCAGTCTGGGACTGTTTGGTCTGGCGAAATTTACCACAGAACAGCGCACGAAGGAAATTGGTATCCGTAAGGTCTTAGGGGCCAGTGCAGCAGGCATTGCAAATTTACTATCCATCGACTTTTTAAAGCTGGTGCTTCTGGGTTTTATCGCCTCCACGCCGGTTGCATGGTTCGCTATGAATAAGTGGCTTCAGGATTTTGCTTACCGCATCGATATCAGCTGGTGGATATTTGCCTTTGCTGCTTTTATCGCACTTGCAATTGCCTTGTTTACAGTCAGTTTCCAGGCAATTAAGGCAGCCATCGCAAATCCGGTAAAGAGTTTGAGGACAGAATAATTATTAGGCATCAAATAAAACGATTGACTTATCTAAAGTATAAGAAATTATGATTGGCAATTATTTTAAAACTGCATGGCGGAGTTTATGGAATAATAAATTTTATTCCATGATTAATATCAGTGGACTCGCTGTTGGATTGGCAGCAGGAATTATGTTGTTGATGTGGGTGGAAAATGAGTTGAGTTATGATAAGTTTAATAAAGGGTATCAAAATATCTATCAGCTTAGTGCCCATTTTAATGCCAACGGCGAAAAGCTGGCATGGAGAGGGGTTCCAGGTCCCTTAGCTGTTCTGGCCAGATCAATTCCCGAAGTTCAGTCTCTGGTGCGCACTCATAGTGCCTATGATGTGACATTCTCAAATGAGGATAAATCAAAAATCTTTGGAGGAAATAATTGTGCCTATGTGGACAGTGGTTTCTTTTCCATGTTTACCTTTCCGCTTGTGGACGGTCAAAGGGATGCACTTTTTCCTAATCTTAATTCTGTAGTTATTACCGAATCGATGGCAAGGAAACTATTTGTCAATCAAAGGGATGCAATGGGGAAAATACTAGGGTTTAAGAAAGAGAGCTTCATTGTAACCGGAGTGCTGAAGGATTTGCCGGGAAATTCTACCATCCGTTTTGATGCATTATTTTCGATGGGCTATTATGCGAAACAATTCACTGCCTGGGGTGGTAACGGTAATTGGAAAACCATCGATGAGGACATGGGAAATTATGCGTTTGAGACTTTTGTAAGACTTCAGCCAAATGCTAATTTTTCAGATACCGGAGCAGCTTTTACAAAGGCTTACAAAAAAGCAAGAAACGGTGAAAGTAATGCAACTTTTGAACTACAAAATCTTGCAGATATTCACTTGATCAATGCCGACGGGAATACTTCAGCGCTTCGGATGGTTCAGATTTTTGTCCTAGTTATCGTTTTGCTGCTTGCCATCGCAGGAATAAACTATGTTAATCTTTCGACAGCCCGTTCACTAATCAGGTCGAAAGAGGTGAGTATCCGCAAGATTATCGGTGCTAAAAAGGGCCAACTGTTTTTTCAGTTTACCACAGAAACGGCACTGCTGTTTTTTATGGCATCTATTCTTGCAATCTTGTTAATCACTCTACTTGCACCTCTCTATAATAATATTACGGGTAAACCCCTATCCATTGGTTTATATCATGTTACTGTCTGGAAAGCGGCCGGCTTAGCGATCTTTGGAACCTTCGCTGCATCAAGTATCTATCCGGCATTTTTGCAATCCTCTTTCAGACCACTCGGGTCATTAAAAGGAAAAATAATACCCGGGATCGGCATTTCCGCATTACGAAAAGGATTGGTTGTATTCCAGTTTGCCATCTCTGTTATCCTCCTAATTGGTACCCTTGTGATGAGCCGACAGATGCAATACATAAGACAAAAAGAGCTGGGCTACGATAAAAGCTATGTATTTACGGTCCAGCTACCTGATGAGGTTTGTAATCATCTGGATGCCATAAAAAATGAATTGAGAAACGATCCGGCCATCTTAAATGTTGCAGCAAGTGACGCATACAATTTTCTTGAGGTTGGATCATCAACAGGCGATTTGGACTGGCCAACAAGACCTCCTAAAATGAATATGATGATCTCGCAAATATCTGTTGATCAGGCATTCATTCCTGCAATGAGAATTAAATTTCTGGAGGGGGGAAATTTTGGAGGGACTCCCGCAGACAGTTCCTACTATATTTTAAATGAAATTGCTGTTAAAAAAATGGATCTGAAACCACCCTATATTGGTCAGCAAATCTCCTTTCATAACAAAAAAGGGACGATAAAAGGTGTTGTCAGGGACTTTAATTTTCACTCCTTAAGAGAGAATATTTCACCGCTGATTTTTTTTACTTTCTGGAATGGCCGGAATACCCTTTATGTCAGAACCTCTGGCAGCAATGCTCAACACGCACTTGCATCTGTTGAAAAAGAGTATAAAAAATATGGAAGCGAAACACCTTTCGGATATAATTTTTTAGATAAGAGGTTTGAAATGCAATATCAAACTGAGGAGCGAACAGGCATGCTCTTTAATGTTTTTGCAGCTATTGCTATTTTCATCTCTTGTCTCGGGTTATTTGGGTTAGCCACCTTCACGGCTCAGGTAAAAATTAAAGAGATCGGTATACGTAAAGTTTTGGGAGCCAGCGTAACCGGTATTGTGCAACTGGTGAGCTGGGATTTTTTAAAACTGGTAATTGTCGCCATCATTATTGCTATCCCTTTGGCCTGGTGGATCATGACCGGGTGGTTACAGAGCTTTGCCTATCGCGTGACTATTTCCTGGTGGATCTTTGTGATTTCAGCTGCCCTGGCAATCTTCATCGCATTAATAACCATCAGCTTTCAGGCGATAAAGGCCGCAGTTGCCAATCCGGTGAAGAGTTTAAGAACCGAATAATAAGATAGAAAATGATTAAAAATTATTTCAAAATCGCCTGGCGAAATTTACTGAAGAATAAAACATTCTCTTTAATAAATATTGCAGGATTGAGTATTGGCTTAGCATGTACCATGTTAATTCTGCTGTATGTTAAAGATGAGATAAGTTTTGATAAGTTTCATAAAAATGTAAACAACATTTACCGGATTGTCTCAAAATCAAAACGTGGCAGCGTAGATTATAAAAACAGCCATACAGGTTTTTTGCAAGGTCCTCAGTTTGCGAAAAATGTCCCGGGTATCGAATCTTTTGTGCGGATACAAAGCAGTGCTGAAGACATAAAAACAGGGACTGAAATTCAGTCGCAGGAGCTGTTGCGCGTTGACCCGATTTTCTTTTCCGTGTTTTCTTTTCCATTGCTGAATGGAAATGCCGCAACCTGTTTGTCCGAGCCGAATTCGATCGTAATGTCCGAAGATTTCGCCAGGAAGCAATTCGGTACATCAGACGCTGTTGGCAAAATCGTTATGCTCAAAGATGATAACCAATTCGTACCGTTCAAAGTAACCGCAGTAGCCAAAAGATGCCCGCAAAACTCTTCCATAAAATTTGAGGTGTTGCTGCCATTTAAGGAATCTGAAGCAGAAGCCCAAAATAAAGACAACTGGTATAACTTTTTCCTGAACACGTTTGTGGTTTTAAATCCAAAAGCTGATCTGCCAGCCGTCGAGAAGCAAATGCAAACTTTTTATCTGCACGAAGCCTCCGAAACATTTAAAGAGATGATTAAGAGATACGGGGGTGGAGCCGATGAAAGCATGGGCACCTATTTTCTTCAGTCGTATACAGATATGCACATGAACACCGAACTGCCTGCTCAAAATGGATTGGTAAACGCAAGTAACCCGATCTATTCATACATACTTTCAGGTATTGCCTTATTCATCTTACTGATCGCCTGCATCAATTTTGTAAACCTCACAGTAGCCCGTTCACTAAAACGATCGAAGGAGATAGGCATACGCAAGGTGATTGGTGGCGACAGGAATCAATTGATCATTCAATTTTTAGGGGAATCATTTTTGCTTTGTATGGTTGCATTTAGTGTGGCAGTGCTTTTAGTCCATTTGATTTTACCGGTATTTAATGATCTTTCAAATAAAGCGCTTTCATTTTCCTATTTGTTTGATGTAAAATTAATTGCCGGATATCTGGCATTGCTTCTGTTAACTGCTCTGCTGGCTGGATTTTATCCGGCATTGGTTTTGTCAGGTTTTAAACCTGTTGAAACCTTGTACAGCCGCATTAATCTTTCCGGCAAAAATTATATGCAAAAATCACTCGTCGTACTTCAGTTTGCATTGGCCTCTTTTTTGATTATTGCCACATTTACTATTTACAGGCAGTTTAATTTTCTGACTAAAACAGATTTAGGGTACGATGACACCAATATTGTTGAGGTAAATAAGGAACAAATAAAACACAGCGAAGCAACCTATTTCAAAGCTGAATTATTGAAAAATCCCAATATTACAGATGTAGCTGCCAGAAATGGAGGATACTGGGGGACAAGTGCTAAACTTTTCAATGACTCTACCATCAGTTTTGATTATGAAACGATTGATGAATCGTATATCCCTGCATTAAAAATTCCGGTGATAGCGGGAAGAAATTTTTCCGGTTCTTATCCATCGGATGTTACAAATTCTATATTGGTAAACGAATCGTTCGTTAAAAAAGCCGGATGGAAAAATCCTGTTGGTGAAACTGTTAATTTCTTTTATAATAACAATGAAATCTTCAAGGTGATAGGTGTGGTAAAAGATTATCATTATCAGGCATTAAATCAGAAAATTGGTCCGCAATTATTCACTTTAAAGACTGGAAATCTGTATGGAACATTCAATATTAAGATCAAACCGGGAACTGCCACTGAAAGTCTAAAATTCATTCAAAAGACTTTTAAACAAAATTTCCCTTTAAGCCCCTGGTCCTATACATTTAAAGATGACCAAAGAATCAAAGATTACGAATCGGAGGCAAAATGGAAACAAATAATTTTCTTGAGTGCCCTTTTAACCATATTTATTTCCTGTATTGGTTTATTCGGATTGTCTGTATTATCTGCTGAAAGGCGCACAAAAGAGATTGGAGTACGTAAAGTTCTTGGCGCATCAGTAACCAACATTGTCAACGCACTTTCAATAGATTTTTTAAAGCTTGTCCTTGTGGCACTGATTATTGCAATTCCGCTTTCGTGGATGGCTGCAAATAAATGGCTTCAGAACTATCCGTATCGCATTACTCTGGACTGGTGGCTCTTTGTATTGGCAAGTTTGCTTGTAACAATTGTAGCTATTGCAACCATTATTACCCAGGCAGTAAAAGCAGCTGTTGCGAATCCGGTAAAAAGTCTGAAGACCGAATAAGGGAGCCCCCTAAATCCCCCAAAAGGGGACTTAGTTTGAATTCAATAAATAGAAAAATTGGTTAAATCAATTAAATCCTTCCCCTATGTGGGGAAATAAAGAAGGCAAAATGTTCAGGAATTATTTTAAAATAGCATGGCGTAATATGAAGCGCCACAAGGCTTATTCAGCAATTAATATTTTAGGATTAGCTATCGGAATAGCGGCATGCATGCTGATTCTTCAATATGTGTGGTTTGAATTGAGCTATGAGAATTTCCAGGTTAATAAAGATCGGATTTACCGCGTGCAGCAGGACCGGTATGATAATGGCAAGCTAAGCACACAATGGGCTGCCGGGGCCTATGGCGTTGGCAATTCGTTTAAAGACGCTATTCCTGAGATAGAGGCTTATGTCAAACTGGTACAGAATGGACGTGTTACAGTCGACGTCAACCACCAGCCTGTTAAAATTGAAAAGGTGTTTTTCGCAAGTGTTTCATTCTTTAATATATTCACCTGTCCATTGGTTGCCGGTGATAAAAACACGGCATTAAAGGAACCCTATACCGCAGCTGTTTCAGCATCCACCGCGAAAAAGATCTTTGGCTCAACGAATATTATCGGGAAGAGAATTGAGTTAAACCGCAATAGCAGTTATGCCATTACAGCGGTTTATAACGATACACCTGTCAACACCCAGATTAAACCCGATATACTCCTTTCATACGCTTCGTTTCTCAGCATGGCCAAATCGAATAAGAATGATCCCGAAAATGCCTGGGAGTGGGATGGTTGCCTAACTTATGTACTTCTGCAGAATGGAGCAAAAACCAATATTGTGGAGAAGAAATTCCTTCCTATCGTTGAAAAATTTGTAGGTGAGGACATGAAGAAATATAATTCAGGGGTAACCTATAAGTTGCAACCATTGAATGACATCCATTTATATTCTCATTACATGGGCGAACCTGATACAAACGGGGATGGGAAAACTGTCTATCTATTGCTTGGGATAGCCCTATTTATTGTGATCATTGCCTGGGTAAACTATATCAACCTGGCCACCGCGCGCGCAATGACTAGGGCAAGAGAGGTTGGTGTGCGAAAAGCAATAGGTTCATATAGGTCGCAGCTTATCATTCAGTTTCTTTCTGAGGCTGCAGTATTGAATGGATTTGCCCTGGTAATCGCCCTGTTGATTGTAATTTTTGCAATCCCTGGCTTTAATGCCCTGTCGGGACAACAAATCTCATTTTCATTGTTCGCTCAGGGGAGGTTCTGGCTTTCACTGACCACGTTATTGATATCAGGTGTATTTTTATCCGGATTGTATCCTGCATTTGTCTTGTCAGGATTTAAACCTGTGGAGGTGTTGAAAGGGGATATCGGCGGCACCAAACAAAGTTCCGGACTACGGAAATCACTCATTGTATTTCAATTTGCCACTTCTTTGTTTTTATTGATAGGAACAGTCACTGTTTATCAGCAAATACAGTATATGAGAAAACAGTCCTTAGGGATTAATATTGACCAAACTCTGGTTATAGATGCTCCGATAGTTGGTGTCGATTCTACCTATCTACAGAAGATGATTGCATTTAAAGAGAATCTAAGTCAATATCCATTTATTAAAAACGCAACCGTCTCCACAAGCATACCCGGAGAACCGGTACATTGGAATGCAGGGGGCATTAAGCTTGTTGGCGCTGATGATTCAAAACAGAAGCAATACCGTGTGATCGGTGTTGATTATGATTATTTGAAAACCTATGATTTAAAATTGATCGCAGGGCGGATCTTTTCAAAAAGCTTCGGCACTGATAAGAGTGCTGTTATTTTTAACCGCAAAGGGATAGAACAGCTTGGATTTAATAATCCGGAGGAGGCACTAAATAAGCGCATTGATTTCTGGGGAGCCCAATATACAATTGTCGGGGTAACGGAGAACTTTCACCAGCAATCGTTAAGGGAAGCTTACGAGCCTCTGATTCTTCGTCTGATACCCGATGTAAACGGGTATTTGTCTGTGAAGACAGACGCAGGACAGGCTGCCAAAACGGTGGATCTGGTAAAAGCCCAATGGAATAGTTTTTTCCCCGGAAACACCTTTGAATACTTCTTTCTTGATGATCATTTCAATTACCAGTACCGGGCTGATCAACGATTCGGTCAGGTATTCGGAATATTTACGGGTTTGGCAATTTTGGTGGCCTGCATGGGGTTGTTTGGCCTTGCCTCATTTACTACGCTCCAGCGCAGTAAAGAGATTGGGATCCGAAAAGTCCTTGGTTCATCAGTAGCAAATATTCTAAAATTACTCTACCGTGAATTCGCCACTTTATTACTCATTGGTTTTGTAATCGCTACGCCAATCGCCTGGTTCACAACTTCACATTGGCTTCAAGGTTATGCTTTCCGGATCAATGTACACTGGTTATACTTCATAATTCCGTTTGTGTTCATGATTCTGATCGCATTAATTACCGTAAGTTTTCAAACGATCAAGGCTGCCGTAGCCAATCCTGTAAAGAGTTTAAGATCAGAATAAAATAGTACATTATGATACAATTAAAAGGTATTTTCAAGTGGGTAAATTCAGGTGGCAACAGGGTGTTCTTATTGAAGGATATTAATCTGACCATTAAAGAAGGTGAGTTCGTAAGCATCATGGGGCCATCTGGTTCGGGTAAATCGACCCTGCTCAATGTGGTTGGTATGCTCGATGATTTTAATGAGGGGGAATACAATTTTATCGGTCAGCCGGTCCATCAGCTAAAGGAAAAACACAGGGCACAGCTTTATAAGAGTCATATCGGGTTTGTATTTCAGGCTTACCACCTGATTGACGAATTAACGGTCTATGAAAACATAGAGACTCCGCTGATTTATCAGAATATTAAATCTTCAGAAAGAGAATCTATTGTTGCAGATATCCTCGACCGGTTCAATATTGTAGGTAAAAAAGATCTATTCCCCTCGCAATTATCGGGTGGACAGCAACAGCTTGTCGGTGTTGCCAGAGCCCTGGTCGCAAAACCAAAACTGATTCTTGCCGATGAGCCAACCGGAAATTTAAACACAAGACAAGGGACAGAAATCATGGAACTGTTTAAACAGCTCAATGAAGAAGATGGCGTCACCATCATTCAGGCAACCCATTCGGAAAAGAATGCGGCGTATGGTTCTAAAATTATAAACCTTCTTGATGGAAGAGTAGAGAAATAAATTGTAAATAAAGATATTCCCCATGAAGAACTTTAAAATAAAAATCGCTATCCCGCTGATATTGTTTGTGCTGAGTGCCACAAGTCAGACAAAAGCCCAGGATACCACTTCGGTACAACCGGCTCATAATAACACATTAACGTTGCAGCAATGTATTGAGATTGCCTTTAAAAACAACCCTGACGTTAAGCAGGCCGGTTTCTTAGCGGAGTCTGCCAAAATTAATTACGACCAATCGAAGGCAAATATGCTGCCAAATCTGAATGGGGGGATATCTCATACACAATACAATGGTCGCAGTATAAACCCATATACCAATTCTTATATCAACGAGAAAAACACCGCCGGCTCATATCAGTTAAGCAGTGGTCTTATTTTATGGAACGGGAGCAGCATCCAGAATTATATGAAGCAATACCGTCTCAGTTATGAAGCTGGCAAAATGGACGAACAAAATGCCAAGGACAAATTAACGATCAATATTATTCTCTCCTACCTCTCTGTTTTAAGTGCTCGGGAACAATTAAACATTGCGAAGACCCAGGCTGCTGCCACCCAAAAGAAAGTCGATCTTTTGACAATCAGGAATAATGACGGAGCCATCTCCCCGTCTGATTTATCCGATATGAAAGGACAGCTTGCAAATGACCGTTTAATGGTCGTTAGCACCCAAAACAGTCTGGATAATGCCCTTCAAACTTTAACCCAGCAAATGAATATTCCCTATTCTGCGGACATGCAGCTTGCACTTATAACTGATGGCATAATATTTCAGCCTTATGATCAAACCGTTGATCAGGTGTATGAAAATGCTTCGCAACGTCTGGCAATGATAAAATCTGCTGATCTGAAGGTTGAAAGTGCCTCAAAGAGTATAAAAGCGATACGGGGGCAGATGATGCCTACACTCTCGCTCTTTGGAGGTTTATACACCAACTACTCAAGTGCGGCAAGTATCCAGCAGCTAACCGGGACAGCTGATGTACCGACTTCTAACTATGTAACGATTAATAATGTTAGAACAACAGTATATGGCCAGCAATCAAATTTCACTTCTCAACCAATTTCCTACAACAGCCAGATAAAAAATAACGTTAATTCAGCCATTGGCATTGGTTTGCAGATTCCCCTTTCAAATAATATGGTATTCCGGAATAAATTAAAACTGGCAAAGGTCGCTCAGCTGCAGGTAAAAGAGCAGGCGCAAACAACAAAGATTCAGTTGAGACAGGCGATTGTTCAGGATTTTGTGAACCTCAATGCAGATTATGCAACTTATAAATTATTACTGTCGCAAGTGGAAGATTTTGGACAGTCATTTCATGCAGCCGATATCCGGTTCGCTAATGGCGCTATCTCAACAGTGGATTATGTAATTGCAAAGAATAATCTGGACAGGGTCCAGCTGAACCTGGTTGTTGCAAAATACAATTATATGCTTCGAACTAAACTACTCGATTTTTACCAAAATAAGGCATTGTGGTAAATAGCAATTCTTACTTTTGCGATTACACTAACAGATAGTTGGAGTGATAGGTAATGAGCATAAAATATTTTGCTTAAATTATTGAAGCCTTAGGTTGAAAAAAGGCTTTTCGCCACCAAAACACCAAGGCACCATAAAGGCACGAAAACTATTCATGCGATGTATTTTAGTTAAATATAAAACATAGTCCATGTTACACGAAATCAGTCCGGGCATTTTTGACAATAAATATTGCCATAACTGCGAAATGGGTGATGAAGACTTTCTGCTATTCTACAGAAACAATGAATTATTATTAAAGAAATCAGGTGAAGAATATGAAATTCCAAGGAAAAGAGATTTCATTGAAAGTATCCAATCTCCGGTTTATCTGTTTTCAATCAATTCCAAACATTGTTTCGGATTGGTTGAATCACAAATAAATCACCCTTCCTTTGAATTTCATGATCTGTTTATTTTACGCAACCTGAAAAACAAAGAGCTTGCCTGGATAGGGTCGGTAGGACATCAGTTAATGACCTGGCATACTAATAATAAATATTGCGGAAGATGCGGTTCCAAAACGGAAATGAAAAAGGAGGAGCGGGCGACCATTTGTCCCGAATGCAACCTGGTTAGCTATCCCAAAATATCGCCTGCCATCATTGTAGCTATCACCTGCAGGGATAAAATATTGCTGGCCAAAGGGAGACACTATAAAGGTGATTTTTATTCACTTGTAGCAGGATATGTCGATATTGGAGAATCGATCGAAGAAACGGTAGTACGTGAAGTAAAAGAAGAAGTTGGATTGGATATTAAGAATCTGAGGTATTATAAGAGTCAGCCATGGCCATTCTCCGGATCTGTCATGCTGGGATTTACTGCTGAAGCCGATGATACGCAACAAATCGTTATTGAGGAAAATGAAATTAAAGAGGCGGGGTGGTTTGAAAGAGGAAATCTTCCGCCATATTCCTCCGGTGTAAGTATATCCGGTGATTTAATCGCAGCTTTTGATAAGCGTATTTTCTGATTCAATAAATTAACCATGAGAAGATTATCACCAACCAATATGAATATTTCAATATGGCTATTAGCTTCGCAGATCTTCGATTTCATCTTAACTTTAAAAAATAAATTATATCCGAATATATTGTAACTTTGATAAAAAGAATAGAGCCATGAGCATTACTACAGAAAAGAGAATGGTTAATAGTTATTTCAGGCTAATGAAGAACTGGGATAATGAAACAAAAAAGGAATTGATTATCAAGTTGACTGAATCCTTTAATGATAACCCAAAGGATAAATATGATTTCTCTTTATGTTTTGGAGCATGGGCTGACAATAGAAGCGCTGACGAAATTATGGAAGAAATACGTTCTGATCGAGTTAATAATAGAGAGATTGAAGAATTCTGATGGAATATCTACTTGACACCAATATCTGTATTCACTATTTCAAAGGTCAGTTCGAACTTAAAAATAAATTTGAACAAATTGGGTTTCAGAATTTTGCTATTTCAGAAATTACTCTCGCCGAGTTGATCTATGGTGCAGAAAAGAGTATAAGAAAAGCAGAGAATATTAAGGTAGTAGAGGCCTTCACAGATAAAATCGCAATTATGCCTATAATTGATTCGCTATGGTTATATGGTAAAGAGAAAGCTAGATTGAAGATAAAGGGTACTATAATTAGTGATTTAGACTTATTTATAGGGGCAACAGCAATTATAAATAATATGATTTTGGTTACTCGAAACGTAAAGGAATTTGAAAGAATGAAAAATATTAAAATCGAGAATTGGATAGATAATCAGTAATGTCATTAGATATATTGCGTTTTCGAACCTAAAACTGCAGTAAAAATGCCGTCCCTTCGTTTTCCTTTGACTGAACTGTGATGTTCCCCTTATGAACCCGCATAATCTGTTTGCAAAGACTTAAGCCAATCCCGCTGCCATTTTTCCGGGTACTGAAAAACGGAACGAATATCTTATCTAAAACCTCTTCTGACATACCCGATCCGTTGTCTGCCAGTTTAATGACTAATCTGTTATCTGAATCGGTATAGGCTGAAAATACTATTTTGGGGTCAGGACTATTTTTCACTGCGTCGATTGCATTCAGAACAAGGTTGATTAAAACCTGCTCAATTAAGTCGACATCAAGTTCGGCACTAAGTAAGGGCTCTTTTAGAATGATTGTAGCCTCGATATTCTTTTGTGCAAACGTGGGTTGCATCAACCGGTGAAGGTTCTCAAATAACTCACTGACATATATTTTCGAGAGATTTGCCTTGGTTATTTTGTTCAGGTTCCGGTAGATTTCTGTAAATTTCAATAATCCATCAGACCTTTTCCGGATAGTCTCGATACCAAGATTAAGATCTTCGACGATACCAGTAGGATCGTCGGGTATTTCATTTGCAAATTGTTTAAGCCTGCTTTGCATCGTACTGGCCAGCGAAGAGATTGGAGCAACGGAATTCATGATTTCGTGAGTCATAATGCTCAACAGTTTCTGCCATGCTTTTGCCTCTGTTTCTTCCAATGCTTCGTTCACATTCTGAAAGGCAATAAGCTTGAAATGAATTTGATCTGTTTGAAAAGCAGTGGCCGATAAGACTACTTTCAGCGTGCTTTTTTCACGGTGGATTGTGCTGATAACTCTTTCACCGGGGGCTAGTGCTACAATTTGAGTATAAAGCTCTGTGTCTCGTTTGGCCAGTGAATGGATCGTTTTCAGATAGGGGACCTCCAAAATTTTCTTAAGGGATTCATTCATCCAGATTATATCGCCGCTTTTGATCACATACGACAGGATTCCTGTATCAACAAGCTCAAGCACTTTCTGAAGGTACTGGTATTGAGTCTCCTTCTCCTTGGTAACATCCTTAAAAGTGGAATTAATTTCATTGAATCCGTCCCGCAATGTGCGAATATCTTCAGGACCCTGATTCGCATTAAAGTGTCTGGAGAAATCCCGGTAATGGATAGCTTCAACAAACTGCTCCACTTCATCCTGCATTTTTCTGTAGAGCTGATAAAAGCTATGTACCTGAAAATAAATTATGGGCAAAAGGATCAGTGCCAGATAATATTGCTTATTTAATAGTAAGAAAGCAAAAATCAAAAGTGATGCAAACTGGAAGGCTACCCGCCAAAATATGCCCCAATACGGTTTTTTAATTTTCATATTTATTGAGTCTCCTGTAAAGTGCTGTGCGGGTTAGACCCAATTCCTTTGCTGCCTTGGTAATATTACCCGAATTCTTGTCTATCACTTTGAGTATCGTCGATTTTTCAAGGGCGCTCAATTTTGTTTCCGTAATCTCGGCAGAGTCGGTCGGGTGAGAAGATTCAATAGGTGAGAAAATTAGTTCATCCGGCTCAATAACATTACCCTCACACATAATAATGACTCTTTCAATAATATACTGTAACTCTCTTACATTCCCCGGGAAATGATATCGCCTTAGCTTTTGCATGGCAGCAGCTGAAAATCGAATGTTTGTTTTGAAATATTTGGCAGAATAGATATTTGTAAAATAATCAGTTAATAATACAATATCATCTTTCCTTTTACGTAAGGGTGGAACGATGATTTCAACGGTATTGATCCGGTAAATCAAATCTTTTCTGAAAAGACTTTCATTAGCTAACTCGCTTAATGGAAGATTGGTAGCACATATCAACCGGATATCAACCGGAACCTGCTCATTTGAACCAAGACGGGTAATCTGCCTGTTTTGTAATACCGTTAATAATTTGGATTGCTGTTGTAGTGAGATATTCCCAATCTCATCTAAAAATAACGTACCTCCGTTGGCAGCTTCAAATCTCCCGGTCCGGTCCTCGCTGGCGTCGGTAAACGCACCTTTTTTATGCCCGAAAAGTTCACTTTCAAATAAGGTTTCAGTTAACGCACCCACATCAACCCTGACAAAAGGTTGTGTGCTGCGCAATGATTTTTCATGAATCGCTTTAGCAACCAGATCTTTTCCTGTTCCGTTCTCCCCCAGGATTAAAATATTGGCATCGGTAGGAGCGATTTTATTGATCCTCGAGAAAATATCGAGCATTACATCGCTCTCCCCAATGATGCTGGAACCCCCTTTGGTATTCCGGACATCCTGAGAAACTTTGGATCTCTTGCGGGATTTTTCCTTGATTGTATCTGAAATAGTTGTCAATAATTTTTCATTATGCCAGGGTTTTACGATAAAGTCTGACGCCCCTTCCTTTAATGACTTGACAGCCAGATCGATATCCCCGTATGCGGTAATCATGATTACTGATGTTTCAGGCTTTAATTCTTTAATTTGTTTTAACCAATATAACCCTTCATTTCCTGTGTTCACTGAGGCTTTAAAATTCATATCCAGTAACACCAGGTCAAACGATCGGGAAGTTATTAATGAAGTGATGTTTACCGGATTTTTTTCCGTAACAACCTCCTGCACCTCTGTTTTTAGGAGAAGCCTAATAGCAGTAAGCACATCAATGTCATCGTCAATAACCAATATGCTTACTTTGAATAAACTCATGCGATAAAATATTACGTACGTTGAATCTCATTTTCCCTGCAGATTGGAATCTTTATTGGTTGAGAAAATCATTTAAAATCCCTGGATCAAAGTTAAACTTATTTCTGTGTCTTGGTAATGATTGCTGAGAGGATGAGTGTTTTAAATGGCTTATCCCTTATGATTTACTGTCGGGGCAACCGGGGGATTTTTGATGGCAATATTTTGGCAAAAATGTCAATTGATCCTTGATGGATCAATTTAAAAATTAGGTGGAGCGAGTTTGTTAAATCTGTTATTTTTGTTTCAAAAACACAGATTTAATGGAAGCAACACAAGCCCAAATGCTCAGTATCCTTGAGCTGATATTACCCCGTGAGATTCTGGAACATTTTATTGTTATCAACCTGGTTATACAAGCCAGGGAAGTTCACTTGTATCTGGATGAACGGCCTGAGGTTCCGGATGAGTATAAAGATGAAAAGTTGATATCCAAAGGATTTCATCCGGAAGCTGTGATTCAGGACTTTCCATTACGAAACAAAGCTTTATACCTTCACGTTAGACGAAGGAAATGGGAGGTAGAATCCACCAAAAAGATTGTGAGTAAGACCTGGAATCTAATGGCTGATGGAACGCGATATTCAACTGAATTCGCGACTTTTTTAAAAGGATTGCTTGGATACCTACCCGATAAGTTCTAATTCGCTTGAGAAATTTTTTCACATCAACGGGGATCAGCTTGGTCAGCAATACAAGGATTTCTTGAGCGATTATCGCACGTGGGATCAAAAAGAACATGCCTCGAAATGGGTGTTATTCCCCGAGAACATTGGTCCAAGATTAAGTATTGATGAGACAAGTCTCTCCAATGGTGAGCTTTATACGATCCTGACAAATAAAGAGGCTAAAGGGAAAAAAGGAGCCATCGTTGCAATGGTTGAAGGGACTACCTCGGAAGCGATCATCAACGTAATAACAAAGATCCCCCAAAAAGAAAGAGCAAAGGTTTCTGAGATTACCCTGGATATGGCAGGTTCAATGAACTTAGTGGCCAAAAAGTGTTTTCCTTATGCCGAGCAGGTTATCGACCGGTTTCATGTTCAGAAACTGGCATTTGATGCCCTTCAGGAAATTAGAATTGCACACCGGTGGGAAGCCATCGATAAAGAAACCAATGAGATAGAAAACTGCAAAGCTGACAACAAGAGATATGAACCGAAGATCCTCAAAAATGGGGAAACAAAAAAGCAACTTCTTTTCAGAAGCAGATATTTGCTTTTTAAATCGCCTAATAACTGGACGTTAAGTCAGAAGAAAAGGGCTAGGATCCTGTTCAAATTATACCCAGACATCAAACAAGCTTTCTCTCTGGTGCATAGTCTCAGAAGTATTTACAACAAAAAGCATCCTAAAAATGTGGCGATTGGAAAGCTGGCTCTCTGGTTTAACAAGGTGACAGACTCAGAATTTAAATCATTCAATACCATCTCTGCCACAATGTATGCTCACTATGACAAAATACTGAACTACTTCAACAACCGAAGTACAAATGCCTCTGCCGAATCATTCAATGCAAAAATCAAAGCGTTTAGATCAACTCAGAGGGGGGTGAGGGACGTGAACTTCTTCCTGTTCAGATTAACCAAAATTTATGCGTAATTCTTTTACTCCACCTGAAATATCAATTGATCCTCTTTTACTCCACCTGAAATATCAATTGATCCTTGATCCGCTTTTAATATGCATATTTTATGCAAATAAAAAGGAGTCACAGTATTTAAATCTGTAACTCCTTTTTATTCTGTTGTCCTGTCAGGTTTCGAACCTGAACTCTTCTGATCCAGAATCAGACGTGTTGCCAATTACACCACAGGACAGAATAATGGTTGACCCGTCAAGGCTCGAACTTGAACTCTTCTGGACCAAAACCAGACGTGTTGCCAATTACACCACGGGTCAATCTATAATGTCTTATTATTTAAGACGGCTGCAAAAGTACTAATTTTTTTTTGTTGCAAACTGATTGGCGATAAAAAATAGAAACATTCGCTTTATTTGTTCATTTCCGTAAAAGAATGTTTCAGGAACTAAAAGTTAATTTATGGTAATGTTAAGCATGCTATTGACGTGCCTATAAAGATTATTAATATCTTCGCATGCTTTTCTGAGATTCGGTTAAGTGTGGTTCCCCGAAAATTGGTGTAAAATATAAAATACAATAAATTGATTATGAAGACAAAAGGGTATAAGTTTTATAACACCGTCGCAGGATGGTTTATATTTCTTGTCGCAGCAATTGTTTACCTTAGTACGATTGAACCGACCGCCAGTTTCTGGGATTGCCCGGAATTTATCACAACTGCTGCTACGATCCAGGTGGGGCATCCGCCGGGCGCACCACTTTTCATGATTATGGGCCGTATTTTTACCATGTTTGCCAGTAATGCTTCGCATGTAGCGCTTATGTGCAACATATTGACCGCTTTGGCTAGTGCATTTACCATACTGTTTCTTTTTTGGACCATTACCCACATGGCCCGTAAAATAATGGAAGAAAAGGGTTCTGATCCTACACTGCCACAAATGATTGCTATTTTAGGTGCCGGTGCGGTTGGTGCATTGGCCTATACTTTTTCCGATACCTTCTGGTTTTCAGCCGTTGAAGCTGAAGTTTACGGCATGTCCTCCTTGTTTACAGCGCTGGTTTTGTGGTGTATTCTGAAATGGGAAAACGAAGCTGATGATAAGTATGCGAACCGGTGGCTTATTTTAATCAGTTATCTGATCGGACTCTCCATTGGTATTCACTTGCTTAATCTTTTGGCTATTCCGGCGGTTGTTCTTGTTTACTATTTCAGAAAATATCAAACCACCCCGCTGGGAGTCGTTATTGCGGTGGCGATTTCAACATTATTGGTCGCTTTTGTCCTCTATTTATTTATTCCTGGAGTTTTAATCCTGGCACAATGGTTTGAACTCCTTTTTGTGAATGGATTCGGCGCCCCTTTCAATACCGGCACAATTATCTACGTACTTCTGCTTATTGGTGTGCTTGTCTGGGGTATAAGATTCACGATCCAAAAGAAAAAAGCGCTGGCAAATACTATTATTCTGGCGCTGGCAGTGATGGTAATCGGCTACTCCTCATACGCGTTAATTATTATCCGGTCAGTGGCCAATCCGCCTATGGATCAGAATAATCCGGATAACCCATTCTCTCTCCTTACTTACCTGAATCGTGACCAGTATGGGTCTACGCCATTGTTATACGGACAATATTATAATGCTCCCCTTGATACCGAAAACCCTTATTCGAAAGGGAGTGCCAATTATGTGGAGCGTAATGGAAAATATGAAATTGCCGATTATAAGCAGTCTCCAAATTACGACAGCAGGTTTATGACTTTCTTTCCGCGTATGTACAGTTCGACTCCGGATCATGTCAAGGAGTATCAAAACTGGGCAAATATCAAGGGAACACCCATTCAGGTCACAACCAGGGAAGGGGAGTCCCAGCGTGTAATGAAGCCCACTTTTATGGAGAACCTCACTTTTTTCTTCTCCTACCAGATCAACTGGATGTATTGGCGATATTTTATGTGGAATTTCTCCGGCCGTCAGAATGATAACCAGGGGTATGGCGATATCTTAAACGGGAACTGGATCACCGGGTTAAATTTCATTGATGCTATCCGGTTGGGGGATCAGAGTCATTTGCCGAAATCGCTGGCTCAAAACAGAGGGAAGAATAAATATTTTATGCTACCCCTGATTCTCGGATTACTTGGGTTGTTTTTTCAGGTTAATGCCGGACTTAAAGGGAAGCAGGATTTTTGGGTAGTGATGTCCCTGTTTATTATGACGGGTCTTGCAATTTTGGTTTTTCTGAATCAGGAGCCGTTGCAACCCCGGGAAAGGGATTATGCCTATGCCGGCTCCTTTTATGCCTTTGCCATTTGGATCGGCCTTGGCGTCCTTTGGTTGTACCAGATTTTAATGAAGGTCTCGCCTGCCAAAACAAGCGCCATCGTGGCCACCGTCCTTTCTCTTGTCGCAGTTCCATGCGTGATGGCAAGCCAAAACTGGGATGATCATGACCGTTCCGGCAGATATACAACTCGTGATCTTGGACGGGATTACCTTGAGTCTTGTGCCCCGAACGCCATAATCTTTACAAATGGTGACAACGATACTTTCCCGTTATGGTATGCCCAGATGGTTGAAGGGGTTCGACGTGATGTGCGGGTGTGTAATCTAAGTTATTTTCAGACAGACTGGTATGTTGATCAGATGAAGCGCAAGGCTTATGAGTCCGATCCGCTACCCATCAAATTCGAGCGCAACCAGTATGTCCAGGGAACCCGTGATGTTATTTATGTGCTGGATCAGATCAAACGTCCGGTGAATCTGAAGGAGGCCATGGATTTTGTCCGCTCAGATGAAGCGGGGACTAAGCTGCAACAGGCAGATAATGCCTCTTTTATCCCCTCAAGGCAATTATTTTATCCGGTTGACAAAGCTGCCGTTCTTGCCAATAATGTCATTGACCCCAAAGATGCCGACAAGATTGTTCCCCAGATGGAGATTAAGCTGACCGGGAGTTATGTGACCAAGGACGAGCTGATGATTCTGGATATGATCGCCAACAACAACTGGAAACGTCCAATCTATTTTGCCATCACAGTCGGACGTGAGAAATACCTGAATTTGCAGGATTATTTTCAAACGGAAGGGTTTGCTTACCGACTCGTTCCGATTAAGACCCCTTCATCGAGCGGCCAGGTTGGAGGTATACGCCCTGATATGATGTATAATAATATCATCAATAAGTTTAAATGGGGTAATATGAACGATCCCAAGGTTTACCTCGATGAAAACAATGTACGCATGTGTATGAACGTGAGGAATAGTTTTGTCAGACTGGCCAATGGTTTGCTGGATCAGGGGAAACGGGATTCTGCAGTTACTGTGCTTGATCGCTGCAATGAACTGGTTCCCAATGCAAAGGTGACTTATAACTACTTTAACCTGTTGATGGTTGAATCGTATTACCGCGCGGCACACAGCCAGTTAAAAAACGCCGCCACCGATAGTTTGACCCTTGGGCCGAACATATTTCCGGCCGCCACTCAAAAGGGGAATGAGGTTGCCAAAATCATGGCCCGAAATTGCGAGGAGGAGTTGAAATACTATTTCACCCTTGAACCCCGTTTCCGCGCATCTGTTCAGGATGAATTGCAACGTTCGTTTTATATCATGCGGGAGTTGAGCAGCCTTTCAGATCATTATGGTGAAAAGGTCTTGAGCCAGGATATTGCTAAAAGATTAAATAGTTTACTCTCTGTTTACCAACCCGATTTAGCCGGACAGGGATTAAATAAATAATTTATTGTTTATTCTGAATAGATTTATATACTTTTGACCCTGATTAACAGAAATTGGGTTGATAGATAAACAAGGGAATGAGATTTAAACTTCAGGTTCACCTTCCGCAATACATTACCAAATGGTTTCCACTCGCCATTTGGCGGATGCCCGACAATTCAAAAACGGTGTATCTGACTTTTGATGATGGTCCAATTCCGGAGGTTACCCCTTGGGTTTTAGACTTGCTACGCAAGAATAAAATTGAGGCCACCTTTTTTGCCGTTGGAGAAAATGTTTTTCGGTATCCTGAAATCTTTGAGCAGATCATTGAAGAGGGGCATGCTGTTGGAAATCACACCTACCACCATATTCAAGGACTTAAATCTGATAATCTCACCTATTATAAGGATGTAGTGCAGGCTGACAGGCTTATTGGCTCGAATCTTTTCCGCCCGCCGCACGGATGGTTAAAGAGGGCACAGTACCGATACCTCTCAGGCAGGTATAAAATAGTGATGTGGGATGTCATCTCCTGTGATTATAACCAGAATATTACCAAGGAAGAGGTTCTGCAGAACGTATTAGACTTTGCCAGAGCAGGCAGTATCATTACTTTTCATGATTCAAAAAAGGCTGCCAGCCATCTATATTGGGTTCTTCCGAGAGCAATAAAGGCGCTTAAAGCTGAGGGATATGAATTCAGTAAAATTGAATTTCCGAAAGTCCGCCGTCTTTATTATTCTCCGGCAATTCAACGTATCCGCCGTTTCCGAAACAATCTCCGCCAATTAAGCCACTGGGCGTAGATCGTTGTATTCCCCTCGAAATTGAAAAGAAAGGATCTCCTTTCTTTTTTCATCGATATAGCTTATGAAAAAAACTGTGACCTTTCTGATTGTGTTACTATGGTGTCTGGACCTCTCGGCCCAAAAATCATTGCATATGCTGCAGCAGGAATTTGCGGATTTAAGATTCGGGATGTTCATCCATTTTAATATTCCGACTTTTTCTTCTGACGATTGGCCTGATCCGAATACCCCAATATCGGATTTTAATCCAACCAAATTAGATTGTAGTCAGTGGGCAGCTGCGGCAAAATCGGCAAATATGAGTTATGGGTGTCTGACAACCAAACACCATAGTGGCTTTTGCCTTTGGAACACCAAAACTACCGATTACAACGTGATGAACAGTCCGTTAAAGCGGGATGTCGTGAAAGAATATGTTGATGCATTCAGGGCTAACGGATTAAAAGTTATGCTTTACTATTCAATTCTCGATACTCATCATTACCTTCGGCCAGGCCATATTGCCCAAAAACATTTGGAAATGGTGAAGGAACAAATCCGGGAGTTGTTTACCAATTACGGTGAGATAACAGCTCTTTTCATCGATGGCTGGGAATCGCCCTGGGCGCGTATAAGCTATGATGAAATTCCGTTTGAAGACATTTACCTTTTGATCAAAACGCTCCAGCCAAACTGCCTGGTTATGGATTTGAATGCGGCGAAGTATCCGGCATCCGCCTTATTTTACACTGATATTAAATCGTATGAACAAAATGCCGGAGAAAAGATGGACAAGGAGAATAATCAGTTACCGTCCATGTCCTGTCTGCCAGTTAATAGCCAGTGGTTCTGGAAAAAAGATTTTCCCTCCAGCCCTGTTAAAGATGCAGGTTTTATTGTAAGGGATAATATTATTCCATTAAATAAAGCGTTTTGTAATTTTATATTTAATGTGGCGCCTAACCGGCAGGGTTTAATTGACAAAAATGCGCTCGATCTTTTAACGGAGATCGGTACTTTATGGAAAAACGATGGGCCGGTCGCCGCTCTGGCTGTCAGCGAAGCCCCTGTGATTTCATCCAACCTGGCAAAGCATAAGGCTGCAGATTCATCCTGGAGCTGGGATATGCAGATTTCTGATCTGGGCAATGATGACGATTTTAAGACTTATTGGGAATCAAATATGCATGTTAAGAATCCGTGGTATGAGGTGGATCTGGGTGTTGAAATGCCGCTGAATATGGTAACTATTACAGAGGCGAAAAAAGGGATTCTGCAATACAGAATACAATGTTTCATCCATCAGAAATGGGAAACGATCTTTACGGGGAGCAATACCCACACTGTGAAAATACATCGGTTTGACCGTGTATGGGGGAGCAAAATCAGAGTGCTTTTCGACAGCTTCTCTGCAAATCCTACAATTGCCGAGCTTGGGGTTTACAATGAAAGGCGGTAGCTATTCTTTCGACCGATATCTTTCCTGACTGATCTTCAAAGCAGCTGCCCGGAATTTTTTCAAAATCATCAATTTGAAAAAATAAGGGTCGCGAACAAAACTGGAAGTTTGGTTTTATTTTGGATGATGCTACTATCACTTAAAATAAGTTTTAGTATAACGCCGGATATCACACATTGGTGGCAGTGGCACTCCTTTCAACAAACTATCGGCAAAACGCTGGCCGTACCAGGGAATCTGCAGACTCCCTTTGGCTCCAAAACCGTTAAATATATGGATGTTTTCGTATTCCGGGTGTTTCCCGATGAAGGGATTCCTGTCTAATGTTGCGGGACGGATATTGGCTTCATGCCCGATAACAGCTGAGCGCGCTAACCCGGATGAAACCTGACTGAGTTGATTTAACATCTCTTTTCTCCCGGCTTCTGAAATTTGGGTGTTGAGGTTCTCGCGGTCGAATGTGGAGCCAATTCTGATTTGAGAGTCATTCATCGGAATTAGCCAATTTCCGTAATTCAGAATTCTATCAGGCAATGGCCACTGGTGTTGAAGGGTTAAAATTTCTCCTTTAACCGGCTGAAAGGGGAGCCATCTAAACCAGGGGTTTCGGGTAGCCAGATAACCTTCACAAAATATTATCTGTTTTGGATGAATATTCTGCCAGTGTAAAGTCGGCTCAAATTTTATTTCACCATAATCGAGCTCAGCCTTCCGATAGCTTTTTTGGGCGATAAAAAACGCTTTGAGGCTTTCCAGAAGAGGTCTGGTCAACACATAACCTGTTTGCTTTTGTTCCAAAAAACCAAATGGTGTGTCAAAGTGAGTGATCGGGTGTTTTTGGATGTCGCCGATATATGGCAGATATTCAGGATTTTTCATTCTTTTTTCTGCCTCTGCCAATTCTTTTTCTGTTCTGAAAATCCGTAACATCGGTTTTTCAATAAAAAAAGGGCACTGAAAAAAAAGTTGAAGCTGCTTATAGACACCGCTTGCATTGGATATTAGTGTTCCTATATTCTCCGGTTTTACAAAACGCATTCCGGTTACGGGATTTATTAACCCGGCTGCGATCTGCGACGCATTCTCCTGCCCGTTATCCACGATGATGACAGAATATCCGCGCTGCATCAATTCCCAGGCCAGCAAACTGCCAGCCAATCCTTGTCCGATGATTAAAAAGTCGATCATGATTTGCCAAAGATACAAATTGAATGATCTTTTAACCTTTTTAAAAAGTGTAATCCGGGTGGATTATTTCTGTAACGAAATATACTGAAGGGGAATAGACACAGGTTAATCTGTGAAAATGCAGAAACCATTCTCTTATCTGGCGATTAGCGGGCTTTGATTTGGGATGGGAATTATTTGTGATTTTTATGGTATAGGCCTGGAAATAAAGTTAATTGTGAAAATAATTCATCCCAATGGCCAATTGGCAGACCTGCCATACAATTTTGAATTTACGCTATCTTATAGAAATCTGATTTAATCAGATTCGGAGAAATATTTTCTTTTTGTAAAGGAAATAAAGGAGTAACCATTCGAGCACAATAGAACCAAGAACCACTGTCCAGACACCCAGGGGCCCCACAAGCCAGCCTGTGAAAAAATCGGAGATCCCTTCAAAATCTATGATCCGGTAAGCCAAGTATATGGTGATCGAATTCATTCCGATTACTTTAAAAAATAGAGTTACGTGGGAGAATAACCCTTTTGTCCAGCCTTTAATATCAATTATGAAATAAAACAGGGATAATAACAGTGAACTGATTCCTGCTGTAAGAAGATTAAACGGTACGGTCCAGGCCGATTTAATAATTGGATAAACGGGTGAAAGTGAAAGGGCTATTATTACTAATGCTGTTCCCCCGATGGCCAGAATACCTGCCTTCCTCCGGGGTGCGGAATCTTCGTCATGTAGGAGTGACCCGGCCAGTGAGCCCATCAGCGTAACTGTTATGGCTGAAACTATGCACAATAAACCCTCCGGATCAAACGTCCCGCCGAATAATCTTCCTGGCAAAAACATCCGGTCAATCCATGCGTTGATCCCCCATTCGCGATCCAAAAGACCGGCGCCATGACCCGGTACCGGGACGGCCAGCTGAAGGAAAGCAATGCCTGCCAAAATGCCAATCAGCCATATAACGCGGGCTTTTAAAGATTTGGTGTATAGAACTATCGTGGCAGCAAATAAATAACCAAGGCCAATCTGACCAAGCACACTAGTAAACCGCAGGTGGGGAGATCCCTTCTTCAAAACCCCGCTGTAAAATATACCAAGAATAACCAGTAAAACTCCCCGTCTTACAATTTTATAAAATAGCTCTTTCCTTTTAACCCCTTGTCCGGCCTTAGCTGATAGGGCAAAAGGAATAGCAACTCCAGATATAAACATGAACAAAGGGAAAATAAGGTCCTCAAAATGAAATCCTTCCCAATTCACATGTTCCATTTGACCTGCCAATGACTGAAACCAGCCCCATTTCGTCTCTTTTGCCCAGGCTTCAATCAGGGTTCCCCCTCCAATAATCCATATCATATCAAAACCCCGCAATACATCCAGCGATTGTAGTCTTTCCGCCGGTTTTAACTTGTTCATGTTTAGTTGCATCGAATGTCTTTTAGGATTTTTATTGTTTGCCCAAAATTAAATACTTTGAGTTAATGCGCAAATTTCACACCCGTATTTTCATCTTTATGAAACTTTTAACAGAGTCTGATTTATACAACCACTTAAAAATATCTTCAGTTGTGACCTCGGGGGGCAGATTAGCCGGTATTTGAGGAATATTGAGAAGGAGGAAAAATTAAAATGTCCGAACCGCCCGAACACAGAGTTGCTGGATCCTGTAATTATTGCCTTTGGCACCATCTTCGAAATGTAGATTCTGCGCTGTATTATGACCGTACTGGGAAGAACTCCAATAATAATTATTACTGAAACCTCCTATAATTTGCCTGTTAATGTAAAGCTTGCTTAATTCATCAATTGAGGGCAAAAACCAGTCATTATATCCGTCAATAACCAAATCAAAACATATTTTTGCAGCATAATCTCCCGAACCCTGACTTTCAATAATCGCCATTGTATTAGACAATCCAGTCCCAATCCTGGTACCGGATTTTTTAATCTCTTTATATTCACGTTTGTTCCACATGATGCCTGAGCTTTGGTCCAGGGGTGCGGCAACTAAACCATGCAATTCCATAGGGATGAAGCCCTCATCTCCCTTTTGAAAGAAGTAAGCAATTATTCCTCCCTGATACTTCTTACCAATTTTTAGGGGTTGCTTATTCAAATTAAAAAATCGACTAAGAAACTTCATGATCCTATTTTTGATATTGTAGAATTAAATTTGGAAAATGCTTGTTATTTATCTTTTCCCATCTCATTGGAGATCCAGATATTTAAAAGTTCTTCTGCATTTTCATATGTTTTACAGTTTTTGGAACTCTTGATTATGGTCAGAATCAGATTCGGTTTATCAATAAAACTATTGAGAAATGGTGTTTTATGCGTATAATATTCAATTAATTTATCTTCTAAGTAGTTGAAATAGAATTGTTCGTGCCGCGCAATAATAAATTCGGTGGCAGATTTTCCGGAAGGGGTCAAATAGGGAGATTTATAAACTACATAGATTTTATTATCCGGTGATCCATAATAATAAGCTGGGAATGAGGTTTTAATATAAGTCTCCTGCGCCTTGTAAATTAATTTTACTTTGCTCATAAATTAATGGGTTGCTATTGAATTCAGCTGCAATTAAGTTAAATAAAATCACTAAATTAAATTTTTTCAGGATATTTTTAATCCAGCTTTTACTTACTGACAATAAATATTTATTTTTAGTTAGGGTATATAATGGTTGTTTGTGTTAAATATCAGATAAACAATAAGATGCGACAGATATTAGATATTGCTCAAATCTTTAGATCAGCCTTACTCAATGAGGTAAAGAGAAAGGCCAAAATGGGAATAACTGACTGATTTTACTTAAAATCATCCGGAAATGTCACTAAATACCCACATCCATTTATTTATTTGGCTTATGCCCCACTTATATGACGGGTAGAGGGCCGGAATTATTAAATCCCAGGACAATGGAATTCACTCTCCGGCGTGATTTTAAAGGGTCGTGGAACCGGTATCAGAAATTTAAAATCAGATAACCCATCCAGCCACTAATACAGAATGGAAAACCTTTGGATATTATTGCATTTTCACCGCGTAAAATGGGCAACAAAGTCAAACTGATTCTCAGGATGAGTAATCATCACCCCATAAAATACAGTCCGCAATTTTTTCATTATTCGGGATCCTGGCCTTTTCTGATTGCCGGAATACCATTCTGCATCCAGCCAGGCATTGCAGAGCCTTTCAAATAATGATCAAAGAAACCCATCATGCGGATGGTCAGGTCCATCCGGTTAGCCCAGCTTTCTGCTTTCAGATTGTGCTCTTCGTTGTTATAGGTAAGCATCCAAACGGGTTTGTTTAGCCGTCGCATCGCTGTAAAAAATTCGATTCCCTGATACCACGGAACGGCTCCGTCATTGTCATTTTGCATCATCAGCAGGGGTGTTTCGATTTTTGGAACATAAAATATAGGGGAGTTTTCTATGTATGACAAAGGTTTATCCCATAAAGTAGCACCTATGCGGCTTTGCTCTTTTTCATACTGAAACATTCGTGAAATTCCTGTTTCCCATCGGATTCCGCCGTATGCACTGATCATATTACTAACCAATGCACCCGCCATTGCAGCCTTGAACATATTGGTTTGGGTTATAAGCCATGCGGTTTGATAGCCTCCCCAGCTTTGCCCCTGAATGCCAACTTTTGTACTGTCGATAAATGAAAACTCCCTCGTTATGTATCGGGTCCCGCTTACTATTGCATCATATGCGGATTTTCCTGGCGATCCAATTTCATAAACAATATCGGGGATAAAGACAATGTAATCGTTGCTTGCGTAGTAGGTCCTGTTTACGATAGACCGTGTTGGCGAGGGCGGGGTATAACTATTCAGATTATCTGCATTACGTTCATAAAAATAGACAACCATTGGATATTTGCGGTTCGGATCGAGCGTTTCGGGATAATAAAGTAACCCTTCGAGTGGTTTTCCGGCGAATGTGGTCCAGTGAACTAATTTGACTTTAGGCCATACATATTTATCCTGTTGAGGATTTACATTGGAAAGTTGAGTCATATGCTGAAAAGAGAGGTTACCTGTTCTGAGATTTGGTGACTCGTTTACCTGCTGGCCTGTAAAGATTAGGTTTTCCGCATTTTTTGCTTTGCCAAGGTTCTCAAATTTACTGTCCTCCATCAATAATAAATGTGGATTGGTATTTTTACGTAAATCGGCCCTGAAAAAACCCTCTGCTTTTGTGTGTTCATTAAATGCCTGTAAAATTACCGGTGTGCCGGAATCAATAAATTCTTCTTCCGGATCAAGTTGAATGTAGCGTAGTTTAAGGTAATTGGTTCTTCCATAGTTGTTTGTTGCATTCGCAGGTGCCTTTGAACCATCCGGAGAGAACCTCCAGATATCATAGCGATCGTAGAGAAACAAGTCTTGATCTTTTTCTGACCAACCTGCAATACCGTAGATATTTGGCTCTCCGGGCATATCCCAGCGCTCATCGCAAAACGAAACCGGAATTTTTGAGCTCAAATTATGAATTTCATTGGAATTCAAAACGGTCGACCGGGAATAAAAAGAACGATCGGCCGGATCATACCAAACAACGTATTTCCCACCAGGAGAAAGGGTTACCCTTAATTTGTTTTTAACAATAATCCGTCTGGCTCCCGTTTCAATGTCAATAAGATAAAAATCAGCATTGGATTGACCGGTCCAGGACGATTCAAGCTGGTAGGGTGAAGAATCAACCCCAAGCGCGATCTGTCCATTCCCTTTTTGGATGATTCTGATATCTTTTACAAGGGTATCGCACAGCTGTACAAAATGATCCTTGTCAGTTAGATATACTGCTTTGTATGTTCGTTCTTTTTCCTTCTTCAGATTGATTTTTTGCTGCGGTTGCAACTCTTTATCTTTCCAGGACCAGATGTCGAGCATCGGTTTTTCATCAGTCAGGAAGGTGTCTTTAGGTTCAGACTGAGGCTTTCTGGCTGTACCCATAAACAGGTATGAGCTGTTTTTTGAAAACGACAGATCACTATATGGTGAAGGAGTCCATCCGGAGACCATATCTTTTCCGCCAGGGACAGCAACAGCTTTTGGTTCTCCCTTTCCGGCCATTCCATAATATAACCTATACCCCTTTTCCTTGGTCGTGTCGGGGGAAAACAAAAAACCATATTTGAAACCCTGGTCATCCGATGTGACATTCTTTGCAGTTCCTATTTGCCTGAAAACGCCGTCAGCTGTCTGTTTAACGGTGTTGAAAACCGTAACTTGAGTTCGATCAACCGAGTCCTTAACCTGAGTTATAAATGCAACGCACTGTCCCAACGGCGCATAATAGTACTCGGTTACATTTTTAAAGCAGACCGTATCACCTGTAGCTACATTGAATAACACCAATTTATATTTATGATCGCCCGGCTGATCTGCTTTTTCCCTGGGTTCTGATGACGGTATTTTCTTTTCAGTTTTTTTCTCGTTTTTCTTTGCCGGCTCTTTCAAAAAAGTCAGGAAAGCTATCCACCGGGCACTTTCTTTTGGGATTGAAAATTGTTTCAGATTGGGGAAGGTGTAAATTTTGTTACGGCTAAAAACATAAATTCCCAGACTGTCTTCGGGCATTTGTTCTTTTTTCAGTTTTTTCTTTTTGCCGTTGCGAATGGAATCTGCCGGTTGCTTAATTTTGTAAGCGATAAAATCAGATTCCGGTGAAAAACAGGCATCATAACCTCGGTGTATTGTATCTGCTTTTTCAAGGCCGATGGTCCTGACCACAAGATTTCCATCACCCTTTACCCTGTTAATTTCGAAGGATACCAGCTTGCCATTATTTGAAATAGTCTGATTTTTCAATATTTTCCATGCGGCGAAATCATTGATTCCTAGTGCTTTTTTCTCAGAATTTTTGGCCTTAAGAAGCATGCCACAGCCTACGAAAAGAATTAAAAGCAATAAGCCGAATCGTTTCATAATAAACCTTATTTATTTTACTCAAAGATAACTTTTAAATCTTCACAGGCAGTTGCTACTGACAAATGAGGGAAAAATCCAATGATTGGGAAGAATATCGTAAAGATCACCAAAATAAAAATAGGGTGATTAAATGATTGTAAATAAATTACAATCAAATGCTAAAAAGAACCGTTTAAAGGCGAAATATTTAGAACAATGCAAAAGAGAAGGGCATAAATAGAATGAACCGGGTCTTAATTCCAAATCAGAGAGGTGACTGAAATACAATCCCGATTAGAGCCGCAATAATAAGCAAGGCAAAGATTACTAAAAAGATAACCAAAATCCTTTTATTCAGTTTTGAACTTTCCATCGTTTTGTGAGTTAAGTTGATCCACATGGTGAATATCTGATTTCTTCGCTCAGTCTAATTGATTTAGGGTGAGTATATACAAAGATACCTACATAAGACCGCAATTATTCGGATAATTGGATTTAGTTTCATGGAGCAATTTTGAATAATAAACTTGAGAAAAAGAAATGTGTGCTTTTTCATTTGTATCTAATTAACCACGGAAAGCCATGCAAACTGTTTGAATCATTGAAGAATGAATTCGGGGAGTTAAGGTTCAGTGTTTTCAAGTGTTTAGAAGCATCCATATTGCTTTTATGACAACTTTATGGCAATAGTCGTCATAAGGTGAAAATTTCGGTTTCCTCCCGATGCTCCTGTCTGATACGATTTGATTCGATTAATTCATCAGACATTTTTGCTTCCTGAGATCTAACTTTTAATTGAATTACGAACTGCGAATTACGAACTGAATTCCGATTATATTGTTTCTCCCGACATCCTAAATCGAAGATGTCAATCGATCCTGGTCCTTTGTTGTTTTTTTATATTGTTCGTGCGAATAAAAAAAGAGCTACAAAATAATTGTAACACATTGATAATCAGTGGATAAAATCGGAATCGAACCGATGACCTTTTGACTGCCAGGGAAAAATGTAAAATCATATCGTATTGAATATGAAGTTGATAGAAATCTGTTAAATCGCATAATTTGGCATTTTAAAGCAACCACTAGCACAAAAAGGGCACTCCAGTATTTCGTAAATTTTGTCATTATTGACAAATCAGAGGAGGATAAGATCGTTGGATTTTCCACATTTTCAATTTCGATCTAAGTCGGTAGGAGCTTACATATCATCCATAGATAAACCTTGGTATTCAAATGTATACCCTTTAAGTTGATTTTGTAAATTTCCCCCCTTTCCCTCCAATAAAGGTATGCTTATATTTTCTTTCTTGCGTTTGACTTCTGCAACCAACACTGCCTTTTCAAGATCATTAACTGCAATAATGTCAATTTCATTTTGATTCCCTTTCTCCCAATAGGTTCCTATTGCCGAATAAAGGTGCTGAGCCGCAAACTTTTCTGTAAAATATCTTTCCAATATCTTCCCGGAGTATGTTGGATAATCCCGCTCAACAATGGTTCTGAGGTATTCAAAATTTCCAATTTCGACGGCACTTTGGTATTTGTAGATGAAGCGAAACCAGAAATTGAGAAAATTATCCACAATCGCATATTTAATATTCCGTCCCCCGGGTTTGGAAAACATCGGACGCACCTTTTGGATCAAATTGAAATCATTATCCATTCTTTCCAGGTATCCACCCACACTTATCTCCAGAATAGATTCAATTTCTGAACGGGATGTTTTTGCTGATGCGATCAATGATAGGATTGAAAAATAAGTGGCATAATCCTTCCCGAATTCTTCAATCAATACATTTCTTCCTTCATCGATAAAAAGTGAGTTTTCCCGGAACACTTCATCCAAAATCTTTGCTAATGTAAAAGCTTTTTTATTGACCAATAATTCCACATATTTTGCCACTCCACCAGTAAAGGTATAAAATGCCAATAAATCTTCAGCTTTGAACTTTGGATAATTATCTACGAGTATTTCTTTGAGTGTATTTACATTGAATGGTTTTAAGTGAATCCGTTCGGTGGCTCTGGCAAAGAGTGGTTCTTTGGAATTCTCAAAAATATTCTTCATCAAAGAATAAATGGATCCACAAAAAATCAGATTTATTTTACTCTTATCTTTATAAGCATCCCAGATATTCTGCATCTCACTGTAAACGGATGGATTAACAGAATAAAATTCCTGAAACTCATCAATTATTAGTGTGAAATTTCTGGTTTCAGACAGTTCCATCAGGTATTGGAATAAATCTTTAAAATGAGTAATCAAGCCATAAGTTTTCACCTGAAGTTTACGTTCAATCTCCTCTTTGAATTCTTCACAGATAAGAATTTCATTTTTCTTGGTTACGAATAGATAAAGCGTAGTATCTTCATTCTCAAAGGCCTTTTTTAACAGACTAGTCTTTCCGATACGACGACGACCGACAACAACGGTCATTTGGGCATCTGTTGCTGATCGCTTTTTGATTGAACTCAAAAGTTCCAATTCATTCTCCCTGTTATAGAATCTCATAAAACTTAATTATTGTTTATTGTAACGTGCATTACTGTAATGCGCATTGCATTAATGCAAAATTACAATATTTAGACAAGAATTATTACCTGAATTGATAAACTGTTTGCTAATTTTTTAGCGGTACTACACAGTAAAACTACACATCAACAAAAAAGAGCTGCAAAATAATTGCAACTCTTTGATTTTCAAGTGGAGAATATCGGAATCGAACCGATGACCTTTTGACTGCCAGGGAAAACTTCAAAACCATATCATACTGATTATATGACAGATAGAAAACTGTAAAAACGCATAATATGGCATTTTATAGCAATCATTAACACCAAAAGGGCACTCCAGTCTTTTGATATTAATTTTGTCAATATTGACAAAATTGCGAAATGCAAATAGTCAATGATCAGTATATTTCACAAATTATAAATTCAAACATTTTCCACAATTTGCCATTTGCTGTCTTTTGTTTGAATAAATATTGAACGAACTGACTCAATTGACTATTTTGCACCATTCGTAATAAATGTCTAGTAATTATCTCAAATTTAACAATATAAATTACAGGTGAATGATTCAATAATCCTCGGCGATAGTTGGTTGTTAAGTTCGGTATTTCCAGTTAATCAATGTTCACGGCGACCAAGTATTAATTGAATTAGCCGAAAGATTTTCAAACTAATCAAAGCATTAATGTCAGAAATTAAGGAACAATTAGCTTAGAAAGATTCATTTAAAATAAGATTTTTATGTCTATTTTTATATCCCTAAACTAACAACTTCTCCATGAAACCAGGAACAAGTTCCGATCTTAAAATTGATTTTGTTTATGCAAAAGTTGTAAATTTCGCTTTACAACAGAACCATGTTCCGGTTATTCGAAAACTATCCGTCATAAATAAGTCAGGAAGGGATTACCATAATCTGAATCTCATTCTAAACTTTGAGCCTGAATTTGCACTTCCCATAACCGCCCAATTATCAGATTTATATGACGGTAATGAATTTGCATTTTCAAATTTCGACCTGAAATTATCTCCGAAATTTCTATATGAACTAACTGAAAGAGTTACAGGAAATATCTCAATAAAGATTTTTGATCAGGAGCTGTTGGTTAGCGCTGAAGACTATTCAATAGATATCCTGACTTTTGATCAATGGCAAGGACTTACAATAATGCCCGAGATGATCTCCGCTTATATAACACCCAATAATCCGCTCATTGCACCAATCCTGGGCCGGGCTTCGGTGATACTTTCCCAATGGACTGGCTCATCTTCATTTGATGAATATGAGAGCCGTAACCCCGATCGTGTAAAGAAGCAGATGGCTGCAGTGTTTGAAGCCATACGGGAAATGAATATTAATTACTGCACGCCTCCCGCAACATTTGAAGCCACCGGGCAACGAATCCGCATGATTGATACCCTGCTATCTCAAAAACTGGGTACATGCCTCGACATGTCACTGTTATATGCGTCGTGCCTTGAAGCGATCGGTATACATCCCCTTTTTGTAGTAGTAAAAGGACATGCTTTTTCCGGGGGATGGCTTATCGAAGATACTTTCCCCGATTGTGTAAGTGATGATTCCACCTTGCTCTCAAAAAGAGCAGCAGATGGAATTAACGAAGTTTTGCTCGTTGAATCGACCTGTATGAACTCAGGAAACGGATATTCTTTTGATAATGCAGCCAAATCTGCGGCCCTTAATCTTACAAGACCTGATGATTTCATTTTTTTTGTCGATGTTAAACGGACAAGGTATGCAGGAATCAGACCTTTACCCCAGCGGGTCAAAACGGACAATGGGTGGGAATTCACGGACGATACCCGAAATGCATGTGCTTTTAGCAATCCAAAAGAAGTAATACAGGATGACAAACTCAATCTGAACAAAGAGACTGAGCTTTCAAGGCAACAACTCTGGGAACGTAAATTATTGGATCTCAGCCTTCGAAATAATTTATTGAATACCAGGATGACCCGAAGCACCATTCCTCTTATTTCTGTTCAGCTGGACAAATTGGAAGATGCCCTGGCGGCAGGTGACGAATTTAGCTTATTATCATCCCCATTAGACTGGGATAATTCGTTAAGGCAACCGGGCATTTATCAGGCTCTGAATTTAAACGATCCATTGACCGACCTCGTAATTAATGAGCTGACTCAAAAACGTTTGCGCACCTATCTCAATGAATCGGAACTGGTGAGCAGTCTGACAAATCTTTACAGGGCTTCCAGATTATCACTCGAGGAGAACGGAGCCAATACGCTTTACCTGTCTCTGGGATTATTAAAATGGTACGAAACCCCGGCCAGTCAGCAACCCCGGTATGCCCCTATTTTGTTGCTTCCTGTTGAAATCATCCGTAAATCGGCACAAAAAGGATATATACTCCGAAGCCGCGAAGAGGAGGCCCTGATGAATATCACGCTGCTTGAAATGCTCAGGCAGGATTTCAAGCTTTTGATTCCTGAGCTTGATCCTTTGCCTCGCGATCAAAGCGGTGTTGATGTCAAAAGAATATTCAATATTATCCGGCAGGCCGTTATGCTTCAAAACCGCTGGGATGTTGATGAACAGGCCATTCTGGGAACTTTCTCGTTCAATAAGTTTATCCTTTGGAATGACATTCACAACAATGCCAGACATTTGAAAGAAAACAAGATTGTATCAAGCCTGATTACGGGATTAGCTCAATGGGATGTAGACACAAACCAGTTTTCATCAGAAGAATTGGAAAAACAATACCATCCGGCTCACATTGCACTTCCAATTCAGGCAGATTCTTCCCAGCTTGAGGCGATCTGTGCGGCACATCAAAACAAAAGTTTTATTCTGCATGGCCCTCCCGGAACCGGGAAATCACAGACAATCACCAATATTATTGCAAATGCTCTTTTCAACGGTAAAAAGGTTTTGTTTGTTGCAGAAAAAATGGCGGCGCTTTCAGTTGTTCAGAAAAGACTTGAAAGTATAGGACTTGCCCCCTTTTGTATTGAATTGCATTCAAACAAGACGAAGAAATCATCCTTGCTTGACCAGTTAAGGCAAAGCACTGAGATTGTTTCCCGGGCTTCAACGGGAGAGTTTCTTGCTGAAGCTGAAAGGGTGAACCGTTTAAGAGCTGAACTCAATGATTATGTCGAAGCTCTTCACAGGAAATATCCGTTTGGGTTTTCGCTGTTTGACGCATTCTCCGCCTATGCTTCAATACCGGGTATGAATTCGTACCTCCCAATGGGGAAAGCAGAAATAAAGGCACTTTCAAAGGAAAAAATCAGCCATCAGACCGGGATTGTCGAAGAGATGCAATCAGCTGCGGCATTAAGTGACCATGTCAGCGACCATCCGTTAAAGGAAATTCAGGCCTTAAATTACGCACCTCAAAATAAGGCAAAAGCTGGACTCCTGATTGATCAGTACAGGGAATCTTTAACCCTTGTAAACAAAAGCCAGTCGAAGATTACAGCATTCCTGAACCTGAAATTGCCGGTAATTGGCAGAGACCAGCTTATGTATCTTAAGGAAATCTCTGAAATCCTTCTCACTGCAATCGATATTCCGGCATCTGTCCTGGCTGCAGATAATCCGGATGAGTCCCTAAAATTAATTATCCGCCTGTCGGAAAATGGACTGACAAGAAATGAACACCGGGATTACCTTTTGCACAGATTCCTTAAGGAAATCCTTAAAATAGACG
>Ga0364901_10013_pt3 | contig 75612 bp, 70 predicted proteins | sample ExccelJu500002D4_FD_206968 | JGI IMG/M metagenome (GOLD analysis project Ga0364901, IMG submission 206968) | Enriched cells from Trout Bog Lake Hypolimnion, Wisconsin, USA - BchlTB.July09.5000.02.D4 | ecosystem: Environmental > Aquatic > Freshwater > Lake > Hypolimnion/Profundal zone | place: USA...
GGAACGATTGAATTGTAATTCCTACTTTTATTTTTGAAAATTCAGGAAATTTAAGCCTAATAAAAAACTCATTTAAGTGTTACGCACTTAAATGAGTTTTTTTATTTCTATCAGATTATGTGAAACATTATTCCTTTTGCGCTTTAATGCTGCACCCGATAGCAACGGTAGAAGTAAGCAGCACAGGTTTATCAGAAAGCAGTGCATTGACGGCATCTTCCACGTATTTATGACTTACGTCGTTTGCATCGGCATAATTATCATCGATGGCTCCAATATAGCGGACAATCTTTTTGCCGTTTTCCTTTTGTAATACAAAAACATGTGGAGTTCGGACAGCTCCATATTGTGGATAAATTTTCTGACCCTCGTCAAACAAATAAGGGAATGTAAATCCTTTTTCTTTTGCGCGTAGCTTCATGCCTTCAAAACTATCCTGAGGTTCAGCTTTAGGATCGTTTGGATTTATCGCAATAACAGGATACCCTTTAGACGCATATTTATAGTTTAACCCTATGATCCTGTTTTCATACGCTTTTGCATATGGACAGTGGTTGCAGGTGAATATTACGATATAACCTTTTGCCTCTTTGTAATCGGACAATGAAACCATTTTATTGTCGACATTCTTCAATTTAAAATCAGTAGCTACATCTCCGACATTATACCCTTTTTTTACTGAATTATTTTCCATTTGTTGAGCATTTACTTTACTGAAAATTGTAAGTAATATTATCAAACTTAAAATTAAACCTGTTCTTTTCATATTATTTGTTTTGTATATATTTACCGATAAGTTTTACTAAATTATTTTTTTGCATTTTACTTTCCTTAAATTCTAATTTTACTCCATTTCGATAGAACACCGTAGCGGGAATAGCACCGCTCCAGTTTTTGTCAACGGCGGGAATCCACTGATTCATTCTTTTATTGTCGTCCAAAAGATACGTTTCAACTTCCATTTTATTCTTTTTTAAAAAAGGTCGGACTTCTGTTTCTACTTCCTTTGCCAGATCTAAACTTACCAGAATCATCTTGAAATTGGGATTGTTTTGATATACTTTGTTTACTTCCATGAAATCAGGAAGCTCCATAACACAAGGTTTACACCATGTTGCCCAAAAATTTACTACATAGAGTATATTGTCTTTTTTATTGACTATCGATTCGTATTTTTCAAAGTTTATAACAGTAACCTTTTGATCGACATTAGCAACTGGGATAGATCCGGTCATCTTTTTTTTTGTATTTTGACCCTGCATGTTGAAACAACTCAAAGTCATTAAAGTAATAATCAAGATTTTCATGTAGTTTTGAAGGAGAAACAACTGATCTTATGTATTTGTTTTACCAGTTTGGATGATAATAACTTTTCAGTACCTAATTTTAAAAACAATTTTGAATTTCGGAATAAAAATTCACGTTTTTTACTCTTGAGATTGTGCTTTGCATAAGCTGGTTTTTTATTTCTAAATCCTGACTTTCCAGTTGTCTTTCTGTGTATGCTTTAAATCTGTAGGAAACAATCCGGGTTATTTAGATTTAGCATTCATGTTTTCAGCTATCTCAAGCAATTTAATGGAAGTTCTCAGATTGCGATTGGTAGCTGTCACTTTAAGCTTCTTTTCGAAAAACGAATTGGTGAGTTTGGTGCTACTGTAGCCATTTGGACAGTAATTATAAATAACTTTATCAAAAAGGGAAAATTCATCAGGAGCATAAAGTGTTGGCTCGATAGCTTCAAGCAGAGACTTTTCAGGAATTTCAGATAAAAAAGTCAGATATATCCTTGCAGGGTCTTTCAGAAAATCGGTTTTGTAAGGGTTGTTTTCCAGTGCGTTTTTAAGTTCAATAGTTGGAACTACCAAAACATGGACTTTGAATCCACATGTTTCATGAATCTTTTCGGAAATCGATCCTGCCAGGGATTGTGTGTCCGTTTCAATGGCGTTAAAAATTACGTTTCCACTTTGAATATAGCTTTGTACACTGGTATACCCAAGCCCGGTATACATTTGCCTTAAAGCTTCCATTTTAATCTGGTTATGCCCACCGACATTAATGCTACGTATTAATGAAATAAAGGTCATTGTAGTAGATTCGTTAATTTGTTGATTGATTGATTAATTTATTGAATAATGAATAGTTGTTTGAAATATAATTTCAAACAACGTACATAATATATTTCATTAAAAAAGTTTGTGTTAAACAAACTTACATTCAAAACAATAACAAAAAAATATGTTCTCCAATAACGGATAATTTCTAAAAAAAGCACAAAAGTAACTTAACATTGAAATAGTTTGATTAAATATGTACGATGGAAGAAATGGATATTTGTTTTTTTTGACTGAAAAAGGCTTTTGACTTAAAAATGTGCTGATTATTCGGGATTTTTTACGACCTTTGTGCCCCAAATACACTTATAAATTTTTGAATGAAGACAAATAATGAAAAATGGCAAGGAAATTCGAAAAGTAAATCGAATACAGGTGCCGGCCGTGATGGTAAACCGTTTGAGAAACGCGATGTAAAATCGATATTAAAAGGCTCCAGGGGAGCTGCAAAATTCGGTACCGGAAAAACAGCTGGTGATAGTAGGTTTTCAGGGAATGCCGATTCAAAAAGAACAGACTCCGGTCGCCCTGCTTATGGCGATAAAAAACCTTTTGAAAACAGGAGTACTTCATCTTACGGTGATAAAAAACCTTACGAAAATCGTCCTTCATTTGGAGAAAAAAAATCATTTGAAAGCCGAGGGGACAAACCCTCTTATGGTGAACGTAAACCTTTTGAAAACAGAGATGGAAGCCGTCCGGCATCAGGTGAAAAAAGATCGTTCAGAAGTAGTGGCGATGGTACTCCTCACGGAGAACGAAAACCTTATGAGAACAGGGAAGGTGGTCGCCCTTCATTCGGACATAAGAAGCCATGGGAAAATAAAGACAGTAAACCGGCTTACGGAGATCGTAAACCTTATGAAAACAGAGAGGGTGGTCGTCCTTCTTTCGGGCCTAAGAAACCGTGGGAAAACAGGGATAGCAAACCTTCCTATGGTGAACGTAAACCTTGGGAAGACAGAACGGACAGTAATGGGGAAAAAACATACGGTAGAAATTTAAATGCTCCGGAAGATGATTCCCGTCCTGAAAGATTAAGTTTCAAAAAACCGGGTGAAGGTCAAAAATCAGAGTTTATTGAAACCCGTTATGATAATAAAAAGAACGGTGTTGCATTCCGCAAACCGGCACGAAGAGCGGATGACAATTATGATCCAAATTCAAAATACAGCAATAAAAAACAACTGGAATATCAGAAAACAGTTGTTGATCTGACAAAACCGTTGAGGTTGAATAAGTTTCTGGCGAATGCCGGAATATGTTCACGTCGTGAAGCTGATGAATATATACAGGCCGGAGTAATCTCTGTAAACGGTCAGATTGTTACAGAACTGGGAGTGAAAGTATTGTTGACCGATAAAGTCATGTTTCACGACCAAACCGTTCAATCCGAACGTAAAGTGTATTTACTTCTGAATAAACCAAAAGATTGTGTGACTACATCTGAAGATACACACGACAGACTGACTGTACTTGATTTAGTGAAGAATGCCTGCAGTGAGCGTATTTATCCTGTGGGACGTCTTGATAGAAACACAACCGGTGTTTTGTTATTGACAAATGATGGCGATTTGGCTTCAAAACTTACTCATCCGAAATACGAGAAGAAAAAAATATATCATGTAACTTTGGATAAAGTGCTTGAAAAAGTAGATTATGAAGCGATATTAGCCGGCATAACGTTAGACGAAGATGTTATTCAGGTAGATGCATTGGAATTTGTAAAGGAAGGTGATTTGAAACAAGTTGGTATTGAAATTCACTCAGGACAAAACAGGGTTGTTCGTCGTCTTTTTGAAAAACTGGGATACAAAATAATCAGACTGGACCGCGTGTTTTTTGCAGGATTGACTAAAAAGAATTTGCCACGTGGTAAATACCGTTTTCTGAGCGAACGTGAAGTCAGCATGTTGAAAATGGGTGCGCATGAATAACTGATTCGTGTCTTGAAATTTATAATAAAACTCCTGTACAACTTTTGTACAGGAGTTTTTGTTATACTTCAATGCAATGATGAAAATCAATTATGATAATTGCATACAAAAACTCACATATGAAAAAGGTTGTTTTAGCAGGGGGGAAAGGATTTATTGGTACTTATCTTACTAAGCGCTTTGAAGAAACAGGTTATAAAGTGTTGATTGTTTCCCGTGAACCCGGTTATGTTTCATGGAAACCTGTTGATTTGACTGAAGCCTTAGAGGATGCTGAAATAGTTGTTAATCTGGCAGGGAAATCTATTAATTGCAGACATACACCTGCCAACAAGAAAATCATTTTAAACTCAAGAACAGATACTGCTATCTGGATAGGAAATGCAATTCTGGCCTGTAAAAACCCTCCTAAACTATGGTTGAACAGCAGTGCTTGCGGAATATATAAACCCTCTTTTGACCATCCAATGACTGAAACAGAAACAGAATTGGGAACTGATTTTTTAGCAGAAGTTGTCAAACAATGGGAGAAAGTGTTTTTCGGAATAAAATTGCCTGAAACACGTAAAGTTGCTTTACGGACTTCAGTTGTCTTGGGTAAAGACGGTGGAGCATTACTGCCTTTGGTTTGGTTAAGCCGGATAGGCCTGGGAGGTAAACAGGCAGATGGAAACCAGATTTTTAGCTGGGTTCATGTAGAAGATTATTTCCGAATTTTGCAATTCATCATTGAAAATAATACCTTGAAAGGAATTATAAATTGTACCTCTCCTCAGCCTTTGAATAATAAGGATTTTATGTTTTCCCTGCGTAAAACTGCTCATGCTCATGTCGGCATTCCGGCTCCAAAGATTGCCATTTATCTGGGGGCAAAACTAATTGGTACTGAACCTGAATTGATATTGAACAGTTCGTACGTCATTCCAAAACGGCTGTTGGACGCAGGCTTTAAATTCAATTATCCTTCCATTGAAAAAGCATTAGTTGATTTGTTGGTCTGAAAAGTTCATGAATAGAAATTAAACAAACAACCCCAAAATCAAAGTCGATTTTAGGGTTGTTTGTTTAATTTGCTTTTTAAAACGATTGTCTGTCACCACCACGGTCACTACCACGGTCACCGCCGCCTCCTCTATATGGATGATCTCCACCGGGTCCAAAACGATGTTCTCCAGGTTCTGCAGGATTTTTTGCACCTTTAAACTTGTTGATTTTGAAAGTGAAGCTTAACAAGAAGTAGGTAGGAAGTGTATTATAGGTGTTATACTGGATATAGTTTGAACCGATTGTCTGAATAATGTTCTTTTGTTGGTGAAGTATATCCATAACCTTCAAAGCGACAACTCCAAGGCTGTTGAAAACTGTTTTGTCAAGGGAAGCATTCCATATTAACTGGTTTTGAGAAATGGTTGAGTACCCTTGTTGTGTCGTATAGTTCATATCCGTACTTATACCAAAATTGTAAGGCAAGTGTAAAATGATATTACCACCTCCGGTCCAATCCTTCGTAATAGCTACAACAGGATTCAGATTATTCAACGTGTTGGAATACTTCAAACTGCCGCGAACGCCAATTTCTAATAAGTCATTGGTGAATGTCAATGATAGCATTTCCCCTGCGTTGTACCTGTGGGTGCTGCTTAAATTGCCAAGTGGAAGATTATCTGAATTGAATTCATTCGAACTCAATCCACGTGAGGAATAACCATAAATCTGAGTTAACCCGAAAGACGTATTCGTATTAAAATGAAGTCGTTTTTGAATTAAAGGAACATTTAACATGATATTTCCGTTAACGTTATATGGATCTTCCAACGAATTAACTGTTTGGCTGTATTGTTTTCCGGTTGCGTCAAAAATGCTGTTTGTGACCAATGCGTTTCTTGTCATTTGAGCATTCAGAAAGGCATTGATGGAAGCGAATGTGCTGTCATTGAAGGTAGAGAACATTAATCGTAAATTGTGGTTGAAGTCAGGATTCAAAGCCGGATTACCTATTGTCATATTCATTGGGTTCGAGTTGTTTTTAACCGGCTGCAACTGACTTATACTTGGTTGGTCGGTCTGTCCCCGATAATCAATGCGCAAAAATTTCTTTTTGCCGAAATTATATTGCAGACGTGCATTTGGAGAGAAATTGAATACCCTATTGCTTACGTCACTGGTTAATCCATTGCTGTATTGAGTATCACTGAATGTCTGCGAAGGCTCCCCTTTTATTCCTAACATGGCATTTACGGTTTTAGTCACATAGCGGTAATCAAATTCAAGGGTTTCACTATAAAACCGGTTGGTGAAGTTATTACTGTATACAGAATCTTTCTTATCATAAAGACCTGTCGATGCATCTTTATTATATTGATTTTTATCCGACATGCTGTTCGAGCTACTAACCGATACTACTGTTTGCAGAAGGTTTCTGATGTTCCATAATGGTTCTACATACGCTAATCTCAGGCTTATGCTGTTTGATGTGGAATGATTTAATGTGTGTTGATCCACTATGGTTGAATCACGGGGTACTATATTCTTGGAATAGTTATAGCTTCCATTGTCATTTTGGAATACTGATGTTTGCAGATTAGCAGTTAAAGTTCTTCCTCTTTTTGACTTGAATTTATGGTTGTACATGGTGCCCAACGAACCAGTAACGGATGTCCCGCTACCACTGTTTATTGTGTTTCCCCAACTTGTTTTTGTCGAGTCGGTAAGATTTGTATACGTGTTGGTACTGTTCGAATACGATTGGTTATAGTTGATATTGGGTTGAAATAAAAAGGTATTCAGTGAGTCAGGCTTCCATTCCAGTTCAGCCCTCATATTGGCTGAATAATTTTCACTGGTCGAAGCTGATTTCGATTTATTGATATAGGTTGAGTCAATCAAAAAACTTTGTTTGTTAGAGGTATTTGTCGTTTCGTTAAATGTGTGGTTAAATGATGCATAACCTCCCGCTACAAACTTAGAATTAACAATGGAGTTGTCATTATAGCCTATGTTTTGCATTGAAGTAAGACCGCTGTTATTTGTAAAAGCACCACGTCCACGACTGCTTCGGGTGGTATTGTCATTATTTCCTCCGGCTGTTATGGTTGATTGATTATCCCCATCCATCATATTTAAAAACATGTTGCTGTCGTATCTCACATCATTGTTCAGATCCAATCCGGCTCCTGCCATGACATTTCCAAAAGTTCCTTTACGACGGTTTGCTTTGAACGTCAGGTTTATGATATGTTCGGTGTCGTTGTCTTCGAAGCCGGTAAGTTGAGCCATATCCGATTTCTGATCGTATACCTGTACTTTATCAATAACTTCGGCCGGAATATTCTTCGTGGCCATTTCAATATCGTTGTCAAAGAATTTCTTGCCATTCACACGTATTTTAGTGATGGCCTGTCCATTTACTGTGATTTTACCGTCTGTACCAACTTCCACTCCGGGCATACGTTTCAGCAGATCTTCCACCACGGCATTCTGTGCTGTTTTAAATGCAGTGGCATTAAATTCCGTCGTGTCGCCTTTTACTACCAGTTGAGCTGCATTTCCCGTCACTTCCACTTCACCAAGCAAGTGCGAATTTTCACGTAAATGGATGTTCTTTAATATTAAATCAGTCTGTGCCATGGTTAGTCTCTGATGGTAACTGACGTATCCAACCATACTGACTACCAAGATATAATTCCCTGGTTTTACTTTGTTTAAAATAAAATAACCTTTTGAATTCGTCTCAACTCCCTGAACAAAAGTAGAATCAGGATAACGTAAAATTCGAACGGCTCCCATTTCCATGGGTAAATCATTTTTACCGTCAAAAACCATTGCCTGAATGCTGTGTTGAGAAAAAGCAGATAAACTTACTAACAGAAAAAGAGAAATAAATAGAAAAAATTGTTTCATGAGGTTGGAACGTTGATAAATTGTTTGCAAAAATATAGTTAATTCCCCAAATATATGCAACTGGAAACAGAATTTCAGGTTTACACATAAAAAATAGCAGGAATGAAATGTTCACACCCGCTAAAAGGTATCACTTAATTATTATATACTTCTTTGACGAATCTTAACTGTAAAGGTTTAATGATAAAATAAAATTATTCGGGTTAATTAAAAGAATGAATCCCTGAAAGATTTTTTCCAGGGATTCATTCTTTTTATAATTCGTTTTCTTGTATAGATTAATTCTACTTTGACAGATTAATATAATTCTATAAAAGCTGATTTTTTACAAATAAAACACTTGAATATATTTTTCTATATCATTTATATTTAGTATCTTAGCTGCGTAATTCAAAGGAGATTTGTAATGGAATTTAAAGTTAAATATGTGTTAAATTCAATAATTTTGGGCATAGGAGAAACAAGCTTACCGCCCGATTGAAAATTTAACAGAAGCATTAAAAAGTAAAAAATATGAAGAAACACTGACTGGGCTAGCAAGCCGGTTAGGCTTTCATTTGTCTGATTATCAGCATATATTTAAAAATAAAACAAAACGATTCTTTGTAAAAGCAGAGATTTATGCTCAAGGTTTATTGTTGAGCGAGAACAGGAATATTGAAAAGCTAAGTGAAACAATGGATTCGAACTATTATCAAATGCAGCATTTCATAACAGAATCTACCTGGAGTGGTAGAGAATTAATTGATCAAGTTGCAAAAGAGGTAAATTCATTGCTACCCAATTAGTGGTGTTGCGTTAACTTTCAACATACATCTGTATTGCGCTTTAATACAGAGAAATACATTTGCTCTTTGATTTTTTGATTTGATTTGAATTGACGTACATTTACTCGAAAAAATTATGCATTCGGGTAAATATGTATTCTCACAGGTTTTAGATTTTGTTGATCAATATGAATTCAATAAATTCGTAAGACGCTACTTTGGCAATTATCGTGTGCGTGTTTGAATTGTTGGGATCAGTTTGTTCAACTGTTCTTCGGACAATTGACCTCGTTAAATTCACTGCATATTATTTGTTTATGCTTAAAGGCTCACAAAGCAAAACTATATCACTTGGGTATTAAACAAAATGTCGTAGTTTCTATGCTCTCAAGAGCCAATGAAAACCGCGACTGGCGGATATTTGCCGATTTCGGTTATTATTTAATTTCGAAGGTTCGTCCATTGTATGCAAGCTGTTCCATTCCCAATCTTGATCTTGATAATGAAGTATATGCATTAGATTCAACTACTATTTCGGTCAGTATCAATCTTTGCACTTGGGCAGAAGGTAAGTATTCGCGTGGAGCTGTGAAAATGCACACTTTGCTCAACTTAAGGGGTAGCATACCCGAATTTATACTTATAACTGACGGGAAGTATCACGATAGCAATGCTATGGACGAAATTATTCCTGAAAGAAATGCTATTTATTTAATGGATAAAGCATATGTTGACTTTGAAGCATTATACCTTATAAATCAAGCAGATGCTTTCTTTGTAACAAGAGCTAAAAAAACTATGAAGTATGAAGTTGTTGAGCAAAATTTCAATATTGATCAAACTACAGGGTTAAGAACAGATAGAACAGTGATGTTAACCATCCAAAAATCAAAAGGCCTTTATCCCGAAAAACTACGTTTGGTTGAGTATTACGACAATCAAAACGATGAATTACTTGTTTTCCTGACCAATAATTTTGAAGTATCAGCTTTGGAGATTGCCAACTTGTATAAAAATCGTTGGCAAATCGAAGTGTTTTTCAAATGGATAAAACAGAACCTTGTTGTTAAAAAGCTATGGGGATATTCTGTGAATGCAGTAAAAACGCACCCTTGGATGGCTATTTGCACATACTTAACAGTTGCATACATCAAGTATGAACTTAAAAGCAATTACTCTGTTTATGAAATAATGCAAATACTTGGTATTTCTGCATTAGACAAAACACCCATACGTGAGTTATTATGCGAACAACGTCAATTAAATCAAAATGTCAAAGAACAACTAAAATTCGATTTTTAACTAAATTATTAACGCAACAGCAGTACTACCCAAACACAAGTTGACTGGACTGATAATTGACGAAAGTGGTTGGGTTAAAAAAGGTCATAAAAGTGTGGGAGTGGGTCATCAGTACTGTGGGAATGTGGGCAAACTTAGCAATTCTCAAGTGGCTGTGTTTGCGGCATTAAACAACGGTGACTTTAGTTCAATGGTTGATAACGCTTATTTTTGCCGGAAGACTGGTGTGCCGATTCAAAAAGATGTGATGAGGCAGGTATACCAACATCCGAAAGAAATTTTAAAACCAAACTCGAAATTGCAGCTGAGATTATTGAACATCAATCAACTCAAATCGATTTTGACTTTGTGAGTGCAGATGGATATTATGGCAACGATGCGGATTTTGCAAGAAAAATAGATGAACTTGGTTATTTGTATATGCTTGATATACATGCTAATCAATCGATTTATGTCGAGCCGACGGAACTTGAGATACCTGAACGTAAATCAACCAAAGGACCTACACCCAAGAGATTGAAGACAACAAGGCCAAGTATGTCTGTAACTGATTATATGGGGGCACTCACTGATGAGCAATGGCAGAAGTTAACTGTGCGTAATACAACCAAGGGCAAATTAACTGGATATTATCATTTTGCCAAAGTTTATATCTGGAACAAAGCGATAGACCGAATCGAACAGAGATTGCTTGTAATAAGAAAAACGTTTAGTTCTGACAGTGAATTAGAAATAAAGTACTCATTTACAAATGCAAATCTGGAGCAATACACTCCAGAGGTAATTGCATACATGCAAGCTCAACGCTTTTTTGTTGAACATTGCATCAAGGAATCGAAACAAATTTTGGGCATTGACCAATTTCAAACACGTAAATGGAATGCATGGTTGCATCAAGCGGCTCTAAATTTCATGGTTTCTTCGTTCATTCTAAAAGAGAAACTTCGAAATAATGAAGATTTGCCTTTGCTCAGTGCAAGAGATATTAAAGAACTGATCATATTCCAACTACACAAACAAATGACTAATGATCAGATGTATGAAAAAATTATTAACCGACATATTAGACGCCAAAAAGATATCAACAATGCATATCTGAGGCAAAATCCTAATCTGTCAAAGTAGAATTAAATACAATAATTAAACAAAAAGGGTGTATGCTTATTTGCTTCTAATAATTGATGAGATTCCTTATAAGTATAATCTGAGAGGTTTTGCTTTTCGTTTTTAATTTTCCGTATTAACAGGTTCGTTGTTTATCATTACGTTTTTAATGGAAACCTTTCCGGTATTTTTTATATGGTTTTTTTGTATAACTCCCGTAAATACACAATTCTCGACATGGATATTCTCCACGCATTTTTCCCCTTTAATTCCATCGAGCCAAATGGCATATTCCGATTTCTTTGAATTAATCTGAGTCAGGTATACATTCCTGACAAGAGGTGGAAATTTACCTTCACCTTCCGTTTCTATATGATAACTGCAATTAATCGACAAAATGGCATCTTTCACTTCACCGACATTCACATTCCGAACGTACACCCCATCAGTAACTCCTCCGCGGCTGTTATTCGTTTTAATCAGGATAGCCCTGTCAAGTTCAGGACTGCTCATTTGACAATTTTCAATAAATATGTTTTTACACCCTCCCGATATTTCGCTTCCCATGGAAACTCCTCCATGTCCTTTTCGCATCAGGCAATTGCGGACGATCACGTTTTCAATGGGTTTGTTTTCTCGTCGTCCGTCAAAGTCCCTGCCCGATTTTAATGCAATGCAGTCGTCGCCGGTATTGAACGTACAATTTTCGATAATAACATTCTTACATGATTCCGGGTCGCAACCATCATTGTTAGGTCCTTCGCTGTTTATAGTAATACCCCTTACAATCACATTCTCCGACAACAAGGGATGAAGTACCCAAAAAGGGGAGTTCTTAATGGTGAAGTTTTCCAACTTGACATTTTTACAATGAATGAAGCTGATAAATTGAGGACGTAAAAAGTTTCCCTCACCCATACGTCGCTTTTCAACAGGAACCTGATTGTCGTTGTATCTTTTCAATTGGGGACGGTTGTTTTGGTCCAACTGGCTGGGATTTCCTTTTATCCAACCGCTGTTTTTGCTTCCTTTCCAGGGCCACCAGTTTTCAGTACTTCCCTGTCCATCCAACAGGCCTTTCCCTGTCACTGCAAAATTAGTTTGCCCATCGGCATAAATCAATGGCGAATAATTAAAGCAATCGTCTCCTTCCCAGCGGGTGCGAACCAATGGCAGGTAATCTTTCGGATCGGTAGAGAATAACAGGACGGCGCTTGCATCAATATGCAGGTTGACATTACTTTTCATGTGAATGGCACCTGTGAGGAACACTCCGTTAGTAACCAGCACCTGTCCGCCGCCTTCGTCGCTGCATTTGGTTATGGCAGCGTTTATAGCTTTTGTGTTTTTTGTTTTTCCATTTGGAACAGCTCCAAAATCAACTATATTATATACTTTCTCAGCGAAAGTGGGCTCTGCCATATTTTTTGAAATTGTAGCTGCAACCTCCAAGGCTGCATTATTTTCAAGGTTCTGGCAAGTTCCCGTTAATCCAAAAGCAGTTATAAATAACGCCAATATCGGTTCGAATAATTTCATGGTGTCTTTGTTTTTAATTTATAGATGAATTGGATGATAAGTTTCCAACCGGGTTATTTTCAATTTTTAGTTCTCTGTCATTTTTACTGTTGCAAATATAATTTGGTATTCCCGATTATAGTGTGGATTTATTTGCTTAAAATGTGGATAATTTGTATAGCTGTAAAATTTAACCCTCCAACGGGATGAAAAAACTCCCTGAAATTTATTTGTATCAGGGAGTACGAGGAATAATTTGGTTTATGGGGAAATGTTGTGTCTTAAAATAGCATACCCGTCTAACCGTTTCTTTCACGGTTTGACGGGTAACAGGAATCAGTTGCAAAATAAGAGGAACAGAACACTATAATATAGAATCACAGTAAACAATCAACCTAAAGAAATAATGCTTATTTTGCACTAAGTGTATTCATGATCTCCCTGAAACTCGCCAGGCCGGCTTCCAGGTTTTCGATAATGTCTGCTGCCAGGTCTTCAGGATCGGGCAGGTTATCCAGGTCTGCCAACGATTTGTCCTTTATCCAGGTAATGTCCAGGCTGGTTTTATCACGTGCAATGATTTCTTCATAACTGAACTTACGCCATTGTCCATCGGGGTTGGTTTCGGAGTTATAAGTTTCCTTGCGTTTGAATCTATTTTCCGCATGGTAGCTGGTGATAAAATCTTTCAGGTCATCCAGTTTCAACGGATTCTTTTTCAAGGTATGATGCACATTGGTACGGTAATCATACACCCATATCTCCTTGGTCCAGGGTGTTTTGCTGGCAGGTTTATTATCAAAGAATATCACATTGGCTTTTACCCCGTTGGTATAAAAGATACCTGTTGGCAAACGAAGGATAGTATGCAGATCGGTTGTTTCCAATAATTTCTTGCGTACTGTTTTTCCTGCACCACCCTCGAATAACACATTATCAGGCACTACTACGGCTGCCTGTCCTGTTGTCTTCAGCATGGATCGGATATGCTGTACGAAGTTCAGTTGCTTGTTGCTGGTGGTAGCCCAGAAGTCCTGCCGGTTATAGGTAAGGTCGTCTTTTTCCTGTTCTCCCTTTTCGTTGGTAAAGGTCTGGCTGCTCTTTTTCCCAAAAGGAGGGTTTGCCAGTACATAATCGTACGTGATGGGCGAAGCGACTATCAGTGCATCGGCAGGCGAAATAAAGTTATCGCTGTCGATATCCCCGATATTGTGCAAAAACATATTCATCAATGCCAACCGACGTGTACTTGCCACGATCTCGTTGCCGTAGAATGTCTCCAACTTTATAAACTTGTTCTGGTCCTTATCCAGTTTGTTGTTATGCACCAGGTAATCGTATGCTGCCAGGAAGAAACCACCCGTACCGCAGGCAGGATCGGCAATGGTTTTCATGGGTTGCGGCTGAATGCATTCCACCATGGCACGTATCAATGGGCGGGGGGTAAAGTATTGTCCTGCACCGCTCTTTACGTCCTGTGCATTCTGTTCCAGCAGCTTTTCATAAATATCCCCTTTCACGTCGGCACCCATCACCAGCCATTGTTCGCTGTCGATCATATCAATGATTTTAGCCAGCATGGCAGGGTCTTGTATCTTGTTCTGGCTCTTGGTAAAGATCTGGCCCAATATGCCTTTCTCGGTGCTTAATTCCAGTAATAAGTTGACATAATGGATCTCCAGTTCTGCCCCTTTTACCCCTGTCGGACTTTCCCAGTTATAGGCTGTGGTATATTCAATGCCCGGTTATAAGGTGGCTTGCTGTATTCATCTGCCATTTTCAGGAATAGCAGGTAGGTAAGTTGCTCCAGGTAATCACCATAACCCACGACTACATCGCGCAGTGGATTACAGAAGGACCATACTTTGGAGACTATAGAGGAAGTGTTGTTGCTCATTGTCTGAACTATAATTTATTTGATTTATTCGATTTGTTTGATAATTAAAAGTAAAAGTCTAAGCTTATTTTTAGTTGACTACGTTGATTTCAAAAATAATCATAGCAATCATTTAATCAAAAAAATCACAGTTCAGACTTTTATTTACCACAGCATTTTTTGTATTTTTTTTCACTACCACACGGACAGGGGTCGTTTCTTCCAACTTTTGGCATTTCTACCCGGGACGGTACTGTTTCAACTTCTTCATAACTTGTTTTCTCATCAATTTTTGGTGAGTCTGCAACATCTTTAGTTGCATTCTTATAATACTCCCACTTATCAAGGTAATAGCGGTAACGATCGAAGGTGTTTTCAAATATAGGTTTTTTTCTGTCAATTTCGGACTCCTGCAGAATATCTGTCATGCAATCCTTCAAACTGCCTGAAATACCCGTGAAAGCCAACCCGTGATGGTATAATTCGGTAATTTGTGCCGTTAATTCCATAGCTTGTAGATCGATTAAATCGCTTACCAGATAAGCAATCCATTCTGAATCAATAATTGTTTTATCATCTTTCCTCTCAAGAATCTCTTCAATAACACTTTTATACCAGTCAATAACTTCTGCCCGCCGTTCAGGTTCGTGGAGGGCTATCTGCTGCAATACTCCGGAAATCATGGTACGCGAATAAAGATACCGGTTAGGCTCGAATACAAAACTTCGCAGTTTATCTAATTTGTCACTGCCTAACTGATATACAATCTCATAGAAATCATCATTCAGATAATCACTTAGCCACGTTTCAATGTAATTTACGTCTTGCCTGAGTATATCGAAAATGACATCCAGTCCACTGTCGTCTTTCAAATCAGCGAGCAACGACAGCGCATGTATAAAGAATTCGTGTGTTTTGGCACTCCATTCCATATCATCAGTAAACACTTTATGACGTGCTATGCTGTCGTACAACATTTTGTGTAAATCTGAGATGATTGATGCACGTGGAAGAAGCAATATCCGGTGAATGATTTCGGGATCAATATTCAGGTCATTTTGATAAAGCTCTTGAATCAATTCATTTTCGAACACCGGTGCTTCGGTGGTCTCTTCAACTACTTTTACAGGTATAGGTTCAACGTAGAAGGAATCCATTTCTTCTTCCTCATCCTGCTTTAAGTGTTTATCGAGGCTTAAAAGCATTAAATGTCTGCGAAATTCAAATAATTCTGTTTTTAAATCGAATTCGGTGTCTATTTTTTCAATGACATCCAATCGTGCTCGTGCTTCCTCTATGTTTTCAATCCCAATAAAGTATAGAAATGTTGTTTGATAGAACCCAAACACTTCGCCATAATGAAATACATCCCGATCAGGATACAACGCTTTTAAGTCCATGGCTTCACCCAGTATTTCAGGTACTTTTTCGTACTCCACATTGGCAATGGCAATATTCGCCAAATGTAGTTTTCCATGCAAATAGTCAGGATGCAAGCTGGCAAGCCGGCGAGTTACTTCGTTGGACATAAAATGGTTCCCCTGCTTGTCATAAAGCAAAGACAATAAGGTTTTAAACTGCGGAATGGAAGGGTGTTTTTTGATTAAATCGTTTAATTCCTTGATGGCACTGTTTTTCTTCTTCTCCACTTTTACGGACATCTCCGTTAGTTTCTCCTGCATTTCAGGAGTAATTCTGTAAAGTTGCTGGATTACTTCGGCCGATGCGCTTATCTGATAACCTGAAATAAGTTTGATTTCGTTACTTGTCATAAATTGTCTGAACTGTGATTTATTTGATTTGTTTGATTTTTATATTAACTGGCCGCTAAACGCCTTCTTCAATATGCTCTGCCTCAAGCTCTCACTTTTTAGTAATGCGTCCTTGATAGTTTCTTCTATCTTATCACAAACTGTGAGCTTGCTTTCTAATTCATCAACAATGAGTTGTTGCTCTTTTAGTGGTGGTAAAGGAATAAAATAATTTTCTATAAACTGTTTTGGTACTCTTCTTAAACCAACTGCACCAGTCATTTCTTTTGCTGCTTCATTCCTATATCTCTCTTGAACTAAATAGTAAAAAATATAACTTGACATTACTTTTTTACAAACTCTTACAACATGAAATTCAGAAGAACCAAATCCTATTCCGTTTTTTAAATTATCTACAATTGCAATTTTACCATTTTCCATGCATGGAGTAACTTTTGCAAATATTAAATCGCCGTTAATAAATGGAGTATAGCTACCTTTCAAAACATCTTGGTATTTTCTTATTTCAACTAAATGGATTTTATTTCTTATCTCTTCTACCAATTTCATTGGAAGAAATTGGAGTTCCATATGTTTTAGAATATTTTCTCGATTTGGAATTTTAGGATTAAGTTCAGCTATTTCTTTTATTTTAGTTTTTTCCCATCCATTCGGCATTTCCCCTTCTTTCACCCCTATATTCGTCAAACGTCCTTCAAATGCCACCTTCAACAAACTCTGCCGATACACTTTCAGCTGCTGTTGTGCTGTAAGTAATTGTTGTTTGCCATTCTCGAGGTCACTTAGTAGCTCCTCTATTTTGGATACTATGGCAAGTTGTTCGGGGAGAGAGGGTATGGGAATGTCTAAGTTTTTTAATATGCCCTGACTGATATTTGGTTGTGCACCTCCAATACCTTGTTTTACTAAACTTGGCTTTTTGGAAAACAAATAATGATAGAGATAGTCTGAATCTATGTTCTCGTTTTTATAAATACCGCACACTGCTTGATTTGTAGCTGCATTAACCCCAAGGAATGCCAATTTTCCAATGGTTGCACCATATAAAGCTATTAATAAAGTTCCCTTAGGAAATACTTTTGCGCTTGAATTTTTAATTGCTTCTTCTGAAATTTTTTCTTCAGTATCAAGAATTAAACCTTTATTCAATTCTCCTGATTTTACCCAAGGGATAGTCCCTTCATAATAACTCTTATTGCCTCTGCTTGGTGTTCCTCCACTTGTTGTATTACAAACTTCACCAAGTTTCTTTATTTGCCAGTGTTTAGGTATATTATTTTCGGTCATTTTGATTTTTAAATACATTTGTGTAGTGATATTCAGGCTGTTCCGGTTCCGATAATCCATCATGCTCTCCGTGCCCTGAGCGTAGTCGAAGGGCTATGCTAGTTTATAAAAGCAGGATCAATTCTTTCCAGTACATTTTCATTAAATAGGTTTTGGTTCGTATAGGATATTGTTTTTTCGTATGCCAGTTTGCCAATAATGACAGCCGGGTGAATGTGCAAGGCATTCGCACAATCAATAATGGCTTGTTGAGATAAGTAGTTAAGCTTTGGCTTCAGGTAACTGTATATTTCGTCGTGCTTTAATTGGCACGATGCATGTTCATTGGCATCTGCCTCCAGTTCGTTTATTTCATCGTCATTGAAATTATCAACAAAGAATGTCTCATGTGTGTTCAGATGATTCAGGATATGGCAGATTTCATGTGCTACGGTAAACCAGAAATTATCAATCCTTTTAAATCTTCCGGTATATACTACCACTGGGTTCCCGTTGGAGTAGAATGCTGCTCCATCCAGATAAGTTTTTTGTAAGTGGGGTAATACAAAGAATACTACGCCCGCTTCATTAAGTTTATTGATGAAAACATTATAACCATTTTCCTGAATGGTGTACAAGTGGAGATCGTTATAAAGCTCAATTAAAAGTTCTTTATTGTATTCCCCGACTTTGTACCGGCCGGCAGTTTGTATGGCCTTGTGATACCAGGTGTAGGTATAGGCTGCTTTGTACTGGTTAAAACTTTCGGATTTACTGGCTAGTAAAGGCACTGTTTTTTGATCCCAAGCTTCAAAATCCAGCTTGTCTACATTCCAGAATGCCAATACACTCCTGTATAATTCATTGAAGTTTGTAAAATTAGGTAACCAGTTTTTATGAATCATATCCCGTATTGGCATTCGTTCATAAATCTTAGCTTTCAATTCAGCCTGTATTTCCTTTTCCGATTTTTCGGGTTCCAGCCATATGCGGTAATTGGCATCCAGGTTTAACCAGTATTGGGGTGATGTCTCAAATACTTCGGACAAAACTTTAGCCATGTCAAGCGTAATGGCTTGTTTGTCTTGTAATATTTTATTCAAATGTTTCGGAGTAATGCTCATTACTTCGGACAAATCTTCCTGACTCCAGTTGCGGTATTCCATTTGTTCGCGGATAAAATATCCGGGTCCAAAATTACGGGCGGGTCTTAATTTTGTTGTTGCCATGTGAAGAGGAGTTTTTAAGAATAGTGATTTGAAATATCGATGATAATGAATTCGCCAATGCTATTTTCGTTATTTTGCCATTCAACAATCATTTCCAACCGGTATTTCAGTTTTAGTCGCATCGAATATCTCGATTCATAACCCTGAAGTTTTTCAAAATTCAGTCCTTTATCATTCCACAAATCGTGTATATCGTTTGCGGCTTCAATTTGTCGTATCCGGGCAAAAAACTTATCTATAATGTCTTCAGGGAGTCGGTATTTCCTGGACTTCCCTTCGGTGTATAGTTTCTCTAAGTCTTTATTGTCGAATCTAAAATCCATTTCAATTGATTTGCAAATGTAATACTTTATTTTTTTAAAACAATAATTTGTATAGTACAATCAGGTTAAAATGTGTTATCTGTTTTACCTTTTAGTATAATATAACATGTTGTTTATGTTCTGTTCATTGTCCATCGGTCTTCGAGCTATCCCTGAGCCTGTCGAAGGGTAGTCGAAGCGCGTATTGTTCTTACACTCCGACAACTCATGTAATTTATTCTTTTCTCCATTTATCAACGCTTCCTTTTTCGCTCTGCTCCAGCCCTGTACTTGCTTCTCTTTGTAGAATGCTTCATCAATGCTTTCAAACTCTTCAAAATACATCAACTTGACAGGCAAATGCTTCTTTGTGAAGTTTGCTCCTTCACCACGTTGGTGTTGTTGCAATCTTCTTTCCATGTCAATGGTACTACCGGTATAGTAATTGCCATTACCACAAAGCAATATGTACATGTATCCTTTCATATAATGTTATCGTTTCGGCTTCGCTCAACGACCTGTGCCCTGATCTGTCCCCTGAGGGTAGTCGAAGTGTCGTTTCGGCTTCGCTCAACGACCTGTGCCTGATCTGTCCCCTGAGGGTAGTCGAAGTGTCGTTTCGGCTTCGCTCAACGCCCTGTGCCCTGATCTGTCCCCTGAGCGTAGTCGAAGGTGTAGTCGAAGCCTCGGTAGCTGAGCGAAGTCGAAGCTATGCTGCCAACACCTCATTCAATTCATTAATTATCTCTTCCGTCTTTTCCCCGAACAACTGCCACATCTTACCCAATCCGCCCTGTGCATTGAAAGGGTTTAGATCAAAATCATCCTTTTCAATATGGAAACTATGGATGACATAGTCTTTTATCATGCGCAGCTAGTTCATTTGTTCCTCATTAAAGCGGTTATGCTGCCCGACATTCATCTTAAACAACCAGTCTTTAAAATTGGAATCTACCGTTTTATCATAAGCCGTCAGAGTGGTGTCTATTCCGCTCACTTTACGGATAAGCGATACAATGGCTGTAAGCTCGTTCAGTAGTGAGCCGGTTGCTGAGCTTGTCGAAGCAAAGGCGCGCCATACATGCATGGGTGCCAGTGCAGGCCTGTCACTTTGCAGTTTCTCCAGCACTTCTTTGATCATGCTGTAGGTAAGTTCCCGGCGCCGGAAAGGCTGGTTGTAGAATATCTGCAAAGCTACCAGTTCATCTTTGTGGAGCAACATCCATTCGGTAAAATCTTTGACCAGTTCTGCTGCCTTTTCTTTGTTTTCTTTATCCCAACCTGCATGGATGACTTCATCAGGGTTGGTCGTATCAATTTTTTGTTCATGTGCCTTCCTGACATTTTCAATATACTCATTCAGTTCGCCGGTAAATACACTGGCTGTCTGGTTTTGGTGATTTTCAACAGCTGTCTTGATAGCCTTATCTATTTCCACAGGTGCTGAGCCTGCCTGTTCTTTCCGTACCTGCATTTCGAGCTCTTCCAGTATATCCGGGTCAAATGCATTTAATAAGCCTCTGACTACCTGTGTAATGGTTTTGCCATTTGCCAGCATGGCAAATTTTGTATGCTCTTTTTCAGTGATTTGTTTATCCAGCCGGGTTAATCGGTTAGCCAGCGAAGTAAACAATTCTTCGTCACGTGCTCCAACAGCAACAGCCTGCAACAATTCTTTCAACGGTACGCCCGGTCTTTTTTCCAATGGACGGCTGTCTGTCATCAGGCTGCGGGTAACCCCAATGGCATCCACGATCACAAAATGATCTTTGGTGTATTTGGCAGTAGGCGTTACCTTTTGCAATGTATCCAGGTCAATGGTGCGGGTGCCGCGTCCTTTCATTTGCTCAAAATAGTTGATGCTCTTCACGTCCCGCATTAAGAGCAGTACTTCCAAGGGTTTTACATCCGTACCCGTGGCAATCATATCCACCGTCACGGCTATGCTGGGATAATAACTGTTCCTGAAATCGGATAAGGTGTCTTTCGGGTTCTTGCCTGCTTCAATCACGTTGTCATCGGCATCCTTCCTGTCTTTTTCCGATTTATAGGTTATTTTTTTACAAAAGTTATTTTCTTCGGCAAACTCTTCGCGCACGATTTGTATAATATCGTCAGCGTGGCTGTCTGTCTTGGCAAAGATCAGGGTCTTGGGTACTTCAAAATTCCCGTATTTATCAAACCTTTCAGGGAAAATACCTGGTAAGTTTTCTTTAAATGAGCGAATGATCGTCCTGATCTGATTCGGATTAACGATATCTCTGTCCAGTTGCTGTGACGAATAGTTTTCATCTTCATCCTGCAACTCCATCCGTTTCTTGCGGGTCAACCGTTCGCGGTGTTCTATATATTCCCCTTTCCAGAGCGTGGCACCCTGTTGGGTTACTTTCGTATCTATTATAAACACATCGTATCCCACATTCACATTATCGGCCACTGCCATTTCGTGCGAATACTCACTTACCACATTCTGGTTGAAATACCCGAAAGTTCGTTTATCGGGTGTGGCGGTTAGTCCAACTTCAAAGGCATCGTAATATTCCAATACCTGTTTCCACAGGTTGTAAATGCTGCGGTGGCATTCGTCAATCACGATAAAGTCGAAAAACTCTATCGGCATCTTCCCATCATACTCAATGGGAGGTATCGATTTGGGCTGGTATTTTTGTTCGTTCGGGTTCTCTTCTTCCGCCGATTCGTCGAGCTCTGTCCCTTTCAGGATGGAATACAACCGTTGGATGGTGCTGATGCATACCTGGCTGTCGGTAGGGATATAACTTGATTTTAACCGTTGTACGCTGTACAGTTCGGTGAATTTGCGGTTGTCATCATTAGGCAGATACGACATAAACTCCTGTTCCGCCTGCTCGCCCAGGTTTTTAGTATCTACCAGAAACAATACCCGTTTGGCCTTTGCAAATTTCAACAGGCGATAGATAAACGTAATGGCAGTAAAGGTTTTTCCCGATCCGGTTGCCATTTGTATCAAGGCTCTCGGACGATTATCTTTAAACGACTTGTCTAAGTTTGTAATGGCAGTTATCTGGCAATCGCGCAACCCATCGGCAGGCAATGCAGGTAAATCCATGATTCTTCTTCGTAAAGACTTATCCTTTTTGATCCATTCCCTTAATGTTTCAGGTCGATGAAAGGTGAATACTGTTCTCGACCTGGGTTTCGGATCGGTAAAATCGGTAAGCCTTGTTACCTCTCCCGTACTGATATATCCGAATGACAGAGGTTCATTGTTAAGATGCTTGAGTTTAGCTGTGGCATATCCTTCCGTTTGGTCTTCATGGATATTTAAGTGAAATCCTTCTTCTTCCTTTTTGGCTTCAATCACTCCGCATGGTTTCCCATCAACAAAAGCACATAATCAGCCGGTCCTGCATCTGTCAGAAATTCTTTGACTGCCACCCCTATACCCGCATGTAAGTTGATATGATGCATCCCCTGAATCAACCAACCACAAGCCTGTAACTGACTGTCAATGTTGTCGCGTGCAATTTGTTCCGGGTTCTGGTTTGGCATAGTATGGTTCGTTTAATCAGCTAAAAACGACATGATTTCTAATAACTTCCAAAATTACGCATTATAGTTGAAATTATCCATAACCTTGTTAATTATTTTTCAATCTCAATCCTTTCTCTGCTTTTTGAAAGCCATTTATTAATTCAACCCTGTCGGGCTTTCTGCTAAAAGTAAATTATTCTTTGCATCTCTTTTATCGGTCCATAGTTCCTCCTTTGTTCCTCCTTTGTTCCTCCTTTGTTTCTCCTATGCTTGCTTTATGTTCGACCATGGTTTGACCATGGTTCAACCATGGTTGCGGGATATATATGCATGAATATTAGGTTGTATTTACACTATATACATGGTCGAACCATGGTTGAACTACGGTCGAACTATGGTCGAACCAAGACTGAATGCCGGATGCACAATGGACGAAGTAGGGAGCAAGAGTAAAACGAGAGGGAAATGAAAAAGGATAGAAATAAATAAAACAAAAACTCCCCGATACACATTCGTACAGGGGAGTTTTTGTTATACTGGTTGGCGTAACCCGATGGCTTGCAGGGGGTATGAAGGAAATAACAGCCTATTAATGGTGAAAATGAAACAAATAACGTGCTGCGAGCGAAAACTGGTAACTATGACCTGTACCCGTTAAGTTGTCGTTTGTTTCCTGATAAACTGGTTCGAGTATTAACTTGTTCATGATGGGTATTTCGCCCTTTAGCAACATGCCTCCTTCGAAGTTAGCGCCACAACTGAGTTTAAAGCCGTTTTTCAATCCAAAACCTGAGCCTAATTCCATGTAATTATAAAAGATAGGGAAGGGTGCAGGGAAATGATCTCCCAGATGATAGCTGATAAAAACGATTCTTTCAATTCCAACCCTGGCATATAACTGTGGATAAATAAAGGTATTTGTTGTTGCTGTTTGAGGCATTGCCTGTGCATTCTCTTCCACCCAGTTTTCAGGTGTCAACAGAAGGCTTCCGGTATTTATTCCAATTCCTGCACCAACCCATTTATAGTCGATACGCACAAACGGATTTAGTCCCCAAATCGGGTTGTTTTGTTTATTGCCGGTAGTTAAGCCGGTCTCCGATTTAATTCCAAGATAACCGTTCAGGCCGTATTCAACCAATTTCAGGCTGTCTTTTTGAACAAATGAGTAGCCGGCACCCCCTAATTTGTAGTTTTGATTAAAGGTCTGTGACATGCTTTGCCTGTCACAGCCCGTGCCCGTGCCTATGTTGTGGTAATTGTAAAAATCACCGCCTGAATAGCCCACCCGGATAGTTTGATAGCTGGTGCTTTTACTTTGGGGGCTGGTCTGGGACATGATAAGCAGTGACAACAGCAACAACGAAACGGTAGAGATCCGTATCGGGTTTGTAAAACAGGTAGTAAGTAAATGGCTGACTACCGAAACAGCTGCCGGAATCAGGGTAACAAGCAATACCTGAAATTCCATATCCGAAAACCACTTCCGGGTAACGTAAAGCAATACCGATAACAGAAGCAGGTAGGAGGAGTTGAGCAGCGGATGATTCGGAAGAATCGCAACTGTTTTCTTTTTATATTGTTTCTCCCGGATGATAATAACCCCTAAAAGCATGAATACGGATAACAGACTAAAAATCTGTACGACCTTTAACCCCATAAAATAATTTCCCTGAAATGAACCGTTCGACTGAGGATCCCTGAAAAACTCTATAAAAAACCGGCTTGCCGAAAGCAACAGCAAACTAAACAGTGCCAGATTGCCCGGCCTTTTCCAACGGTGACGAAGAAGGATTAAGGTAACACCAATTAGCAGGCAAGTGATGATGAAATAAAGCGGTACCGGGTGAATGAAATGGGTAAGCGTATCGGACGTGCCTAAATGCCGGGATAAAACCTGATGATAATAGGCCGGGGCGTGAATGCCGTATTGGATGCCCCAGGGCAACGACGTATCGGTGCCATAACAACAGCCAACCATCAAACAACCTACGCGCTGCACAGCCATACCGAATGGGGCGGCAATGGCAAAAGCATCTAAAATCGGATACTTTATTTGCAACAACCATTTAGCAAAAGCGACGCCTATAAACCCGAAAATAAGGGCCCCGATCAGATTCGTATAATGTTGCACGGGAAATTGGAAATGCTGCATGAAGTAGCTGAGATCACCTGAAGTGATAGCGCCAAACTTAGAGCCTGTAATGAAGAAGATGCGAACAGTTACAATGACCAGTAACCATGTCGACCAAGGGAACTTTCTTTTATAGCCTTCCAGTAAATAAATAATGAACACCAGCAAAAACGACAACTGGTAAAACAGATCATAGAAAAACTGACCGTTCTCAATATCTATTTTCATTTTATTACGGTTTAAGGTTTCAATGTCTACAAAGTAAATAATAAAACAATTTGATAGAATTGAAAGTTCAAATTTTTATATTAAAAGGATTGGATTTTTATATTTCAAAGATGTTAAATTGTTAGATATGTTGTTATAAATAATTGGCTGTAAGAGGAGCGTAGCTCCGACAGTATGGTCGACTGATTGATCGTGATACCTGGATAGTAGAAATTATTTCATCCGGTTTAGTTTGTTTCTATGTCCCATGCCAATGCCATTTCCCCTGCTTCCGTTCCTTTCATGGATACCCGTAACGTTTATTGGTTGTGTGCCTGTTTTATTTGGGTTGGTTTTTTTGTTGTCAGTTTTTACTTTAATCCAATTCGTCGTGTAGTTATACATGGCGCGACTATTCCTGAATCCTCTTTCTATCAGGTCTATTAGCTTAAATTTTGACATAGCTTTAAATTTAAGGGTTTGACATAATGATTAAATCTCTCTGCATTTAAAACAATTATACCCTGGAAATAGTTGAGGATTTATTCATGTAAATAAGACGTTTTTATTGTTATTTCTGTACGAAGGGAATGTACAAAACAAAAAAACTCCCCGATACATATTTTTACCGGGGAGTTTCTATTCTTAAAGTCCGCCATCTGGCAGATTTAGAGCCGTCTTATTTCGCCATTTCAATAGCTACAGCTACCTGAACAGTTGCTCCAACCATTGGGTTATTACCCATTCCAATGAATCCCATCATTTCCACGTGAGCTGGAACAGAAGAAGAACCTGCAAACTGAGCATCTCCGTGCATACGTCCCATCGTGTCGGTCATACCGTAGGGAAAATAAATAATAAACTTATTATACTACTATAAAACTCCTAATGCTGCTAGTAATAAATTTGTATATCAATAAGATACAAGATGATTTAAAGTGATTAATAATTTTGTTAGTTTATTTAAATTTATTAGTTATTGAATGATGGTTGCCAATAAGCTGCAATTACCTGTTTTTCTATTAAATATTAGAGTTTATAATCTTATCAATATATCTCTTTCTTGCTTGCTCTCTAAAGTTATGATAGAATTCTCTGTTATGATAAAATTTTATAGTGCTGTGCTTTTGATTATAATATTTTCCATTCAATAGATCTTTAATAGTAGTTATATTTTTATAATCACAACCACTATAGAATGTAATTTTTCCATCTGACTTGTAAGCTAAGTTGATTTCTTGTTTTTCTAATTTTGTTAATTTTAATCGTCCCTTTTTCTCCAGTATTTCACAAATAATAACAGCTAAACATTTAGTTGCATTATCGTGAGTAAACAATTCTTGTCGGATAAGTTTATACTTTGACTTCTCAACCAATTGATCCATCTTTATGACGGCTTTAGTTGGTTCTCCACCATATCCAATAGAAAATCCAATAATATATGATTTTTCCGCAAATGTAATTCCAGAAAGTAGTATTAAAAACACAAGGATATATTTCTTCATGACCTTTTGTAATTATTAATTTGGTATACGTTGTTTATGTGAAATGACCTTCTTATCATAGTCTATTATCCATTCATTTTCCAGCAGAAATTCATTGCCAAGTATGCCATGGATTTGTATTCCAGACTCTTCTTCAACCTTATCAAAAGCAATTGATATATCAAAGATAGTGAATTTCGTCGTAAAAGTATAACTTTCAAATAAAAACTCTATTTCTGCTCTTTTAGCATTAGTTTCTATACCATCAATGCCAAAATTAGCCGTTTTAAGGCTCTTATTTAGTTGATGTGGTAGTTTGTCATTAAAGTAGTCGTAGACCCTTTTATCAAGAAGATTTAATGTTGCTCCGGTGTCAATTAGAAAACATAAGTTCTTTCCTTGCAGTTCAACTGCTATCAATGGTAGTCCTGTTTTACTCAATCCATAATTGAGAGGATATGTAATTTTTTTTAGCATGTTTTTATTTTATATTGATTTTTCACTTTGATTCATAAACAATTTATATGTAAACGAGCATTATTTTAAACAAAAGAGAGCTGCTTTTTCAAGTAACTCTCTTCTTGGACTGAATTTGTAACACAAGTTTATACAACTATTTTATTTTTTGTAATCAACTCTTACCATTTTTAATGCATGGAAATAATATTTTTTAGTTATATTCTATTTTAATTGTTCTATTAATCCATTACAAATTATGAATAGGTTTATGTGATTAAAGGTAGTGATGCTCTTTTGGTATTTCATTGACTTTCAGAAAATATTATTAATGGTGAATTTTACAAATAATGCAGCAATTTAAATTCAAGCTAAAACCCATTTGCTCTGTTTAGCTTTCTCCTAAGAGCGCCCAATAATTCCATAAAATCATAACAATTTTTTTTTGTTTTAAAACCTAGGTAGTAGCCATTTGCAAAAGGCTCATCACTCAATGGAGGTCTCATTTCAATACAATTTCCACCTTCTTTACACATAAAACCAACTAAATGAACCCTATCTTGTTCGTGGTAACTATATGACATTCTAATATCATTTAAATTGAATTTAGCATAGCCAATTTCAATTTGAGTTTCAGCTTTATTAACCCACAATTTAACATCAGCCTTGCTTTTATAATAGGAATTTGTATATAAAAAGTTTTGAATATTAAGAATTTCTTTATTAATTGAAGTTTGAGCATCTAAAGATATAAATGCAAATAACATAAAAAAAACACAAATATTTGATTTCATAAAAATTGTTGTATTAACGTCCAAATTTTTTCCTGTATTCAATAATCCCATAAGTATCAAGATAATCCATTTTCTCTTTTGCGGAGTATGAAGACGCACTTCTTTGATTTGCAGGCTGATAACTCTGTTGAGTTACATAGCAAGAAGAAAACGTAAATAGAACTACTATCAATGTTGTGATTGCATTTTTTTTCATAAAGTTAGTTGATTTTAAGAATATATTTTAGATTGATATAAAAAGTATTGCAATTCGATTAATGGAACTAATGTACTCATAATTTGCACATCCAGTACTTTACTTCATCACCATTAGGATATTTAAAATAAACTAGTTTTGTATTTATACTAGCATAATCATAGATGCCAACTAAAATTTCTGTGCCATGTGGGTCTACTGAAGTATAAACGTAGACTGTTTTTTTATTGTCACGAATTAAATCTTTGTACTTTAATATTAAAGTAGATCCTTCATCGCTACCTTTAATCGTTAAATTACTATTTGGATAATCAAATGAAATAAACAAGCTCGGAGGACTTGATTTACTGCCATTATATTCGCACTGAAAGACTTTTTCGCTAAATGATTGAGCTGAAACGGATAAAACAAATAAAATTGTAAAGATAAAACAAGTTATTTTCTTCATGATAATATAAATTATTATTGGATAAATTACGGATCAATTCTTAATACACAATTTAAATTTGCTGCTTGTATCTCAGTAAACCAAATCTGTCTTTTATAACGGGATATTTCTGATAATCTTTTTTTACTTCTAGAACAACTTTAATTTTTGCATTTATATCAGAATAATTAAGCTTGGAAATGTAGTCATTGTGGATAAATATTGAGCCATCATTATTCTTATATGAAGGACCTTTATATTTTAAAAGACCAGGAATTGGAGTGTATTGCGAATATTGAAATTTCTTTGTGGATTGAGTAGGTATGTAAATATTTTTTAGTGGATTACTAAAAAATATTTTAAAATTAAATTCAAATCTTGCTTCAGCTCCATCCAAAACAATGTCGTTAATTATGTCGTATCCGCCTACCTTTCCATCAATCCTAAAAAAAGAACAATCGCTTTTGCTATTTGGAGGCAGTAGTACATGATCATATTCCCCTCTGAAGATATTAAAAAGTGTACCGTTCATAGTCTTGAAATTGTCATAATCAACCGTCCAAATTCCATTTTTATCCTTAATATATATTCCATAAAATAAACTAGACGCATCAATAAAAAGATAGTTTTCACTATTATTGATAAATAAAACTTCAAGCCATTGAGGTTGTGATTTCACTTCAATAGACAAGCCAGCTAAATTTTCAAATGAAGATAAGACTGTACCATTATTTAATGTCTGACTACTCTTATTATCATTTTGCCAACCATAATAATTATACCCACTTTCCTCCCAACCGTTATAAGATTTAACTTTATAAGAAGCAGTTTTTTGAGTTAGAAATAGGGTATTTGTTTCATTAGAATTCCATTTTTCATCGCTCAAGTATCCATCTGTTTTAATTACCTCCATCCTTTTAATAATAAAGCCTTTAGAAAATGATTCCTGACAAACAACATTAGTTGTTGAAGTAAAAGCTATAAAAATGAAGATTTCTATTAATATTTTTTTCATATTGGCAATTTAATAACGGTAAAATTTATATGATAATCATGGAGCTATTGTATTTTTACTTTATCTTTAAACCTATACCAAATAGGTGCATATTGGTTGTAATCTGAAATGTTACAAGATAAAGTAATGGTATATAATTTATTGCCTTTTTTTATTTGATAATTTTTAGAATATAATATATCCTCGTGTTTGTAATCGTACCAAAACGCTTCTAATCCGCTTAAAGTTGTTTTGCCTGACTTTAAGAATATAGGATTTTTCATGTATTCTTTAGCGCCATTCACGAATGTGGAACTAAAACTATTTAAATCTCCAATTAAATCCCAAATTGAATACTTCAGATACTCATTTGGTAGAGTTTTAACGACAATTATTATAGAATTGATTCCTTTACCTGCCCTAAAATCAACATTAGCACCAATTGCTTTTGATTTTTCAAAGCCTTTCGGCACTTCTATTGAATAGCCGTATTTGGGGCTATGCCAAACAGTCTGAGAGAAAATGCAAAGTGGTAATAAAATACAAAGTGAGATTATACTAAATTTCATACTCATTGCTTTTTTATTTGTCAATTGAATCATTATTATTTGATACTTGTGTGTTGTCTTTGACTTGGCTTACATTTTTCTTGGGTTTGTATAAAAATATAAAACTAAGAATGCCAATAATTGCAAGTCCAATTAATAGATATTTTATGAAGTCAAGTTCACGCACGTTATTCTTTAAACAAACGTTATAATCGTTACCTGCTCTATTATATAGTACCTTCCAATAATAGTTGGTAATAGCAGTGCCTTTTTGTGACCACCAGCCACTTTTCTCAAAACTTCCATCATTAAGTGCATAATATTCATTTTCAATATATTTGAAATCAGCGATCTGTGAATATTTACCTGAAACATGGGAGTTTTTTAATACAGGGTCATTTTCTAGGAAATACTTTAAAGCACCTCCATAGCAATTATCAACACTAGGCCACTGATCATAACCCCAATCATCATACTTTTTTACTTTATAGCCAAAATCACTTGCTGAGATTTTATATATTCTAAATAAATAATCGCTTTGTTTTTCTGCTACAATAATATTAAACGCACCTCGTTTTAATCTATAGAAAGCCTTTAACCCAATAAAAAACTCATCTTCTTCAGAATAGAGAGGTTTATTAGTTATAGTACTAATTAAAGGCTCTCTTAGTTTTGGGATATTTTCTTTTTCAACTTCAGCAGCATAAAAAGTATAGTCCAAAATTACGTTTTTACCATCGAAGACATTATCAATTTTCTCTAAAATATCACGCCTAAGATTATCTTGCTTATTATCAAGATAGTAAACAATCCCGACACAAAGTAAAGTTATTGCTAAGCCAATACCTAATACGATTTTGATAAGTTTTAAATTCATAACATGGTAGTTGATAATTTATATTCACATTTAATTAAAAGAAACTTACTAATTGTTGTCATAAAATTCATTTTGCCAAACAACGCTACCTTTTTTATTAATATAACCCTCAATAATAAGAGATTGACTCTTCATTCGGACTTTGGCTAATCCCTTAAAAAAAACGGTACAAGTATCAAAACTACAATCAATTACTTTTTTGAATGAAGTATCAATGTAACCCCACATACCATTTTCCTTAACAGGTGCATAATCTTCAGAAAAGCACTGAACGTTTTCATAATATACAGATTTAATGTTCATATTCTTATCAACAAATAACCAACCATCTTTAGATTTTACACCCGCAAAGCCATTCCCATAATTCGTTACATCTTCAATATCAAAATCAGTAGTGTATTTGCCGTAAATATCCATAAATTTATATCCGACCTTTTTGAAAAAAAATTTACTTTCAACAATAGAAATACTATCTCTAAATCCATAAGGACTAGACCAGAGTGCATTAAGAGGTTTTCCAATAAGCTTGCCAGATTTATTTATTAATATCCAATTGAAGTTTAAAGGTATATTACCTTCTGGATTATCTTTTAAAGACTTAGTAAAATCGGTGCCACTAAGAAAGACAAAAGCAAGTCCTTCCAAAAAATCATTGGCATTATTATATTTTGGTTGAATAACTATTTTTCCTTTGACATCAATATATCCCCATTTATCTATGTGTTTTAGACTATCGTATATACAAATAGCAGCAAGTCCATCTGAAAAGTTCTTGGCGTTTTTATAGATTGGCTTTACTACAACATTACCTTTCTTATCTATAAATCCGTAATTATTTGCGCTATCTTTAAATAAAGCTAAACCGTTATTAAACATCAAACTACCTAACCCAAAAAAGTTTTGATTTAAATTTGAATTAGAAAATTTTGAAAATTTTGAACGGAAAGTCAATGTAGGACCAATTACCATTTTATTTTTAATGTTGATATAGCCATATTTAAATTCAATTAGAGTATCTGAGTATGAAAAATTGAAAGAACGAGGAATACTCTTTAGTGATTTGAAGTCAAAAGGCTTAGGGTAAATTATAGTTGTGTCAGAAACAACTAGAGCTAATCCATCGCTAAACCCAATTGCCATAATATACTGCGGTTTAATAATTTCAGTGCCAATTGAATCTATGAAACCATATTTACCATCTTTGAAAACTTTGTAAAGGTGTCCTTCGTCTGTTGTACAATTTGAAAATAGAAAAGCTACAAAAACAACCATAAAAATGAATTTTTGACTTTGCATATTAGACGGATATAAAATGTTAGTACTAAAAAAGGTAACAAATACGTGGCAAAGGTAAAAATAAATATATACGCTGACAAATATGTCAGTGATATTTATTTAATAAAACACGAATTTTGCGTGTTAATGAGCAAGCAAAGGAAAAATACTATACTAGTTTCGAAAATTGCAAATCGTATTAAGCAGTTAAGAGAAGAAAAAGGCATATCTCAAGATAGCTTTTTTATTGATACTGAAATACATATAGCTCGTATAGAATCTGGAAGAAGCAATATAACTGTCAGTACACTTTCTGCTATTTGTGATTATTTCGGAATTTCTTTAAGAGATTTCTTTAAAGAAATATGACAATCTTGTTTTTTACAAAAATGATAATTGTTAATCAATAACTGCTCAAAGATAAATATATATTTTTAATATAATAAATTAAATTACACCTATTTTTAAATTATTTTACAACCAAGCTAATAATGCTCGATTATTTATTGAAATACCAACAAAACTGTATATTTCTATCTCAGTTTCGTTGGTATATTGTTTAACTGAATATACATATCATAATACTTCTATTCAATAAACCACTTGTATCTACTCTCTCCATTTAAAGCACTATTAATGCCCTGTATAAGCTCTGTAGCATTGACGGATCTATCCAGAAAGTTATCAATATAACTGTTTTTATTTGCCCCTGTAAATAAGTTATACACGTTCCACAAGTTTATATCGCCTGAAAATTCATCTTTTGAGAAATTATCATCTTGGTAATACGACTTGGCAACCATATTTATATGGGTATCGGTAAAATCAAGATTTGGTAATAATTTCTTTTTTTCAGGAGGTAAACATTGATACAATTTTGACTTTCCAACAAGTTGAGCAAACTGATGTTCTGTAAGATAAGAATCCTTCAATTCAGACAACATATGAAGCTGTTTTGCAGGATTATATTGTTCTAAGAGATTCATTACGGCCTTAGATAAATCATGTACGCTCATGGCCTTAATTTCAGTTTTAAGACCATCGGTTGATATACACATATTACAACATACCATATTTTTGAAACCAATGAAAACTTTAAATTTTTCACTTGATTTTTTACTGTATAAGTTCTCGTGATTATAAGCCCTAACTCCTCCAATACTCAGAGTTAATCTATTGCCTTTGAAATCTTCATAGATTGTTGGTATTTCAAAACAGAATGCCATTCTCTCATAATAGATAGTTTTATCAGTTTCTAATAGCTGATTCACAGGTTTATATATAGCTTCTGGAATTCTACCCTTGACAATATGTGAAGTCCTGATTTCAGGAGTATCAAATGTCTCTCCTGGAAAGAATTTAAATGCTGCTTCTTGGACTGTTTGAATAAAATTGGAATGACTAATAGTAATCTCATTATCTTTTGAGAATACAGGTACGACACATTCTTTTTGTAAATGATTAAGTTCAACTTCCATCGTATTTGCCTCAATAAAATGCTTCCTGTTGGATTTGTTTTGTTTGGGCATAAGTTTACTCTCTAAAACTTCTACGGGTGTCTCAGTGCCACTTATTGAGCTCTTAATGGATAATACATGAGGAATATTAATCCGCAAAGGCCTAACTTGCGTTAATTGCATTGTTGTTTCCATTTTTTAAATAATTTGATTGGTAATTAATAATAGGTTTGTTATTTTCAGCTTCCAGAATACCAGCTTTTTTATTCAAAAAATCAGTTGTTAGAAGTGGATACCATTCTGGGTGTTTGTGATAAATAGAGTTTAATTCATCAACTGTTTGTGCTTTTGCGATATCAGCCTTTACGCTCTCAACACTTATCCCACTATTTCACCAATCGAGAATTCGTTTACCTGTATTGTCAGATATTACAAATTCTGGTTTACCCATGAATAGTCCAGTACGGTCTTTACTTGCATTGGCATAGTGTTTCATATCCACGTCAAATACAATAGTAAATTCATAATCTACACCATCTCGCATTACTGCTTTTAATCCAACTTTTTCAGGAACCATCTTGCCATTCTTCTCCGATAGTACATAATCTTGTTTTGTACGCATTGTAGCAATGATATGGCATTTACTTTGCAATATCTTTTGAATGAATGCATTCTGACGAGGTGTAATTTTACTCCATGCCGTAAAGCTATTTCCAGTCATATTGGCGTGTACATCCAATAAGAAATCCCAAGCTTGGGATATAGAATCAATAATGATAACTTCCATACCAGCTTTTTCACACATCTCGATAGCTGTTATATAATTTTCAGGTGCAAAAGTCTCATTTAGATTTAATACATTATAAGCACCTAAGTGAGCATATAAATCAGCAGATCCATTCTCTGAATCAATAACTGCTATTTTACCCCAGTCGTTGGTAAGTCCAAAAGCAAGCAATAAGCTTGAAAATGTTTTACCACTACCAGCACATCCTTGCAAAGCTAATTTTATTTTAGCTTGCTTTCTTTCTGATTGTCTTAAATTCATAATTTTAAATATTTAATTGTTAGCTACTTATATGATAATAGATTATTTCCAACAGTAATATTAGGGCATAAAAAAAGCAGGAAGTAATACTCCCTGCCTTTTCAATTGTGACTGAATGGTTACAATACTGCTAATAATTCAGCACCACCATTACCCTTTTCATGCAACATGTAGAAAGTATCGCCAGTTTCAGCCGAACATACTTCTGATATAACAGGTACATCCAGCTTGCCTGTACTTTCAAATTTTTCAGAAACAGCACCCGTTTCAAATCCATAAGAAAAGAAATTTTTACCAGTTTGTGGGTTTTTAAGTACCTCAATTTTCTCCACGTTGTACTTTTCCTTAAATTCTTTAACCGAATAAGTTTTTAAAAATTTCAAGTCATTCATAATAAATAATTTATAAAGTTGTGACGGGGAGTATCCGCTCGCCAAAACTTAGTGGAGGGGTATGTTCGGGGTATGTAGCTCTCAAAAGAATATGGGATTTTCTTAAAAAATATTTCTAGAAAATTTTTAGATATAGTGAGCTGTTTGTATATTCATATCCTGATATGTCCAATTCGTAAATCAAATCCTCAAAATTTGGTTTATTTGGATCAATGAGAATAATATAACCTAAATCTAATAGTTCTTTTAGATACTTGTAAAAGGTTTTATTTGAAAGATTTAAGCGTTTAATAATTTCATTATAAGATAGCCCACAAAGTAAACTATTATTAAATGCCTGCATGTAAAGTGCAATCATAAATCCTTTCTGAGAGGGTGATAGATTATTTTTAGATAAAAATTCCTTGTCAATTTTACGGAAGTTTTCAATTGGTTTAGGAAAAGTATAGGAATTCCTTTTTTTACCGTTACTTCAGTATGAGTCTAGTGTAAACACACTTGATTTTTTTAATTCTGGTAGAATTGATCTTTCAATAGTTTTGACAGGTATATTACTTCATTGACTAATCTGTTCAATAGTAATGTCAGTCATGTTAAGTTCGTTTGTACTTGACTTCATAATCGCATAGACAAACAATTCTTTTGCTTTTAATTTAGAACCTAAGTAATTTTCTAATGTAATATAATGTTTCATATTGTTTTTGTATTAGTGTGTAATTTTGGGTGTATTCTATTATACTTATATATTAAGTTTATAATATAAGATAGGTACTATAGTATACCCCCATTTTTACACTGGTGGATATTTTATTTAATGAATTTACAAGGGATAATTTTGGTAAGTATGGAATTATAAATCTATACAAAAGTACAATTTAATTTTGATATATGCAAGCATTTAACCATTTATATTCAGCACTTTATGTATTTATTTATGTATTTATCCATCATAAAATAAATGCATAAAATAGATTCAGAGAAATATCGATTTGCTTTTTTGGCTGTGAAAAATTATAAGGGTTTAAGCCCAATATTCTATATGAGTATCTAGGTCTTTGATTAACAAAAAAAGATTGAAATAGTCCAACAGCCATATTTTTTGTTATTTTTATTTTCAAATTATAACCAACTATTTTGTACATGATTTGGAGGATTTCTAAAGAAGTATATAATTTGTTTTGTTCAAAACTTTCCAATATATATTTTTTAAATGGGTGATTGGGTTCTAATGCATGAAAAATAACTGCATTGTTTAATTTTTTGAAAGTTTTATTATTAGCGATCCTCATTTCAAAAAGCGGCTCAATGATTTCAGGCACTTCTACATATTTATATATTTTCTGGAAACGTTCATAAAAATCTTTAAGATTACGTTTTGAATTTCGAATTCTTTTATTTAATAAAATATCATCTAGTTCTCCATTTTTATCTAATATTTTTATTTCTTCAATTGCATCTAAAATATATTGATCGTATAATTCAGAGAATTCATTTTTAATTTCATTGGTAGCTTCGGATTGGTTAGTGTCTACATCTATTAAGCTATTATCAAAAAATATTAGGTGGTGATTTCTTAGTACAGAATCTAATAAAAAAGTGTAGTTTGTATAGTAATTTGAATTAAGCCAATACTTTTCGAATATACTGTCAATATTCAAGTAGGCAGGCACATAAATACCATCAATGTTTTTTCGGACTAATTTTATGTTTTCACCTTTTACTGTTTCATATGATTTTTCTTCAATACCTTGTTTCAACATATCGTATAAATCCTGAAGTTTTAAATCATTTTTGGTTAGTTCATCAAGGTAATTGATTACATTAATAATTTTATTTACTACACTCAATATATAATTTCCAAAGCCTTCTTCAACTTTTACATCTTCATTATCAGAAGTATTAAAGATAATTGTTTCACTTAGAAGTCCATTTTTAATTCTACACCGACCTGCGATTTGAGTCATTTTGTCAAGTGATAATACCTGATAAAACTTATTGACATTTGAAACGGTGATTAAATGATAACAGTCATCAAAATCTAATCCTGAGAAGTAGCTGCATGTCATGAAAGTAATACGTTTTGTTAGAATACCAGTATCGTCTAGCTCCACAAAAAACTCACCAGCTTCATTTCTGCTGGCTTCGCTACATAGGATACTACAATCATTTGCTAGTTCGTTAGCTAAAAGTAAAATAATACTTCTTATTTCAGTTATTCCATTAAAAGCAATAAGTATTTTTTCGTTTTTGTGAAGTTCAATTTCTGACTTAACAAGACTAATTAGATTGTCTGTGTGTAATAATCTTATATTTCTGGATATCTCAAAATCACTTAATATAAATCGACACTCATTGATTAATGCTGGATTTGAAAATTCATTAATAGTAGCAGATACCAAACATCTTGATTTTTTCGGGAATTTAAAGTAGTAATCCATTGCATTTTCTAATGCAGGGCGATAATTACTGTCTGCCTGAATTAAATCTACTTCATCTATCATAAAGAAGTAATTATCATAAACTTCACTGCCAATTTCGTCTATTAGTCTTGCCAAACTATCAGCAACAACTAAGAATTTCTTATTGAGGATTAATTCGTTATTTAAATAAGATTGAATTGATTCTTTTTTAAGGTCAGTATTATTTTGGTATTTGCTACCAACGTAAAGTGTATGAGGGTGTTTTAAAGATTTGCTGTAAGCTAGTGCTCTGGTAGGCATCACTATGATTGTATTTCTCTGAGATTTTATCTCTAATGTTGTTGCACCCAGACCTGTCACTCTTTTATCGATAATCCCATGAGGCATTTTTTCGATTACATCAGAAAGCTTTTTGCCTGCTTCAATTTCTTTTTTTGACAATAGATTTAGCCTATATTTATAAAAACTATAGCTAAATTCAAATGTACTATAATGATATTCAAAATTATTTCTTTTAATGGAGTGATGATCTGAAAATTCCCAATCTTCAATTATTGGGTCAGCTTTAAAAAGTTGATTTCTGATTAATGAATTTGGAATATCCATATTATCTCATTTAGATCCTATAATTATATATATTTAAATGCGCAAATATACGTTATTTTTATCTGTTGGAGTTAATTTTTTGTCTTTGAGAATAAATAAAACCCACTCAAAAATTAATCAGAATAGGTATTGATTAGTGTTGTACTTAAATTGCAACAATTAGCTAAACTATAGTCTCCTTTTTTATTTTATTCATATGAATTGCAAATGTACAAAGAAAAGTTAAATATAAGGCTTTTAATAGATGCAAAATAAATAACACGTTTTTTTTTTAAAAATTAAAAAAGTGAGCAGAAGTATTTCATTCCACTCACTTATAAAATTAACTATAGTAGATTATCTGGCTTAATCCCAAATCTTAGAATCTAACTTATCCATTTCTTCACCTATGTAGGTGTCAATGATTTTAGCATAATGAGATGTCATGCGTGTATTAGTATGTCCCATCATTTTAGATACAACTTCTAAAGAAATTCTGTTTGTAAGAGTCACAGTGGTGGCGAAGGTAAATCTGGCAGTATGGAAACTAACTCTTTTATTAATGCCACACAGGTCAGCTATTTCCTTTAGATAAGCATCTGTACTTGAAAGGTCTATTACAGGTAACAATTTTGCTCCACCTTTATATTTTTCAAGTATTAGCTTGGGAATAGGTAATAAAGGTATTCTTGATAAAACACCAGTTTTAATACGATTCTTTTTTATCCAGATTCTACCTTCTTCATCATTTTCAAAATGACTCTCATCTAAAGTTTTCACATCGCCATAGGATAATCCAGTAAAGCAGCTGAATATAAAAATGTCCCTTACTCTTCCTAACCTTGGCATTGCAAAATCTTTGTTTATGATTCTCCTTAACTCTTCCTCTGATAGAAATGCTTTTTCTACTACTTCTCTTTCCAATTTATGATTAAGGAAAGGGTCAAAGTTTAGATATTTATTTGCAATGGCTATGTTAGTAATCCTTTTAAGGCATTTCAGGTGCTTTATGGTAGTATTAATCCTTTGTTTATGCTCTGTTCTTAGGAAAATATTAAAATTCTCAATGAAGGAGTAATTCAATTCAAGCAAAAACATATCCTCTCTATTGTATTGCATCTTGATATACTCCTTTATTAGTCTGAAACTGTGAGTGTAGCAATAGAAAGTAGATTTAGAAATACCATTACCAACTTTTTTTTCAAGTCCTTTTAGATGGTCTTCAAATATTTGGATTAAAGTTTTGGTTTGAATAGATTCAACATTGTTGAAATAAGCATCTTTTAATAGGTCTGCTGTAATGATATAGCCACGCTGTAAAAGCTCCAATTCTAATTTAGCTAGTTTGTTCTTGACTTGAAGAAGAAAGGCATTCATAAGCTTTGCTTGCTCACTATTGCCTTTAGCACGTTGTTTTACAGAGTCCCAATCCTCAAATAGTACCTTTCTACCAGTTGAAAATGAGGCTCTTATTCCATTTAGATTGATGGTTGCATGAATAGGAATGCTTCCATCCTTTCTTTTCTTCTCCTTACTTACATTATAATTTATTGAAAATGAGTGTCTTTCCATAAGTTGATTTTGTGTTAAGTTTCCATAAAATCACTTATATCTACATGATATACAATTTATTATAAACCATAATTTAATACACTTTATTTTGTATCAAAAATGGTCGCATTTAAGAAACATTATTAGGTGAAAATTCTACTTTTTAAGCCTTTTATCTTATTAGAAATTCCTTCTTTTATTTGAAAAATAATTCCATCTAAATAGAGAATTTCAGAAGATTTTACTTTCTAAATTTGTGTTGAAATCTTGGAAGTATGAATGTAAATAAAGGTGTTAAAGTTGAATTTTTCTTTGAGTTTATATAATAAAAAACTCCCTGATAAATTGATTATCAAGGAGTTTTATATAGAAAATAAGTTTCTTATTTTACCAATTCAGCTACTGGAACATTTGCCATTTCAATAGCAACAGCTACCTGTACAGTTGCACCAACCATTGGGTTGTTACCCATTCCGATGAATCCCATCATTTCCACGTGAGCTGGAACAGAAGAAGAACCTGCAAACTGAGCATCTCCGTGCATACGTCCCATCGTGTCGGTCATACCATAAGAAGCAGGACCAGCGCCCATATTATCAGGGTGAAGGGTACGTCCTGTACCACCACCTGAAGCTACTGAGAAGTATTTCCTGCCTTGTTCGATACATTCTTTTTTATACGTACCGGCTACAGGGTGTTGGAAACGGGTAGGGTTTGTTGAGTTTCCTGTGATGGATACGTCAACACCTTCGGCACGCATGATAGCCACACCTTCGCGAACATCATCGGCACCATAACATTTTACGGCAGCACGTGGGCCATCGGAATATGCTTTGGTACGAACTACGTTCAATTCACCGGTATAGTAATCGAAATCAGTCTGAACATACGTAAATCCGTTGATACGTGAAATAATCATGGCAGCATCTTTGCCAAGACCGTTCAGGATAACACGCAATGGTTCCTGACGAACTTTGTTGGCTGATTGTGCAATACCGATTGCTCCTTCGGCAGCAGCAAACGATTCGTGTCCGGCAAGGAATGCAAAACATTTGGTTTCGTTGCGAAGCAACATAGCAGCCAGGTTGCCATGGCCAAGACCTACCTTGCGGTCTTCTGCTACAGAGCCGGGGATACAGAAAGCCTGCAAACCGATACCGATAGCTTCGGCAGCTTCGGCAGCATTTTTAGCTCCTTTTTTGATAGCAATAGCCGCGCCAACTACGTAAGCCCATTTGGCGTTTTCGAATGCTATGTTCTGGATAGATTCACAAATCTTGTAAGGGTCGATGCCTTTAGCGTCACAAATAGCTTTGGCTTCGTCGATATCTTTGATATCGTATGTATTAAGTGCCGCGTTAACTTTATCGATACGACGGTCATAACTTTCAAATAACATATTGTTTAGTTTTTAGTTAGATGGATAATTAATTAACTGTTTAGACTATTCTTGTCTTGGATCGATATATTTTGCAGCATTTGCAAAACGACCATAAGTACTGGTAGATTTTTTCAATGCTTCGTTAGCATCTACTCCTTTTTTCACCAGGTCCAACATAGGACCTACGCGTACGAATTCATACCCGCAAGCTTCACCGTCTTCGTCTAATGCCATGCGGCTGATATAGCCCTCGGCCAATTCCAGATAACGAACACCCTTTTTGTTTGTGCTGAATGTTGTTCCAACCTGCGAGCGCAAGCCTTTACCCAGATCTTCAAGTCCGGCACCGATAGGAAGTCCGCCTTCAGAGAATGCAGATTGCGTACGACCGTAGACAATTTGAAGGAACAATTCACGCATGGCTACGTTGATAGCATCACATACCAGGTCAGTATTCAAAGCTTCAAGGATTGTTTTACCGGCAAGAATTTCAGCAGCCATTGCAGCAGAGTGAGTCATACCCGAGCAACCAATGGTTTCAACCAATGCTTCTTCGATAATACCTTCTTTGACGTTCAAAGTCAGTTTACAGGCACCCTGTTGAGGAGCGCACCAACCCACCCCGTGAGTTAACCCTGAAATGTCTTTTATTTCTTTCGATTTTACCCATTTCCCTTCTTCAGGTATAGGTGCAGGACCGTGATTAGGACCTTTTTTTACAACACACATGTGTTCTACTTCGTGCGAATAAATCATACTTTTCTTAATTAGTTAATATAATAAACTTATAAAAATTTTTGTCTTTGAAATCGAGCGCAAAAGTACGTTTTTTTTACGGCTTAGCAATGCAAATGATACAAGAAAGTGCGTATATATTTGAACAATTTTCGATGAATAATGTTAAGATTAAAAAGGCTTTGTAAAGAGATTTTCAAGATTTCAACCAAAACAGGTAATATGCTTAATTTTCATAAGATTAATACTGTCAACAATCAGTTTTTCTCGAATTTATTCAATCTGTATACACTTGCCTTTCCACCTATGGAAAGGCGTACGTGGGAGGGGTTGGAGCATGAATTGAATTTTGAGAAAAGATTATCTGTAAATGCCTTAATCCAGGATGGAGAGTTTGTAGGTCTTTTTAATTACTGGACGTTCGAACGGTTTTACTATATCGAACATCTGGCAATCAGTCCTAAGTACAGAAGTCAGGGCATAGGGAGTGAGGCAATGGGAATTTTTACGGATCAAATCAAGTTGCCTATAGTGTTGGAAGTTGAAATGCCAAATAATATAACTCCCAGCCGACGTATACTCTTCTTTGAAAAGCTGGGCTTTTCGATATTATCGCATAATTATGCCCAGCCACCGTATGATGGAGAAGGCTTTTTACTTCCTGAATTAATTATGTCGAATGATATTCATTTTGCAAACACTCATTTCGAAAAGATTAAAGAAACCCTCTATACAGAGGTTTATCATTATGAATATTCGAAGGAAAAGAAAACTGTGGTTGATGAATAATGGGAAGTTGATAATGTGATTATTATTCCGTTTAAAGCAATTACTTCATATCTAAAAATTTCCGGGCTAACCAGACCAATCCACCCATACCGGTTTCCAATGCTTTTTCATCGATCTGAAATGTAGAACTGTGTAATCCCCCTGTATTCAAATTGGTATCTCCTTTCACTCCAAAACGATAGAACGTACAAGGATATTTTTGTGTAAAAAAGCCAAAGTCTTCAGAAGTCATTCGCATTTCAAGAGTTTTAATATTTTCTTCACCCACCCATTCGGCAGCAAAACCGCGTGCAAGGGAAGTAACTTTCTCATTGTTTACAACGCATGGATATCCGTCAGGAATATCAATTTCAGCAGTGCAACCATTGGCAGCAGATGTCTCGTTTATAATTCGCCTGATATGAAATTTTGCTTTTGCACGCCATTCTTCGTTCACTGTACGGAAGGTGCCGGAAAGCAATACTTCGTGGGGAATAACATTGGTTGCCCCATTCGCAATCAATTTGCCGAAGGTAAGAACCATAGGAATCAGGGGGTGGCATAGCCTGCTACTGACCTGTTGTAATGAAACAACTGTTTGAGATGCTGCCAACACTGTGTCGTTTATCAAATGAGGCAAGGCACCATGACCCCCTTTCCCGTGAATTTTCACATGTATCTCATCAGCGGAAGCCATAATCATTCCCGGTAGAAATCCTAAAGTCCCTGTTGGAAAATCAACTGACACATGTTGAGCGAGAATGATCTCAGGTTCTATATCCGTGAAAAGTCCATCTTCAAGCATAACATATGCACCACCCGGGGCTTTCTCTTCTCCAGGTTGAAATATCAATAATACGGTTCCTTCAAAATCATTCCCGGTTTGTTGAAGAATCTTGGCAGCACCCAATAAACAAGCTGTATGAGAGTCATGACCACAGGCATGCATGACATTTTCAGTTGTCGATTTCCAGGGAATATCGGTTTCCTCACAAACAGGCAATGCATCCATGTCTGCACGTAGCGCGATTACTTTTTTTGTTGGGTTTTTGCCTTCAATCCTACCTAAGATTCCATTACCGCCGATTCCCGAACGAAAAGAGATACCCATTTTAGTGAGTTCGTTCTGAACAAATGCGGCTGTTTCAGTTTCTTGGAATGAAAGCTCGGGATGTGCATGGAGATGACGATAACAACCTACCACATAGTCGAAGTTTTCAGATGATAGTTTTTGTAAATAAGTTTTCATATGACTTCGTGTTTTGATACGACAAAGGTAGTTTAATTAGAGAGTGATTCAAAAAAAAGGATTGAAACGTTTCTTTATTATACTTATTTTATCGATAATTGATTGACTGTACTCCATTCTGCACTCTATTATCACTCCTTTAACCAAATTTAATCAGATAAATTGATAATTGCGAAATTATGAACAACATTTTTTATACTTTTGCATGTCTCAAGTTAGTTTGAGTTCAATATATGTTTAACAAATTAATTTTAAAGTCATGAAAAAGTATAGTATGCTGGTTATTTGTATGTTATTTTCATTAGTTGCCATGTCTCAAAAGCCTTCAGTCAGTTTTGATGTGAAAGAGCATGATTTTGGGAAAATTAATGAGAAAGACGGTAATGTAACCTATGTTTTCAATTTTACCAATAAAGGAAATGCTCCCTTGGTCATTAGCAGAGTGCAGGCATCATGTGGTTGTACAACTCCTACCTGGACAAAAGAACCAATTGAAGCAGGGAAAAAAGGGGCCATAACAGTTACATACAATACATCTAACAGGCCTGGTATTTTTACCAAAACGATTACTGTCTATTCGAATGATCCTTTGGAACAAGCCGTTTTGATTATTAAAGGAGAAGTAATTCCAATCCCAAAACAAACTGATGCAAATGCACCTAAAGTTTCAAAGTAATTATGAATCTCATTATTTAGATATTTGATGAGTTTACATATAAATTAATAAGAAATGAAGAAGTATAGTCTGGTGGTTGTTTGCCTGTTCTTTTCTTTAGCTGTTATGTCCCAAAAAGCTGTTATCAGTTTTGACCAAAAGACTCATGATTTTGGAAAAGTCAATGAAGAAGATGGCAAGATTACTTATGTGTTTGATTTTATCAACAGAGGAGTCACTCCTTTGGTGGTGAGCAAGGTGCAGGCTTCGTGCGGATGTACTACCCCTACATGGACAAAAGAACCTATTGAGCCAGGTAAAAAAGGTTCAGTGACAGTTACCTATAATCCTACTGGTAGACCGGGAGTTTTTACAAAATCAATAACAGTATACAGTAATGCTACAGAGGAACAATTTGTATTAACCATTCATGGGGAAGTAATTCCAAAAGCAGGTGGTGGTAATTCTGATTATCCTGTTGTAATGGGTCTTTTGCGTTCTAAATATAAGGTGGTACAGATGAATAATGTGGATAAAGGCAAAATTCAAACCAGGGTGTTGGATGTGAAAAACACATCAAATGTTCCACTTAAACCAACCATAGAAAATCTGCCAGCATATTTGTCGGTTGTTGTATCTCCTGAGATTCTCAAGGCAAATGAAGAAGGTAAACTTACTTTTACAATCAATTCAAAAAATTGTACACAATGGGGACCAGTATCAGATGATGTATACGTCATGATGAATGGACAAAAAAAATACTCTGAAGAATATAAACTGACAGTTGTGAGTAATATTGTTGAAGACTTCAGTAAACTGACACTTGATCAGAAACGGAAATCCCCTATTCTTGAAATCCCGGTCAGATCAGTTAGCTTGGGAGTACTAAAAGCAGGATCAAAAAAAACCGGGAAATTCAGAGTGACAAATAAAGGCCAAAATACTTTGGAAATACGCAGGATCATTAATAATAACAAAGAACTGACAGTTCGTTCTGCAAAATTATCTATTCCGGGAGGAAAGTCCGCTGAAATAATAATCGGTTTAGATTCACGGAATTTATCAGAAGGAGATTATAAAAAATCGTTTACCGTTCAGACCAATGACCCTGAGAACAGCTTTATCATTTTAATTTTAAGCTGGAAGATTCAGAAATAGAAATATATATCAATAAACTTACATGAAGAAAAAAGCCAGGATATGTTTAAAACATCTTGGCTTTTATTTTCAATACTTTATTGAATGAAGTTTTTATTCATTGTGCCTGGCTCAGAAGGTATTCAACAAGCATTATTATACAGATATGCATTACAAGAATCAACATCCCGAAAATGATCCTGTTTACAAGGGGCTCAGTGTGAATGAGGGCGTAGACAAGGCTCCGGTAGTAAATCCATACAGACAGAATAAAATTAAGCGCCAACAATATACGGCTTCCGAATTTGTAAAAGGTATTTTGGACGGTGATATTTCTATTTTAAGCCAGGCACTTACCCTGGTTGAAAGTTCTCTCAATGAACATCAGGTAATTGCTCAGGAAGTAATTTTAAAGTGTTTGCCTTATGCCGGAAAATCAATACGATTAGGTATAACAGGCGTGCCAGGTGCGGGTAAAAGTACATTTATAGAAGCTTTGGGGATGTCTTTGATACGTTCCGGTCATAAGCTGGCAGTGTTGGCCATTGATCCGAGCAGTGAGCGGTCAAAAGGAAGTATATTAGGAGATAAAACCCGTATGGAAGAACTTTCGGTAGCCAAAAATGCATTTATACGTCCTTCTCCATCTTCAGGTTCGTTGGGTGGTGTGGCCCGAAAAACAAGAGAAAGCATTGTGCTTTGTGAAGCGGCTGGTTTTGATACCATTTTTGTTGAAACAGTAGGAGTGGGACAATCAGAAACGTCTGTTCATTCCATGGTTGATTTCTTCCTGTTGATTCAGATAGCCGGTGCCGGTGATGAATTACAGGGAATAAAGAGAGGAATCATGGAAATGGCTGATGGCATTGCTATCAATAAATGTGATGGTTCGAATGTGGATAAAGCAAATGTAGCTAAAGTGCAATATCAAAATGCCCTGCATTTGTTTCCGCCTCATGAATCAGGTTGGTCACCCGAAGCTATTACCTGTTCTTCGGTTGAAAATAATGGTATAACCGATATCTGGGAAATGGTAGAACGGTATATTCTTTTTACAAATGCAAATGGTTATTTTGAAATGAAACGAAAATCACAATCGAAATACTGGATGTATGAAACTATTAATGAACAACTCAAGGCGAATTTTTACTCGAATCAGGATGTTAAGAAGTTGTTAAAAGAGAACGAGAAAAAAGTTCTTTCAAATGAGTTAAGTTCATTTATTGCCGCTAAAAACTTATTGGATAAATATTTTGGAGGAATAGGCAATAGTTTATAGTAAGTCCCTATGTTTGTAAAATGAAAAGATATTATGCCTAAAAGGGCATAAGTTACAAGAATATTATAATTTTGAGAATCGAAACTTAAATTATAAAATCAAGTAACTTATGCAAACACAAAGTAAAGTATTAAATTTTGAAGGACAAAATATTTTTGTCGGTTTAGATGTTCATTTGAATAGTTGGAACACGTCGATTTACACAGAAAATTTATATCATAAGACTTTTAAAGCACCTCCTAAACCAGAGGCTTTATTCGAATATCTTAAAAAGAACTTTCCAAATGGGAATTATTTTTCAGCTTATGAAGCAGGTTTTTGTGGACTTTGGGCACATTATAAATTAGTAGAGTTGGGCATTCACAACATAGTGATCAATCCGGCAGATGTTCCTACAACACAAAAAGAACAAATGCACAAGAGCGATCCTGTGGATAGTAATAAGATTGGCAGGTCACTTCGAGCTAACGAGCTTAAAGGAATATATATCCCCAGAGTTGAAACATTAGAAAATAGATCATTGATTCGAGTACGCAGTACCATTGTTAAAGACATGACACGAATCAAGCAACGAATCAAATCAATGTTATATTTTTATGGTATTGAATTTCCTCAAGAGTTTGAAAACGGAAATGGTCATTGGTCAAAACGATTTATTAATTGGTTAAAAACTATTCAACTTCAATACTCAACAGGAACTGATTCTCTTCAGCTCTGGATAAAAGAGGCAGAACAGCAACGTGCGATATTATTAAATGCAACAAAGAAAATTAAAGAATTGTCGACGAGTGAGCAGTATTCTAAAAACATTGAATTGATACGGAGTATCCCTGGTATTGGATTGATTACCGGTATGATTCTATTAGTAGAAATAGAAGATATTACTCGATTTGAAAACAGTGATAAGTTGGCAGGATTTATAGGGTTGATACCAACTTGTCATTCCAGCGGAGAACGTGAAAACAAAGGTGAAATTACTCCGCGAAGACACAATTCAATGCGCAGAACTTTGATTGAAAGTTCATGGATAGCAGCCCGGAGAGATCCTGCACTAAGTCTTGCGTATTCAAAATACTGTAAGAAAATGGAGTCAAACATAGCCATAACGCGAATTGCACGCAAATTAGTCAATAGAATATTTTTTGTTTTGATTAGTCAAAAGAAATATGAAAATAAAATCGTTTAATATAACCTACGAAAACAATCAATATCTGAAGTGACCACTATCTACTACTTGCAGCTCGTCTGCTTATTAAGTCTGTGGCACTTTTTCTTACTTAACTAAAACAGGGAATTGTAGCTTTGTCTACTGATAGAAGGTTGTTTTTGTAGGATTTATAATTGAATTTACTTCTCTGGTAAATTTCGCGATACGATCGTATTGGGTTTTTTTAGACCATAAAGCGAAACCAGTAAAGTAAAAAAGGGACAGCAAAATGCCATCCCCTTTACGTTTACTGTATAACGCAGAAAGCTTATTGCTAATAGGTTGCTCCCCAGCAGAGCCTATTTCCTCTTTAACTTTCTAAGAACAAAGATAATAACATTTTGAATAAGACATTAATAAAACATAATAATATTCTTGATATTTGGATTACAACATAGAAGTAGTTGGTAGTAAGTAATTGTTGAAGTAAGTGGTATGTTTGTTTCAACATCTTATCGAATTAAACATTCTCTTTTAACTACAATATCCCATTAACCCATCAACCCATCAACCAATTATTCATGGAAGTCAATGTTATTTATCATCAGTCATGTCTTGAAGGACTGAAACAACTGCCGGATAATTGTGTTGATTTGATATTCACAGATCCTCCATATTATCAGTATAGGGCAAAAAATGTTCAGGGCTTAAAGAAGCATAAAGACGTTGTGACTGAATTTGTTTTTGACGGTTTTAAATCTGAAGAAGAGTACTTATGCTTTCTTGAAGAAGTTTTGGTCGAGTGTTTCAGAATTTGTAAACCCGGTGCCAGCGGATATTTATGGTGTGGGGATGATTTTGTCTCATATCTGAATCGAATGGTAGAACGTGTGGGGTTTCAATTTCGGAAAGTTATCCATTGGCATAAAACGAATCCTTTTCCAGCCATATATACCCGTAAAATGTATGCTAACAGCATGGAAATGCTGGTTCATTTCTCAAAAGGTTCTCCCAAAACATGGAATAACAAACCTGTAAACGAAATGCATAATTTTATTCAAACGCCCATATGCATGGGGAAAGAAAGGTCGAAACACAAGACACAAAAACCACTTAAAGTGTGTGTGCCATTTATTGAAATAAGCAGCAATGAAGGAGATCTGGTACTTGATCCTTTTATTGGTTCGGGTAGTACTGCTGTGGCTTGCAAACTGTTGAAAAGAAATTATATAGGTTATGAATTGAGTGAGGAGTATTTCCATATAACCAATGAAAGATTAAATCAGATACCTTAAAAATGCTCTGAATACAAAGAAGCCGGACAAATTTAATCCGGCTTCTTTGTTTAAATCTATACGTTTATTTGATTGTAGTTTGATAGAATCTGATTAACTTACTATAAACTACATACTACTTTCTAATTAATATCCCCATTTCAAATAGATAGATCCCCAGGTAAATCCAGCTCCGAAAGCAGTAAGAATAATGTTGTCGCCTTTTTTGAATTTCTTTTGATATTCCCATATTCCAAGCGGAATAGTGGCTGCAGAAGTATTCCCGAAATGATCGATGTTAATAATCACTTTCTCGTATTCTACGCCTGTCCGTTGAACAACAGCATCTATGATACGTAAGTTTGCCTGATGAGGTACCAGCCATGCTATATCATCTTTGGTTAAATTGTTCTTTTCCATTATGTCCGCCGATACTTCAGCCATATCAGTTACAGCATGTTTAAACACGTAGGCTCCTTCCTGATAAGTGTAATGTTCTTTCTTATCAATAGTTTCGTGAGTAGTTGGAAATGCTGACCCACCTGCCTTAACATGAAGATGCTTCATCCCAACTCCATCGGTGTGTAGAATCGAATCCATAATACCAAATTCCTCAGTTGTTGGTTCAACCAACACTACACCTGCACCATCTCCAAATAGCGGAGCGGTAGTACGATCGGAATAATCTGTGATTGAAGACATTTTGTCGGCTCCAATTACTAATATTTTCTTATAGTGACCTGATTCAATAAAGCTTGATGCTGTAGCCAATGAAACAATAAATCCTGAACATGCAGCTTGAATGTCAAATGCTAATGCATTTTTAATTCCAGCTTTTTCAGCGGCCATTGAGGCGCAGGACGGATAAATATGATCAGCGGTTGTAGTTCCGCAAAGTACCAGGTCAATTTCTTCAGGTTTTGTTCCTGTTTGAGCAAATAAGTCAGCAATTGCCTTAGCAGCCATATATGAAGTGCCTGTGTTCTTTTTCTTCAAAATACGACGTTCTCTGATACCTACGCGAGTAGTAATCCACTCATCATTCGTATCCATCATTGTACTAAGTTCCTGGTTATTCATAATGTAATCGGGAACATATCCCCCCACACCTGTAATAACTGCTCTTATATTAGACATATTTAATTTATTATATACATAAAAATCAAGCTCTAAAGAGAATGTTTAGAGCTTAATTGATTGCTAGAAATATTTATAACAAAGTTGCCTGTATTAAACAGTTGCCAACTTTTCAATAGCCAATTTACCTCTGTAGTAACCGCATTCGCCACAAACAGTATGATAAATATGAGCTGCTCCGCAATTTGAACATATTGCTAATGTTGGAGCTTCAGCTTTATAGTGCGTTCTTCTTTTTCTTGCTCGTTGTTTCGAGATTTTCCTCTTAGGATGTGCCATCTTAGTTGTTTATTTAATTGTTTTCTGTTATATTTTGCAAACCATCCCATCTCGGGTCTGTTTGTATTTCATCGGGAGTAAAGTCATCTTCATCATCTAATTCAATAGCTGAATTATCATCATCGTCATCGTCATCTTTTTGATGAGTTATGTGTCTTTTTAACTTTGTGACCATTGTCTTGTTGCATTCACCTGTTGCATGAACATGTTTCATCGGAATATTTAATACGATAAATTCATACAGAAACCAAGCTATATTGATGGCTCCTTCTGCTTCAGGAACTATGACAATGTCATCTTCTTCGGAAAAGCTATTTCCAAATTTCACTTGCAGTTTTTCTTTGTAATGAATGGGTTGCACCATATCATCCAAACATCTATCACACGGAATGGTAATAGTCCCTTCAATAAAGAACTCGAGCTCGTAAGTGGACAATTTCTTTTGAACACTTAATTTTGCTTTTATATTTCCTTTTTGTACTTCAGGACTATCAATTTTCTTGAAATATGCGTTATCCAGGTCATACTCGAACAATCGCGTTTCATCGCTTATGTCCTTTAATACTACATTGTACAGCTCGAATTTTGACATTATTCACTTGATATTTAAAACCGCGCAAAGGTACAAAAATATGTTCTATTACAAAATAGTTTCTTTTTTATTTTATGATTATTATTCAAACTATTCAATCAATGACCATAAAATCAATTGTTTTTAAACTTATTATGCTTTTTATTAGTCCAGTATCCCCCTTGAGGTCATATTTAATTTACGTTTAAAATGATTCTGAAAACAGTTCCCATGTTTAACTCGGATTGTTTTACAAATATCTTACCACCGTGATATTCTTCAATTATTCGTTTTGCCAATGAAAGGCCTAACCCCCAACCTCGTTTCTTTGTAGTAAATCCGGGTGTGAATATAACTTTGAACTTGTTTTTATCCAATCCTTTGCCAGTATCTTTTAAATCAATGTAAACTTCATCGTTTTTAGGAATAACATTAATATCAATTCGACCTATGCCATCCATGGCATCAATTGCATTTTTACATAAGTTTTCTATAACCCATTCAAAAAGAGGCACGTTTAATTTTATAAACAGATGTTCATCGGATGGTAAGTGACACTTTATTTCCACTTTTTGAGATGAACGGTTCGTCATATATTGAACAGAATTAAGCAGAGTTTCATTCAGACTGACTATTTGCAAATCAGGTCTGGAGCCAATTTTTGAAAACCGTTCTGCAATAATGCGTAACCGGTTCACATCCTTTTCCATTTCTCCAATTAAATTATCTTCTTTATGCCTCATTTTAAGTAAATCCACCCAAGCCAATAAAGAGGATATAGGAGTACCTAACTGATGAGCTGTTTCTTTAGAGAGCCCGACCCAGACCTGATTCTGCTCAGCTTTTTTAGTTCCTGAAAAAGCAAAAAACGCAACTAACAGGAATACAAATATAACGCCTAACTGAATATATGGAAAATAGTATAATTGTTTGAGAAACAATGAATCATCATAAAAAATATATTGGACAGTTTTATCAATTTTAATTTCAATGCCGGGTCTCTTTGCTTTAAATTGTTTGATCTTATTTTCATAAAAATTTTTCACATCACTCTTTGGTTCAGTGATGTTGAGAGATGAAATTACATTTTTATTTCCATCAGTCATTATTATCGGAATCGTAGTATTGCTCTCAATAATTTTCATGATAAGTTCAATGTTGGAACTTCCTCCTTCTAACGTAGATTGATGAATTGCTTCAGCCCATATCTCTACTTTTTTTTGTTCTTCAGCGGCCAGTGATTTGGCTAAACGGTTTGTAAATAAAGTTGAAACAAGAACAATGGCAATTGCAACAAGAATAAATATCAGTTTTAGTCGTTGTGATATTTCGTATAATTTATTGATATTAAGCATAACTATATAGGAGAATAGAATGAATAATCTATTTTTGTTCAAACGTCAAATATAGTAAAAAAGTATGAAATGAATTCTCAATTTCTTTTGCTTTAATTGTCGTATCTTTGTATCAGATTTCAACGTGAATTTAATTGTCTTCCGTTATTGAAATCAGAAACAAACAATTCTTATCAGATTAATTATGCATAGATCAGGTTTTGTAAACATAGTAGGTAATCCCAATGTTGGGAAATCTACCTTAATGAATGCTTTGGTGGGAGAACGAATATCCATCATTACATCAAAAGCTCAAACAACCCGTCATCGCATTATGGGTATTGTGAATGGCGAAGACTTTCAAATTGTATATTCGGATACCCCCGGAGTGTTGAAACCAAATTACAGGCTTCAGGAATCAATGCTGAACTTTTCACGTTCAGCTTTAACCGATGCAGATGTGTTATTGTACGTGACTGATGTGTACGATTCGTACGAAAAAAACGAAGATTTTATTGAAAAGGTAAAATTGAATCCTGCTCCGCTCTTACTCATAATTAATAAAATTGATTTAATTGATGAAGAAAAATTAGTCGTTTTAGTTGAGAAGTGGAAAGCATTATTACCCAAGGCAGAAATTTATCCGGTATCAGCCTTAGAAAAATTCAATTTAGATAATTTATTTGACAGGATTAAAGAACTACTGCCTGAGTCACCTGCATTTTTTGATAAAGATCAGTTAACAGACAAACCATCCCGTTTTTTTGTAACAGAGATTATCCGAGAGAAAATATTGTTGAATTATGAAAAGGAAATTCCATATTCAGTGGAAGTTGAAGTAGAACAATTTCAGGAAGATGAGCGACTGATACGTATTAATGCATTGATTTACGCTGAACGCGATTCTCAAAAAGGAATTCTGATTGGGCATGGTGGTAAATCTCTTAAAAAGGTGGGTACAGAAGCACGAAAAGATATGGAGATATTTTTTGATAAAAAGGTTTTTTTGGAATTGTTCGTTAAAGTAGAAAAGGACTGGCGGAATAAAGACATAAAATTGAGAAATTTCGGATATAATCCCGATTAATTATTTGAAAAATAAGTGAACCAAAATTATACAAATTTGTTTTTAATTTAAAGAACGAAATTACTAGCTCTTTCTTCTTTTTTTTTTATTCTCATCGATTAAGTGTATTTATTTCATCTAAGTATATTGTATTTATTAATAATCATTTAAAATTCAATGTTATGAAAAATTCATTTTGCATACTGGCTGCTTTTCTAGGTGGCGCTGTATTAGGCGGAACTATGGGTGTTCTTTTTGCTCCGGATAAAGGGGATGAAACGCGTAGAAAGATTATGGAAGCTCTCGAAAAGAGGGGAATAAAGTTGAGTAAAACAGATATGGATGATTTGGTTGACGAAATCAAGTCTGAAGTTACCGGTGAAGCAAAGTGATTTTTTAAATCTTTTATGAGATGATTAAATCCCCGAAACCTATCGAAAATTTCCAGCAACTATATGATGATGTGAAGAAATATGTTTTCTTACAGACAGAATATATGAAGGTTGAATTTGTTGAAAAGTTGACTATTCTGTTGTCAACTCTGCTCATTATTATTTTAATAACAGTATTGGCAATCATAGCTTTGTTTTATCTGTTTTTTTCATTAGCTTATGCATTGGTGCCAATTGTAGGTGGTTTAAGTGCCAGTTTCGGAATAATTGCAGGAATATATGTGATTCTGATAGGTATTCTTTTCTTGCTTCGTAAACAATTAGTTGTCAATCCAATTGTCAAATTTCTTTCGAATTTGTTCTTGACAAAAACTAACAAATAACCATATGGAAATTGTTTCAACGTCAAAGAAAAAGGATAATGGCCTGGAGGTTTTGTTAAATAGAAAAGCAGAATTAAAACAGCAAATTCAGGTTCAACAAGTTGTTATTTCAACGAGGACCAAGAACTTGTTTACTCCAACTTCGATGACAACCAATTTATTCCATTCATTCAATAAAGGGTTGAATGTGGTGGATGCTGTGTTGGTGGGGTATAAACTTATAAAGTCTATTCGAACTATATTTCGTAAGTTTAAAAAGTAAAGTTACGTTGATAAGATCAGTCCCCATAAGAAACTGGAATATATTTCGCTTTCTTATGGGGACTGATTTTATTGGTCTCTTACAACGATTTTGTCTGTCAGACTCTGCTTTCAACTGGAGAAAATATCATCAGTTTTGATATAATGGTTGAAACAATTCGTTTAACCGGGAAAGATATTCCAAGCCTTTATAAGGAAGCTTCTGAAGATGGGTTGGCTAAAAACGGTAAACCAGGAGCCGATATGTGCTAAACTGCAAACCTCAAACGCAAACTTCAAACTTTTCTTAGATTTCATATGCCGTCAGGTCTTCCCCTAATACGCTGTTTACGAATACAGCTTTAGCTTCATTCAGTAATTCGTGCTGGTTGTTGTAGCGTGCAGAATAATGTCCGATAATAAGTTTCTTTACGTGTGCTTTCTTTGCTATTTCTGCAGCCTGGCGGGCAGTCGAGTGTTCAGTTTGTTTGGACCTGAGCAGTTCGTCTTCCATAAAAGTGGCTTCATGGTACAAACAATCGACCCCTTCGATGATAGGAATGATTTTCTCTGAATATGCAGTGTCGGAGCAATAGGCAAATCGTTTTGGTAAATCACTTGCGATGGTTAATAATTCGTTGGGAATTATTTCTCCATCATTCGTTTCAAAATCTTCTCCTTGTTTTATCTTGGGAATTCTCCATGTGGGTATATGGTAAAAGTCGATCATATCCCGTAGGATATGCCTGTCACGTGGCTTTTCTTCAAACAAAAAGCCACAACAGGGAACACGATGTTTTAATGGGATAGAAAAAACCTGAACAGAGCGGTCCTCGTAAATCAGTTCATGTTTACGGGGATGGATGGTATGAAATATTATGTTGTAAGATAGATCGGTACAGAAATATTGTAATTGAGGCAGGAGTATTTTTTCCAGATCAGACTGGGCATGAATGTGTAATTCGGCAGTGCGGTTTAACATACCAAACGTAGAGATCAATCCCATCAATCCGAAACAATGATCGCCATGCAAATGGGATATGAAAATATGTCCCAGGCGGTTTGCTTTTACACCCATCTGACACATCCTGATTTGTGTCCCTTCGCCACAATCAATCAGAAATTGCTTGTCACGAATCTCCAACAACTGTGAACTCGGGAAGTTCTTTCGGGTTGGCATTGCCGATCCGCAACCTAATATGGTAAGAGTTGCTTTCTGCATTTGTGATATTATCTTTCTGCTTTCAATAAACTATATACGATTAAATCAACAAATCCCCGTTGGTGAAGTTCACTCTCCCTTTCTATTCCTTCTTCCCTGAACCCTAAACGCTTTGCAACGCGTTGGCTCTTGAAATTTCCGGTGGCTGCTTTCAGTTGTATGCGATTAAAATTCATTTCATCAAAAACATAATCTATCAATGCCTTGCCCGAAAGGGTCATAATGCCTTTGTGTTGATAAGAATCTGACAACCAATAGCCTATTTCTGTTTTTTTATGATCAGGATCGGTATCTTTAAGCCCGATTATTCCGGCAAAATGATCTTGATAATAAATAGCGAAAGTAACATCTGTTTGATCCGAATTTATATAATTCTCTACATAACGATGAGTATAGGATATTTCCCGGGTAAGTTCGACAAAAGGAAGCCATTCTTCCAGATAAATGCGATCCTGATCAATGGTGCTGTAGATAGCTTCTACATCTTCAAATCCGATTTCTTTAAGCAGGATCTTATCATCAACTTTCAGTATTCTCTTTCCGTTAACAACCATCTCTCTCTCTCTTGAATTCGTGTAATTTGTTCTTGATTCGTGTAATTTGTTCTTGATTCGTGTAATTCGTATAATTCGTTTTTCCTTTAAATCCTCGTTTTTTTCTTTAATTCAAAGTCACGTCCTAGGTATTTTTCCCGTACCACTGGATTGTCGGCAAGTTCCTTTGATGTTCCCTGAAAGAGAATTCGTCCTTCAAAAAGCAAATAAGCCCTATCGGTAATTGTCAATGTTTCATCCACATTATGGTCGGTAATCAGGATGCCGATATTTTTATCTTTCAGTTTCCAAACAATGTCCTGAATATCCTGTACGGCTATGGGGTCAACACCGGCAAAAGGTTCATCAAGCATAATAAATTTAGGCTCGATAGCCAGGCATCGGGCTATTTCAGTCCTGCGGCGTTCACCTCCCGATAACCTGTCACCGATATTTTTTCGTACCTGTTCCAGATTAAATTCAGTAATCAATGTCTCTAGTTTGTGCTTTTGTTCTTCCTTGGTGAACTTTGTCATCTCAAGAACTGATTTGATATTGTCTTCCACTGTCATTTTCCGAAAGACAGAGGCTTCCTGGGCTAAATAACCGATGCCTTTTTGAGCACGTCTGTACACCGGGTATTTTGTTATTTCTTCGTCATTCAGAAAAATTTTACCTGAATTGGGTTCTACCAATCCTGTCGTCATATAAAAAGTGGTGGTTTTACCGGCCCCGTTTGGACCAAGCAATCCTACAATCTCACCTTGTTTAACATTAATGGATACATCATTTACGACCGTGCGTTTGCCGTATTTCTTGAATAAATGTTCCGTGCGGAGCACCATGCTGTCATTCGTCATATACTTTGTTTAGAAGCACAAAAGTACACTATTTATAAGGATAATCAAAAACAATTGAACGTAAAGTTAATTTGAATGGTTCTTCCTGATTCAAATGCCCGATGAATCAGGATTTACAATCTGAGAATCGAATTGCTTCGAAAATTATCCTGTTTTTTTTAAACAATATGAACTTTTACGGGAAGGAGGAACTTTTGTAATTATTTAGTTAAAATATGTACTTTACAGTGTCTGTTTCTCCTTCCTTGCTGTGCAAAAGCTCCGCCTTTCGTCCATATCATAGAGGGGGTTGCTATAGGGTTGCCATAGGGTTACCATAGGGTTGCTATAGGGTTCGGATAGGTAGACCTATGGTAACCCTATGGTAACCCTAAGGAAAGTCTATCGAATACCTCTTTATACCAAAAAGGAAAGCAGGTTAAAGGACGGCGAATGAATATAGAAAAGGATAGGACAGCCCGCATTAAGTGAATAGAAGTTGTGTTAAAGGTTTGATAGTTACAAAATGATACTTGAGAATAAATTAGGGAATAAGGGCAAGATATTTTTTCTATAATTGTAAATCAGTGTAATCAGTGGACAATTCTGAATAGATGTCCGCTGGTTCTAATTTGTACTCAGATTACACAGATTTACTCTGATTGTTTTTAATAACTGGTAGTGATATTTTTATAATATGTTTTTGATTCGTATAGTCAGTGTTCTTCCTTAATTTCAATCTGTGTAAATCAGTGTAATCAGTGGACTCTGTTTTCTCAATTGTAAGTTCACTTGTCCGAAATGAATTTATTCAGTTAATTTTACTTCATGTTTTAGATAATCAGTGATTAAATAAATACGAAACAGAAAGATATACCTTAAACAGGGTATAAAAAATACTGTTTCAAGGGTATTTTACGGCATTCGGGGAAGCTCTATCTTTGTAATATCAAATTATAAAAATAAAGAGTATGAAAACAACCGCTTTTTGCCCCATATCAAATAGAAAGATTGATGAACATGTTGCCCGTTTGAATGGGGCTTTCACCTTATTCTTCCTTGCCGTATTTACTATAACCGGCAATATCCTCCCTGTCATTTTCCTGTTTATTGACTTTCTCCTTCGCTCCGGTAATTTATCAAGGTTTAGTCCGTTAGCCTTTTTATCAAAGAATATAGCCAGGGCTTTATTTTCGAAACCATTATTGATTAATGCCGGCCCTAAAGTCTTTGCAGCAAGAATAGGGGTAGTTTTTAACTTAGCTATTATAGTGTCTTACTTCTCAGGATTAAATAACCTGGCATTGGTATTTACGGGCATTTTCGGGACTTGCGCATTCCTTGAGTCCGCATTTGGATTTTGCGTGGCCTGTCAGGTTTATCCTTTTGTTTACAAGCTTACGTATCATCCCGACATTCAGAAACTATAAATCTGAACCAGGCGAATCTATCACTTGAGCAGGCTATTTTCATTTAAAATGAAGGTAGCCTTTCTTGTTTTAGTACTGTTTTAAACAAATGCTATTTATTGTTGCAAAAATTTAGTTATTCCTGAATAATTCCTTGGTAATTTTATTACATTTGCTGCCAATAGCTGACAATTTGATTGTTTTTTGTTCTTTGTCGGTCTGTAATTATGAATTATGCATTGTAAATTATAAATTGATAGTTATGTATCAGGACTTTAAATCGTATTTGCAATATGAACTGACCAGCATCGAACAGGCCGGTTTATATAAAAACGAACGGATCATTGTTTCACCGCAAGGAGCAAAAATCAGGGTGGCTGATGGAAAAGAGGTATTAAACTTTTGCGCCAATAATTACCTGGGATTATCCAATAACCCCTCTTTGATAGATGCAGCCAAAAAAGGACTGGATACCCGTGGGTATGGAGTTTCATCCGTCCGTTTTATTTGCGGGACACAAGATATTCACAAACAACTTGAAGCTTCTATTTCCCGTTTCTTCGGAACGGAGGATACCATTTTATATGCTGCTTGTTTTGATGCCAATGGCGGGGTTTTTGAACCATTGCTGAGCGAAGAGGATGCCATTATTTCCGACTCATTGAATCATGCTTCGATTATTGATGGAGTTCGTCTCTGTAAGGCTCAACGTTACCGGTATGCCAATGCTGATATGAATGACCTGGAAAATCAGTTAAAGACAGCCCAGGCGCAACGATTCAGGCTTATCGTGACAGATGGGGTTTTCTCAATGGATGGAAATGTTACTCCTCTGGATAAAATTTACGAACTGGCACAAAAATATAATGCCATGGTTATGGTGGATGAATCCCATTCTGCCGGAGTGGTTGGAAAAACAGGAAGGGGAGTGACCGAACGTTTTAATTTGCGTGGTCAGATTGAAATCATTACAGGAACACTGGGTAAAGCCTTCGGTGGAGCCATTGGAGGATTTACCACCGGGAAAAAGGAAATAATTGACTTGCTGAGGCAACGTTCGCGTCCTTATTTATTTTCAAATTCCATACCTCCCATGGTGGCAGCTGCAGGAATCAGGATGTTTGAGATGATGGATGAAACGAACGAACTTCAGGATAAACTTCACGAAAATACCCTTTATTTTGTTGAATCAATGAAGGCTGCCGGATTCGATATTAAACCGACAGAATCAGCTATCTGTGCAGTCATGCTCTATGATGCCAAACTTTCGCAGGATATTGCCAACAGGTTGCTTGAGGAAGGAATATATGTCACCGGGTTTTATTATCCCGTTGTTCCGAAAGGACAAGCCCGAATACGTGTCCAGATCTCTACAGCCCACGACAGGGAACAACTGGATAAATGTATTGATTCATTTACAAAAGTAGCAAAGGAATTTGGAGTTATTGCTTCGTGAAACTACGTTGTGATATTATTTCATGATATTACTTCGTGATTATATTACATGACATTATTTCATGATATTTGAATCAGGTTGATAATTGTTGTTTATATTGAACGAATTAACGAATTAACGAATTAACGAATTAACCAATCAACCAATCAACCAATCAACCAATCAACCAATTAACCAATCAACTAATCAACCAATCAATCAACCAATCAACCAGTTAACCAATCAACTAAAAATGAAGGCACTTGTAAAACTACTTCCCGAAAAAGGAATCTGGATGGAAGAGGTTCCCATGCCACATGTAGGGATCAACGATGTATTGATACAAATCAAGAAAACAGCTATTTGCGGTACTGATTTACACATTTATAAATGGGACGAATGGTCGCAACACACTATTAAAACGCCTATGACCATTGGGCATGAATATGTTGGAATTATTGTTGATAAAGGCCATGGAGTGAGAAATATCCATATCGGCGACCGTGTTACCGGCGAAGGACATATTGCCTGTGGTCATTGCCGGAATTGCAGGCGAGGAAAACTGCATGTGTGCGAGAATTCAGTAGGGGTGGGGGTAAACCGTGATGGTGCATTTGCAGAATATCTCTCGTTGCCGGCTGAAAATGTCGTTCACCTGGATGCCCGGATTCCAGATGAGATTGCTTCTATTATGGATCCTTTCGGCAATGCCACCCATACAGCGTTGTCATTTCCCATGATTGGCGAAGATGTTCTTATTACCGGCGTAGGTTTGATAGGAATCATGGCAACAGCCATCTGTAAATTTGCAGGAGCCCGTAATATCGTGGTCAGTGATCTTAGCGATTACCGCCTGGAAATTGCGAAAAAGATGGGTGCTACATTAACTCTTAATCCTTTGAAAGGAGAAAGTATTGAACAGGCTGTAAAGAACTTACATATGCATGGATTTGATATCGGACTGGAAATGTCAGGTTCTCCCATTGCCTTTGAAAGTATGATTGAGAATATGTATAATGGCTCTAAGATTGCGTTGTTAGGTATTTTACCCAATACTACCACTGTTCAATGGGATAAAATAATATTTAAAGCACTTACCCTTAAAGGTATTTATGGTCGCGAAATGTGGGAAACCTGGTATCAGATGGAACAAATGCTTATAACCGGCATTGACCTCACACCGGTGATAACACACCGGTTTGAAATTGATGATTTTCAAAAGGGTTTTGATGTTATGGAAAGTACAGAATGCGGGAAAGTAATATTGAATTGGGACTAACTACGTGAGAATAATTTATTCTGATTGATTTCATGAGTATTTATTGGATGTTTGTTGATTTTTATTTTTCGAAACAATCAAAAAAATAGTCGAATCAGGGAACAGAATTGCAACATGTTTGTTATATATAAATGATTAGAGAAAAATTTCTTTAATTGGATTATTTGGTCCGTTTTTTTGTACTTGTACACCTTTAAATTATAGTATTATGATTGAAGAAAAGTTACAAAGCCAGGAAGAAATCTTACCAATTCAACTTGATACAGAAGTTGAATTATCGAATCACCTCAATGACATGATACGGGATTGTAAAGACAAGCCGGGAATTCTCATCCCTCTTTTGCAACAAACCCAGAAACTCTTCGGGTATCTTCCTGAAAATGCCATCCGAAGAATTAGTCAGGAACTTGATATCCCGTTTAGTGAGGTTGCGGGAATTGTCGGATTTTATTCTTTCTTTTCAACTACGCCAAAAGGTAAAAATGTAATACGGGTTTGCCAGGGTACTGCCTGTTATGTCAGGGGAGGTAAGGATGTGCTTTCGGCATTAAAAAACAAACTCAAAATATCAGAAGGCGAAACGACAAAAGATAAAATGTATTCCCTTGAAACCAATCGTTGTTTTGGCGCTTGTGGCCTGGCTCCGGTCATCACAATAAATGACCATGTGATTCAACGTGTTAAACCTTCGAGTATTGGAGATATCCTTAAATCATTTGAAGAATAGTTTAGAGTTGTTTTTCAATGTGAGATTCAAAATTCATATAAATCATTCCCTGTTTTACTTTTATAATTTATATTATGAGTACAACAACGCAAAAAATCCAATCTGTAAATGATCTGAAAGCATTAAAGGAGACAGTCAGCACCGCTAATTCCGCCAAGGAAAAAATACTTGTTTGTATGGGAGGCGGGTGTATTGCATCAGGATCGGGAAAAATCAGAGAACAGTTTACGGCACAACTGAAAGCATCAGGGTTGGAAAGCAAAGTTACAGTGATAGGTACCGGTTGTCTAGGTCCGTGTTCTCATGGGCCTGTAGTAGTCATGGGACGTGACAAGGTATTTTATCAAAAGGTGACGTGCGATGACGTTTCTGAAATAGTTCAGAGTCACGTAATAAACAATGAAACAGTCGAACGCTTAACTTTTAAAGAAGGCCAGAATGGTACTCCTGTTCCGGTTCTTACCGATTTGACCTTTTTTAAACGCCAGACAAAAATAGTACTTCGCAATTGCGGAGAAATTGATCCTTACAGTATTGAAGAATATATTGGAAATAACGGCTACTTTGCATTAGCTAAAGTACTTTCAGACAATTTACCTTCCGATGTCATCAATGAAATGAAATCTTCGGGGCTCAGAGGCAGGGGAGGAGCCGGTTTTCCAACCTGGATTAAATGGTCACTGGCTCAAAAAAGTAAATCGGAAAAGAAATATATTCTTTGCAATGCCGACGAGGGTGATCCGGGTGCCTTTATGGATAGAAGCGTACTGGAAGGCGATCCTCACAGTGTTATAGAAGGTATGGCTATAGGCGCTTATGCCATGGGCGCCGACGAGGGGTATGTTTATGTCAGGGCTGAATACCCGTTGGCTGTCGAACGATTGCAACATGCCATAAATCAGGCAAAAGAATACGGGTTGTTGGGGAATAACATTTTTGGTTCATCGTTTTCATTCAATCTTGAAATTCGAATGGGCTCGGGAGCATTTGTCTGCGGTGAAGAAACGGCTCTGATGGCTTCCATTGAGAGTAGAAGAGGTGAACCTCGCCCCCGTCCGCCGTTTCCGGTTGAAAAAGGTCTTTGGGGAAAGCCGACAGTACTGAATAATGTAGAAACTTTTGCGAATGTTCCTGCTATTATTTTAAACGGAGGAAATTGGTTTGCATCGTATGGAACTGAGAAAAGTAAAGGTACAAAAGTCTTTGCACTTGCCGGTTCGATTAATCATTCCGGTTTGGTAGAAGTCCCAATAGGGACAAGCCTTGGCGATCTTATCTATGACATCGGGGGTGGAACAGTGGGTGGAAAGCCTTTTAAAGCTGCTCAGATTGGTGGTCCTGCAGGAGGATGTGTCCCAAAACAACATCTGAATGTTCCTCTCGATTATGAATCGCTAAACGAGCTGGGTGCTATCATGGGGTCCGGAGGGCTTATTGTAATGGATGAAGATTCCTGTATGGTGGATGTGGCAAGGTTTTTTCTCGAATTTATTCAGGAAGAATCGTGTGGCAAATGTGCCCCTTGCAGGGTTGGAACAAAACGGATGCTTGAAATTCTGGAGAGAATTTGTGCCGGTGAAGGAGAACCCGGTGATATAGAAAAGCTCATAGAGCTTGGAACAGAAATAAGTCGTACTTCATTATGTGGTTTAGGTCAAAATGCTCCAAACCCAGTTTTATCTACTATTCGGTTTTTTAGGAATGAATATGAAGCACATATCAATTCAAAGCATTGCGAGGCCGGTGTCTGCAGCGGATTGGTACGTGCACCATGTCAGAGTGCCTGTCCTGCTAATGTAGATGTTCCGGGTTTTGTTTCATTAATCGGAGAGAAACGTTATGCTGAAGCACTTCGATTACACCGCGAGCGAAATCCTTTTGCCGCTGTGTGTGCCCGTGTGTGTTTCCACACCTGTGAGAAGAAATGCAGACGCTCGTCAATGGATGAATCTTTAGCCATACGTGCCGTCAAGCGTTTTATGGTTGATCAGGAAATAACGATCCAGGTTCCGGAAGTGAAAGAGAATGCTGAAAATGCAAAACGAAAAATCGCTATTGTGGGTGCAGGTCCTGCAGGTTTGTCTTGTGCTTACTTTTTAGCCAGGTTGGGATATCGTCCCAATGTATTTGAATCGGAACAACGACCAGGTGGAATGCTTGTTCAAACTATACCGGCGTATCGGTTGCCAAGGGAAATCCTGGCAAGGGAAATTCGTATGATTGAAGGACTGGGTGTAACAATAGAGACCGGGAAAAAACTGGGAAGGGATTTTACCCTGAATAGTTTAAAGGAACAGGGCTTTGAAGCCGTATTCGTTGGAGTAGGGGCACCCAAGGGATTGCAATTGAATATTAAAGGGTCCGATTCAGAAGATGTCATCGATGCCCTTAATTTTCTGAGAACCTATAATCTAAGGGGTTCGGTTCCGGTCAGGAAAAATCTGGTGGTTATCGGTGGAGGTAATGCAGCTATCGATGCAGCCAGAACTGCGTTAAGGCTTGGCGCTGAAAAAGTTGATATTATTTACAGAAGAACACAGGAAGAGATGCCGGCCTACAAAGAGGAAATTGAACAGGCTGTTGAAGAGGGAATTGTATTACATACCCTGACAGATCCAATCGAAATTCTAAACGAAAATAACCGAGTTACAGGAGTTCTTTGTTGTGCCATGAAACTTGGTTCATTTGATACAAGTGGCAGACGTCATCCTGAATCAAACGAGAATACTTTTGTTATTGACACGGAACAGGTCATTATGGCGGTTGGACAAACTCTGGATTGTAAAGAGATTCTTGAAGACTTGCAGATAAAAACTTCAAAGAATGATTCAATTATAGTAACAAATCCTTTAAATGGACAAACAACTGTTCCCTGGATATTCTCCGGAGGTGATGCGGCAACAGGTCCGGCATCTGTTATTATAGCTGTTGCTTCAGGTGAGAAGGCTGCCGTTGGAATAGATGAATTGTTAACAGGAGAGACCCATGCATTCTGGCGTGAAGATAAAGTAAACGACACGTTTTTTGATCCTAATGCAGATCCTTCAATGATACCACGTATTAAGATCAAAATTCATGATTCAAACCGTCGTAAATATAACTTCGATGAAGTTGAAATGGCATGGCTGGAAAATGATGCAGTACAACAAGCTAAACGTTGCTTACGATGTGACTATAGAAAATAAATGACAATTATGAATTAATTTTAAAAATGATTCATTATGATAACTTTATATATAAATAATCAAGAAGTTACGGTGCCTGAAGGAACGACGATTCTTGAAGCTGCAAAATTAAATGGTGTTATGATACCAACACTTTGCCATCTGGAAGGTCATGAGGCAAAAGGTGCGTGTCGGGTATGTCTGGTGGCAGTCGAAGGTGCTAAAAATCTTGTTGCATCCTGCGCAACTCCTGTAAATGAAGGAATGAAGATTTCAACCAATTCAAAACCGGTCAGGCAAGCCCGGAAGTTCGTTGTTGAAATGCTTCTCTCCGAACATGATGGTGATTGTAAGGTCTGTACCAGGAATGAAGATTGTGAACTAAAGCAACTGGCATTTGAGATGGGAATCACGGATCTTCGTTTTGTTGGTACAAAAACCCAACGGCATGTGGATGAAAGTACTCCGGCATTGGTACGTGATTCTGGAAAATGCATTAAATGTCGTCGTTGTGTGACCATTTGTTGTGAAGTACAAGGTGTTGGTGCTTTATTTCCACAGAAAAGAGGATTCCTGACCAGCATAGGACCAGCATTTGGAATGGATTTGGATAACGTCGTGTGTGTTCAGTGCGGGCAATGCAGTGCAGTTTGTCCAGTCGGGGCGATTATTGAAAAAGATCATATTCAGGGAGTGTGGGAAGCCCTCGATAATAAGTCAAAACATGTGGTTGTGCAAACGGCACCTGCTATCCGGGCGGCTCTGGGTGAATGTTTCGATTATGAACCGGGTACGCTTGTGACGGGGAAAATGATAACTGCACTTCGGGAATTAGGATTTGATGCCATATTCGACACCAACTTTACAGCTGACCTTACTATAATTGAAGAAGGAATGGAGCTTTTATCCCGTTTAAAGAAGGCATTAGTAGATAAGGAAAAAGTTGCCCTACCACAATTTACCAGTTGTTCTCCGGGTTGGATTAATTATGTTGAGGCTTATTATCCGGAATTTATTGACAATCTCTCCACCTGTAAGTCTCCGCAACAAATGTTTGGAGCCTTAGCGAAAACGTATTATGCCAATAAGATTGGTAAAAATCCGGAAGATATTGTTGTTGTGTCCATTATGCCCTGTACGGCGAAAAAATATGAAGCCCAGCGTCCTGAAATGTATCAGAATAGCATTGCCGATGTTGATTATGTGCTTACTACACGGGAATTGGGACGGATGATAAAACAAGCCGGTATTGATTTCAGGAACCTGCCTGATGGGGTCATGGATGCTCCAATGGGTATATCGTCAGGAGCCGGAGATATATTTGCCAATACGGGAGGGGTCATGGAAGCTGCTATACGGACGGTATATGAAGTCGTAACCGGTAGAGAATTGCCTACCAATAAACTGCATATTGAACCTATAATGGGACTTGAAGGATTGAAAAAGGCAAGCATTACTTTGACTGGTACCTTACCTGAATGGAATTTCTTAGAAGGGATAGAGGTTAAAGTGGGGGTAGCCCATTCACTTACCAATGCACGCCGAATGCTTGAAGCAGTAAACCATGGAGAAGAGTTTCACTTTATTGAAGTTATGACTTGTCCCGGAGGATGCATTGGAGGTGGCGGACAACCAAGATATACCGATGATTCAGTCAGGAAAAAAAGAATCAATGCCATCTATCAGGAAGATGAAGGAAAAAAGCTTCGTAAGTCCCACGAAAATCCTCAGATAAAGCAAATCTATGAGGAGTTTCTAGGATACCCGTTGGGAGAAAAGTCGCATCAGTTGCTTCATACACATTATCATTCCAAGAATAATACTTATTAGAAAGTACTTGCAGTGATTTAAGAACCGGAGTGAACTATTGGTTATTAGTTTGCTTCCGGTTTTTAAAATGCTTAGAATCGCCATAATCGTCGTACCTGATTTCTTCTCCTACCATCTTGATCCTGTTTGAAAGACAATCCAGGCATTCATCCGCATCTTCATCGATACAGGGTTTATTATTGTACAAAAGATAATAACCACGGTATTTTCCGGGAGTAAGGTTGGGCATTAGTACATTTGCTCCAGCTTTTAGTCCCTGTTCTCTTCCCATGGGAACGATCGTTTGAAGTGCAGTAGTGGAAGCAATGTTGATATATGGCATCATAATACGTAAGACAGCGATCATACGAAGAGATAAATTAAACCTTTCAATGAGGGGTAACAATGAATTTTTATATTGGAATAAGGGGGTATCTGCATGTTCTAAATAAGGGCCCATACCCACCATATCGATATTCATTCGTTTTATAAACAATAAATCGTCGGCAAGATTTTCAGTAGTTTGAAAAGGCAAACCAATCATTACTCCCGTTCCTGTTTGATAGCCGGTTTTCTGAATATCTTCAAGACATTGGAGGCGGGTTTTGAATAGATGCAATTCATTGTCAGGATGAATTTTTTTATAAAGTTCCTCGCTGGAAGTTTCAATTCTCAATAAATATCGTTGGGCGCCGGCATCAAACCATTCCTTATACGTGTCAAATGACTGTTCTCCAAGAGAGAGTGTTAGACGAAATTCGGGGTTTGTTGCTTTTTTAATTTTGGTTATTAGCCCTGTTATTCTTTCTGTGAAATTTAAATTGTTTTGTTCACCTGACTGAAGTACAATACCAGTAAACTGATTATTCATGGCGAATTCAGTTACTTTTAGAATTTCGTCGTCAGTGAGTGTATATCTTGTAATTTTTTTGTTCTCATTTCTAATTCCACAATAAAGACAGTTTTTCCGGCAATGATTGGAAAACTCAATCAAGCCGCGCAAATATACTTCTCTGCCAATTGTTTTTTCTTTAATTGAATAGGCTTTCCTAACCAATACTTCTTGTTCGCTGTTATTTGTAATAGATAGCAAACGGATAATATCTGCTCTGGAAAGCTCAGGCTTATTTAATATCTCACTTACGGATATCATGGCTTATTGAATAAACGGAGCAACAGCCCTATCAAAGATTCCATTCATCCAGGCAATTGCTAAACCATAGTTTGTAACAGGAACACCTGCTTCAATTGCATCATACAACCTGCTGAAAACTTGTTTACGTGTGATCATACAAGCGCCGCATTGAATGATCAATGCATAAGAAGTTACCGGAGTTGTAATCTCATTCAGTCCGGCAACTACATCGAATTCCAGTTGTTTCTTTGTGAATTCTTTCACCCAGCGCGGAATTTTAAACCTGCCAATATCGTCACAGCTAACCTGATGGGTACACGATTCGAGAATAAGTATCTTATCACCATCTTTCAACTCAGCAATCTTTTTAGCTCCTTTTACATATTCATCAAAAGGGCCCCGCATATTCGCATAAGCAACACTAAACCCGGTTAACGGAATGTCAGCCGGTATAATTTTGTTGACAAATCCAAAAGCCTGGCTATCGGTTATCACTAATTTGGGTCTTATACCTGTTTTTTGTAAAAACAATTCAGCCTCGGTTTCTTTCACCACAATATTAATCGCATCATTATCCAATACATCGCGGATAGCCATTACTTGCGGCAGAATCATTCTTCCGTCGGGAGCTTCGGAATCGACAGGTGTAATAAGCATTACTATATCTCCTCGGCTTATTAATCCTTTCAGTAGAGATGGATTTTGATAGGTAGTTGCAGGGATGGTAGTTTTCAGTGCTTCAATGACTCCCTCTATGTTATACTTTGTTATTGCGCTAAACTCAACGATAGAAGTCGTTGTGTGTTGTTTGATTTCCCTAATGGTTTCATTCAAAAGGGGCTCAATATCGGTTTTATTATTTACTACCAGATAGGCTACTTTGTGTTTATCGAATTTTTCAATCAACATTTCTTCAAAATCGCCGAATATATTATTTGCAATCAGTAAAATTGCGCAATCTATTTGCTTAATCACGTCAAGTGTTTTTGCAATTCTTTTTTCACCAAGTTCTCCTTTATCGTCAATCCCAGCCGTATCTATAATAATTGCGGGCCCGATACCAAATATCTCCATTGATTTTTTCACCGGATCGGTAGTTGTTCCTGCTATATCCGAAACGATAGCAACATCGAGTCCGGTGAGTGCATTGATCAATGAGCTTTTGCCTGAATTTCTTCGTCCAAAAATGCCTATGTGCGGTTTTAAATCTTTTCCTTTCATCTTAGTTCCTGAATTAGAAATATAAATCACGTTTTCCTGTTTTCAATTGGTTGATTTTCTCACGGATGGATGTCTTTAGTTCTTCATCTTCCAACTTTTCAATATTTATATTTATGACCTCCCAACCTCTTTTTGCTGTGGTTTCGGGAGCATAATCAATAAGGTATTCCGATAGGGTAAGAATAGCATTGGGTGTGCAATACCGTTTTATAAACCCGGGGACAGAAAATTCCATAAAGTGCTCGCCTGTCCTGCCAAGTCTGTAACAAGCGGTACAAAATGAAGGAATCATGTCCTGTTCAAGCAATTCATTTATGATTTCATTCAATGGTCTGTCATCATTTATCTGGAATTGCCCTTTGTTTAGATCATTCTCAGAATCTTGTTTTTCTGAATAGCCGCCCAATTCAATGTTAGTACCTCCATCAATTTGTGATACACCAAACTGAAAAATCTCATTTCTTAGTAGGGCAGGTTCTCTTGCTGTCAGTATCATCCCTGTATATGGAACCGCAAGTCTTAAAATGGCAACGAGTTTGGTAAAATCACTGTCGTTGACAAAATAAGTCTGGTCAATATCAAGCATGGAGGCATTTTTAACTCTTGGGAAAGATATTGTATGCGGCCCAACGTTATAACAAGCTTCAAGATGATTTGCATGACGAACTAATGCCAATACTTCAAAACGCCAGTCATACAGTCCAAATAAGGCCCCAATCCCAACATCATCTATCCCTGCTTCCTGTGCCCGGTCTAGTGCTGCCAGCCGGTAATTATAATCGGCTTTTTTCCCGGCTAAATGATACTTTTTATAGGCTTCGGGATGATAGGTTTCCTGAAACACCTGATAGGTTCCTATTCCTGATGTTTTGACGGTTTTAAATCCTTCAATGCTTAAAGGGGCGGCATTAATATTGACTCTTCTGATTTCACCATTTCCCTTTTTTACGGAGTAAGCAAGGGAAACTGTATGGGCTATAAATTCGGGGCTGTATTGAGGATGTTCGCCGAAAACAAGGATTAATCTTTTTTGGCCGTTATCTTCCAACGTTTCAATTTCGCTGATAATCTCGTTATCATTGAGGGTTTTTCTTATTTCACTGGTGTTTGAAGACCTGAATCCACAATACGTACAGTTGTTGGTACAATAATTACCAATATAAAGAGGTGCAAACAGAACGATCCTGTTGCCATATATAGTCCGTTTAAGTGTTCTTGCTCCTTCTTTTATTTCTTCTATCAGTGCTGTATCATTTGTATTTACCAATACAGCAACCTCTTCCATATTTAACCGTTGTTTAGCCAGTGATTTGGAAATTATCTCAGATACTCTTTCATGTGATGAAGTTGTATTATTGATATAATTCCATATTTCCTCAGGGTCGATAAACGGTTTCATTGGTTCATCGGGAATATTGTATTTTTCAGGATTGAATTTCATTTTGAATGAGTAAAAAATTAAAATAAAACTATTACAAAGTAAATGACTTATTGTATTGTCTCATTTCATACATATCTCGTATGAAACAATTTGTAAAAATACGATTTTATTTCACTTATTATGGCATAAAATTTAAATTATTCTTCTGTGAACCGTTGTGTTCATTGATGTTTCTTTTCGATTCAGTTGACCGGTAAATGCTATGGTATCATTAGTAAGCAGCACAATTAACCTCCGCATATATAACTATCTATAAAAACGGTTAGAACGAAAAATAAGTTTGTATTCTCAGGTTCAAGTGTCAAGTATTTAGATGTTGTTAGTGTAAAATAACAAATAGAGTGATTTTTACACTTCTAATAGCCAGTTCTTATAATAATAATCATTTGTAATTTTGTCTTCTCCTTATTACATCGAGGGGACTCAAGAGTGCTTTGATTGGAAAGCTTTTTTCGTATCGTTTCGGCAAAGTTGGATTATTAAAAACTTTATAGGTTCCTTATCCGTTTCATTAAAAATAAGGTGCATGTATAAAAATTTTAAATAAAGGCATTCAGATTCATAAGATGCATAAAATGATGTTCTCCCTTAGGCAGTCAGTTTAAATATCAAAATCAGAAATATGTTCCAACCTTTCGATTCAGAAAGATTTATCACCGCACAGGAAAGTCAATATCCGAATGCTTTGCGTGAGCTAAAAAACGGACGAAAAGAAAGTCATTGGATGTGGTTTGTTTTTCCTCAACTGGATGGATTGGGAACCAGTCCACTGTCGAAGAAATATGCCATTAAAAGCAGAGATGAAGCTATTGCCTTTTTGCAGCATAGTGTGTTGGGAAACAGATTGGTAACAGCAACCGAAGCTTTGTTCCAAATAGAGGGCAAATCGGCTTTTGAAATTATGGGTAGCCCTGATGATATAAAATTAAAATCGTGCATGACTTTGTTTGCATTAGTGAGTGAGGAGGGCAATGTATTTCAACGGATACTCAATAAATACTTCGGAGGAGAGATGGATAAACGGACAATAAATCTTCTTGATAAATGAAATCAGAAAATCATTAAGCTCTGTGGAATTTTAAATTGACAACCATGGAAACAATTGATGCACGAAAATGGACCCGTTTGGCACGTTATCAGGAAAAGCTTCATGGTAATGCCGTTCGCTGTCTTCTTTGCCCTCATAATTGTGTTGTTCATGAGGGTAAACATGGAATTTGCCAAACAAGAGTCAACAATAAGGGGAAATTGTACACCACTGCTTATGGAAATCCTTGCTCTGTCAGTGTCGACCCAATAGAGAAGAAACCCTTGTTTCACTTCTTTCCCGGAACGGGAATCTATTCGCTGGCTATAGCGGGTTGTAACTTTCATTGCCTTAATTGCCAGAACTGGCAAATATCACAATCATCGCCTTCATTACACGATCATTACGATATTCAGCCGGAAAAGCTGTTACAAAATGCTAAACTTCAAAAGATAAATAGCATCGCGTTTACCTACACGGAACCAACTGTCTTTTATGAATATGTCTTTGATACGTCCAAAATAGCACATGAAGAAGGACTGAAAACAGTTCTTATTTCGAATGGGTTCATTAACGGAAAGCCCTTACTCGATCTTTGTCCTTACCTTGATGCCGCGAATATCGATCTGAAATGTTTTGACGATATGGTTTATCATCACCTGGCAGGTGGCCGGTTGCAGCCTGTGCTGGATACCCTGAAGATTTTGAAAGATAACGGTGTCTGGCTCGAAATTACAAACCTGCTGGTACCTGGCTATTCGGATAGTCAGGAAATGATTCGTTCTATGTGTGATTGGTTGGTTGCAAACGGATTTGCAGATACGCCTCTCCATTTCAGCCGTTTCTTTCCGATATACAAGCTGTCACAATTACTCCCTACCGCAGAACAAACTTTGATTCGAGCTAAAGAAATTGCTGAGAAAAAGGGAATGAAGTATGTATATATAGGTAATATTCATACTCTTAACTGCGAAAACACTTATTGCCCTGCCTGCAAACAAATGTTGGTTAAGCGCAAAGGTTACGTAGTGATAAGGAATTTAATTCACAACGGTCTGTGTGGATTTTGTGGAGAACCTGTTGCCGGAGTCTGGCAATAAAATAGAGTAAGAACAAAGTAATCACATAAAAATATTCATGCATTTTCCAGTTTTAGGAAAATACGGTTGCAGTAAAAATAAACAAATCTGCGGTTTTCCATCCATCCCAATCCAGGCCTGCTTTGTCGCGGGCGCAATGGCCCAGGAATTCTTCTCTACTCCATCCTGTTTCTGTAGCAACCTGGGGTAGAAATACGCCTGTGTGATACCCATCTTCGATAAAAATACCGTGTTTGCCCAGTACAATTTCTTCAATGTTGTTGATCTTTTTCAGCGGGGAGAGTACTGATATTTCTATCTTCATATCAGGAAGTTCATCCTCGTTCACAGGTAAAAAACGTCGATCGTAAGAGGCTGCGGATATTGTCATTTCCTGAACTAACTTGTACAAGGGCACATTCCCTGAAAGGCGACCAATGCATCCCCTGAGTTTTCCGTTTTTATACAGGGTGACAAATGCACCGCACTTTGTATTCAGGGTAGCTGATAGATTCTGTATGTTAGTTTTTTGATTTTTCATGTGAATACAATGTTCTTCCAATGTTGTGCGGGCTATATTGAGCAATATTTTTTTATCTGTTTCCGTTAGTTGAAAATCATTTTCTTCGATTGGCTTTTCAATAAGAGAAATAGCCCAGTATCCCACTACACGGTCGCGTTCTCCATAATATTTTATGTCACCGGAATTGCTGTAGGCAATAGCACGGTATTCCAACGAATTGTAGAGAGTTGTCATGTATAGCAAGGTCAACACCGAAGTCCAACCGCACAGGCTGGTAGCCAGATGTGGAATGTGTTTTTGTGAATTGTCCGATAGAGTGGTTAAGAGCACATTCGGATTGTTTGAAAGAATAGCATCTTTGGTAACGGCATCTACCTTCCGGGCATTTGAGTATTCCGGATAATGCGAAAAGTCAGAACTAATAATAAACAGGTTGTCCGCATTCAAATAAGGTTTCAACGCGGAGGCAATACGCCTGCATACCTCCGGATCACTGGTGCCAATAACTATCGGTACAATACAATAGCTGGTTTTAAGTACGTAATGCAGAAACGGAAGCTGTACTTCCAGGCTGTGTTCGTTTAGATGGGCATCAGGATTGGCAGTAAAAATATCAGGAAAACTTTCTACAAGCATTTTGCTGAAATCAATGTCGACAATTTCTTTCCCGTATGGCATTATGAAGTCACCATCACAATATACAGCTGCCTTGTCGAAGTTGATGTGATGTGACGAAGCAATCAGGAAAATCCGTTTATAGTTAGTCGTGTAATCAATCTGGTTAAAAGATGATGCTGCTACTTTCCCGGAATAAATATATCCGGCATGAGGAGAGACAATGGCTCTTACTTCATTGAACTTTTTGGGTATAGCCGATGCAAAGAGGCTTTTCAACTCTTGATTTAATTTATCCGGATCTTCAGGATAAAATTTTCCGGCCACGACAGTCAGCCTGTCGTTGGACTTTGTAGTATTTCCCTGCATATAAATATACCTGTTTATGATTCGATGAAAATAAGCTGCAAGTTACAAATTGTGTACATTCACATATCAATGTAAACTCACAGACTCTTTCTGAAATATAAAACAATTTTATGACAGTGAAAGTTTGATTACATATAAATCTTCGCTATAAAAAACAAGTATGAGATTTCTGACTTATTAGCTGAAATTTACATCGATAAAGACAGAATCGTCCCCATAACCAGAAGTGAAATGAACCAGAACGCATTATCGAGCAGCCACAGACCCCAGGGTTTTTTCTCATAGAGTTTTGTACTTAAAGTGACCGGAGCAATGTATCCAAGCCAACCGAAAAAGCCACCCATCAGTCCACCGCTTATACCGCTCATCTTGAAATAAGCATTACCAAAAACGATGGAATGGTACAACACAAAACTAAGAACCAATGAACCGATAAAGGCCAGTACTTTGTTCATCCCCGAAGGCTTCATGTCTTTAATGCCTGTGAGTTTTTTCCAGACTTTACCAAAAAGAACTGCGTACCAAATAGTAGCAATGACGTAGTTTACAATTGCAGCTATGAAAACTGCCAGATAGTTTACATGTACATCCATAAAATTTATATTACTATTTTTCTACTCATGTGGCTTTTCGAAAGGTGCCCCGTTTGTTAGAATGGTTTCCGGACTCCATTTTTTATAATTGCTATTTTGTTTACTCTTCTTTCAGAAACCCGGGTGCTCTTCGGTACATGGTTCCCTGTTCATAGGCATAGGCAATTTCGAGCAAGAGGGGTTCGCTCCATGCCTTTCCGAAGAAAGAGATGCCTACCGGCAGGTCGTCGATAAATCCCATAGGGACTGTTATGTCGGGATATCCTGCCTGAGCAGCAGGAGAGGAAGTGCCAATCTGAAAACTATCGCCATTAATTAAATCGGATTTCCATGCGGGACTTCCTGTGGGAGCCATGATGGCATCGAGCTTGTTCTCGTTCATCACTTTATCAATTCCTTCTTCGCGGCTGCCTTTCATCAGGCCGGCGAGTGCATCTTTGTATTCTTTAGAATTCAGGTCGCCTTTCTTACTTGCCTGAAGGAGATATGTCTGGTTGAAATAGCGTAGTTCCACCGAATCGGCTATATTGAACGCTATAAGTTCATCTATGTTTTTTATGGGTGCATTGGGTCCTATCGAACGGAAGTAATTGTTCAGCCCATCTTTGTATTCGTAGAGCATGATTTCATTCTCCAGTTTATCGATTTTCGCGTTTGTAATTTCAGGGACTTCAATAATTTCTGCTCCCTGACTTTTCAGATAGGCCACTGCACGGT
>Ga0364901_10015_pt1 | contig 75242 bp, 70 predicted proteins | sample ExccelJu500002D4_FD_206968 | JGI IMG/M metagenome (GOLD analysis project Ga0364901, IMG submission 206968) | Enriched cells from Trout Bog Lake Hypolimnion, Wisconsin, USA - BchlTB.July09.5000.02.D4 | ecosystem: Environmental > Aquatic > Freshwater > Lake > Hypolimnion/Profundal zone | place: USA...
GACCAGAAACGTGAGCAGCAGCCACCATTGGCTTACCACTTGCGAAAGCCAGACGCTAATGAGAATCAGTGCGCCGGCCAGAATCCATACCAAGCTGTTCATGCAGGCATTGAGCCGCCAATCAGTAATAAGTTACAATAAAGACCTGCCATCCGATTTCTCACTGGGAACAAACCAATCCAAAGATTCAAGTTTGGTGGTCGTTGCCGGGCGTTTTGAACCGGGTTTCAATCAGCCAGAACACCACGCCCGCAATGGCAGCGAGAATCACAAACCAACCCCAATCCGGCACGCCGGTGATGTCCGGCAGACGCACTTTGCCCAGCGCCGCGACCGACTGGATATGGGCTTCGACCCAGGCAAAGCTCAACGCGTAAAGCACCCCGCCCACGAGCATCCCGACGAAACCCACTAACGCGTGAAGACTGCCAGTGGCCATCGCCGCCACTCCGGTGCCGGGACAATATCCGTAAAGCACCATACCCACGCCAAACAATGTCGCGCCCAGCACCACGCCCAGCATATTAGCGGGTTTGATATGGTATTGCGCATGACCGCTGCTTTTCAGCATTAGCACGCCGATACCCCCGACGATGATGGCGGTGAACATGACTTTAAGGACGGTAAAATCTTTGAACCGAAATTGGTTCACAATCACATTGTAGTTGGCGACGCCGCCGCGATGCAGCAGGACGCCGAAAATGATGCCCAAGGGAAGTGCCAGCCAGCGGGCGGTTTCAGCAGCGACAGGAAAATTCATAATTGGGGAAATTTGAGTTTTGGTTTTACTTGGAAGGACTCGCTGGTTTGCGAAAAAGAATCAGCGCCGTCACAATGCCCGATGCGAACATGGTCAGGAAGAAGGTCCAACTGCTCAGCGCCAACTGGAGCGAACCGCTGATGCCGTGTCCGCTCGTGCAACCGCCAGCCATGCGTGCGCCAAACATAATGATGACGCCGCCGAGAAAAGCCGCCCCGAACCGCTTCGCGGTCGAACCGCCGAATTGTCCGGACCAGGTGGTTGGGACTTTCTCCAGCTTAAAGGTATGGCTGACCAACACGCTTAACAGGCTGCCCAGAAACGTGCCCATGAGCAGCAACATGCCGCCGTTCCACTTGAGCGGATTTTTGGCCCAGTAAGCATTGTGCGCCACGCCCTCGCTACCCATGACGGGCAGCGCACAAACGCTGGAGGCTGAGGATAAGGCCGTTGAAATACCCAGCGGTTCATCCAAGACGCCGAACCCGATCCAACTCAATATGCCAATGCCGATGCCAACGAGATAAGGGTTCCATCGTGCTTTCGCTTCCGAATGGTCGGTGCTACCGCAGGAGTTTGTTGAGCCGTTTGATTCTTTCATGTTTTCCATAAAGGTCATTGAGCCATAGTGAAGCAAATAGTTACAAACTTCCTGGGGAAAAATAAATGTAGTCTGGCGGATACGAACAGAATGTCGCATGCGGCTGACGGTCCAAACCTAGATAATAAAGCTGTTGCTGATCAGACGAATACAATTTAGTTGTGCCGCCATATAACCTTGGCGACTATTTCATGCCTTTTACTTGTGAAGTCCTCATTTTATCTGCCGTTCCTGCCAGTCTTGTTATGCCTTGTGGTTGGGAGTCAGGCGGCTGGCTTCCCCCAGCCGCGCGGCATTTACGCTCTCGACAGTGCGACCGGCTACATTACCAACGGAGTTTCCATGCGGGACGCGAACATCCGCAGCAATGATTTTGTTTCCGGCTATGTGCTGCGTGCGCCGTGGGCAACGATGGAAACGAACCAGAATCAATTCGACTTCACCATCATTGATTGGAACATCCGGCGGCTGGCGGCCATCAATAAAAACCTCTCGTTGGAGATCATCAATGTTGACCCGCCGTGGGTGGCGCAAACACCCGGCGTAATGACGTGGTATGACACGAATCAGGTGCAATGGCGTGCTGTGCCGTGGGATACGTTCCTTCTGGCGCGAGTGCAGATTTTTCTTCAGGCACTGGCCGAACATCAAATTGATGGGGTGAAATTGAAGGATCATCCCGTGTTGACAGTGGTAAACTTCGGGCTGGCTGGGGCAGATTTGGCGATCCGCGACCCATCGGTTTTGCTGCACAATATGACTAACTACTCCCGCACGTCCCTCACCAACGCCGTGCTCTGCAATCTGCTCGCCACGGTCACGAACTTTCCGTCGAAATTTGTTCAGATCGGATTCTGGCCTATCACCGACAATCAATCCACGCCAACATTATGGGAATTCGTGCGCGAAAGCATTCTGGCCGAGTTCAACGGCGTCACGGAGCCACGAGTCGGTTTCTGGATGGAAAATCTTTCCGCCAGCCGCACTGCGCCGGGGGTTGACCCCGTTACTGGCCGGCCGAACACCACTTTTGGCGGGCCGCTGTTTCTCTCGCAGACGAATGCGTGGGTCAGTTTTCAGGCGCTCACGTCGTGGGTAAAGCCGTTCAACAACTATAATTCCCAAGTCACCAATGCTACGACCGCCGACGGCATGCAATACGCGAACACCACTTTCAGCAGCACTTATTATGAAATCTACGTCGGCGATATAGATGCTTCCGGCTATCGAGCGGACTTTGAGCAATGGCGGGCGTTCTTGTTTCCGCCGGATAGAATTAGTCTGGCCAAAGTGAATTCCGGCGCGATCCAGTTGCAATGGCCAAGCTGGCCGGGCGGCGTATATCAAGTCGAGGCCAGCACCAATCTGTTAAACTGGACAAATTCTGGCGCGGCGCAATTGGTGACCACCAACATCACCACATGGACAAACAACGCGAATCTGCCTGCGCAGTTCTACCGGTTGCGCACGCTACCGTAGCCCTATCCCGATATGATTTCATAACTCGAAACTGAAAACTAGGTGTGAAGCGTCAGTCGCATGAGGAATAAAGGTGCAAAACAGCAACGGAATCACTTTGCTGAAAATTTTTCCTTCCACTTTTTGCGCAAGACGTCATGCATCTTTTCGCGGAATTGAATGGGCATCGCATACGGCTGGCCGTCTTTGTAAAGTGTGATGGTCTTACGGATGTTGTCCACGACGACCTGGCACGGGTTGCAACCCGCCATGTGCTTCTCAAACTCCGCACAGACCGCTGGATCCACCGTGCCGTCCACGTATTCATTCAACATCGCCAACAGTTCTTTGCACTTCATGGTGTTTTTCTCTTTAATGACCGAGCCATGAGTAGGTCAAAAGTTACAAGGTTTGTGGCAAAATAAGTTTTCATTCGTGGTGGTGGTGCGATCGGATCAACTGCCGCGCCGGATCGCCCAACACACGGGTCAATTCCTCGCGCAATTGCAGCCGGGCACGGAGCAGCCGCACCTTCACATTACCCTCGCTTAAATCGAGCGCGGCGGCGGTTTCCTGAATGGACAAACCTTCCACGTCGCGCAGTAAAAAAACCAAACGATGCTTCTCATCCAGTCGCGTCAATGCCTCGTCCAGCAAACGGCGGACTTCATTCCGGTCCACCAAATGTTCCGGCGACTGCCGCCAGTCGGCGATAAATTCCGGGTGCGGGATGGAATCGAGGGTGTCGGATGGCTCCGTCGCTTCTTCCAACGAAACGGTGTTCAGTCCCTTGCGCTTCCTGATGATTTTGAGCGCCGCATGGCTAGCGATGCGCAGCACCCAGGTGGAAAAACTCGCCTCACCGCGAAACCCTTCCAGATTTTCCAGCACGCTTAAAAAAGTTTGCTGCGTCACATCTTCCGCATCCTGCTCCTGCCGGAGCATCCGTATGGCCAGCCCATAAACCCGCTGCTCGTAGCGGTTGGTTAACGCCTCGAAAGCGTCCAACTCGCCAGCTTTGGCCAGTCGCACCAGCTCGGCATCGGGCGTTTCGGGGTTGAGTGGATTGGTCATGCAATTTGACAACGTGATTATATTTGCATACCAAGTTGCAACAAGCCGCAACTTTTTAATCCCGTCATCATGCCAAAGAACTGCTTATTTCAAAACCTGACTGGCGAAGCCATCGAGTTGATGGCCGCGAAGTTTCGCGCATTAGAGGAAGTCAGCCGCCTCAAATTGATTTATGCCGCCGGTAATGGCGAGAAGAATGTGACCGAGTTGATCGCCGCCACTGGCTTGTCCCAAGCGAATGTTTCCAAACACCTCAAGATTCTGACCGACAGCGGCATCTTAACTCGGCGCAAGCAGGGGATTTATGTGTTTTATTCCACGACTAATTCATCTGTTTTTAAGCTGTGCAAACTTGCAACGAATGCCGGATAACCTCACACCAACCCGCAGTAACCGCAGTAAGGCATCCCTAAACAAACACGGTTTATATGGAAATTTTGGAATCTGCAATGGAGTGGCTGAGGAAATGGAGAATCAAACCTGCTGCTCTTCCCTTGGCAGCTACTAGATTCAAAATACTTCAAAATACATTAACCATTGTGCGTCTGAGTTTAGTCAGTCAGCCGCTTCGCCTAAACTAGTTCATCCTTAGCCTGTGAGGCATATGGCTGGAACCAATATTTAATGTGCGGCCATCACGCAGTTGTCCACCACTGGGCCGCCGGGCAGGGACTTGACGTAATCTACAACCATTTTTTCAGGCGTAACCGTGACACGCACATGACCGGAGTTACCTAGAAAAACTCCCTTCTTGTAACCATAGTTTTGCAGGTCGCGGATGCGGTCGTTCCCGGCAAAACTCGGCTGCGGAATCATGATGTAAGGAATGCCATCGAGTTCTTGCCGCGCGTAAAAATTGTCGTGCGCGCGAAAAACCGCTGTAACGCAATTACGCCGGAGCAGTTGATGAATAGGCATCGGCCAGCTAGGACGATGTAGCGCAAAGCCTTCGGTTCCATCCAGGTCCTTGCCGCCCCACTCGTTGAACCCGGCGATTTCCACGCCGCCGCGCGAGGCCTGGTCACCTGCCAACAGATTGTGGATGAAGATAAATTTGTATTTTGCCTTGCTCGCCGAAAGGGTTTGCGCCAGCCAGTGGTATTGTTCACGACCAAGTGACCATGCCCAGCCATTGCTGTTGCGTCCGCCTGAGCGTAGCGAGTAACGATACGGATCAAGCACCACGAACAGTGCGTCGCCCCACGTCCAAGCATAGTAATTTTCCAAAAGTCCACTGGGCGCTCGCGGTGCCGAATCACCGGTGTAAAAATTGTCCGGCTGGGGATTGGGAAAATATTTTTTGCGAATGGCGTTCGACCACGCGGCGAGGCTGTCCGGCGAACCATCATCATTGCGGCTGGCTTCACCATCGTGGACGCCGAGGGTAAGAAACAATGGCGAACCAATCTGATTGAGGTAAAAGCGTTGCGCGAGATACTGCCGCGCTGCTTCCTCACGCGTGGCGTGTTTATCGGTCATGAACAAATTGCCGAGATCAATGTGAAAATCCGGCGCATCGGCACGGATGTTCGCGAGCGTTTGTTGATAAACTTCCGCGCTGGTGTGTTCGTCCAGATGCGCGTCCGCCGTCATGGTGAAGGTAAAGCTTGTGCCCGGCGCGCGAGCGGTGTGGAACGACGATTCCGCAGAATTGGTGAATGAGGCCGAGCCGGCAGACCGCCAGCAAAACCGATAAAAATACTTTGTGTCGGCCTGGAGTGACGCGAGAACGAATTCACCCGGCGTGCCGGCTTTGAGTATTCGCAAAGAAGTCTGGTTCGTGCATGCGCTGGACTGGGTCCCGTAAACAATGCAAGCCTCCAAGTTACGATATGCCAGTGCACTGATCGTGATGGCATGACTCTCCGGCCGCGCGAAAATCAAATCGAAATCATGCACCGGGACGGTGACGTTAAAAAAATTCGCGCCCGAAGGTGCCCGATGGCCGTGATCGCCTTTGAGCCGTTCGCTTTGCCCGTTAGTTGTCAGATAACCAAACGTAAAAGCCGCCGACAGGAAAAAGAAAGAAATTCTACGCATGGAGGGATTTGGCTTTGACCGTGTAACTGTGCGCAATGTCGCCGGTCTTGTTCCGCGCGGTCTCATCCTTCGGCAAAAAGCTGCGGACGTATTCCACCTTCACGTTTGCCGGCGAGACGGTCACCCGCAAGTGACCGGAGTTGGGCAGCTTCACGCCGGACTCGTAACGCTGCTCGTTGTATGTCGCATAACCATGGTCAGCGGGCATTGGCACCTCCTGATAAATGATGCCGTCGCGTTCCTGCCGGCAAAAAAGATGATCATGGCCTTGAAAGAAAATCGTGACGCCGTGCTTGGCCATGAGCTGATGCACGGGCAATTCCCAATTCGGACGCCGCTGCTTGAATTCGTAAGCTCCATTCCGGTCGTGTCCGCCCCATTCATATAAATCACATTCATCCACGCCGCCGCGACCTGAACCCATGACATGATGCGCGAAGACAAATTTGTATTTCGCCTTGCTCGTTTCGAGCGTGCGCTTAAACCACTGATACTGCGCATCACCGAGGGTCATCGCCCACCAATCGCGCTGTCCGTGCCCGCCTTTGCCGCCGCCGGCTTCCTGCTCGCGAAACCCGCTGTCCACCTGTGCGGGTGAATGCCAGTAGTTATCGAGGATGACAAATAGGGCATCGCCCCAAATCCACGCGCAATAATCTTTCCGAAGACCAATGCCGTTCAGTTGCTCTGCGTCACCGGAATAAAATCCGTCCGGGGCGGGTGTCGGAAAAAACTGATTGCGCGCATTTTGGGCGTGAACCGCGACAGCATGGCGATCATCGGTCTGGTTGAAATTGAACAATGAGGCTTGCTCGTGATTGCCGTTCAGCAAAAACACCGGAGCGAATTGGGCAACCAGGCCGAGGAATGACCGTTGCAACGTGTAGCGTTCAGCCACGGCATTGAAAGAAACTTCGCGAATCGGCGCGACACTGAAATCATCGCCCATGCAGATGTAAAAATCCGGTTTGTCCTTGGCGACGTTCTGCAACGTGCGCGCATACAAATTCGGCTCGCTCATCTGCGGACGCTCCGGATGCGAGTCGCCCTGGATCGCGAAGGTGAACGTGCTACCAGCAGCGCGCTGCGTGTGAAACTGGCCCTCTGGTCGCGCAGTGAAATTGGTTTCGACGGGCTTGCGAAATTGTAGCCGGTAAAAATACTGCGTGTTGGGCTGCAGATTTTCCAACGCGGCCTCGACTGGCTTTGTCGCCGCAAATTTTATCAGCTCCGTTTTATATGTGTAATTTCCGGCAGACGTCCCGTATTCAAAAAAACCTTCGATGTTTTCATTTGCCACCGCGCTCACCGTGACCGACTTGTCCGTGACACGACCGAGCACGAGCGAAAGCCAACTGAACGCCGCGAGTTCCGGCGGCAGCACATAATCCTGCGCACCGCGTCGTCCGCGACCACCACCCCCGCCGCCGCCTTGTCCCCCTTTCTTTTTTCGTGGCGGTTCGTTGTTTTGCGCGAAGCTTGGCAAAGAAAGCCACGCCAGCGTTGAGGCGAGTGCACCAAGAAATTTTCGGCGATTGGAAAGAAATGTAAACGGCTTCATTTGCTTCATGGATTAAAAGTTAATCTCACGGTTTTCACACGCGCTCAAGTTTGTTTAAGGCTGTGGACGGTCTCCGCCGCGCAGGCCATCGTGCGGTGGGCGGTTGTCAGAATTGTCTCCGCCGCGTTGACGTCCATTGCCGCGACCGCCTTGGCCTTGCGGCCTGTCTCCGGGTGCACGCTTCGGATGCGGCGCTTGCGCAAAGGCGTCCGTGATCGTGCCGAGCGGTTTCAAATCGCGATTTTTAAACGCGGGGAAATCCGGCGCGAAGCGAAATGCGCGGAAGGCGCTGTTCACCATCGGCAGCGCGTCTGACAGCACTTTCACCGTGCCGAAATCGCGCGTGACAGGATTGATGTATTCCCATACGAGTTTGCCGTCGGTAGTGACTTCGAAAAAATGGCCCTCGGTGTCGGAGCAGATGAATGTATTCCCGTTCGGCAACCGTTGCGCACTGCCGCCGATGTGACTGAAGAAACCGTGGCTGTTGAGCGAACGATAGCTCCAGACGATTTGCTTGGAGATTTGGCGCGGCGCGTTGTGCGTGTCTTTGTCGTAGGTTTCGCGCCGGTAGCCGGCGACGGGCGGGTTCACATACTTGCCGGTGTCGCGGCCGTCCGCGTCGAGGAACGGATTGATTTCCAGAATCGAAGAACCCGGCGTGCGCTGGTAAAGATACTGGCCGTTGTTGAAAACGAGCAGATGTCCCGCGCCCGGCAGGCCCGGCGGAATCCACGAGACGTGATGCGAGCCGCCCATCTGCTTGTCGCCGGTCGTCGCGTTGTCCCAGTTCTCCAAAATCTTCGGCGGCTCGCCCTGGCCGTAGCGCGCGGGATCGCCGAAGCGATACAAAAAATCTCCCGCCGGGCTGGCAGCTTTGGCGATACTCGCCCTTGCGTCGCCGACGACAAAAGTGCCGTCGTGGTCAATCACGTAAAGTTCGCCCTGCACGGAATTGATGACGAGATGACCTGAAGTCGCGTTGTAATCAAGCGTATTGCAATGCAGCCAGTCGCGCCGTAGCGGCTTGCCGGGCATGTTGATGTTAATACGACCCGGGTAATTCGCGATGGTTTTGCCCGCACCGACGTAGTTCGGCTTCGTCGCGTCCAAATCCTGCACGACGTGATCGAAGAAACACCATTCCCAAATCACGTTGCCCTGCATGTCCACTTCTACGATGGCGTCCATCTGGCCACCATCCATTGAAACTTTCTTCGGGTCGCCGCCGGCGGCGACGGCATCAGCATACGAGATGGATTTGTTCGCAATATAGAGCGTGGTCGGCGCGTTGAGCTTTTTGTTGAAGATGCGCACCCAATCGTGATGCGGCGCATAGTCCGCGCGATTCTCGGTGTATTCCCAGACCGTGTGACCGTCCCAGTCCACTTCCTTGAAACCTTGAAAACCACTCGGATCATCCTTCGACGCGTCGAGGACATTGCCGTTTTCCAGCAAATGCGGATTCGTGCCGACGGGCCAGGTGTGAACCACGCGGCCTTGCAGGTCGAGCAGGAAAGTCCGGTTGCCAACGCCGAACAGCGTGTAGCCGGGCTGTGCTTGGTTCGTGTCGCAGAAAAGCAGTTCGGTCGGACCTTGCAACCGCTCGTAGGCAAAGGCCGACGTGGCGCACATGGCGAGGATGATCAGTGTTTGTTTCATGGTTAAATAAGTGGTTGTTGCTCGACTTTCATGCATTGAAATCTCTTACGGCACCTTGATTCCCGGCACAGTTGCTCGGACGCGATAGAGACTGTGACGGGCGGTGATGAAGATTGTTTTCCAGTCACTGTCCCCAAACGCGAGGTTGGTGGGTTGGTCGGCCAGGGTGTAAGTGTGAAGATGTTTACCGGTGCGGTCAAAGATCATCACCCCGGGTTTGCAGGCACAATAGACATTGCCTTTGAGGTCAACTTTCATGCCGTCAGCACCGGGTGCGTTGGTCGTGAAAATGTGGCCGTTGCTCAAGCCGCCATCGACGGCAACATCGAAAGCGCGAATTTGGCCGCGTTCGGTGTCGTTGATGTAGAGCACTTTCTCATCGGGTGTGAACGCGAGTCCGTTCGGCTTGACGAAATCCCGCGCGACCAGGGTCAGCGTCTTACTATCGGGCGCAATGCGATAAACGCCCTGGAATTCCAATTCTTGCTCGCCTCGCCGCACGCCAAACGGCGGATCGGTGAAGTAGATGGCACCGTCGCTCTTGACGACGACATCGTTCGGGCTGTTGAGGCGCTTACCGGCGTAGTGATCGGCGAGCGTAGTGATGGTGCCGTCAGCTTCGGTTCGAGTAACGCTGCGTGAGCCGTGTTCACAAGCGATGATCCGGCCTTGTTTATCGAGCGTCAAACCGTTGGAGTTGTGGCTGGGTGTGCGGAAGGTTTCGAACTTGCCGTCTTTGAAGCGGATGATCCGGTTGGCTGGGATGTCACTAATGAGCAATTCGTTTTTCGCGGCAATCCAGACCGGGCCTTCGGTAAACTGGAAGTCGCCGGCAAGTTTCTCCAGGGGAGAATTGAAATCGAGCGCAAACGCAGCGCTGCCGGCCAGCATGGCGACGATGATGAAAATGCTTTTCACGGCTCGCTTTTCATTGGTTGCGTGGTGGACGGTTGTCGCGACCGCCGCCGTTGCCTCCGCCTCTGTCACCGGGACCACGGTCAGGGCGTTGGGCTTCGGTCATGTTCTCCAGGCCGGTCTTGCCTTTCATCGCGGCTGGCAATTCGATGACACCTTTCGGTGTGAGGTCGCGGCCCGCGAGGCCGGGATAATCCGGCGCATAACGGTGGACCTTGAAGACGGCGTTCCACAAATGACCGCGCATGTCTTTGCCGGGATTTTCGCCCTGCGCCAGAATGCCGCCGCGCACCATCGGGTTGACGTATTGCCAGACCATCTCGCCGGCAGGGGTGATTTCGAAGAGGTTGCCCACAATGCCGGCGCAGATCAGCGTGTTGCCGTTGGGCAGGCGTTGCGCGCCGGAAATTTCCGACGAGAAAAAGTCGGTGCGATTTTTTGCTTCGTAATGCCAGACCGGTTTAGCGGGGCCATAGGCTTTGCCCGGTGCGAGGAGGTAGTGGCCGGCAGAATCCACCGGCAGCACGATTTCCTCGATGCTCGACCAACCGCGATCGTAGCCGTTGTTGAAGATGGTCATGTGGCCGGCCCTGGGATAACCGTCGGGAATCCATTCCGCATCGTGTTGCTGGACGAGTTGTTTGTCGCTCATCGTGCCGCGACCGTAGGCGGCGGGATTACCCCAGCGATAAATGAGGTCGCCGCCTTTGCCCTGCTTGCCACCGGTATGCCCGGCGGCTTCTTTGGTCGTGGTGCTGTGATCAATCATCCAAATTTCGTTGCAACCACGGGCGCTGAGCACGATCTGGTCGAGCGCGGGATTGTAGTCAAGCGAGTTCATGTGGTTCCAAAACGCGGGCGTGGCGCGGCCGTTGCAGGCGACGTCGACCCGTTCGGGATGCGAGGAGGGTTCGCCGTAGTTGGGTTTGGCTTGGTCGGAGTTTTGGATGAGGTGATCCCAGACGTGCCACTCCCAAACAATTTTTCCGCCGTTCGGATAGACCGGCTCAATTTCGACGACCGCATCGGGCACCAAGTATTCATCGCGCAGCTGGCGTTCATCAAAACCAACAGCCATGGCCTGTTCGCGCGTTTTGCGTTCAACCATGAGCGCGAGCACGTGACCGTTCGGCAATGGCTTGATCTCATGGTGCAACTGGTATTCGCGCGTAGCGTGGTTGAACCCCCAAATCAAATGGCCGTCCCAGTCGAATTCCTCGATCCGCCCGCCTTCGCCGCCGCCCGTGCCGCCCTGCACCCGGAGCATTCCGGCCCGCAGCAAATGGCCGTTGGGCAGCAGATAGGCCGTTTGCCCCGGCTCGTATTCGCTCTTCCATTGGTGAACATACCGACCTTCATTATCCAGCAGGTAGGTGACGGTGTTGTGCTTCGGCGCCATCAACGTGTAACCGGGACAAGCGTTCGAGGTGTTGAGATACAGTCCAACGGTCTGGCCGGGGTTGGGCGATGCCGGAATTTTGTTTTCGGGCATTTCACGCCTCCCGCCACCGCCTTCGCGGCCCGAACCTGATCCTCCCGGACGCGGCGGACGATTGTCCTGAGCGAAAGCCTGCAAAGTCAGACCACACGCCAGCAGGATGAACAAAGCCCTCGCGGTGGATCGGTGAAGTTTTTGACTGTTTGTTTTCATGGTCATTCTCCGTATTTCATTGATTCGATGGGGGTGGGCGACGGTCATTGTCGGGCTGGATGGGATCGCGCGGCGGTCGTCGCTCTTGTCCGGGCCTCGGATTCTCACCGCCATCTTGAACTTCGCCGCTGCGCGTGTAGGTGACATCCAATTCCGCGCTCGCCAGAATTTTATCCTTCATCGCGGCGAGCAAAACATCGCGACTGACCTCGGATGGTTGAACGGTAATCTGCGGCGGCGCCGAGAGCGCATAGACGGTCAGGATGTAGGTCTTTGCGCCCGGTCCTTTCGAGTGCGGCGGCGCGTAACCACCGCGATTGTTGACGCTGTTGTTGCCGACCGTGCCGATGCTTTTCACGTTCTTTGGAAGGTTCGTCACATCAGCCGGGATGTTGTAGAGCACCCAATACCATTTCAGCATATCGGGCGCGTTGTGGTGCATGATGACTGCATAGCTTTTGGTTCCGGCCGGCGCGCCGCTCCATTCCAGCGGCGGCGAAATGCTGTCGCCGTCGCCGGTGAATTCCTTCGGTAAAACTCCGTCATCCTTCACCACCGCACTGCGCAGAACAAATGACCCGCTCGACTTGTGAACCGCCGAACTCGATTCCGTGTGTTCGGCGCGCGGTGCATCATTGCGTTCGGGGCGCTGTCCGTCGGGAGATTGCGACTGATTCGCATCGCGAGGCGGCCGGTCGCCGCGCGGACCGGGACGCCGGTTTTCGAGTGGCATCTGAATCGGTTTGATGAGCGGGCGATGCTCGGCATCCACGGGCCGGACAACGCGAAACCCATAATGAAACCAAGGACCGTTAGGGTCGCTGCTCCCGGTCGCAGGATCGGGGCCGCGGAAATACGACGGGACATGATTGGAAATGCGGGCACGCATGTAGTCGCCGTTAAACCAACTACTGCCGCGCATGGAGTGATAAGGTTTGCCGTCGGGCAACTGGTTGCCTTGCGCGGGTCCGACGGGATTATTGGTTGGGCTGAACGAATAGTAATTGTGGGCATACCAGTCGTTGCACCATTGCCAGACATTGCCCGCCATATCGTAAAGACCGAAGCCGTTCACACTGTCCGCCGTCTGGTATGTCTCTGCCGCGCTCGGCCAGTTGAAGTCAGCTTTGCGCTGCAACTTGCCGTTGAAAAAACCGACCGGCGTCGTCCATGGCATCGGACCGGAGCGGAACGGGTTGTCCGATTGCGGCACGTTGGCCTTCTTCGGGTCGGAGTCATTTCCCCACGGATAATTGCAATACGGATTCAACTTGCCGCCGCGCGCGGCATATTCCCATTCCGCCTCGGTCGGCAGCCGAAAACCGCTTTTGTTGAAATCGCACTCCCAAGTCGTCGAGTTGTAACACAGCGGATATTTTTTCTGCGCGCTCAACCAATTGCAGTAAGCCGCCGCGCCGTGCCAGCGGACGCAGACCATCGGGTGATCGTCCTTTTGGTCGAGCAAGGCAAAACTTTTCCCATCCCAACCAATCCGGGAATATTGCGAGGACGCGCGCGTGTCGCATAGCAGATCCTGCCCGCCGACGAGATAAACGCCGCCACTACGAACCTCGATGGATTTCTGCGCGAGCGCGGAGTTCAGAAAATCGCAATACTCACGCGTCGTCACATCGTAGATGCCGATGTAATATGCATCCAAAGACACCGGATGAATCGGCACTTCATGGCTCTCGTGTTTTTCATCGCGGTATCCGTAATGGTCACCCATCTCGAACTTGCCTGCCGGAATCAGCGCCAGTTTCGCCGGCGGATCGGCTAAAGCAGGAAAATCGGTCGCAGAAAATAAAACCGCTCCCAGCGCCGCAACCAAATGAATGTTCAATTTCATAGTTCTAGCAGACACGACCCAGATTAAGCATCTTCACAAGGTTTCGTTAAAAAGTTTTAATGTGTTCGTTCGTAGCGATAGATCGCCCAGCTATTACAGACACCAAAATCAACAGCGAATTACCGGTAAAATTGGTCAATATTCATCTCGTTGCTTCAATGCGATAGAAAAGATTGGAGCTTCCCGCCGGCTGAATCAGGTGGTTCGTAATGCCGGTGGGCGGCAAGTTCGTAAAAATCGTGTTCCATTGCGTTGAGACAAGCACAGGCGAACAGAGCAAATATTGCGTGGCGTTATTACCGCCAATCCAAGTGAGTTGAACACTATTGCCGTCGCCTTTGACGCCGACGAACGCGAGACGAGAGGAGGCGTTAGTGGGATTGAGGTCGGCCGTGTAATTTTGAAGCGTGGTGTTCCCGTTCGAGTTAATGAGACTCGCGACAGAAGCAACCGTGGGATCGAAGCCATATTGCAAAGCCCAGCCATCGGGAATTCCGTCATTGGCGGAGGACCAGACGTTCGGATCAAGGCCGTATTGATACTCCTGAATATCTGTCAGGCCGTTACCAGAATGGCTGCTCGTCGTGGTTACTGCGGAGAGTGTGCCGAAGTGGGAGCGCACCCAGCAGTCCGGCAGACCCAAGCCAACCGTGTCGGTGGCCGCGCCGGTGTAAGTTTCGATTGTGCCGCGTGGCGTCAAATCCTTGCCGGCAAAGCCGGAAAAATTTGTTGGGTAACGATGGACTTTGAATACTTCATTGAGCGTTTCCAGCGGAAAATTCGTGTTGCTGTTCGGGTCGAAAGGAATCGTGCTGCCCTGGGCCAACGGCGTGGTGGTCACAGGATTCACGTATTGCCAGAGGGTTTGCAGGTTGCTGGTGACTTCGAACAGCGTGCCGCGAATGCCAAAAGTAATGAGCGTGTCGCCGTTCGGCTCGCGTTCCGCACCGCCAATATCCGCACCGTAGAAATTGGTCGCGGGATTGTTGGTGTATTGCCAGAAATAATTTGTCGGGCCGAAATAGATGTTACTCGCACCAGTGTAAAAGCCATTTGCGTTCACTGGTGGAACAATTTCATCAATCGAAGTGTAGGCAGGATTGGCACGATTGATGCCGTTGTCATGGATGAGAATGTGACCCGCGCCCGGACAGTTGGTTGGAATCCAAGTCGCGCAGTGCTGCTGCCAGAGCATTTCCTTGTGCGTCGTGTCGGTGAGATTGTTGATGGCCGGATTACCCCAGCGATACAGCAAATCGCCGCCCTTGCCGTAACGACCTCCAGTGTGTCCGGCGGCCTGCGCGGTGGTGGTGCTGTGATCAATCACCCAAATTTCACATTGGTTTCGGGAGCTGATGAGGATTTGGTCGAGCTGTGGATTGTAATCTATGCCGTTGAAATGATTCCAAAACTGCTGCAGCGGTCCGCTGTTCGCATTGATGAGTTCAACGTGATTGCTGACCACGCCGTAATTGGCCTTAGTCGCGTCATATTGTTGAATGAGGTGATCCCAGACATGCCACTGCCAGACAATCGTGCCGTTGGTTGTGCCATCTTTCGCGGCGGGCTGCACTTCAATGATGGCGTCGGGTAGCAAGAATCCGCCGTTGGTGGTCACACTGGCTTGTGTCTGCGAATTCGTCTGAAAACCGGCAGCGAGAACTTCCGCCAAAGATTTTTCCTCGCACATGATCATCAACACATTGCCGTTGGGCAATAGCGCGATGTCGTGGTGCGTCAGGTTGGTCGGCGTGTTCTGCTCATAACACCAAACCAAATTATTTTGCCAATCTCGTTCTTCCACCCGGCCGCCTTCACCGCCGCCGGTGTTCAGTAGCGCCGCAAAACCCAAGGAACAGGTTCGCAATAAGTGACCGTTTGGCATCAAATAGTCCGCGCGGCCCGGCGTGTAGGCGCTCGTCCACGTGTGGACATATTGGCCATTGTTATTGAGCAAATACGTGCTGTCACCCTGCATCGGCGACATCAACGTATAGCCGGCCTGCACGCCAGGAAGATTGGTGAACAATCCCACCGTCTGCGGAATCATTTCCCGTCGCATCACGCGAAAGCCTGTTTGACTCCATTGACCGTAAGGATCGCCGGGCGGGCCGCCGCCGAGAAACCAGGCGGGGTCCCGATTGGAAACGCGCGCATGGCCGTAATCAAAATCATTGGTGGCATTGCCGTTCCACCAAGTGCCGCCGCGCAGGCAGCGATAAGGCGCGCCGGTGGCATAGTCCGGGAAATAATCATTTGTTGACAGGATGGCCAGCGTCGGTCCGGGCGGATTTGTGACGATATTGTAATTCGTGCAGTAGGCGTAATAGTTATTCATATACCAGTCGTTGCACCATTCCCACACGTTGCCGCCCATGTCATAAAGGCCGTAGGGATTCGAGCCGTCGCTCGTCTGATAAGTCGTCTGGCTGCCGGGCCAGTTGTAATTTGTCGCATAGCGGAGCGAGCCGTTGTAAAATCCCACCGGGGTTGTGCAGGGATAATCGTTCGTGGTCTCGAACGGGTCGCCGGAATTTTCCCAATTTGCGAAGGTGCCATCGGCGTTATAGTTCGTGCCCCACGGAAACATGCAATAAGGATTCGTCAGCCCGCCGCGCCCGGCATACTCCCATTCGGCCTCGGTCGGCAGCCGCCAGCCGTTTTTTGTAAAATCCACATCGCCGTTGGTTGGGTTGTAGCAGGAATCAAATCCATTCGTTTGGCTCAGCCAGTTGCAATAGGCAATCGCGCCGAACCAGTTCACGCTCGTGACCGGATGCAGGTCATGGCTTTCCAGCACGACGAATGCGCCGTTCTGATACTGGATGCGGCTGGAGTAAGAAATGTCGTGCGTGTAAAAATATTCGTTTGTCCCGCCGACGGCATAGACGATGTTGGTGCGCACTTCAATCAGCCCTTGCGCCAGCGCCGCGTTAAGAAAATTGCAATACTCGCGGCAGGTGACCAGTGTCGTGTCCATGTAAAGCGGCGAGACATAGACGTTGTGGACCGGGACTTCGTCGGTGTAATGCTTGGGATCAATATAACCGAACTGGTCGCCCATCAGAAAATATCCGCCGGGAATCCGCACATATTGCGCCGTAAATGGAATGATGGCGTTGGAAGTGCCGGTAGTGGTCGTAAGGGCGATTTGATCGAGAAAAATCCGGTTGCCGGTGGCGCTTTCGTTGAACTGAAATCGCAAAGTCAAATTGCTGACTAGCTCGCTCGACTGCAAAGTGTAAGTGTAGTGCGTCCAGCCAAAACCGTTCGTGGTCTGTCCCGACAAGCGCGTGGTGAAAACGCCTGTGCCCGGATTGATCTGCATCGTCCAACCGGCGTAGCTGTTCGCGGTAAGTGGCGACGGAATCTGCAAATAAAAGTCCATCGTTCCGCTGTTGCCTTGCGCATTGATACCCAGAGCCGTGGTAATCGTGCTATCGGTGAGGTTGGTGGTGCCATTCTTGAACGACAAGCCACACGGGTTGCCGGCGTAATTGGCATTCACATTTTGCTCGAAGGGGTTATTCACGTTGAAAGTGACTGTCCACGGATAATTGCAACCCGAACCGGTCCACGGCTTGGCCGCGTTGGTGGCCATCGTTTCTAAAAAAACCACCGTGTTTGTCGTTGTTGCGTTCACTGGCAACACACCGGCAAACAGGGCTACCAACAAGGCAATCCGAAAACAGCACTGACAGCGTGTCGTTTTCATGGCGGTCAGGCTGGCAGGCCTTCCTTCTTTCCCACCAACGCCGCCAGTTTTTGTTCGGCCATTTCCATTTCAGACAATTTCGGGGTCGCAGCGGTAGTCGCCGTCGATTCAGTTGATTGAACAGCCGGCAATACCGGTTGATGGATTTTGCCAGCCTCCGGATAGGCCATGCGGATCAACCAATTCCCGCGCAGCAGCCAAATGGCAACGGTCAGCGTGAAGGCAACCGGCAGGAAATTGCTAACGATGTTGATCAGCGGCGTGCCTCGTGCCTGCGCGAGCACCATGAAGGTTTGCACGACGAGGTCTTTCAGCCCGATGCAGAGGAATAACAATCCGGTTAGCCGGACGGCCAGCCGGAAGATTTCTTTGTAGATATTGGTTTCTTTCATAGTTATTTGGTCTTTTTATTTTGGTTGTTGTTTGTCGGAATCATCTTTTGTTCACCACATGAGCCGGTAAAACTTTTTTTGTATCGTTGAAACTGGATTGGTGTCGGTCCAGGTGTTGGTCTGGCCCACGAACACGTTGCTCCAGGTCATCAAATCGGAAGACCATTGAACAACGTAGTTCAGCTCAGAATTTCCAGACCATTGCAGCGCCATGTTGTTTTTGGCAATTGCGCTGGTGAGTAATCCCGCCGCCGGAATTGTGTAGCTGTAGGCGACCTGACCGTTGGTCACTCCCGGTGGTGCATTGTTGGTGATGCCGTTCGGCAATTCATTCGCCGGCAATATCGTGCGGACATAATCCACTTTGACATTCTCAGGTGAAACGGTGACGCGGGTATAGCCCGAATTGTTTGTCATGTAGAGATAGTTGGTATAGGCATCCGCGTTGAACAACGAATAGTTCGGGTCGGCGGGATTGGGCAATTCCTGATAGGTGACGCCATCGAGTTCCTGATGAACAAAGACGTGGTCGTGCCCCTGAAAAAAGATGGTGACGTTGTTGGAAACGAAAAGTTGGTGAATGGTCAGCGGCCAATTCGGGCGGTTCGTGGTAAAGCCCCAAGTGCCGTCCGTATTCCGCCCGCCCCATTCATACTGAACGGCTTCCTCGATTCCACCGCGCCCGGTGCCCATCACATGATGGGCGAACACAAACTTGAATTTGGCCCGGCTTTGTTCGAGGGTTTGTTTCAGCCAGAAATATTGCGGATCGCCGTGAGTGACCAGCCAGGTATTGTTGTTTGGGTGCTGGCTTTCGGCGTAAGCGGTATCCACGGAGTTGGTGGAATACCAATAGGGGTCAAGGGTGACAAACAAGGCGTCGCCCCAGGTCCAAGCATAACAGCTTCGCAATGAGCCGATACCGGGAAGCGTATCGTTGGTCATACCGGAGTAAAAGTTATCCGGCGCGGGTTCGGAATAAAACTGATTCCGTGCGATTTGCGCCCATGCGGCCACGTTGCTGAAAGTGACCGTCGAATAACCGGGGGCAACCAAGTTCGTATTCAAAAAGGCCCAGCGCGACGCTTCCTCGTGGTTGCCATTGACAAGGAAGACCGGCGCGTTCGCTCCGACCAGGCCCAGATAGGGGCGTTGCAGCGTGTAGCGATAAGTCACCGCAGCTTGGTTGATCTCGTTGGTCGGGATGTTGTCCACGCTAAAATCGTCTCCAATAGTCATATAAAAGTCGGGTTGATCGGCGGCGGCCGTGCTCAATGTCAACGCGTAGAAATTCGCGTTATACATGTTGTTGGTGCGCTCGGGATGCGAATCACCATGGATGCAAAACGTGAAGGTGCTCCCCGGCGGACGTTGCGTGATGAACGTGTGCTCCGTGTCCGCCAAAAACGTCGTGCCACCGGGTAATTGAAAGCGGAGACGATAATAATACCGCGTATTTGCCGAGAGCGAACTAAGGACAACTTCGAACGGTTGTCCGGCAAACAAATTGGTAACGGGAGTCTGACCGGTATAAACGTTGGATTGTGTTCCGTATTCGAAATAGGCAGTTAGATTGGTGTTCGCCAAAGCGTTGATGGTAATGGAATCTGCCGTTGGACGACCTAAAATCAAAGAGCCGTTAAAAGTCGTGTTGGTTGAACTGGCGGCAGCCACAACACTAACCGAAATGTAATCCAGATCAACGCGGTTGGTCGAAGCTCCGCCAGCGAATTGAAAACGAAGATTCAAATTGCTGACCAACTCGCTGGGCAGCAAATCGTAATGGTAGAGCTGGTAATTATGATTGGTGCCGCTCGATTCGCTTAACCGGGTCACGAAGCCGGAACCGGCATTTAGTTGAAAGGCCCAGCCGGTATTGGGAGTCAGGTCGCTGGTTTTAATCCAAAATTCGACAAAGCCGCTGGTGCCAGTCGCCGCTACGCCGGAGGCCGCCGTCATCATGCTGTCAGACAAATTGGCAGTGCCTTGCTTGAATTGCATTCCGCAGGGATTGCCGCTGCCGTAATTCCAATTTGGCGATTGGTTGAAGGAACTGCCGGTCACAATCCACGCATAATTGCAGTCATCTCCCAACCATAAGCTTGTCGCGTTGGTCGCCATCGTCTCCAGAAACACCACATTGGTTTGCCCCTCGACATGCCTGAGACTGGCATACAGAGCCAAACTAACGAGGCAAGAAATGTAAATCGGGCGAATCATTTGGTTACCACATGAGCCGATAAAAACGCTTCGGAACAGTCGAGATCTGGTTGCTGTCAGTCCAGACGTTCGTTTGCCCCACGGCGACATTGCTCCAAGTCATCAAATCGGACGACCACTGGACAAAGTAGTTCAGCCCCGATTGTCCCGACCATTGCAAAACCATGTTGTTGGTGGCGATGGCCCCGTTGAGCAGTCCGTTTGCTGGAATGGCATAACTGTAATCGACCATACGATTGGTGATGCCCGGACCGGGCGAGGTTGGCGGATAGGCCGAAGAATACGAGCGCACATACTCAACCGTGACGTTGACTGGCGTGACGGTGACACGCAAATGACCAGAACTTCCAAAGAAAACACCACTTTGATAATTGTAGCCAAAGTTGGTGCCCGTCGCATAACTATAGGAGTCGTAAGGGTAATGGCTTGGTTGTGGAGTCTCCTGATATATCAAATCCGGGCTGCCGTTGGTCGCATTGCTTACGTAGTAATCCTGTTTGCAAAAAAGATGGTCGTGGCCGTGGAAAAAGATTTGCGCGTGGTTGGTCAGCAACAAATCGCGAATCGGCATCGGCCAACCGGGGCGATGCGACGCAAAGCCCGGCGTGCCGTTGGTGTTCAAACCACCCCATTCAAAGTAAGGCGAAAATTCCAGACCGCCGCGCGCCTGAGTGTCCCAACTGCCACCGATCAAATGGTGTGCGAAGACAAATTTGAATTTGGCGGTGCTGGTTTCCAGCGTGGACTTGAGCCAGTAGTATTGATTCGTGCCGAGCGTCCACGCCCACGGGTCGCTGGATTTGGTCACGCCTTGGTCGCTATACCAGAACGGGTCGAGCATCACGAACAGCGCGTCGCCCCATTCAAAGGCATAATACGCATCACGAGGGCGCTGCTGGTAATAATCAATGTTGGTTGCGCCCGAATAAAAACTACCGGGGATAGGACAGGCGAAATACTGCTCTCTGGCACCGGCACCCCATACCGGTGAGCAATTTTGCGGAGCACTGTTGCTTAAATACCACCCCAATTCGGGATCGTGGTTTCCATTCACCAAGAAGAGCGGCACCGAATGGCCGATGATGTTGAAAAACTTTGCCCGCGTATCGGCGCAATCAAAATTGAGACTTGGCTGGCTCAGCGCATTGGTGATGCCGTAGTAATTATACAGCTTTTCTCCCATGAATGTGTCCCCAAGGTCCACGAAAAAGTCCGGTTGGTCGGCGAGAACATTGGTGTAGGTTTGTTTCCAAACTGCATCCACCGTCCCCCCGTCACTGAGGCCGTAATCGCCATAATGCGGGTCCGCATCAATGTCGAAAGTGAAGGTGCTGCCCCGCGCCCGCTGGGTGACAAAAGTGTGCTCCGTCCCGGCGTTGAACGAAGTTCCATTATTGGTCGAATAACACATCCGGTAGAAATACCGTTGATTGCGCTGAAGTTGGTCAATTGTCAGCGGCGTTGGCGTGCCGTTGGTAATGGAACTTATCGCGGTCTGGCCCGTGTAAAATCCCGATTGCGTGCCGTATTGGACATAGACTTGCAGATTTTGATTCGCGAGCACGCTCACGGCGATTGATGTGTCCGTTGGCCGTCCCAGCATCAAATCATAGCTCACCGCCGGTTGAACCGTGTAGCTGTAGGTTGAACTTGGCGCAGTCACCGGATTCGTTGCCGAAAGGCTGGCAACGTCTGTGGCCGTCAGGAAATAATTTACGGTCGTGCCGGCGGGAAACGCCGGAATTTGCCCCCCGTAAATTCCGTCATCGGGGGCGCTGTCGTTGTGCAACCCGTCATCGAACATTGCCACATTTGTCCAACTGCCGCCGCCGGTCGTCCCCACCACGGAAATCTGGTCGAGATAAATTTTGTTCGTGTTCCCGCCACCGGCAAACTCAAAGCGCAACAACAAGTTGGAAACCAATTCCGCAGATTGCAAATTATAGTGATAGAGCTGCCAGTTGTGAACCGAACCGGTCAGGTCATTCGTCCGGGTGACGAAGCCAGAGCCAGCGTTCAGTTGCATGGCCCAACCGGTATTGGTGATCAAATTCGCCGTCTTGATATAAAACTCGATGTAGCCTGCATTGCCGGTGGCATTGATACCGTTTGCGGTCGTGATGGTGCTGTCGGCGAGATTGGCCGTGCCTCTGGAGAATTGTAAAACGCAGGGATTACCGCCGTAGTTCGAATTCGTGACCTGCGCGAAAGGGTTTGTGCCGTTGTAGCCGACCGTCCATGGGTTGTCGCAGCCCGAACCAGTCCAAGGGTTGATGCCGCTCGTGTTCGTTGCCATCGTCTCCAGAAAATTGGTCACGCTCTGAACCGGATTTGCGCTGATCGTGTATGAAAGCGTTACCGATGCCAGGCTGACCGTGTCTGTCACACCTGCCATAATCCAAACCGGATTGCCCTCAACCGCCGCCTTGTTGGTGACGGCAAAAATGCCGGGCGCGGCATTGATTGCGGCTTGGAAGCCAGCATTAGCCAATAGAAGAACAAACAGCAGTTCGATCCGGTGGCAGGTGCGCGACTTCACAATTTTCATTCCGAGCTCAACCTGCTTTGGCGACGTTAAAGAATCACCAGAGATTTCATTAAAACTCTTTAATGAAATTCCCTTCGACGGCCATAGCCATCAGCATTAGGCTGATGCCGTGAAAATCCTTGTGGTCGAAGACGACAAAAAACTCGGCGGGTTTCTGCGCAAAGGACTCGAAGCGCAGGGCTTTGTCGTGGATTTCTGCGACAACGGCGACGAGGGCTTCACGCTGGCCACCACCCGCAGCTACGACGCGCTGGTCCTCGACATCATGCTGCCCGGACGCGACGGCTTGAGCATCCTCCGCAATTTGCGCGAGCGACTTTCCAACGTTCCAGTCATTCTTTGCACTGCCCGCAGCGCACTCAATGAGCGGCTCGACGGTCTCAACACTGGTGCGGACGATTATCTGGTGAAACCGTTTTACATCGAGGAACTCGTCGCCCGCTTGCACGCGCTCAACCGCCGGGCATCCGGCCAGCAAAATAATCTGCTTCAGCACGGCGACCTGACGGTAAATCTGCTCACGCGCGAGGTGAAATTCGGCGAGAAAGTGGTCGAACTGACGGCGCGCGAATTTGCGCTGCTGACTTACTTATTGCGTTCACCGGGCCGGACTTTCACGCGAGCGCAAATTTGCGAACACGTCTGGAATTACCATTTTGATCCAGGGACAAATCTCGTGGACGTTTACGTGCAGCATGTGCGTAAAAAATTGAGCAACGCCGGTGGTGATCCGGTTATCGAAACCGTGCGCAGCGTCGGCTACCGCATCTTCGAAGTAAAACCGCGAATATGAACTTGAATTCGTTCCGGCTTAAAATTGCGCTGCTTTCCGGCCTGATCACCGGTTTGCTTTTGATTGGTTCAGGCTTCGGGCTGTGGCGTATTTCATATCAACTCAATCTCGACCACGTTGATCGTGAAATTCGGAATCTTGGCCAGGCCAATTTGGATCGCGTGCAAGGGGGTGAGCATTGGGGCCGATTGGAGGCCGCGCTGAAATTCGTTGCGGGCAACCGGAATTCTTCAGGTTTCATCCTTTGGGTGAAAAACTACGACCAAGTGGTTTATCAATCTCCCGGCTGGCCGGCCAAACTCGCGCCAGAATCTTTTCACGAATTAGAAAACTATGAAGGGCCAAACGCGCTCAAGCCGGGACAATCGTTACCGCCACCGCCACGCCGGGGCGAGCAAATTTCCCCAAAAAATCCCGCACTGCCACTGAAATTCCCCGAATTTTTTACCCGAGATGCGGGCGGTAAAACCTGGCGCATTGCGGTGATGGGCAACCCTTATGTGACGCTCATCCTGGCTGCCGACATGGGGGAATTCAAGGAACGCATGGCGACTTTGCGCAACACTTATCTGGTCGCATTGGCGGTTGTTTTATTACTCGTGGCCGGCAGTGCGTGGCTGGTGGCCAAGCGCGCGTTGCGTCCCGTGGCCATGCTCACCCAAACCGTTGAGCAGGTTACCGCACAGGGCTTGCACCAGCGGATTCCCACCATGACCCACGAACAGGAATTTAACCGCCTCATCACCGTGTTTAATGACATGATGGCGCGCCTGGAAATAAGCTTTCAGCAAGCCACGCGCTTTAGCGCCGATGCATCGCACGAATTAAAAACACCGCTGGCCAGGCTACAAATGGAATTGGAGCAGGCTTTGGCAAGCGCTCCGCCCGACTCGCCGCAGCAGGAAATCTACAGCAGCCTGCTGGATGAAATCAGCCGACTCAAAGCCATTGTTCAAAAACTTTTGTTGCTATCACTCGCGGACGCCGGCCATTTGCAACTGCAGCTCCAGCCGGTGAATTTGAGCGCGATGCTCGCCAATGTCATCGAAGATTGTCAGGCCCAAGCCCCGACGTTGAACATCGAAAGCCAGATTCCGCCCGGCATCCACGTCAACGCCGACCCGGATCTTCTGGAACAGGCCTTACAAAACCTTGCCAGCAATGCCGTCAAATACAATCGCAATCGCGGCTTGGTCCGCTTCGAGTTGTTGATGGAGGCAGATCAAATAGTGGTGCGCATTACCAACACCGGCCCAGCAATATCGCCCGCAGACCAAGAACGAATCTTTGAGCGTTTTTACCGGGCTGATCCCGCGCGCAGCGGACGAGTGGAAGGGGCCGGTTTAGGATTAAGCCTCGCCCGAGAAATCATGCTTGCCCACAGTGGTGCGTTACACTTGGAAGCTAGCGACAATCGAATCACATGCTTTGTTATGAAAATTCGAGGCAACCGCACCCTCCCGCAGTAACCCTGATTGGACTCCTATAAACCCGACCGCAAAGATCACGGCTGGGCCGCCAGCAATCCAAACGCCACGGTGGCCTGACCGATTCCATCGGTTTGCCCAGGCCGGTGGCGGAGTAAACTGTAGAGAAGTTGTAGAAGCAGGGATTAAAACCAGGTTGATACCCAGCCTCGTTGCCTCGCTTTAAGCGATGGAGTCTGTTTTTGAGCTCCATCCACAACTGTTGGTGAAGCGGGATGGATTTTTTCCATCCCGCTTTTTTCGTTTTCGCCGCCCGCGGCCTCAAGGGTTCTTCTCTCCCGATCCGGGTGTGACCGCTTCCAGCAGTTCACCCAACCACGGCTCCGGGACAAATGCAGTAGAGGCATGAAAAAGAAAATCCCAGTTCAGTTTTTAAAATCACCCGTCATCTTACACACGTTCACGCGCGATCAAATCGAGCGTGGTGATCTCACCGACTTCATCGAAAAATTCGGTGAAGGCCAGTTGGGCGACGGTCGGGTCGAACACCTCTTCGGCAAGCTTGTGTTCAAGTTTGAAGGGGTGGAAGAAGGTGGCGTTGCCACCCATCCCAAGGTCAGAGTGCTGTTGCGGCGACTCAATGACCGCTGGCGCTGGTCGGGCTTCTTTTTAAATCTCCACGAACCACTCGGTCCACCAGACACCTTTAATTTATATCCGTTGCTGGCGTTGGGTCTCTGCACCGCCGACTTGAAGATCGGCACGTGGGAGCGCACCGGTAGAACCTTCATTCGCATCGGTTCCCAGATCCACCAATTCAAGGACATCGCCCACATGGTGGTCGAGCACCTCCGCAAGGAAACCAAGCTTTCCCATGCCGTCATTCAACAACGACATCGGGATATCGAACAACAATTCAAGGCAATCCATATATGAAAAAAGACAACAAAACCTGGCTCATTCCTAAAGCCGTCATCCAGGCCGGCGACATCGAACCCATCCTGCTTCCCGTCGATCCCGAACAATTAAGCGAAGATCAAATCTACGGTCTGCATGGTCAGGTCCGACTGAGGATTCCCGGCACAAACGGCCCGCAAGAAATCTTTTGCGACCCAGTCGCCCGGACATTCTTCCGGAAACTGCACAGTCGCTGGCCGTGGGCAGGCTACTTCCTGCGGTTGGCCCCCATCACCCGCAAATCAACCTCGGAACAGTTGGTGGACCTGAGCGCCTTCATGGCGCTGGCCTTCTGCCACTGCGAGGAGATCGGGTATTGCTCAACCGAAAAAGGCATCGGCCTCCAATACAACCCCGGCCAACTCGGCAAACACATCGCTGAACTGATAGGCCGGGCCGAACAATTGGCTGACATGGTTGGCATTCCGCCCAAGGCCATCAAGCAACGGGAAATTCTTATCGGGGAATCCGTGGTGAGTTTCTTCGACTACAGTTCCCACCTCAACCCCCGGAACCGCCGATGAACTTTCCCCGCACTGATTTCGCGTATCGCCTGGAATTTGTATTTTTGGATGAGCATAAAAAATTTCTCACCCAAAAAACCTGGCAATTGCTACGCCGGCCGGGCGAGGCCGAAACCATCTACCTGTTGCAAGCCCGGGCCGTGCCGATCTCCGAGGAGCCTCAGCATGAAGTTCTGGGCGACGACTACTCCCGACTGACCATGGTGGTGGGTGGTTTTCTCGGGCAGTTGGAGTGCTTTTGCTTCAACCCCACCGACGAAGCCGCCATCCAAAAGCAGTTGGCGGCCTTCCCATTGTCCTATTACGTGCGGTTCAGTCCCGAACGCATCCAAATGCTTCTCTACACGAAATAATCCCATGATCAATCTCCTCATCCTCAAACAAGACCAGCGCTTCACGGCCCGGCTCCGGCTTTATTATGCCCGCCGCCAGCGCACCGAGCAGATTGAGTTCATTCACACGCCGGGGGTAGACCCGGTAAAAACCCATGGGGCTAAAATCACCGGCAAAATCCAAGTGGCCGGCGAGCTGGTCGCGGCTGACGGTAAACGCTTGGCCTTTGAATTGACCTGTCTGCAAGGGCCGCTCTTCATCGCCGCCGATGGCGCTGGCCTCCGAATCTTCACCTTGAAATAAATCGATTTATGAAAAACCAACCCAAACCAACCTCCGAACCTAAATTCCGGCTGGGACCTGTTCTGGCCACCCCCACCGTCCTGGAATGCGTCCATCAAACGGACATTCTGGCCGCGCTGGCCCGCCACGTGACCGGCGACTGGGGGGAGTTGGACGCTGACGACCAGCGGACCAATGACCACGCGGTGAAAACCGGTGAGCGGATTTTATCCGTTTACCGCGCCGCCAACGGCACCAAGTTTTGGGTCATCACCGAAGACGGACACACGGTGGTGCTGTTGCCTCAGGATTATTAATAACAACCGCTTGGTTCAACAACCTCCGGCCACCGATGGATTGGGGCTCGGAATATTTTAGTTGGCTTGAATTAACTCTTGGCGCGTTTGATGGAGATGATCTCCGCCGCCGGGATGGTCAGCGTCCAGCCGAACACGCCCCGGAACAACAGGGCGTCCACCGAACCAAACTCGCCGCTGAATTCCACCTCATCCCCCGGCTTCAACAGGGCCATCGTCTCTTTCTGCCCCACCTTGGGTTTCAAGGTGAGGGTCAGGTCGTCGGCAATGCCCAACATAATACTGTGATCGCCGAGAAAGTTGGAGACCTTCAAAAATTTGGCGGTGTAATGCAGGGGCAACCCCCGAAGTTTGCTGATATATATCTGGCCCGCCGCCGACTCGGCTTTGCTTCTGGTGCCATCCAGTGTTTTGTTCAGCCCCCCCAATCCCAGCGGGTCATTTCCGGTCTGGGCTTGCACGGCATCATCACCGAGCTGTCGGGCTTTCTTGTAGCCTTCCACAAAATCCGCTGGTGATTCCGGCCGATAGGCCAGTCCGGGCAATGGTTTGGAAAAAACCACCAACCGGTTGTCCGCCACCGGCGGCACCGCGACCGTGCCCGCTGGGACAACCGGTGCGACCCCACTCGACGTTGTTGCTGGAGTTTTTGCGGCGGGCGCGGCTTTTCGCGCCACCTTGATGGAATACCACCATGTTAAAAACCTCGCCTCGCCCTCCAAACGATTCTCAATCAGATGGAAATTAATTTCCAGAGATCCGGTATAAAGTGGCCAGGGTCCGCCGGTCAATCCCTGCGGGGTATTTTCTGTTCCCAAAATCAAAGGAAAATCCTCCGCGGTTTTCGGCACATGAATTACACCGGTGAACAACCGGCGATGGGCGGGGTTGCCGGGATTGACCAACTCGCATTTGACCAGCAGGCCGTTCTGTTCCAGAAATTGGATTTGCAATCCCTGTTGGCGATGCTGAAAGCTGTCATCAATCACGCCTTCATACATGGTTCCGGCGGCGGTTGCGTCCAGCAAAGACTGTAGCAACTGTTTGTCTTTGGCGGCTTTTTCCAGCCGGAGTTTATCAGCCTCAGCCTTTTGTTTTTCTGCCAACGCTATTTTCTCCGCCTTCTCTCTGGCGATAGCTTCCTCGGCGGTGCGCTTCAAAGTGGCGATGGCCTCGTTGTAAGTTTTCTGCGCGGCGTCCGCCGCCGGCGTGCCGCCAACCACATCGCCGGGCCCGAAGGCACCCAAGGGCCGACCAAATTGCGTCAGCCCTTCGTCAATGGTCAACTCCTGAAACGTCCAGTGATCCATGCGCCAGACAGCGGTGAAGGAACCGTAAACCTTGCCGGTGGCACCCTCTTTTTGGGTGGCTTTGAGGAGCTTGGGCACGGCGGGGGCCTGCCGTACATAAGCCGGCGGCAGATCCCGCACGGCGCGGGTGTCCAACGTCGCCGTATCTTCCACAAACAGGTCTTCCTTCGGCGCAAGCTTGGCGTCGAAATTCATCTTCACCGTGCTGTCCGCCTGGCTGATGAATTCCGTCGCCACGGACTCAACTTTGAGGTAGCGCGGAATCCGGCCCCGGAGTTCGCCCTTGATGGCGTCATCCGTCGGAACTTTCGCATCGGCGGCGAACAGGCACACCGGTAGTAATGGAATCAGGGCCAGCCCGAAGGCGAACCGGGTAACGAGTGATAAGACATTGGTCTTCATAGTTAATATTAAATAGTTGCCGCCGACGGCGAAGGGGAGGAATCTCCGCCGCCGGCGGGCTTGGTGGTGGGGTGTGGGTTAAAACGAATAGCTAACACTCAATTTGAGCACCGGCCAGATTTGTGCATCCTTGGCGTAATGATTGATTTGATTGAGGGCATTTTGCCGGTCAGCCCCGTTGGGCACGCCGGTCAATGACACGCGGGGGGTGCCGGTATAGATTGCGCCCAGTTCGCCGCCCATAGCCCAGCGGTGGGCGCGGTCAAAGTAAAACAAATTGCCGCCGATGGTCAGGCTGGGATTCACTGGCTGTTGCTGGATATCCAGGGTGACCGGACCGTAAGTGTTCCCACTCACGGTGATGGACGGAACCGTGCCCTTGAACTCATTCTGATTGAACACTGCTCCCACGCCGACGTGGAAGGAATGTTTGCTCCACGGATACCAATCCAAAGTCAGCGGCTCGGATTGCAACTTCAAGGACAAGTTTCCGTTGATTACGACATCGCCGCCCACAGACACATTCCGGGAATAACTCAGATAATCCATGCCGGCACTGACCCCGAAATGATCGCAGAACCGCCAGCCCAGGCTACCGCCGATGCCGGTGGTGCCGATTTCGGGGGCAATCGTGAAGGGTTGATAGGAAGCCGTGGCCGTGGCGGCGGCATCAGCGGCCAGACTGCTGACCGCCGGCAAGGCCAGCAGGCCGCAAGCGGTGATTGATGTGGTGATGTGATGTTTGATGGTTTTCATTTTATTTAGTTTCAGATTTGGTTGATGGTTGTTTTGGTTGTGAGTTACTTCCGACGACGAAAATACATGAGGCTGGCGCCGCCCATGGCCGCGAGAGCCATTGTGGACGGTTCCGGCACGCTGTAAACGAGGTTACCAGCGTTGTCGAGGCTGAAGATGCCGACATGGGTCGAGCTTGACGGGTCGCTCGCATTATTGACGTTCACGTAGAAGTCGTTTTTACCGAAACCCACTTGGTTGGGATTGTTGTAATCGTTGACAATTGCGTTTGCTCCTAGTTGGCCTGCAGGTGTGGTTTCTTGATACCACGGGGTGCCGTCGCCTTGTAGGGATGATATTTGAAATGCGTTTCCGGGTGCCAGTGAGCTACCGGTGTTATTGAAGCCGTAGCTGAGGTAGATGAGGTCGATGTAGTATCCGGTGATATCATTGATGTTTTGGATGTCACGCGGCTGGCTGGTGCTGGTGGTGTAGACGGTGAGTGTGTGGTCGCCGTCGTAGGTGCCGGCGCAGAGTCCCCATTGGACTTTGGATGGGTCGGTGTTACCGGAGCTGGCGAGCAGGGTGCCGAGCGCCCAGGATTCGCCGTAGTAGAGGCTGGCGGGGTCGCCGAGGTCCACGACGAGGTCGGTGGTCGGGGTGCTGTTGTCTTGGGCACTGGTGATGCCGAACATCAGGTCTTGGTTGAGCTGGGCTCGAACAGCGGTGGTGCTGACGAGGATGCTGGTGAGGGTGAGGACTGCGATGAGCAGGCTTTGGGTGGTCTTTTTCATGGTTTGTTTGTTTTGTTTTAACTAACGTTTGTTTTTTTGTTTGGAGACTAAAAATTTTGGCATGAGACGACCGCTGACCGGTCATTGACGAAGTGATGGAGTTGTCGCGGCGTTGCTTCAATGGCGAGGAACCGTGTACCGACCAGATCCGAAGAGGTCTAACTGAAGCGGGGATTTTATGCGACCAATGGTCGCTCCGTTCTGGCTCCCAATGCCACCCTGTGCTGTTCTCACGCATGATTTCTCCTAGCATCCCGAATCAGGCCGGCTTGCTTCCCACCCTCCGGCAGATCGTAACAACGCCGCAAAATTAGACTGCTCGCATTTTGGGGTCAAGTGGTTTTGTTCGCATTATGCGTTCATGGATAAAGCCATCTATTCCCAGCAGGGGGAGTGCCTGAAAAACCTGCTGATTCAGTTGCGGCATGAGGCCAAGCTCACCCAGCGCCAGCTGGCCCGGAAGCTCAACCGCGAGCATAATCTGGTCGCCCGACTTGAACAGGGAGAACGACGGTTGGATGTGGTGGAGTTTTTCTGGCTCTGCAAGGCCTGCGACGCCAGTCCCGAAATTACCGCCCGCCGGTTGATGAATGCATTTGAAGCCCTGCACCATCGCCTGACACCCGCGACTTCGCGCTCGCTTCGGAATTGATGGCTCACAACATCCGCGCGGTGGTGCCGGGTTGAATCTGATAACCGTGTGGCACCAGATATTCCCGTACCACCGCCAGCCACGCTTCGTCACAACGGTTAACCTGTTTCCCAGTCTCCCCGTTCAGGCTTTCTGTCGTGGTCGTCAAGATTTTGTTCCACTGCCGCTCCCAGCGCCGCGACAGATGCGCCAACTTAGGCCATAACCAAGGTTCCGCCGGCGGCTCGCTTAACAGCGCTTCGCTCACCACGTCGATGGTGCGCCACTGTACCCAGCAATGCTCGGCCATCTCCGCCAACGAACCAATCTTTCGGGGCTTGGCCGACGACGCCAGCGGATCCACCAACATCGACATCCGGTCATTTATAAACCGACGCGCCCAGAGCCGCCGGATATCCGTAAAACTGCCCTTGCACCGCCAGATGAGCGGGCAACGGTAGTCCTCCATATAAAAAATCTTGCACCCACACGCCACGAGGTAGCCGATTAATTCATGCAACAACCGTGGGTGAATAAATTGATAATCGTCGCGGTAATGGATGGCGACGAGGAAGACCTTGGGGGAGATGCCCACAGCGACAATCCAAGAACCGTTAACAAAAAGTCGACCGTGGTCTTGGACTTGAATGGTGCCCATGGGCAACATCAAGGCCGGCCCGACGGGCAATGGCGTGACGGGCGGCGAAACTGCGACGATAGAATTCATGAGACACTTCAGTTCGCTCAGATTTCGCTGAAGTCAAATACCAGGGGAGAGTTGGCCTTGGGCCGGCGATTTCCAATCGCATTCCCGGCCCGTGCCAACAAAGAAAACCAAGAGCAGGGTGGAAAACAAATTTCTACAATTTTAAGAATAAGCACCCAAACGGCGCGATTATTTCAGCCGAAGATGCAACGGATCGGGCCGATTCGATCGTGCCTTGGCAAAATCCAACAGCACCTGCGGCCATACATTCGTCTGACCGCGTTGCAACGATGCGATAAACGCGACTTGAAACAACGACGCTTCCGGCTCGGTGATGACGTAGTCCGAACCGTCGGCCTTGCGCAGTTTGATTTCCAATGCGACGTGATGGGCTGTGTCCTCACGCAGTTGATAGCCCAGCAATACCGCGCCAAAGGGCGGTAGCAATTTCACCTCCGTCAACGTTGTGCCCGAGGCCAGTTGGCAGGCCAAAACACTCACCAAAATAGAAAATAGTTTCATGGCGTTACCAAACACCCGATTTCATTCGGACTCAAGTGAAAGTTATGCTCAGGCGAAGACAGAGGGGAAAGACCGGCAGTTTCCAACTGCATGCCCGGTTCTGAATGTAAGGCAACCCAGTTGAAATTAAATTTCTAAAGTTTACGGCGACTTCCAGTCACCGCTCCCATCCCAAGGCGGAATCACGTGCTCGCACTGGTTCCGCTTTTTTTATGCACCCAGCCGGCGTGGTGATCACCACTTCCGGCTTCATTCATCACCAGTAAAACACAACATGAAAAACCAACAACCACATCCACGTCTGCAACTCACTGCTCCAATCGAGTTGCGTGTCGTCATCACGAATGGCGACCCCGTTTACGACACAAAACTCCGATTCGAATTTACGAAAACAGAGGATCAGGCCCAGGTCTGGCTCGCCCGCTTGCCCCGCTTGAAAAGCTACGATGCCTTTCCCCGGCAGCTAGCGGAAAACCGCTGGGAGCTTCGGCTCGACGCCGAAGGTGAAACCCACCCCATGGAAATCCATGCCTATCCGCCCGAGAATGCCGGGCAATGGTTGAAGCGGGTCTTTCACTACGAAAACAAACGGCACACCGAACTCCTGATCCTGGCCCACCACAACCAATTCACCATCACTCTGCACGAACATTTATGATCACCAACCAACTCGAACTCATCCGTCAGCGCCTCGCCCTCCAAGTGGTCGGCGCCAAAGTCAACATTATGGCCGCCCAGCAATCCGCCCAGAAGCTCCAACCGCATCTGCCCACGCCGGACCTGCGCGCCTGGATCGCGCCACCGGAAAACGGCAATTATCCACCTTCATTGCTACCGGCCAACCAACCTTCAATCCAACTCTGGCCCCGCGCCTTTTTTGAAATGAACCCAAGGCTTCCCGCCGCCGATGTGCCGCCGGAATGGACACCGTTCTTGTTGCTATGGGTCGCCACCCATGTCCGGTGGACGGAATTTGAGCAATGCCGGACGGCTTTGGAACAGTGTTCCCCACTCCCGGATTTTCTGCCGGTGCAGGATGCGCTCGTCGCGGCGTTGCTCCTCGTTCATTTCAGCCCGCCACCGGATTCACCCATTCGAAACCATCTCTTCCAAAAAGCGCTGACCGAACCGCTCGGAGCTTATCTAATTTCCACTGGTCATCACCTGCCCGAGGAACGCAATGCAATGGTCACCGCCGTCAAGGATGACAGCCAATTGCTCTACTGGCTCAGCCAATTTCCCAAGGGCGGTGAACTAACTTTGAATCATCTGAAAAAGAAATTCGATCTCTGGTCAGCCCTGACGCAACTCCAACTCCATCCACCGGACCTGGAAACCTGGCTCGAACAGTTGGTGGTGCAAGGCGGGGTAAATCCCGATGCCGCCGTCGCCGCCCTCGTGCTCTGGCCGGACGCCCCCGAACAAACCCTTTGGCTTCAAACCATTCAAAAGTCCGATGCCCAACATGCGTTTGAAGCGGTGTGGTGGAGCCAGCACACGCTGCCACTGGCACAGTGGGGGCCGCTCAAAAAAACGCTCCGTGCCAAAGCCACCGCCCAAGGTTGTTACTGGTTCAATTGGTTTCAAATCGAACCCGAATGGCAGACCCGCCATTACGTGGATCCGCTCTGGCATTTGGAACGGATTTGCCAGTGCTACCTCAAACGTGAGGCATTTCCGGATAAACCATTACGCCGCCAGATGGTGGAACGATTAGTCAATCAACATGGTGATCCCATGGCCACGCTGGTCTTGAAGTTTATCGACCAACTGCGAGGAAGAAAAATATGAGTGAACCACTGACGGATTTTTCCGCGCGGATTTTATGCCTGAGCCACGAGGTCACCGCCACCATTGACGGCTTGTTGCGGTTGCAGAACACCCGCGATCACAAGAAGCCCATCACGCTGTATGTGCTGGGCACCACCAGCTCGACGCCACCGTTGCCGCTGGGGGACGCCATCACCCTTTGCTCGGTGATTCGCTCGCTTAAATCACCGGTGCAGACCTGCGGCATGGGGTTTATCCAACCCACGCAGGCCTTGGTCCTGGCCGCCGGCACGGGCAAGCGCTGGTTGCTCAAACACAGCCTCGTCCACTTGGCGCCGCTACCGGGAATGACCCGGCTCAACCTTGGTTTCAACGGACTGGCTCAGGGGAAAAACATTTTTGAAACCCAGTTCGAAGCGCTGTTGGTAGAACTCAAACTCAGTCCTTCGCTCTTCCAAACCGAACAGCATCTGGACGCACAACAAGCCATCGCTAACAACCTGGCCGACGAGACCATCAATTCACCGCATCCGCAAATCAAAGCCACCCATTATGAACGACGATAAAATCATCAATCTGCACGGGGTCAGATTCCCTAGAAATTATTTAAATCAGCACCTCGGAATTTTTGGAAATTCCGGCAGTGGTAAAACGAATGGGTGCCTCAAGCCGCTACTGCGATCGCTCCTCCAACAAGGCGATGCCGCCGTCATTTTCGATGTCAAAGGGGACTTGTTGAGCATCGTGAAAGACGTGCTCACCCGGTGTGGCCGCATGCAGGATCTGGTGACGCTCGGCGTCGGTGAAAATGATTGCACCTTCAATCCGCTCGCCAATCCCGTGTTATCCGCACATGAGATCGCCACCCAGTTGGTCACGTCATTGAGTTTCACGGGGCAAGGCTCCCAACAGCGAAGTCGCAACGATGAAATGTTCTGGGAACAATGGCGGATTGAGCTATTGACCGTCATGGTGGAACTCGCCCGGGCGGTGACGGTGGCCGACAAAGTCCCCCTTACCTTCACGCACCTCCAAAAACTCCGCCCCTTCTTTTCCCAGGAGCAATCCAAGTTGGAGCGCTGGGCCAGGGAAGCGGGACTATTATTGTCGGAGACCAGTGCGGCCACGCTCATGGAATTCCAGAATAACCCGGATTCGACCAGAGCCTGTCTTGTTAGTTCGGCCGCGACAATGCTCGCTATTTTCAATCGCGAACCGATCTCGAAATTCGTAATTCCCGACCCCAAGCGCCCGGCGTTGGCACTGTCGGACATTCTGAATCATTCCAAAGTCCTGGTCGTCACCGCCGCCCAGGCCGAGCAGGCGCACAGTCTGTGGCCGGTTTTCCTTTGGTTCAAGCAGGCGCTTTATCAAATGATTTTATCGCGCACGCGATTGCCCGTGCGGCAGGACAACCAGTTGCTCGTCGTCATTGATGAATACAATCGCTTGATGATGGGCGCAGATTCCCCCATGTCGGAACACGTCGTCATGGAGGCGGCGCGCTCCAATAAAACTAACTTCATCCTCGCCGCGCAAAATCTTTCCGGCTTGGAAATCGCCGGCGGCGGGAGTGTGGTGGTGGATAAACTCACCGCACTAACTTCCAACCTTTGCTTCCTGAGCAACTCTTGTTCGGTCACCGCGCGCCTAGCGGGAACGGTGTTGGGTAAACGCAAGACGTTCGAAAAACACCGGACAATCAGCCACCCGCCACCACCACCGCTCTTCTTTCCACAGAACCATCACCATCAGACAACGTATTCCGACACGGTCTTGGTGCCGGTGGAAAAACCGGTGCTGTCAGCCGAGCAGATGGCGCGGTTAAAACCGGGACACGGCTATATCAAGCTCGTGGATGGCTCCGTCCACAAAATCAAATGCACCTTTGATTGATTATCACTTTCCTCGTCGGCACTGAGTGGTGCATGACAGGTCACATGCCCGAGTGCCGGCGTTCGTTTTGTCACGTTCGTCACCGGGTTAATAAACAGAAAGAGACAAAACAAAAAACACACATGAAACAAGAACAACCAAAACACGCATTCCACTACCGCAGTGAAGACGGACTGGTCGAGGTAATCACCAAGACCACGACCGCCAAGCGATTCCCGGCCCATGACTACCCCGTCGTGTGCTTGCGCTTCAAACCGCAAGCGGGCACCCGCGTCCAAAAACACGGTGACGGAGTGGAAGTGGTGATGACCCACCAGGAAGTTGCCCGACACCTAGCGGCATTAAACCGCGCCGACGCCAAAGGCAACTACCGTTGGAACAACGTGGCGCCGAAATGCCCACACCGCAAGGCCCAGTGGGACAAGTTGAACCGGGAGCACTACGCCAAGAAAGGAAGCCAAACAATGGTGAAATAAACCAGACACAGTCATGGCGGTGAAAAGCACTGCCAACAAATGAAAAGGCCGCTCCAGAAAATGGAGCGGCCTTTGTTATGAGCAGACAGGGAAAATTACAGGCGCCTTGTGGTGGTGGCGAAATCAGAAAGGTTTTTCATTCAAAATCAGTTTAATCTTTGGTGTCATACATGATAAATCCTTCCTGCCCTTTCATGAAAACTTTCGCAAATTTCACAATCCCCTTCTCGCCTTTCGGCCATATATAACGTAGGGAGTCGGCAACAACGATTTGATTGCGCCCTTTTGAAAAATTTGTGGCATCAAATACACATCGTCCGAACGCTGTTGGCTTTAGGTTGGGAGCAGCACCGGAAACAGTCACTATTGATTTGCTAAATGCCATACCTATTCCGATTTCCAGAGGTGGTAGTTGATACCTGTTAGCCAAAATGGGATTAATTATGTTTTTCGTTGCGTTAATACACGCTATTGAAGCGTCATGACAATCGTAACAAGCCTGATTTCTTTTTTCTTCTGAGGCGTGAAAGAAAGCTAATAAACCATCGCCAAGATATTCCGTCACTTGACCATCTTCATTAGAGATTATATGGGAGCAAGCTGGCAGCAATGCGGATGTCTCATAGAAAACTCGCTCTAACATTGATGCACCCGCCTTTATAGCGTTTACCAAGTGGTTGCTCGAATCCCGGATATCGAGGACTAGCGCAATAAAATCGTCAACCACTGGAATGTCAGTGTTCACGATGGGATGACCTGGAATATGGCTAGGCAATTCAGATGCGCGGACTTCGCGATTTGAGGCTTTTGCACTAAAGGATTCAATCAGTTCATGACCAACCCGGCCCCAAATGTGTTCTGCTTCGTCCAAAGAATTGTTGACTAATATTTTTAATTCCTGTTCTGATGGCATAGACACTTTTATTGTTGAGCTGCAACCCATTGATTAAACGTCGTCCAAATTACATCGCCGTGGAAACATTCGCGGATATAATTTTTTGTTAGATTATTTTTCCGGTTAGAATCTAGATTGTCGTAAAAAACATTTGATACCATGATCCTTTTATCTTGATATGTACGATTTCCGTAGGAACAAAGTCTGGCTGCCTCGCCAACCAATTTGCCCATCCATGCGACTTCATTTACACCGCTGCTTTTTTGCCCCGCCTTAATCATTAAAACTTGACCGTAGGCTATCCCGATGCCAACTCTAATTTGAGGGTATCCCCGTTTGGCGTAACAAACATTCAATACATCAACGATTGAGGCGGCTTTTGCGGCTGTGTCCAAAACCTCCCAGAGGTCCCGCTGGGTTGGGGTGCTAAACAATGCCCACACACAATCACCTTCAATAGAGGTTTCCGAAATATTTTTGTTGTCACGCATAATTGCGACAAGCTCCGAAATATATGACTTATAAACACGAGCCAAAGTAACTTTATTGTATTGTTCAGGCAGAGCTATTGAACCTCTCATATCAACAAACAATGCCGAACAATTCACATAATACCCATTGTTGAAGGTCAATGACGATCGAGCTGGGATAGAATCTTGTTCTGTGTAATTTTTGTCGGCACTATTAAGAATGTTGGCTATCCGAACAAGCGATTCATGCAAATCATATTTCGAATACTCACTTTCCATACTTCATCCTTTCAGCACGAGGTAGACCACCCAAATAATCCCGCCGGTGACTACCCACGAAAAGGCTGACCAAAATGCCCATTTCATCCGATGTATTTTTACATGGCGGATATAGACGATTTTGGCCTGCTCAAATATGAGTTCTCTATGAATTTCATCTAGTGTTTTTGGGAGTTCTTTGAACTGATCCTCAAATGGAATACTGGTCAACCCGTGATAATTATCAATCGCATGGCACACGCACAATTCATTGAACAATGCGCCCCGATAAAAAGTTCCTTTGGGAAGCTTTCCCTTTTCTATTACGGCAACATGTTGTGCTGGATTATCAATCCCAACCAAACCGCGAAATGCTGTGGTAAACCCGAAAAGCCAACTGATACCAAATGCAATGGTTAACAGCGCGCAGACGGTTGAATTGCATTCAGTGGTTGTATTTACAATAAAAATACATTTGGAGTAAATAATTCCGAGTTTTGTTAAAGGAATTACGAAAATGGTCATCAATATGCCGAGTTTGGCATCAATTGCGCGAATAATGGCCTGGGTGTCATTTATCGCCGCAAGTAAATAGGTCATTTGCGCCGATGTTTGTAGCGGGTGTTGTAAAGCCGGTTGAGCGTTTTCGGTGGGAGTGGTCATAAATTATGCATATTCTTTTCTTAAGCCGACGGCAATACGGGAGCCGGGATCGGCAAAACTGTCAACCGCGAAGGCGGAATTGAAAACGTGTTCGGCTAGGGGTCATGGTTTTCCAACAATAAAACTCTCTTGCCATCTTCTTCAATCCAAAATGCCTCCAAAATGTCAGGTGATACTTTCAAAACCTTCGCAACCGCAGCTTTCGCGTCATATGGAATCTGTGTTGGAAACTTGGAAGGATGACGGCGAACACCAGAAATCGTCCAAGCAACCTCGCATCCCCCTCCAATGTCACAATGTCCGTGACGTTCATCGCCAACGAAGTGCGGTGGATCACGTCTGGCTGTAAAACGCCCGACTTGAGCTTGGGTCGCCTCCGTAAGTAGTGAAGGTGTTAACTCCACTCGAATACCTGGTGAACCCGCTAACTCGATGTAAGCGTAAAACTCTCGAAACTTCGCTTGCTGCTTCTTATATCGCTCATTATCCATGATAAATTCCATAATCTTCCGATACGCCGAGGGTTGTTTTGGTGTGTCGTTGCTCATGTTGCTGGAGTGAAACACCAGTCCCTAATCAGTTCAAGGCATTTTTGGAAATCAAAAACAAATTTTCGTAATGCCGTGAATCTACCGGGGTTCGGTGCACACACCTGCCCATATACATTACGTAAAAAAACGCCGAATCTTTCAAAAAAACCAGCTGATGCCTGTGTATAAGGCTGAAGTGTTCACGCCGTGGTTGGGCTTTTCCATGCCCCCGCAGGAAAGATGCAGAAAGCGGTATTGAACCGTTAAGGCGAGGTTTTTATAAATGAACCAATTCACCCCGGGGCCGGTTTGCAGATTAAACTGACAGTTGCCGCCTAAATCAGGGCGGCCAATATCAGTATAGGTGACGCCGCCGCCGGCATCGAAAAAAGGAACCCACTTGGTGCCGGTCGCGAAATTGTAGCGCAAGATCGTTGTTAGGCCGTCGAGATGGGCGTTGTGAGGTTTGAACTGTTCGCCGCCGAACACCTCCCCCAACAATTCCCAGTTACCACTATACCAACTGTCACTGTTAACAACATCACTGATGACGCGTCCAACCGATAGTTTTACCAAGGCAAGGTCATGAGCATCGGTGCTGCCAAATATCTGAGATCCCAAACTGGCTCCCACCGTGGCCCCGACCTCCATCGCGCCCTTGCAAAATCCGTTGCCGACTTCGTCCCGCCAGATGGCGGAAGGGACGGGCGGCATCAGTTGGTCCGAGTTAAGGTAGGTGATGGGCACCGTGCCGTTGGATAGCGGCAAGGTTAATGACGTGGATGGTTCCGCACCCGGTGAACTGATGGTGGCCACCCCCGCAAGCAAGGCGGCAACTTTAAGAAATGAAGGGTTCAAGCTTTTCATGTCATAATCTTCAGTCTCTTGGTCACAGGTGAAGCCCTCCGCCAGACGAATCATTTGATCCTTGCCCGGCAACCATGGATTTATGGTTATGAATGATTTATCCGGCGTATTTTTCTTTTAGTTCCTGTTCGGCGGCCAGCCAGTCGTGCAACGCCAATCCCTCAGACCCGCCCCGGGCTAAATATATTTCGTGGGCGCGTTGGCGGATTTGTTCCTCTGTGGGCAGTTGCAGTTCGTGCGGCGCTGCGGCTTGTGCCAGGTTCTGGTGTGGTTGCGGTTGCGTGTTTTTACTTTGTTTATTCATATGTTTTGTTGGTTGTTGTTGGTTGTCGTTTTTTTTCGTAATAGCCCCACTTTCATTTTATTTACAATTTTTTTGAAAGTTATGAAGATTGTTGAGAAACGGTGGACACCTTTTTTAGGGAGAACGGTAGTTAATTTTAGCCCAGAGCAGGTAACCGGCAACTATGCTGACTATACTGACTATGATTATAAACAGCCAAAGAATAACAATTTCCAATTTTGCCTGTTTTACATCATGTTCCTGTTCTGCCATAAACTTCTCACCAATGTCTCCAACCTGTAGATTTCCCTGGACAAGATCGGGCTGAGTTTCTTTCGAAACGTTCTGGGTCATGGCCTTTTCAGGCGACTTATTGGTTACAGTTTGATTTGTCATAGCGCCTTGATTTCTCAAAAATCATTTGTGGCTTCGATGGATTTTTTATGGCTTTGGCTTGTTCGATTTTGGCATGTCCATTTTTATTTGGTTGGCGGTGGTTTTTGCGAAGAGTTCGTGGCTGTCGCAAGGGATGACTTTTCCGTTTTCCAGCCGCCGCCTAATACCGAATAGAGATTCACCTGGTTGGCAAGCTTTGACAGGTGGAGAGAGACCAGCACCTGTTGGGCGGCGAAGAGCGACCGTTGCGCATCTAGTACCCCCAGATAACTGTCAATTCCCTTCTCATAACGGGAATTGGCAAGTCGGTAGGTTTCGGCGGACGCAGTAACCAGCGATTGTTGCGCCGACACTTGTTGATCCACCGTGCCGCGTATGGCCAAGGCATCGGCCACCTCCTTGAAGGCCGTCTGGATTGCCTTCTCATATTGGGTCAGGGCGATTTCTCGTTGCACTTTTGTAGCCTTGAGTGCGAACCAGGTACGGGCATCAAAAATCGGCATCACAATCTGCGGCGCATAGCTCCACGCACCTTGGCCGGCTTTAAAGAGTCCGGAAAGATCGCTGCTGGCGGTGCCGATGGCCGCTGTCAGCGAAATACGGGGAAAGAAATCCGCCCGGGCGGCACCGATGTCGGCGTAAGCCGCCTTGAGTAGATCCTCGGCTTGAAGAACATCCGGCCGGCGCAAGAGCACCTCGGAGGACAGTCCGGCAACAATCTCTTGGGGGGGGCTGACGTGATGCAAATCCGTTGGCAAAAGCTCGCCCGACACCGGCGAGCCAACCAGAAGGTTCAAGGCATTTTCATCTTGCGCCACATGTTGCAGGTAGAGGGCAACGTCCCGGCGGGCTATATCCACCGGCGTTTGCGCACGATAAAGATCCAATTCAGTCGCCAGCCCAAGGTCATGCTGCCGCTTTACCAAATTGTAAGAATGATTCTGTGATTCAAAGGTGGTCTCTGCCAAATTGAGACTCTCCCGATCCGCTGCCAGGCTCAAATAGGCGCTGGCCACCGAGGAAATGAGCGAAATCTGTGCGCTGCGTTGGCCCTGCTCCGTGGCTAGATATTTCTTCAGGGCACTGTCCGTCAGGCTGCGGATGCGGCCGAAGAAATCAATTTCCCAGGAGGCAGCACCAAGATTGACGCCATATTGCTCCACGGTCTGTCTGCTTCCGGTGGTCGAAAGATCGGCGGGCACCCGTTGTTTGCTCCCGCTGCCGGTGGCGTTGACCGTGGGCAATAGTTCGGCTCGTTGGATGCCGTATAGCGCTCGGGACAGTTCCACATTCAAAGCGGCAATCTTGAGATCGCGATTGTTCGTCAAGGCTGTCCCGATGACTCGTTGCAGCTTCTCGTCGGTGAAGAATTCCCGCCAGCCTAAGTCCGGAGCCTGTGGGGCATTTGTGGCCAGGCTGGCCTTTTCGTAAGCCGGGCCGGTCGGCCATGTGGCAGGGACTGGCGTAGTGGGCTGGTGGTATTTCGGAGCCATCGTGCAGCCGGCGACGGCGGCGATTCCAACCAGTAAAAGAAATATGTTCTTGTTCATTTTATTGATTCCCGGATGGATTGGACTCAACGCCTTTCGCTGCTTGTTGCCGGTTACGTTTGCCAAAGGTTTTCTGGATCAACACATAAGAGAGTGGCGCAAACAGAGTGACTAGAAAGGTCGATGTCACTACCCCGCCCAGCACAGCAGTGCCGATGGCCTTTTCAGCGCCGGCACCCGCTCCGCTCGCAATCGCCAGCGGCATGACCCCGAATCCGAAAGCCAGAGAAGTCATGATGATGGGACGTAACCGCAGTTTTGCCCCTTCCAGAGTCGCCTCAATCAATCCCATGCCCTCGTCCACCCGGGCCTTGGCAAACTGGACGATCAAGATGGCGTTCTTGGTGGTCAGGCCAAGGGTGGTCAACAGGCCAATCTGGAAATAGATGTCGTTTGGTAATCCTCGGAGCGACGAGCCGAACACACCGCCGATCACGCCCAAAGGCAGCGCCAGCAGGATCGAAACGGGGATGGGCCAGCTCTCGTAGAGGGCGGCCAGACACAAAAAGATTACGAGGATGGAAAACATATAAAGGGGAGCCGTCTGGGAACCGGCCTGTCGTTCTTGGTAGGAAAGTCCGTTCCAGTCAAAACCAATGCCGCGTGGCAGCTTCTTGACGAAGTTTTCCATGTCTCGCATAGCCTCACCGGAACTTCTCCCCGGTGCTGGCTCGCCCAATATGTTTAGGGACGAAAAGCCGTTAAAGCGCTCCAACTTCGGAGAGCCGGAAGTCCAGTGCCCGGACGCAAAGGAGGCAAAGGGAACCATCTTGCCCGCATTATTGCGCACATAAAGCTTGTCCAAATCCTTGGGCAACATGCGATAGGGGGCGTCGGCTTGGGCATAGACCCGTTTCACACGTCCGCCTTGGATGAAGTCGTTGACATACGCGCTGCCGAAAGCAGCCGAGATCGTGTTGTGGATCGAGGTGATGGGCACTCCTAATGTGCCTGCCTTCTCCCAATCCACATCAATCCTATATTCAGGCACATCTTCCAAGCCGTTAGGCCGGACCTTGATCAAAGCCGGATCCTGTGCCGCCATGCCGAGAAGCTGGTTGCGGGCGGCCATCAGCCCGTCGTGGCCTAGGCCGCCGCGATCTAGCAACTGAAAGTCAAACCCTTTGGCCACGCCCAGCTCCACAACCGCTGGCGGCGCAAAGACAAACACCATAGCATTGCGGATTTTAGAAAATGCCTTCATGGCTCTTCCGGCCACAGCGTCCACCTTCAGATCCTCGTGTTCACGAAGCTTCCAATCTTTCATATTGACGAACGCAAGACCGGCATTCTGTCCACGGCCGGATAAATTCATTCCGGAAATCGTCATGCAGGATTCCACCGCATCTTTCTCATGGTTCAGAAAATGGTCTTTGACTCCATCCATGACCTTTTTGGTCTGCTCCAGTGTCGAGTTCGCCGGAAGCATGGCCTGCACGAGCAGAACTCCTTGATCTTCATCCGGCAGATAACCTGTGGGCATCCGCTTAAAAAGGTATCCCATTGCCACCACGATCAGCAGAAAGATAACAACATAGCGCAACTTCTTGGAAAGGGAGCGGCTCACCAGTTCCAGATACCGATCTCTGGCTCCGGAAAACATACGGTTAAACCAGCGGAAGAACGGGCGCAGAAACCAAACTCCCCCCTCGGCCGCCTCATGTCCCTTGGTCACCGGCTTGAGAAAGGAGGCGCACAGCACCGGCGTCAGGACCAAGGCCACCACCACTGAAAGGAGCATGGAGGCAATGATGGTAACGGAAAATTGACGGTAGATGACCCCCGTGGATCCGGCGAAAAACGCCATTGGGCCGAATACCGCCGAGAGCACCAACCCGATGCCGATCAAGGCGGGTGTAATTTGATCCATGGATTTGCGGGTGGCCTCCAAGGGCGAAAGTCCTTCTTCGCTCATGATTCGTTCCACGTTTTCAACCACAACAATGGCGTCGTCCACCAACAGGCCGATGGCCAGCACCATGGCGAACATGGTCAACATGTTGATGGAAAAACCGAACAGACCCAATATCGCAAAAGTTCCCAAAAGCACCACGGGAACGGCGATGGTTGGGATTAAAGTCGCCCGCATGGTTCCCATGAACAGATACATCACCAGAAAGACCAGCAAGACCGCTTCAAACAAAGTCTTGACCACCTCGCCGATGGCCACCCGAATGAAGGGGGTAGTGTCGTAGGGATAAACAGCCTTCATGCCGGCGGGGAAAAATTGGCTCATTTCCTTCACCTTGGCCCGGATGGCATCCGCCGTGGCCAAGGCGTTGGCACCGGCAGCTTGTCGAATGGCCATGGCGGCAGAGGGTTTGCCGTTGAAAAAGGCTTCGATATCGTAGGTTTCGGTTCCCAGTTCCGTCCGTCCCACATCCTTGATCCGCACAACGGACCCATCCGGATTCGTGCGGATGGGGATATTAGCGAACTCTTCAGGTGTCTTGAGCAGGCTTTGGACAATGATGCTGGCATTCAAGCGCTGGCCTGTTTCCGCCGGTGCGCCGCCAAATTGCCCGGCGGATACTTCCACATTGTAGGCTTGCAGCGACGTGACCACGTCTTGGACCGTCATGTTATATTCGGTCAGTTTGTCTGGGTTTAGCCAGACTCGCATGGAATACTGGCTGCCGAATTCCTGCACTTCACCCACTCCCGGCACCCGCGAAAGCACCTTCTCCAAGGTGGACTGGGCATAGTCCCGCAAGTCATTCCCATCCATGCTCCCGTCTTCCGAGATCAGTCCCACGACCAATAGGTAGTTTCTGGTGGACTTGCTCACCTGCACGCCCTGGCGCTGCACCACCTCCGGCAGGCTGGCCATGGCGAGTTGAAGTTTGTTCTGCACCTGGGACCAGGCCAGATCCGGATCGGTCCCTGCAGCAAAGGTCAGCTCAACGCGGGAAGAGCCAGATGAATCGCTGGTCGCCGATAAGTAAAGCATGTTGTCGAACCCGGTCATTTTCTGTTCGATGATTTGCGTCACGCTGTTTTCAACCGTCTCCGCTGACGCCCCTGGATAAACGGACGTGATGGCAATCGAGGGGGGAGCGATGGGCGGATACTGGGAAATCGGCAGGCTGTGAATCGCCAGCCCGCCCGCCACCATCAGAATGATGGCGATGACCCAAGCGAAGACCGGACGTTTAAGGAAGAATCTGGATAACATGGCACGCCTTCGTTATTTTGAGGTTGTAACTGGCTGAACCATGTTCCCCGATGGTTTCCGACCGTCATCAAAGGGCACATCTTTTACCGAAATGCCTGGCTTGACATTTTGAATGCCTTCGACAATCACCCGGTCACCGGTCACAAGGCCGGAGGTGACGAGCCATTGGTCGCCAATGGCCCGGTCAAGAACCAGCAGTCGTTGCTCAACTTTGCCGGAAGTGCCCACGATTAAGGCCGATGGATTACCCTTTGGATCGCGTGACACCGCTTGCTGGGGAATCAGGATGGCCTGGTCATTGACACCTTCTTTAACCACCGCCCGGACAAACATCCCCGGCAGGAGAACACCGTTCGGATTCGGAAAGACCATTCGCAGAATCACAGACCCCGTGGTCGGATCCACCGAGATGTCCCGGAATTGAAGCGCTCCTTCCAAAGGATACCTTGTGCCGTCTTCCAGGATGAGCTGCACGGCGTTCTGGTTCGTCCCATCGTGAGAGAGCCGGCCATCCACCAATCGCCGCTGCAACCGCAATAATTCGGCGGTAGATTGAGGGATGTCCACATAAATGGGATCCAGTTGCTGAATCGTGGCCAGGGCCGTTGGTTGATACGCCGTCACAATGGCGCCTTCGGTCACGGTGGACGTTCCGATCCGACCGGAAATTGGCGAGACAATGTGGGTGTAATTAAGATTGATGCGGGCCATTTCCAGTGCGGCTTCGGCCTGTTTCAAAGCGGCATCCGCATCGTCGAAGTCTTGCTGGCTGACTGATTTGTCAACCAGTGCTTCTTTGTAGCGGTTAGCCCGCGACCGGAGAGCCGGCAGATTGGCCTTGGCGCTGTCCAATGCCGCCTGAAACGGTGCGGGGTCAATCTGATAGAGTTCCTGGTCGGCTTGGACATCGGAACCTTCCGTGAACAGGCGTTTCTGAATGAGGCCGTTGACTTGGGGCCGGATTTCCGCGATGCGATATGAAGACGTGCGGCCTGGCAATTCGGTGGTCAGCAACACCGACTGCTTGGCAAGCGTGACCGTTGCCACTTCTGGTGGTGGTTGCGTCGGTGGTGGTGTGCGGGTGCAAGACACTCCACTCGCCGCAATCAAGAGACATATAATAGACAGTTTTTTCATAAAATTATTCAAAAGGATCAGAGAATTGTTGATGGCAAATTTTTATCGTATATTTCACGTTTGATACAAAGCGGCAAGCCGTGCTAATAGGTCATTGTGCAATGGCACCGTTTCATTGGTCGCGAAGTCAAATAGATGGATTTTTAAGTAAAGGCGGTGTGCGATCACAATGGTTTCCGACCGACAATCCATCTCAAAATGGTGGTAAATATTAGTTGAGCTGAATTCAAATGAACTGAAAGTTGATGACGCAAAGTCTGGAGGGTCAGAAAGCGAAAACCCGTATTGATTAGCAATTGCTCTAGCGATTGCTTCCTTCTCCGGAGACATTCGGCCTATTGGAGAATACCATTTCTTCGGGTCTTGAAATGGAACACTGAACGTCACATACCCTTTACAAAGGGACACGAAGGTAAAACCGTGTTCGGATGGCAGGGTTACTTGGCGCAAAAGACATATTACCTCTTCGTCGGTGGGGTCGTCTCCCACCGCTGCCTTGAAAGATGTGATTCTTTCCAGAAGGTTCGTGACGGTTGGATTGGTCATTATTTATTTAGCAATTTACCGACTGGATTTGGTAACTTGGCATATTGGCTGTGGTGGAATCGGTTTTAATTTTCTTCATTTGTGCCGATAGTAATGGATTTGGAAACGCCGCCACGGGACAGCGCCTGCAATTTGGCAAGAATTGCTTCCTTGCTGGCCGTCCCAACAACTTTGGCGCGGACGGTTCCATCAACGAAATAGAGTAGTGTTGGAATGGATTGAATCGCATACCACAGGCTGAGGTCGGGATTGTTGTCGGCATTGACCTTGACAACTTTCATAACCCCGACGCACGCGATCGCAACCTCGTCCAATACCGCATGAATAACATGACAAGGACGGCTCCATGTCGTGCAAAACGCGACCAGCACCGGCTGCTTCGACCTCAAGACTTCGGACTCGAAATGCGTTTCGCCAATTTCAACAATCTGGGTTTTGCTCAGGTTCATATTTCGACTGCATTAAAATATAATCACTCGTATAACAGGTCTTGTGCCAGCCTGTTTGATTATTTACAACCAACTGGTGTGTATCGAGTAGCGCAAACCGCACCTTCGATTTTGATGGGGCGAAATATGGGACGTCCGAATTGTCGTCTTGATAAGTTGCAAGAAACGGCGGGTTATTGACCGGTCCGGATATTACCGCTGAACTATTCGACGTAAACCCACCACTCTGCTTTCACGCATGAAAAGCATGGTCTGAAGCGGTTCAAATGAAGCTGTTTGACGCATAGTGCCGAGGAAAACCGAATTATTTAGGTGTTGCGTTGCAGAAAATTAATTCTGGCCAGAGCAGCTGTAACTGATCGCGTCTACAGTCTGTTGTTTTCATTGAGTGGGCTAGAAAAACCAAGTTAAGCCTGCGGAAACAACATTGGCGTTCACACCGAGGTCGGGCGAGGCAATCCGCGCGTTCGACACGTGCAGGAAACGGTATTACAGAGTCAGGGCCAGGTTCTCCCGCAGGAGGTAGTTCAGTTCCGCCTTGGCTTGCAGGTTGAATTCGAAAGTGATCCCCAAGTCCGGCCAGCCAATGTCGGTGAGAGAAACGCCCGCTCCAGCATCCACGAACGGCATCCAGCGGCTGAAATGTCGGCAGCGGGAGCGCAGTAAGCTACCAAAGCGAGACAGGCCACGGCATTCAGACTGAAAATGGCCCTCACTTTTGCAGGCGGGTTAGTTCGTAAGGCATTTCTTTCAGTCGTTGGATAGATAGATTTCATTGTCGTTGTAGTTCGGAGCAAGCGATATTCGTAAATTCAGAAACCACATGATTCAGCCCTGCCCCAGTTGATGAACTTTTGGCACGTCTGGATTTTCCGCCGGATACAATCGCTCGCAGTAGCGAACCGCGCAGGTCGGGCTGCACATGAGCAACGCGCCTCCATCGTGCGGAACCCGGCAAAACCAGTTATCTGTGAGTTCCTTCCCACAAATGCAGCATTTTTGTTGTGCTTTGTCGCTATCTTTCATTTTGGTTGTTCTTACCCTGCAACGTCGCTTCTCGGGGCAGACTTGGCTTGCGAAATCATGTGCGCCGCAACAACCACAGGAGTTCTCGTTCCGGGTTGGAAGATTCCTCTTTTTGCGGTCGAGGGGGCTTGTTGTGCCAGAACAAGGCATAAAAAAAAGTCAGGGCGAACAGTGGGATTAGCAGCGTGTTCATTCTCTTTTCACTCGTCTTAATCAGCCTAAATCTTCGCAGGTTAAAGTAAAATTTATGTCCCGACTTCCTTGCTTGCATTAAGCCGCCTCTCCGTGTGTGTGTCCTGAAGAATTTTCTTCCGATGCACCACCAAAACCGGGCAGGGCGCTTGACGGACGACCTTTTCGGCTATGCTTCCAAGCACAACCTGTTTAAGCGGGCCATAACCGTGGGTCGCAATAACTATCAAATCCGCCGGAAGGTCGCGGGCCGCCTCAATGATTTCCTCAACGGTTCCCAGTGTTCCCAACCGAACGAGTTTATCCTGAAGCAATGCCGCTGGAATTTCCTCGGAGATTGCCTCCAAACTTGCCCGCGCCGAATTCATGATTTCGTCCACGCCTGGCGGTGCCTCAATCGGATAGGCGGCCGGCAACTGAATCACATGAAGGAGAGTGATTTTCGCCCCGCATTGTTGGGCCACATCGGCGGCAGTTTTCAATGCCTCCTCTGACGGCTCGGAAAAATCAGTGGGGGCCAGAATATTTTTCCAGTCCAGCGGCGACGGTTCACTGATAGGTTCAGTAATGGCTGTGTTCATAAATTGGTTCAGGCAAAGATAGACGCCACTGTGGGGTTTTTCTTCAGTCGCACGACGTTTTCGGCGGCACGGGCTGAAACTCGCAAACAATCGCGCCGGGTCAGGGTGCGGCCAAATTCCACTATCGCGCCACCTGGCTCTTCAAGGGAAATCATCATGCACCGCAGTTTGCTGAATACACGAATGGGGTCAGGAACGGCTGTTGGAAGGATCACGGATCCCGTGCCGGGAGCCTGAATCAAGTTGGGCGCATCGGATTGAACTGTTTGCGCGAATGCGTTTTCCGCCGCCAACTGGCGTTTTCGTAAAACAGAGAGTGGCAGATTTTCAATGATGATGGTGGGCATGGGAAAACCGCTCAGGATTGCGGGAAAATGTTATGTTACCAAGTGCGCCTTGGTTGTGTCCGATATCACAACAAGCTGATGTATTATCAAAATACTGGCGTGCCCGGCCCAGAGCCTGTAGTGGAAAGTAATGGCGATACATATTGTAGTTAATCATGAAGCCACGCGCCAATTCGCGGCCTTGAGCCAGCATGGTGGTGTTTCGGTTTAGATCGATTCGCTCCCCGATTCCGTAACCTGGGAAACCGCAACCAACGTAATCTGGCTCATTCCATGTGCCAGTCATCTGATGTTTTACCAGCCAGTTTACGCCCCGGCGGATTGCAGGGTCGAAGGCACGGTCTCCAATCGCCAACAGGCCAATCAAGGCCCAAGCTGTTTGGGAAGGAGTATTCGGACCAGCACCCCGCAAATTGTCATCCATATAGGATCCGCAAGATTCACCCCAGCCGCCGTCTGGATTCTGTTTGGATGCCAGCCATTGCCCAGCCCTGCGAACTCGCGGGTCTTCCATATCGAAGCCGACCGACCGCAGCCCAGGCAAGACCAGCGCCGTGCCGTAAAGATGGTTGACCCCCCACCGTCCGAACCAGCTTCCTTCCGGTTCTTGCTCGCCCATGACGTAGTCCACGGCCCTTTTCACTGCCGAATCAGTCATCGTGCAGCCCATGAGTCCGAGCGCCTCCAGCTTATGTCCGGTCAAATCGGCACTAGGTGGATCCAGAATCTCGCCAAAGTCGCAGAAAGGTATTTTTGTGAGAATCCACTTGTCATTGTTCTTATCGAAAGCTCCCCAGCCCCCATTTGAGGATTGCATCGCGCGCACCCATGCCTCGGCTCGTCTGATAGCCGTGTTGATACGCGCCTGGTATTCATCTGGAACCCGCTCGCGTATTCGGACTAGGACGATAATGGCCACTGCAGTATCGTCCAAGTCAGGGTAAAAAGTGTTTGCCCGTTCAAACGCCCAGCCGCCGCACTCGACTCCTTTCACGGTCATCGCCCAATCGCCTTTGACCAGAATCTGCTTGCCCAGAATCCAATCCAGAGCCGGGAGTATTTGAGGAAAACTGTTCGAGGTCGCACCGCAATCAATTAGAGCTTGGAGTGTTAATAGGGTATCCCAAACTGGCGATTCGCTCGCCTGAAGATAGGTTGCCCCATCTCTCTCGTAGGACCAGTGTTGGTTCCAGGCATCAAGGCCTTTCTGCATCGCGGGATGATCCAACAAGTAACCTTCTGTTTTGAGCGCCATTAAACTGTAGATCCAAGGTGGCTGGATTCCGCCCCAAGCTCCATCAGAATCTTGGTGCCTCAATATCCATTCTAGGCACAGTTTGATGGAGGTTTCGCGTCCAGGCTTCCAAGGACTGCTTATGTAGGCATGTAACAGCTTCTCATTCAGCCTGAAATATGCAGGCCAGAAACCGGTCATCCGTTTCGGCATGGAATAATCGAATTTTTCCCTTCCCTCGGGAAACAATTCGTCGAGACGAGAATCTGGCGGCAAGTGACAAACCGGGCGGCGGGCTGAGACAATTGCCAGAGGGATAATCGTAGCCCTGGCCCAACTGGCAAACCAGTATATGTTAAAGGGAGCCCAGGTGGGCAGACGAATCATTTCAGGAGGAACCGCCGGAGTATGTTCCCATGGCCATTCACCAATAAGCGCAAGCCAGATACGGGTAAAATTACGCGTCTTGCATAGCCCGCCATGAGACAATATCCAATCCCGCGCCTTCCGCACTGGAGGATCTTGCACCTTGAACCCTGAACAGCGTAAAGCGGCATAACATTCGACCGTCGTATTGATGTCCCCCATGGGTGCCTGATGATACACCTCCCAAGAGCCGTCCGGTCGCTGTTCTTTCAGAATGGCCCGAATCACGCCCGGCATTTTGGGGTCGTTTTTTACGCCCAAGAAGTGCATCCCCAGAACCCACTGTGCTTCCATGCAACAGTTTGATTCGAGCATCCCCACCCAAAAGCCTTCCGGCTGCTGCTGGTCAACAAGCCATTGTATAGCTTGTGAAACAGCGCGATCGAGCAGAGAGATATCTTGCTCCAGACCTCTTTCAGTCGCGGCAGAGAGGCTGGACGAGCTTATTTCAGTGTTGTGGAACATCAGTGTTGTGGAACAGGCGCGTATCGCGCTTAATTCTTAAACAGGTCTCGTGCCAGCTTGATTAAGCATTCACAACCAATTGCTGAGCATTGTGTAACGCAAAACACGCTCTGGATTTTGATGGGTTGAAATATGGAACGTCTGAATTTTCGTCCAAATCGAGTTGAAAAACCGTCCGCCTTCTGTATTATCCGCCCGTCGTGAAATCAACTAGCGATAACCGGTTCGATCCGAATTTTGCTGCGCATTTGCTCTTGGACATCGCCCACGAGCAATCGGTGGAGCAACTGTTGCAAAAGCTCATTCGCAGTGCGATGGAGCGCCCTCAGTCGGGCCTTGCTTGCGTCCAAATCTGGTTGGTTGATAAAGGAGACCGCTGTTCCGCTTGTCCTCAACAACCGAAGTGCCCTGACCAAACCCACTGCCTGCACCTGGTTGCCGGCGGCGGCAAATCCTTGTCCGACTCCAGAACGGGAGGGGCGCGTTTTGATGACCCCAGCTCGCGGATGCCGTTGGGAGTCGGCTTGGTGGGAAAGGTGGCTGCGACAGGCCGACAACTCATCCTGAGAGACTTGGACAAAAGCTCGAACGGATTGGCAGAGCTTGACTGGCTGGCGCAAGAACAAATTTGTGGATTCAATGGGTCGCCAATCACCTTCAAAGGAGAGGTTTTGGGAGTCAGCACCGTGTTTGTTCGAGAGGATATGCCGGATGAAGCGCTTCCTTGGGGGCAAATCTTTGCCGATCACATCGGTGCCGCCATCGCCAACGCTCGCGCTTTTGAGGAAATTCAGCGACTCAAAGTGCAACTCGAACAGCAGAACACCTATTTGCAGGAGGAGGTGGTGGAAGCCAAAGCCTTCGGCGATCTAGTCGGCCAAAGCGCTGCTTTGCGACAGATCGTCAGCCAGATTGACTTGGTGGCACCGACGGATGCCTCTGTCATCATCTTGGGTGACACCGGAACGGGCAAGGACTTGGTCGCACACGAAATCCACCGCCGCAGCCGACGCAGGGATAATCCTCTGGTCAGGGTCAATTGCGCCTCCATCCCAAAGGAGTTATTTGAAAGTGAGTTTTTCGGCCATGTGAAGGGCGCTTTCACCGGAGCCATCAAAGACCGGCCAGGTCGTTTTGAAACCGCCGAAGGAGGAACTTTGTTTCTGGACGAAATCGGCGAAGTGCCGATGGAAATGCAAAGCAAACTTCTGCGCGTGTTGCAGGAGAAGCGTTATGAGCGCGTGGGGGATGACCGAACGCGCCATGCGGATGTGCGGGTTATTGCGGCCACGAATCGGGATTTGAAGAAGGCCTTGGCCGCCGGCCGCTTCCGGGAAGACCTCTATTATCGGCTCCATGTTTTTCCGATCCATGTTACTACCTTGAAGGAGCGAAAGGATGACATCCCCCTTCTGGCAAAACATTTCGTCGAATTGTCCGTGAAAGAACTCAGATGCCCGAAACCCCGGTTGACCCGGGCAGCTGTTGCCAGGCTTCAAAATTACGACTGGCCTGGCAATGTTCGGGAATTGCGCAATGTGATTGAGCGCGCGGTGATTCTAGCAAGCGGTGGTTCTTTGTATTTCGACCTGCCGGTAACAGATTCCACACCTTCTTTGCCATCATCCACGCCGCATTCTGGCACAAAATTCGGCTTCGAATTTCTCACTGATGCGGAAATGCAACGTCGTGAGCGAGAGAACCTCGTCGCGGTTCTCGAAAGCGCCAGGTGGAAACTAAAAGGCCCTGACGGTGCAGCGGAACTCTTGGGAGTCAAGCCAACCACGTTATTCTCACGTCTGAAGAAAATGGGTATTAGGCGGCCCAACGTTGACGACGTTGCGGGAGAAACTGATTAAGATTGGTGCGAAGGTCGTGCGTCATTCCCGGAAGATTGTCTTCCAGATGGCAAACCGTTCGCACGAGTAAGAGGGCACTACGGAAGGGGCCGATCACCATTTTTTAATACTGAATCAGACGTTCCCAGTTCCAATAAAATCCAAAACACCGCCGCCGTGGGCAGGTCAAACAGGCCACCATCAAACCAGAAGGCCACCACAAACACCAGTGCCCCCGCGCGGCAGGCAGTTTGAATTCTATATTCTTCATTCTGCATTCTTCCTTTCCCCAGAAAGCTCAGCCCCATATACGCCACAAAACACAGCAGCCCTGGCAGGCCAAGCTCCGTGCCCAGCATGAAATAACTGTTCATGGTCAGTGCCGCCGCACCGCCTTCCGGCGGCGAATAGCTTTTGTCATAAACGCTCACGGCTTGGTTCCAGCCCACACCGAGCGGATAATCCCTCATTATTTCCAATGCCCCGCGCCAGGCGGAGACCCGGTGTTGCGCCGAAGGCCGGCTGAAATCCAACCGCTTGAGATACCACGGAAATGTGTCTGCCGTGGCGTGCCAGAACACAGCGACTATCATGGCTGCCACCAGCACCACCGGCAACACGAACCGCCATTTCAACTTGCCGTAACCCCACGCCAGATACAGTAAGGCAATAACGGTTGCCGTCCACGCGCCCCGGCTATAGCTCATCACCAACCCAACCACCATCATAAAACTTGCAACGACAAGAAATGCCGATTGCCAATTACCGATTGCCGATTTGATTATTTTAAAAAGTAATTTCCGCTTTTCCTCCGTCTTGTGCATTCCGCATTCTTCCTTTTTCATTCCCGCTCGCAAACCGATTGCGAGCACGACGCCCGCCCCCATCAGCATCCCATAAATATTCGGATTATTCCAAAGCCCCATCCAGCGTGGGCCATGATAGGAATTACCTGCCACATCTAAATGCCAACATGACGAAAATGCCAGCAGCACGACTAAACCGACCAAGAAAGTAACGATTGCCAGATTATTTATGATTTTCGTTCTATTTCCGCTTTTAAGAAAAAATTTGGCTCCTTTGCCTAATGTCATACCCGCTAAAAATATGATGGCGTCCATTGTTGGTTGAGATACCGTATAGACGATGAAATATGTAACTACGGTAATAAGAAGTAGGCCATAAAGTGGCAAATCATTAAGGTTGAAAGTCGCCAACAGAAAGCAAGCACACCAAATAGAGATGTAAACCAGCAGCATCCACTGGAGCGACAGTAACATTGCCACAAATTCACGGAAAATGCAGCTTTGCCGATGTAGTATATATTCGGAAAGGAAAAAACCCACAACCGTTAATAGCAACAAAACCTTGATGCCGGATCGCCATTTCATTATGGAGACAGGGGGGCTGATACTCTTTTCCGCTGCCGCCAAAGCAAGAACATGGCGGTGTAACTACCGATGAACAAATAAGCCAACATACCTTTTATAACATTGTCCGCAACCTGTGGCGAAACATGAATAGCGTCCGTCAAATTGCCAAGACATCTGCATGGGCGATGCCAACCGATCCACAGCAAGCCGGCTCGATACACGACGCAATTAGTAGATAAGCAAGCCACTAGACCAACCAATACCAGTTGGCGCTTGCTGAAAATACATGCTAATGCAATACCAATTTCTAGCATCCCAACCAAGGACAACAAATGCCCAAGCTCAATACCAACGAGCGGATCAGGGACAACCAAGATCCTAGCTTGTCCCAAGCTACTCCATATTTTGGCAATTCCGGTTATAGATAATATTACTCCGGCACTAATAATAAACATTCTATTGTACTTGTTCGCACACATCTGAATTAAGTTGCCAAATGTTGTAATGTAGAAAACAGAGCCACCGCCAACTCACGTTGCAAATCACGATAACGGAATAAACAGCACAAACAGGTTAGTTCCGGTGACTTTTTTAGAATTATTGTATATTTTTGTGCCATACATACACGTCGGGAGAAATTCCCCAACGCACCGCAAACTCGGTTGCGTTCGCGCGAATTATCCGTCCGGTGATAGTTCGAGGCTTTGGTGCGGTTGGGTTGGTGTCGCTTTTTACCGTCTCAATGATACTACCATCCTTGACAAGCCATGTGCCGGTCTCTTGGTATGTATTTGTGCGTTTGGGATGAATAAATATTAAGAGGTTGGTGAAACTGCCATCGGGCATGACCACGTTGGTAAAACGCATATTGTCAAGCTCAGTCGCCCAAGTTCCCGCCAAACATTGGCGAAAGTCACTGTCAAATCGGGATATCTTAACGTGCTGCCAGTGCAGAAACAGAAACGCAACAACAACTAACAGTCCGATAGTTACGAGCTTTTTCATAGCATATAATGAATGTAACAATCAGTCATTACTTGCATCATAGGAGGGGTTACACATCTACTCAATGGGCTTGTTGTCCTTATGGCAGAATACCAAAAATAAAAAACTTAATGTCACTATCCCAAACACACACAATATAACCACGCGCTTATTCATAGTTACTGGCGCATCAAGACGCGCTATTTTGGCATGTAGTGGGTTCTGTAATGTTTTGGCATTGCCTGACGTAACATCAGAGACAATGTAATTAGTTGGAAATACAGGTAAAAACACTTGCTTATCATCGAAAGTAGCATTAAGAACGACCTCATTAAATACTGTATCTACTTGCTTTGTTGGCAAATCTGGACTCATGGATGTTCTTTTCCACACATGCGGAAATCCCTGACTATCAAAACCGTCTCTCTTACTAAAGAATGAAGCGTGGGTAGTATAGTTAGTTGCCGAAGCTTCCAGACATACGGACTTCTGCCCAATCCGACCGACCACGTAAATAAACTCCATGTCTGACTCCACGCTCGGTTCAATCATTGATATGATTCTCGCATGCAGGACGAAACGGGTTCGATTCTCTTGCCCACTCTCCGTAATTGCCTCTAAATGCCAGTTCGGGCGAGCACCGTTTTGAAGCCGTTCTGCTTTTGCAGGGTCAAGTTTAAGCATGCCCAAGTCAGTATCTGTGGCGCTTCTTCCTATAGGGAACGATTTGGAATCTGCCAAGACAACAAGCAACGGAAAAACAACTTCTTGATCTAATCCCTGCCCACGCCATAAGGTGTATTTTTCCCAAAGCGCAGTCTTGCTCAACTGAATATCATGTAACTGACGATTAACATTAAAGCTCCGATAAGGCGAAATAGCTGGGTCATCGATATCTACGAAGCTCTGCTTATAAGTTCTAGAATAATCATTAAAATATTGCGGCGAATCCGCTCCCACAAGTCCTTCATCGGTTTGATCCAGACGATAAAGGTTTCCTGAATCCCATTCTTGAACATGCAAAATCTGGATGCCGGAATGACTTGCCGCGGCAGCATTAGTCCTATCTCTTTGTACTGATCCGGGCAATTTTCTCATGTCCGGAAACATTTTGTTCTGTTGTTCTATTGCCGCCGCAATCTGTTCTCTTGTCCATTTTGGTTCGTATGTGGTAATATCCGCAACAAACCTCTCTCGTTGAGGCCAGATTGTCGCCAGATTGAAAAGTGTCTGAATCTCATCAAGAGTAGCTGGTCTTGAATTTGTTTCAGACGCTTCAACACAGAGCAGACACGATAAAAGACCAGACAAAATCAGGCCACATCTGGTGATTCTTGAAGTTAACACAAGTGCTCCGCTAAATGACAAGCGCCAATTTAATTACCTTCAATCACAACAATCATTAGCATCGCCTAGACTGACTTCGACATCTGCCTTTATGGGAGTCCCGCCTGATGTCGGCATAGTACAGGAATTATAATCACACCAAAAAATCTCGCATTTAATTGGAGGATTAGATTGACCGTTGTTTAATCTTATACAGTCCTCATACGCGTCTACTTGCTTCACCCATTCAGCCAAATTATATGTAGTAATGCAGGCAGAATAAATGTAACCGACGATTTGATTCGATTTAGTGCAAGAATCATACCCGCAGCCTCCACATGTAGTGTAATCATTTCGATAACCAACATCTTTTTTTGGTATGCACTCTCCAGCGGGTGGGTTCTTGTCAGTGCCTGATGAAACATTTAAACACGAACAATCAAACCTAAAACCGGACACGACGACTGGACCATCGCAACTCTCTTGCGCTGCTTTGACAGAAACAACTGCTACTACTACTATAATACCAAATGCAAAAATTGTTTCCAATATTTTCATATATTTTTTTGTTAATTGGAATTTACTCGGCAAAATGCTTCTAGTTCGGGTTGTACGTTGAATTGCCTTTACTGCAACATTATGATTTCAACAGGTTGGCAATCGGTTTGGAAGGAGAATGTTTAATCATTTTACGCCAATGTTAATCATTTTCGGCCATTTTGCGATTTTATTTGGCGAACCGGTGATTGTTGGGAGGGACAAGCGCCCCAGAATTCCTTGAACTTGCGGGTGAAATTAGTCTGCTGTTTGTAGCCAAGACAAGTCGCAGTTTCCTTGATGGAGGTGCCATCACGCAGGAGTTCGATGGCTTGATGCTGCCGTTGTTCTGCCAGCCATGCGCTGGGATTCTTGTGCATTTGTTGGAGGAAGTGGCGGCGCAAGGTATTCGCAGATACGCCACACAGCTTCGCCAGCGCGGCGGCAGACCAATTAGCCTGCCGCGCGAGTTCAGACCAATTCTGGATTTGTTGGAATTTGTGGTTCATGCCGGTTCCTTCAGTGTGATGTCCATTTTACAGTGCGGGCAGGGAATTTTCGCCCCGATGGCATGGGATGGAAATTCAATGTGTTCATGGCAAAAAGTGCAGGCCATTTTCAGGAACGTGGGTTTGCGCAAGGTGATAGTCTTCTGACACTGCGGGCAAGAAACTCTTTGGAAAAGACTTTGCGGGGCAAACTTGATAAGGACACCACAGAATGGGCAGGATATTTCCAGGGATTCAGTCGCCGTTCTTTTGAGGTGATTCGGCGTAGAGGATTTGCCACCCCAGAGCCAAATCAGAGCGACATAACTACCTAACAACAGGCTGGCTAGAATAATATAAAAACCCTGATTGGTAGCACCGGAAAGGAGGTATAAAGTGTCCAGCGGGTTGTTAAGACTGCCCCATAGCGTGTGGCAACCCTGCCAAAACAATCCGACCCGATACACGGCAAAATTAGTTATAAGCCATGCAATCAATCCCACCTGCAAACCGGCTTCTTTGCCAAACAGGCAAACCAACCCCACCAACAGTTCCAAGCCACCGACCGTCAGTGTGGAATACCGGAACGGGATTCCTAGCAGAGGATCGAAGACAAGCAGAGACGGTTTGAATATACCAACGCTAATCAAATTCACAGCTGCCATGGCCAGCAATAATGCCCCGGCCAAGCGGATAAAAAGCTGAATCACGATTTTATCCGCCCGAAATGGATTTGACAGAGAGGTCGTCAACATATGATTCAGGTTAGTTGTCAAATATGAAATCCACTATGGCTTTAGTGCGATCCCGCATAGCGGTGGTTGAAATTATCCAATGGGTTGAATTGGAATGAATTAGCACATTCACCAGCACACCATTTTGCCCGGCATCAGCTTGATACCGGTTGAATAAATCCTCGCGTTTTTCTGCTTGCCCGGAGCTAATCAATATTTTTGGTGCGGGCTTGCCAGGTGGCATGGCGTTGATTTGTGGCAATGCCACGGGATTGAGCAGTAATAACCCTTTCCAAAGTTCAGGTCTTTCTTGGGCCAATTTTCTTAACGGACTGGTTTCAGCACTGACGCCAAAAAGAAAAACATGGCTTGTGTCAATCGCCTGATTGACGGCCAGATACTTGTAAGCTTCCATGATATTCTCCCCCCATTCATTCAGACCGGTTTTCCAAGTGGGGCGATTTACGATCATTACATACGCATCACAACAGGCTACCGCTTCCGCCCAAAGCGGTCCGTTTAGCCGATACTGATGTTCGGAATCCGGGATTTGATACATTGTGTCTCCAATCACCAAAGGATATTTTTTGTGTTGCTGAAGGTTTAAGTTCACCGGCGGATACAGGTAATAATCCACAGTTCGTCCGTTTGTAAGCGTGAGTGTGTCATGCAAAGCTTGGACATGGCGGGCATATGGCGAAGGGCGATCTGTGCAAGGAACCACACATTTTAGATTTTTAGAGGGACTATCAGCCTCATATTGCCAAATGCTCTCGGCCAAATCGTTACTCGGAATGCCCACCACAAATAACCTCCGGCCATCAGAAGAAGTCGTCAATGATTCGACTGTTCCGTTTGTAAATAGCGTGCTGGATTCAGCCTGTAAGCCAATTTGAAGCTTGAGGATGCGACTGATAGAATTAGTTGATTTAAGGCAGATATATGCGTAACTGTTGCTGGTTGCATTGACCCAACTAATTGCGCTTGCATCCAGCGGACAAGTGGCGATTTTTTCCGGGGTTTCACCAAGACGCAACTGACATAAAGAAGCCTCGTTTGCTTCTTTGGCCGGTCGCAGTTTCAAAAGAAATTTCCCATTGGTCCTTGAGAAGGCAAACGCATCCAGAATCTGGCCTGCCGGCACCTTATAAATCTGGGTGGTAGCGTTGGATTCCAAGTTCATGGCATAAATGCCATCGTTCCGGTTCCAAGCGATGGTATTGGTGGATAATGCAGTTAACGAGGAGGAATTAAATTTAACGTCGGCAAGTTGGGATGATTGCCAATTGTTGCCCCTTTGTCGGTTCACAAGATGCAAATTTCCAGCCGGGCTTACATAAGCGAATTCATCAGGGGTCAGCCATGTGAGTGCTTTTACGGACTCATTGCCAACACTGACTTTCGCCAGTTCAGCACCGGTCTCACCCTGACAAATGACAATGTTTTTGCGGGTGTAAAGAAACAACCTTCCATCCGGTGACCAAGGCCAGATGGCAAGGTCTTGGCGACCACCGTTTTCACCTGCCTTTTCCTCGAAGGCGATCTGTCTCTGTCGCGTGGCGGTGTCACAAACAAACACACCAATCCCATTGGTGGTTGTTTGAATAAAAGTGATTCGGTCGCCGAACTGGCTTGCCTGTGGTGTTCCATACAAATTACCCACCGAACCGAAGGCTTCGGCAATTTCTTGCCGATGAGCAGGCCAACCGGTATCCACCCAGATCAGTCGGCCGCCGACCAGAACCAGCACCAAGGCGGTAATCCAAAGGCCTGATAAACTGATGGTTAATGATTTTTTCAAAATTTAATTTAGTGCCAATTGCTCAACCAATCACCTCGTCATAGCCAAAAGTGCAAGGCACGATATCTTGCTAACATGACGATAAAGCGTGAATTGAGATATTTTTGCTGCAAAAGGGCGATTTAAACAATCAACCCTTACTATTCACTACGTTTGAAAAAACCGAATCTTTCAACTATTTTCAAAAAAAGTGCATTTATTTTAAAATCGTTAATAATCAGGCGATGTGCGGTGTTTTTTATAAAAAATTCCACGGCGTGATTGCTGGACAGCTAATAATCCTGGCTACCACGTCATGATTTCGGTTTGTCTAACCCAGCTCGTGGGCGAATTGCGTTGACAGATTTCCTCTCCAAGCCTAGACCATTTTGTCATGAAGAAGGTATGTTTATGAAAGACGATGTTCGTTACGCTGAATATTTGTTCCTTCGTGATCTGGGAAAAGACCAACTGAGTTATTTTAATCCGAACGACCAAAAGCGGCAGAAGGACTTGGGATTAAGTCAAAGCATCTATATTGAAATGGTGATTACCCTTATCGAAGATTTATATGTGAAATTTGACCGGGACGAGCTTCAACTGCTTGTGGGGCGACTGCGCGGGGAAGTGTTCTTGAAGGACAGACCATATGCGACCATGGCCGAACACGAGTGGAACAACCCGCGCACGGCACTTTTCAACCTCTTTCTGGGCACCCAACTCCAGCGACTGAGCATCACTTATCGTGGGCTGCGCCGCATCGAAGAATTGCGCGACTTGCTCAAACGTGATCGCATCCTTGAAGATTTCGGGGTTTTGTTGAGCATCCGTTATTTCCGAAGGGATTTGGAGGAGGCGCTGCAACGTCCATCTGATATTGCGGTGTCAGTGCTTTATCTGGACATGGACGATTTTGGTAAAATCAACAAACAATTCGGCCAAGCCGCCGGTGATGTTGTGATGAAGGCATACCTTGAAACCGTGCAGGAAACTTTGGGTAACTTCGGGACCGGTTATCGTGGGGTTGGTGATGAAGTCGTTGGGCTGATTGTCGGACAGGGCCACGAGCAGGCGATGGCCATCGGGGAAACAATTAAACAGCGCGTTGCGGCATTGCAATGCCAGGACAAAGAGAAAAGACCATTGCCCCCGGTAACTGTCAGCGTTGGGGTTGCAACCACCCCGCCGGAATCACGCGCAATGGAAATTGAAACCCTGGCGGAAAGCCGAAAGCGGAAGGCTAAAGAAAACGGGAAAAACCGTGTCATTGGTTCGTAAACAGCAGTCTTTGGGTCGCTTAATCCGCCCGACGGGTACAGACGATGTTTTAGTCGAAGCGGGTTTTGAACCGCTGTCGATAACGCGTATTTGTCGGTGAAAAATCAGGAGAGGCATGCTTATTATCCAGCCCCGCATGCGGTTGCTTATGATACTAATCCACTGATGATGCATCCACCAACGCCAAAAACATTCTGGTTAAATTTGAGAAACCGCTTTAACGAAAGAATATCGTGAAGACCGAGCCCACAACATTCAAGCCTCATGCCTTCGGCCACAAGTCCAATCGTTGCCAAAAGCACTCCACTATCGCGCCAAGCTAAACTTTCCGGATTTCGATACCTTGCGGCTGACCGGGCGAGGTCGGCCACAAACCAAATGACGGTTCCATTACGTGTCTCGAGGCACCGGTCAATCTCTTGTAAAGATTGTGAAATTAATTTGAGATTAGGCACTTCACGAACACCGAAAACATGATGGTCTGAATCATAAAGCAACAGTTTATTTTTCAAAACCGGCGCTTGCAATACCAGCAATTGAATCGGATGACAGCCACCACCGGAGGGACTGGGCTTGCTGCTCCAAAGAGTATTCCCGGCTACTCGTGCCGTGTGTCGGGTTCGGGAAGAATACCAGAGCAAATCTCCCAGTTGTTGGAATGTCAATGGAGCCTTGAAATCACGCCGAGATTGGCGGGTGTCAAGCACCTGATCAAGTGGTTGCCATCTCCGCCGCGTTGGTTTCGGAATGGGTAGCACCCCAGAAATCTGAAAATCGAAGACCGGCAAAGCCCGTGGTTTGGCCAGCGGGTATGGGGGCTTTAACTTAATAATCGCCATAACCAAGCTGGCTCATGGTTTCGGCGTGCTTCGTGCAGCCCCGGCAGATGCCACAAGCAAAATTTGAAACATGACAAGAATGACTCCAAGCCAGAATTTCAAATGGAATTGCTGATGTCTTAATCAGTTCAACCGCATTCAAGTGAATCGCAGGAGTGGTGACACAGATGTTACCTTCCTGAAATTCCATCGCACTGCTGATCCGCCTAAAAAATTCCGGCCGCCCGTCGCAATGAGCCCCGTCGGTTCGTATCGAGCCAATCATCAATTCAGAAATCCCATCCGCAATCGCGCCCGCGCCGGCAAGCGTGATAATGAGTTGATTGCGAAATGGCCACCATTCCGATACCGGGGATTGTGCAGATGGCGGAGTTCCCGCCATATCGCCCAACCCGATTGAACGACAATTCACTTTGATAATTCGGTGTTGGATAGAAAGAATCTGGCAAACCGAAGAAGCCGCCCGGATTTCACCCTCTGCCGCCAGTTGCCCATAGTCCACGGTGTAGCCGAATTGGGGACGCTTCCAAAAAGCCAGCGCGACCGAATCCATACCGCCAGAAATTAACAGACCGGAGCTCATTCGCAGGTTGCCGCCCAAACGGTCAGATAAAGTGCCGTCGCAAAATCATTGGCGACTTGGCTGCCGCCGCCAACAATCATTTTAAGGTTTTCCGGGCGTTCGGCTGAAACAAAGGCAATAACTTTGGCTCCGAGACTGTGGGCATAGCCAACCTCATAATTGGTGCCGGGATCAAGCCCGTCCAAACACGCCAGAACCACGGAACAGGTCTTCAGCCCCTCAATATCTGGATCATAAACAGCATCAGCAACCCCGCGGCCAACGTGATGGAGGGGGGAAAAATACTTCACCCCGGCATTTTCCAACGCAGTTTTGAACTCTTCAATTAACCAGCGCTGTGAAAGGTTAAAAAATGGTCCGGCCAGATAAACTTTTTTGTGTTTTTCTGACGGCAGGGGCCGTAGTGGTTGAAAAGTTGTTTTTTGAAGTGCTGCCTTGTCGGGGAAATCTCGGGTTTCGACGTAATGACTGGTTCCCTTGGAGGCAAGCGTGGCGGCCTCAACCGGATCGAGTTTCAAATCCATCCAACCATAGGCAAATAAAGCGCTAAAAACATCCCCTGAGCCAATCGGCCAGACACTGTTTGTCCGATAGGCAGGCACTAACGATATCCCAGCTTTAGTGCCAACGACACACCCCGCAGTTCCGCATTTTACCACCGCCACCTCTGCGCCCTGTTTCAAAATTTCATGGCAGGCCATTTTAGGGTCGGGATGCCCAGTGAGACGGGTTGCCTCAATCTTGTTGGCGACTACGGCGAGGTGTTCGGCGCTTGAACCATTCTCCGTAAATGGTCTGGGATCGCTTGGTGTTTGTGGATCGTAAGTTGCCATTTTCGCCCTGACTTTGGCATTCCCTTCCACCACGCCAAACCGAAGGACTTTTTCAGCGTCAACATTGATGACATACGGACGCTGCCGGCAATCACGCAGGAAAATTTCCGGTTCAATCACGGGTTTTGATAGCGGGTGCAAATAACTAAACAACACCGCATCGCTGGCATCAACGACATCCAAGTTGATACCGTTGGCTTTTTGGTTCAGAACCGGTTTTTGATTTTTATCGGCAAATGTTGAAAAACAAACCGGCACACCAAGTTTATTAAGTGCCAAGCTTGCCCGGAGTCCCGATCCGTAAAGTTCATACCAATGGGGTTCCCGACAAAACTCCAAATAAGTTCCGCCGGCGACGTGAATCATTATGGGGCCTGGATGCGCACCCGGACAACGCCTCCAGTGACGTCAAGCACGACGGCGACGTATTGGAAACCGTTTTGAATGCAGTTAAGAATCGTGGTTAAACTTGGTGGAGTAAGCGACCCCGCGATTTGCCCGCCATGTTTGGCAACAAGCGAATTGACACCGCTACCGCCAACTTGAATTTCCACAGTGAGCCTGTCACCTTTCTTTAACAAAGCAACAACGGCACTGACAGGAGAGTTTAAGATCGTGTCAACAATCAGGGAGCCGCAGTCTGTGGAAGATTCCCCTCCACCACCTGCGCCACCCTCACCGCCGAAGCCAATTCGGCCCGATCCGCCACCAGAGCCAGACATAATGCCGCATTAGACAGATTGAGGATGGGAACGTCAAGCCGGATTTAAACTACTTGGCAGTCCGGTCAGAGCATTCATAACCATTTCATGCATTTGCCGCATATAACACCAGATGATGCTGTCAAACCGTGAAAGACTAACTCCGACAGCACGAGCGAAAGCCACCAACCGGGCCTCCATGTCAAAATAATCGCGTTGGACGGAATGTTTGGTTGAAAAAAGCCCCATGAGCAAACCAGCGCGAATGATATGGATATCCAGAATGGCAACTTCATCCGAGTGTAACACATTCCGTGTAATCCAAGACGCGGTTTTAGGGCCAATGCCCGAAAAGGTAAGTAACCAGTTTCGTAGTTCAAGCGCCGAATGCATAGGCGCTGGCTCGGCGTTGAGCTTTTGCATGGCTTTGGTTAGAAAACGACTCTTGGTATGAGGATAGCGGTATCGCACTTGGCGATTACCGATAGTCAGTGGTTCGGTCAGGGCCTTTTCAATGTCAATCAAGGAGTTTGTTCCATCAAGTAGTCCGCGTTCCCGCATCCGATGAAACGCAGCCAATCCAACTTCCGCTGGCATGCCATGCCCACCCAGGAGACAAGCGGCAACCTCTTCACGCAATGAGCGCCCAAGAGTGTATTGAAAATGAGGGCTGGAATCCCCGTCAATCCAAGAACGGGAAACCCAAAAAGCCGGCGTGAAGAAGTCATCGAATTTTCCCCAGCGAACACCAGGAAGAATTTCCATGCCGGGTTCCGGAAGTTCAAGCCGGTCAATGTCACCGTTCCGCCAAGTAGTAACGATCTGATGTTTTATTGACAGCACAATATTGTTTGATAGCCTTATGCATTATGCGCGTTTCTAAACGCATAGACAACAAAAAAACAGCATTGCTTTTGCGAGAGGCTTTTCGCAGAAGTGGAGCAAGCCAATCTTCGGTATCAAAGTTAATAAGGGTGAACCAGTCGCAGATTAGCAGGTTGTTAAGCGGACATTTCCAGCGACGGTCAAAAAGCATCAATGCACTATGCATCTTTCTTAATGTGGAACCGGTTGTCCGGAACAATACAATTAGGTGGCAAAATTACCCTGAACTTGCATCGTATCTTGATGAGGTGTTGGATGGTAGTCGAAAGCGGGAACGCGCTGTCATTCGGCTATTGAAATCAGCGCAAATTCTGGCTTGAAGGGATTACCCACACATTCAATGCTCCATCGCTTAATTTTCCAAAGCTACCCAGAAAGACAATGCCGCCCAGCCCGACCAATGCCTTCTCAATTTTATACCTATAAATAAAGGCTTTCCTTGATAATTACCTGGTGCTTTAATAATTTCACCATGTTAGACCTCACATCGTCACAACTCCGTCAAGCCGCGAACCTAAAAGAAAAGATCGCCGGTCTAGAAAAACAACTCGCCGCCATTTTCGGCGCAGAAACCACGGTGGCTCCGGCCACGGCCAAGCCGGTCAGGAAAGGTGGAATGAGTGCCGCCGGCCGTGCTCGCATCGCCGCCGCCGCCAAACTTCGTTGGGCCAAGGAAAGAGCGGCAAAGACCAAACCGGCCGCAATTAAGACTTTGGTCAAAGCGGTAGTTGCCGCCAAACCCGGACAGAAGCTGGCCAAGAAGAAATTCAAAATGAGTGCCGCCGCCAAAGCCAAGATCAGTGCGGCGGCCAAGGCGCGTTGGGCGGCAAAGAAGACCGCTCAGGCGAAGAAGTAAGGTTAAGTTGATATTGGAGGCCACTCTTTTGCCAGGGTGGCCTTTTTTATTGCGGGCGTCTTATTTACCGGCTTGAACCCCGTTCATTAGGCCACCTGTGATGAGATAGTTTCAGCCTCAATGGCCTAGTTCAGAGGGGCCCAATCACCAGGGCTAACTTGGGAAAGACTCTTTCAAAAACCAGTCGTGATTATATTGGTTCAGGTTATTGACCGCGGTGGTCATGGGCGATGGGCCGGTGCGCGTGTTCAAGTTGCCCGGCGGACACTAATTTCTATATTAGTGATTGAATACAAAAATGACAGTGGCAACTTGTATCAAATAGACTAAAACCCCCGCAATACACACCGACTTGGCAACCTTCTGAAGCATGATCGTTTTGGAATCAGACGATGCGGTTGCACCGGCATATAATGCCAATCCGCAAGAAACAATACCTATCGGAAATGGAGTCAATATCCGGATTAAGAGTCCATAATGTATTGTCTCAAGACTGCTTGTGGCCATTGTCAATTTTGACAACGGCCGATAGCAAAGTAAGAACAAGGACACCAAGAAAAGTGCATAAGCGCCAATGGAAACTGCTAATGGCCTAGCAACCACAACAAGTGGCCGCAATCGCAAAACCCACAAAGATACCAACTGAGGGATTAAGAATCCCACAGCAGCTACAAGAGTAATAAACTTTAGTTCTTTCATTCGCAATGAGCCATACAGCGATTATACATATCAACTATCCGCCTAGCTCGTTCGGAACCTTCATCCAACAAACGACCCCCATCATATAAATCGTGGCCTCCCGCCAGCCCACCAACTGCTACCCCTGCCGTTGCCCCAGCATATGGGTTCTCAGTTGTTACACCGACAACAACTCCCGCAACTACGCCACCAACAGCTCCAACAATGGCCCCTCCAACCACTTCAGCTCCAGCTAATGCATTTAAGATATTCTCGTTACTAGACGATTCAGCTAGAAACTTCTGGCACTCAGAACAACAAATCTTTAATCCCAATGAATCCGTATAGTTATCCGGAGAATTAGCAACAAACCGGTAAAGATTGCACTCCTCTTTTCGATTGAACCGCCCAGAACGACTAACCATCACCTTGAAACATTGTTCATTGATCGGATCCCGGTTTAGCCATCTGTTGAGTTCGGGTGAATAATAGCGGTTGCGGTGGTCGGTCAGGTTGATTTCCGCAAACCATTCGCGACCTTGGAAGGCAAAGCGGTTCCCATAAGCCGACTCGAAAAGAATGTTTGTTCCAGTCGTGTCATAGATTGTCGGCTGGCCGAAGGCCGTGTAGCGGTATTTTTCCACCACGTTGCCAGAGCCATCAGTGAGCGTTGCCACGCTGTTCAACGCATCGCCGGTGTAATACACCGTGCCAATTGCTGTTGCTCTGGCCAGCGTCTCATCTGTTACGGGCCCGTGGATGTATTCCGCAATTGGTGTCGTGCCGCTATATTCCGCAATCAAATCCCAACTGTCGTAAATGAAGGTGGTCGTCGTGCCATTAATAACACGTTGCACACAGCGATTGCGGCCATCATAAACGAAGATCGCCCCGTTGGTGCCACGACTGGCGCCAACTAACCGATTTTGCGCGTCATATCCAAAAGCCCCGCCGGTCCAGGATAGCAGATTACCCTTTGCGTCGAAACTGGTCGCATTGCCGTTGATCGCCGTGTATTGATTCAGATTATTCACGTTGAAACTATCAACACCACCGGCCACATTCGTCCGAGTGTTCAGGTTGCCCATCGCGTCGTAATTAAAGCCTTCCGAAGTTGTATCGCCATACGTCGCCCCTGTCAACTGCCGGGCAGCATCGTAACCGTAATTCTCGGTCCGTCCACCCTCACGCACCAGTGCTGTGCGATCGTTTATGTTGTTGTAAGTATAGGCAAAGCTGGCCACCGTGGCTGACCCCTGCTTTGATACCAAACTGGTTAACCGGCTGGCGTTGTCGTAGGCGTAACCGTTGGTAACGCCGTTGTTCAGAGCCAGTGAAAGCCGATTGCCGTTCAAATCGTAGGTGAAGGTTGCCAGCGGTGGCGGACCATTGGCGTAAATCGCCTTGACCTGATTGCGGGCCGTGAACGTGTTCGTTAACGTGTTGCCGCTCGGATACACCAGCGTATGTTTCCGACCGTCCAGATCGTAACCGTAGGCCGTCACAAAAGTGGCCCCGCCAATGAAGTTGGTTTCTGCTAAAAGCTGATTGGCGGCATCGTAGGTATAGCCCTCGGCAGCATTTCCATTGTTTAACGCCGTCAATCTGCCGACAATGTCATAGCTACGCGTCACGATCGGCGTCACGCCGTCGTTCCAAACAGTCTGCGTCAGCCGGTTACGGTTATCGTAGGTATAGCTAGCCACCTGTCCGGCTGCGTTTGTAAAGCCAATTAAATTGCCCACGGCATCAAAACCATATTTATCTTGCGTGCTATCCGCATAGGTTTTCACCGTCTGGCGATTTAATAGATCATAACTCCAATAAGTTACATTACCATTTGCATCAGTGAGACTTGTTAAGTTACCACTCACGTCATAGCCCATCTGCGTGGTGTGACTGAGCGGGTCGGTGCTGGAAACAACCCGGTTCATGGTGTCATAACTATTCGTCGTCACTCTGCCATCGGCGCGGGTTTCGGTAAGCTTGTTCCCCGCGAGGTCATAGCTCCATTGTGTCACATGGCTCAACGGATCAGTGGTGCTGATGCGGCGGTTACTCGCATCGTAGCCGTAAGTCCAGTTCCGTCCATTGGGGTCAATCATGGCAATTACCAAACCGGCGGCATTGTATTGATACTGCGTCATGGCGGCATCCGCAGTGCCGTAACCCACGGTCTGATTGAGGAGTTGCCATTCCAGATCATAAGTTATCTTGGTTATCTCACCACCCGGCAAGGTAATACTCGTGGGCTTATTCTGCGAATTGGCACAACTACACCCCCCACTGCCCGGGAGTGAATAATCATAAACGGTCGTGCGACCGAGCGGGTCAATTTTCGCCGTCGGGCGACGGTATTCGTCATAGACAGTCTGCCATACTGCCCCGAGTTCATTGGTCACAGCGGACGAATTGCCGAAGCCGTCATAGCCATAGCTCTTCACACTGTAATCTGAATTCATCACTTGTAATGGCAAACCACGCTCAGTGTAGGTGTAGGTAGTAGTATGGCCGTTGGCGTCGGTCACGGTGGCCGGCAGACTGTTGGAATAATAGGTGTAAGTGGTCACGTTCCCAAGGGCGTTGGTGTAAGCCGTTTTCAGGCCGTTCGTGGTGTAGCCAAAGCTTTCCACCCCGCCATTACGCAGCGTGTGGGTGAGCGGCTGACTGAAACTATTATAGGTATAGGCTTCCGTGGAACCGTCGGGATATTGAATAAGGGTCGGACGGTGCTGTGAGTCGCGGGTATAAGTGGTAGTATGGCCAAGCGGGTCGGTGACAGTGAGCGGCTGACCAAGACTGTCATAGGTATAGGTCGTCACGCCGCCATCTGGGGCGGTGCTGGTCAGCAGACGACCCTGACTGTCACGAGTAAAACTGGTGGTGTGACCAAGCGGGTCGGTGGTGGAAATTATGAAACCAGTTCCGCCAGCACTGTAGGTGTAGGTGGTGGTGCGACCAAGCGCATCGGCAACCTTAGTAAAGTAGCCACATCCATTGTCCGAGATGGTTTCAACTGCCCCGTTGGCATAGGTTACGATAGAATTGCTGGCATGGACACCATCAGCGCCCAATTGGTCGGCCATTTGGCCAGTTGCATAACTCATTTCCTGAAAGATGGAACCAAAAAGACCCGACGATAGATTGGTGTAATAGGCATAACGCAATTGTGTGGCATTGCCCTCCACGCGCGGGTCCGAAGCCGAACTCAAGAGTAGGCGTTGGCCGGCAAAAGTTTGGACATAACCATAGGTGGCCTGAGTGCCATCGCCATAGGCGACGTTGGTTAAAGTCAGGAAGTCGGAAGCCAACACCGTGTCCGGGGTCGCCCCGTAGTTGTAGGTCACACGACGGCCGTCGCTGGTCTGGACACTGGTGATGGCCGTCTGGGTGGTAGATAGAACGTTGGCCCCCTGAAAAAATGACCCGTTGGCGCGGCTGGCGTAGCCGGGACGCGGAAAGAATCTAATAGCTGCAATCCGATGCTTACTACCCAAATCCAGGCCGGCAAAACTGTAGTTTGCGTAAGCGAAATTGAAGAAGGTGTTGGTATTACCATCAAACAAGGATAGATAGGAGCTGCTGTTGGTCGTATACGGCGGGGTGGTTCCAAAAGGGGTGCCGGTGAGCACGTTGTTGTTGGTATCCAAAAATTGCACTTCAGCTAGATTGCCGTAAGAAGAAATATCGCCCAAAAACCGAACCATCTGATAGGCGTTGGTATTGGAAACCGGCAAGGTTGTCCATTGACCATCCGGGGGGTTATTGGTGCAGGTTGCCAGAGTGGTGAAGGCTTCAGAATCTACGGGGATGTCTTGATAGGTGACTTGCAACCAGCGACCGCCGGGTTCAGTCACGCGGGAGAAACGATAATGGACATCGTAGGTGAGATTGTAGACGTTGCCTTGAGCATCAGTGATTTTGTCCAACTGGTAGCGCAGCGGTGAGGGATATTGGTTGAAGCTGTATTGCCAGCCGTTGGCTGTTTGTAGGACGTAGTTTGTGCCATTCTGGGTCAGGAGGTCGGGATTGCTGGGAGCACCCACCCATGCGCTGTTGGTCAAGGTGTAGGTGTATACGGTTCCATCGGGATAATTCAGGGTCAGGGTGTTGCCGCTGACGCTCATCTCCCATTGGTAGCTGTGCCGCCAGCAATGACCGCTACCAAACCAAAGTTTTCCGGCGGTCATGCGACTATGGCCGTAGCGTTCCCATACCAGTTGATGCTGGCCAATACCGCCCCACACTTCTAAATCCTGCACATCCCGCGCCACATCCGAGCTCGTTGGGTTGATGGGGTTGACGCCTTGGCCTTTACATTTACATGGAGGTGTGACACCAGGTGCATTGGTGTTACCGCACTTCTGCGCCAACACCGTGGTTTGGAGGCCGGCCAACGCCAGCATCGTGGCCAGTGTGAACATCAATTTCGTGATTTTCATGGGATTACAGGTTGTAAAGTTGATTATTGGAAATGGGGATATTGGTTGGTTTTCGATAGATTACATTTGTTTCAAGGCCAGATCTGGTCCCGCCCAAAACTGCACAATTTTCGTGTCCGGGCCTTGTCGCAGGGTGACGCGGTAAATTCCCCCACCGCTGCCGGCAGTAAAATCAAAACTCGCCTGTCGTGAGGCATCCAGTGTAAAGGCTAGCACCGGTTTGCCACCCGCCAGCAGTCCACCATCTTCCACCGCTGCCACCACCCTCTGTCCCGGCTGAGCATCCGGCCATACCGCCGTTACGGAAACTGTTTGCTTGGGGTCAATGTGAACCCGAGGAAACTCACCAAATTGATTCGGGATTAAATCACCGGATTCATTACCGACGACAATGTGTGCCTTCACCATCTGGCCGTCCACCAAGGGCGGGTCATTGGGATCCACTGCTTGAACTGGAAAGGTCGCAGGACGAGCAGGAGCGGTCGTTGCTGGGGCCGAAGCCGCCGGATGCGTCGCCGCAACTGTCGTGCTAGTGGCAGGAATTGAAGGCTGGCTGACCGCGAGTAAAACGGCAGCAGGAATGGTCAGGCTTTTTGCTTCCATCCCACTGATGATTTTTTCAAGTTTATCTACAAGCTCCAAATACTTTGCCCGGGCTTCTTGAGCAAGTTTTTCGGGGGAATGTTCAGACAGGTAAATTGCCAATCCTTCTTTGAGCTTCCGCGCAAACATAGTGCTTTGTCGCAGAAGATAGGAAAAAGCTCGGTCAACATCTTGGTATTGCAAGAATTCAGACAAAACTGAATGGAAGATTTCCTTCCGGGTTTCCTTCCGATCTGTGTTGGTTATGAATTCCGAAATCTCTGGTAAAGCAATGTCGGCATCTTCCAAATCCTTTATAGAAAAGCGCGGGGCTATTTCGGTTTTTCGAATTCCAAAGAAAAGTAAATGATGGGTAGCTTGGACAGCGTGTTCTGCTTGACTTTCAAATGCCTGCCACAACTTCAAGGCGTCATGGTAACGCTTAACCAGAGGTGGTGCCTTTGACAATGATGCCGGGCCTGGGGGCGAACAGCGTGGCCAGCGTGGCGAGGTCGAGGCATGGCATGCGGCAGAGAGCCTGGTTTCTGGCCTCGATGACTTTGATGACGCGGTAAAACCGAAGCAATCAGGTCGGGGTGGTCAACGCCACCCCCGGCTGAACAAGAATTGGGACTGACCTCAAAGCAAAGCGATCCTTCAACCTTTGTTGGTATCTGGATTTGGTGGAGGTTCGACAACGGGCGGCTTCGTCAGCCCCGGCCAAGTGTGTTTTTTTCGACCGCGATGTTGCCCTGGTGGTACGGGTATTTTGAGTTGCTGTGGTAGTGTGTCGAAGTCGATATCAATCGTATTAATATTCTCATCGTAGATATATTTTACCTCGGCATCCTTTTTTCCGGTTGGAACCACCCAGCGCACGGTTCCATTGGCAAAGGTAACCTTGTAGCAACGCACTTTTCCACCATCCCGTAATGGCACTCCAACTTCTCGTTCGATCTTGCTGGTAAGGTCAAATCCAAGTGAAAAAATATCGATCCGCTGGATCCGCTTGCGAATTTCTTCTCGGAGACGTATTCGCGTATCCTGATCACCGCCGTCGAGGAGAACCTTTTGCATCAATTTTTCGCCACCCATGCCTGCGGTGATCGCTGAGTCGGCTTCTTTTTCGCGCGTTTCTTCGTTACTTAATTTTTCAATGGCGGCTGTAATTTCCGCCTGCTCCAGCTCGCGTTTCTTTATCTCGTCGCCGGCACCAATCAAATCCCCCCGTGCGGCGAGCGTATACAGGTTTCCAATCTCTTTTTTAATTTCCGCCGTCCTCTTTTCTAGATGTTGGCGCCGCTCTGCCCAGTTAGTGCGAGGTCGTCTAGCACTCGCTTCCGCGATACGCTTCCAATCAAGGTTGAGGCAAACGATCAGAAAGTTTCTTTCAAGGTAATCGATATTCCAGCCGCTGTATTCCCGTTTTCGATAATTCGGAATGCTATGTGCCACAAAATAGTAATAGCGATATTTTTTCTTAATCCCATTGATCCGCACTTCACTCTTGCTTGTTCCCCAAACCACGCAACGTTCGTTGAAATGGCCGCACCAAACGAGCCCGGATAAAAGGTGAATTCTGCCTGGGACAGTAGCAGGTGTATTGCGTCCCTTAAGCCTTGTGTAGCACCGCTCAAACAAGGACTTGTTGATGACTGGAGGAAAATAATTAGGTATGTCCTGTCCCTCGATGTAACGGTGGCGGCCTCCAATCCAATGCCCTGGACGGAACGTACCAACGACCGCAGGAGAGGTAAGGATGTTGGCAATATAACTTGCGTTCCAATTTTTCCCATGGGCGAGGCTCTTGGTTCCACGTTCATTCAGAATTCCGGCAATACGCCATTTGCCAAATCCCTCTTCGTAGAGACGGTAAATTTCCTGAACCACGGCGGCATGTTCCGGAATAATGTCCCAACCTCCTTGGTCATTGGCTCGTAGCCATGCCGGCCCGATTTTTGTGATCCGAAATTTTCCGCCTAGTTCCCGGGCTTTTGAAACTTTACGGAGATAAGCATCGCGAACCCGGAATGATTTTGTAGCGCTTTCCTCATGCCCACGCGACAAAATGGTGATGGAAATGATAAGATTTGTCATGTCCAACTGCTTTTGGGTGTAAATCTTCCCATCGACAAGGGTCACAATATCGACTCCTGCGTTTATGATTTGCAAAAATAGAGCGACACTGACCGATAGTTCCGCCCGACTCAACCGATCCAGATTTTCGACCAAAAGCAACGACCCGATCGTAACCCGACCTGTATTTACTGCCTCAAGGAATCCTGCCAGAGCCCCATTTTTGGCATTTTTTGCACGAAAAGCAGAAACTCCTAGATCTTGGAGATGGAGGGTGTCGTCCAAAATGAGGTTGTGTTGCTTCACATACTGCTCAGATAGTTCGGTTTGCCGAAGCAATGACGCCCCACGTTCTTGTATTTTAGACGAGAAGCGCACATAAGAATACGCAACCCGCCCAGTAGCCGGCACCGTGTTTTTTTGTAAATTATTTCCCATATGATTATGTGATTTTGGTAAAGGTCGTGGAGTACAATCAAGTTTTTCTGCTGGCAATAGCATTTTTGACAAACTTCCCGCACCGACTGAATAAACAACAGCAAATGAAAGAACCACTCATATTTCCGATAAGCTTATTTACTATGTGTATCAGACCTATACTATATTGATGCCGGTGCC
>Ga0364901_10016_pt1 | contig 73919 bp, 71 predicted proteins | sample ExccelJu500002D4_FD_206968 | JGI IMG/M metagenome (GOLD analysis project Ga0364901, IMG submission 206968) | Enriched cells from Trout Bog Lake Hypolimnion, Wisconsin, USA - BchlTB.July09.5000.02.D4 | ecosystem: Environmental > Aquatic > Freshwater > Lake > Hypolimnion/Profundal zone | place: USA...
GGGAATTGCTTGGAATCAACATTACGGAATTCAGGCGTGGATCAAGACATTGACCGGTGAAGAGTTTCATGATTTCGCTGGTTCCATAGTGGTTCATGCAGTTGGCGGCTGGATTGCCTTGCCGGCAGTGCTCTTGCTTGGTGCGCGTCGTGGGCGCTACAACAAAGATGGGAATATTTCTGCGCATCCACCTTCCAGCATTCCTTTCTTGGCCTTAGGCGCTTGGATTTTGGCGGTAGGTTGGTTTGGTTTTAATGTGATGAGTGCTCAATCAATCGACAAAATTAGTGGCCTCGTAGCTTTGAATTCTTTGATGGCGATGGTTGGCGGAACATTAGCAGCATGGGTTGTGGGCCGTAATGATCCAGGCTTTACTTACAATGGCCCCCTTGCAGGTTTGGTAGCAGTGTGTGCAGGCTCTGACTTGATGCATCCTCTTGGCGCCTTAATCGTTGGCTTGGTGGCTGGTGGCTTATTTGTGTATATGTTTACCTTGGTGCAAAACCGCTGGAAGATCGACGATGTATTGGGTGTTTGGCCCCTGCATGGTTTATGCGGTCTTTGGGGTGGCTTGGCTGCTGGGATCTTTGGTGCAAAAGTCTTGGGCGGCATGGGCGGGATTAGTTTTACCGGGCAACTCATTGGTAGCGCATTAGGAGTTGGTATCGCCTTGGTTGGTGGTTTCGTAGTTTACGGAGCATTGAAGATGGCCTTGGGAATACGCATGTCTCAAGAGGAAGAGTTCGAAGGTGCGGATTTAAGTGTGCATCGCATTTCTTCTTCACCAGATCGCGAACCAAACTGGTAAACCACCCGATGTCTGTGACATAACTTATTCCTACCTATAATCAGTTATGGCTATATTTGAACTAGATGGAATGGCCCCTCATTTGGATGAGGGAGCTTGGGTTGCCGAAAGCGCAGAAGTGATCGGTAAGGTACGCATGCACAAGAACGCCAGTGTCTGGCCTAACGTAATAGTGCGAGGCGATAACGACCTCATCGAAATCGGTGAAGATAGTAATGTGCAGGATGCATCTGTGCTGCACACTGATCCAGGTTTTGAGTTGATTATCGGTAAGCGCGTTACGGTTGGCCACCAAGTGATGTTGCATGGTTGTCAAATCGGTGACGGTAGCTTGATTGGTATTGGTGCTGTGATTTTGAACGGTGCAAAAATCGGCAAGCATTGCTTGGTTGGGGCAGGTGCGCTAGTGACTGAGGGAAAAGAATTTCCTGATGGCTCAATGATCTTGGGATCACCGGCAAAGGTTGTAAAGACGCTGGAACCAGAGCAAATGAAAAAGATCGAAGATATCGCTGGGCGCTATGTGAAGAATGCGCAGCGCTATGCCAAGACACTCAAAAGAATTTCATAAAAATTGCTCTACGTTTTTAATGTAGTTCTGCCAGTTTTTGCCCTGATCCTTGTTGGATACATTTGCGGTAAATCTGGCAAGTTAGGTGAGAGCGCCTCGACTGAGCTCAATCGCTTTGTTGTTTGGCTTGCGTTACCGGCCCAATTATTTAACTTCGCGGCTAACAGTACTTGGCAGTCGCTGTGGCAGCCAGGATTTATCTTGGCTTTCGCCGTCAGTTGTCTAGTGGTTTACTTCTTGACGTTTTTTATCAGCTGGTACCGTAAGCGAGATCTAGCGCTTGCTAGCTTTGCCGGCCTGAGCGCTTCTTACTCCAATACTGGTTACATGGGCATCCCACTGTGTATTTTGGCTTTGGGGCAGGATGGTTTTGCTCCAGCAGTGATTGCAACATTTGTTGTATTTGGGATGTTTGCTTTAGCAACCGTTTTTATTGAAATCGGCACACTCGCACATAAAAAGTCTCACGAGATTGTGTGGAGCGTTATCAAATCTCTTTGTTCCAATCCTTTGCTGGTGGCTCCAGTTGCAGGCTTACTATGGTCTTCAACTCATTTACCTTTGTATGATCCGCTTCAACAATTCATTTCATTTTTAGCGGCTGCAGCTAGCCCCTGTGCGCTTGTCTCGATTGGCTTATTTCTCATTCAAAAGCGAAAAACAGATAGATCCAATGCTTGGGGTTTAAGTGTTGCAAAGCTGATCGTTCAGCCAATCATTGCCTGGGTAATCGCAGGACCTATTTTGAATTTACCGGTGCTCTGGGTTAATGCCGTGGTGATATTGAGCGCGCTCCCAACAGGCACGGGCCCTTTTATGTTGGCCCAGTATTACAACGCGGATGGCCGAACCATTTCTCGTGTGGTCTTGCTGACTACAGTCGGCTCCTTGCTCACGTTGTCACTATTTCTTTGGTGGAATAGCGCAGTTTAATTACCCTAAAGTGCTTTAGACTGTTCTCTTATGGAAGAGATCAATTTCTGGATTGGCATCATTGCCACGATTGCATTTGCGATTACAGGTGTGCTAGCCATTGCGGATCGTGGCGTAGATATTTTTGGTGTGCTCGTGCTTGGTGTCATTACGGCAATCGGCGGCGGCACTGTGCGTGACATCATCTTGGGAACCCCCACCTTCTGGTCTCAATCCCAAATCTATGTATGGCTTGCTTTGGGCGCGAGTGTTCTAACCTTTTTTGCGGAGTCTTTCTTTACTCAACCGCAAATTTATCGTTGGATGTTGTATATCGATGGACTTGGTGCCGCGCTGTTTGGAATTGCTGGCGCTGATAAAGCCTGGAATATGGGATTTGGTTTACCGCTAGGACCAGTGATCTTAGGTGTCGTAACTGCGATCGGCGGCGGATTACTACGCGATATTTTGGCCGGCAGAAAAACACTCTTAATGTCTTATGAGTTGTATGCCATTCCAGTCACTTTAGGTTGCTGCATTTATGTATTGATTCTGAATTTCTTGCCGCAATACACTATTGAAGGTTCAGTTGCATGTATGTTGGCGATCTTTGGATTACGCGCAGCAGCTATTCACTGGGATCTGCGCGTACCCAAAATGTTCATTACTAAAACGCGCTAACAGCCCCATCGCTGCGGGGATCCCAACCGCCACGTAATGTGCCTGAGGGTTCACGAATAATGCAGCCCGCATGACCAACGGTCTCATCAAATGCATCGAGCATTTCAATTTCATGACCTAATGCATGCAATTCTTTGGCAACCCAAGGACTAAAACGGGATTCGAGTTTGAGGCTGTCACTCGTTTGACCCCAAGTGCGTCCTAGCAACCAACGTGGACGGCTAATAGCATCTTGCGGATCTAGGCCATACGTTGCGGTACGGGTAAATACGGCACATTGCGTTTGAGGCTGACCATCACCACCCATCGTGCCATACACCATTTGACGACCATCATTAAATAGCGCAAGCGCGGGGTTCAATGTGTGAAATGGTTTGCGATAAGGCTCAAGATGATTGAGTGCTTTTGGATCCAAAGAAAAACTGCAACCACGGTTTTGCCAGTTAACGCCTGATTGAGGTAATACGATGCCGGCGCCAAACTCGTGATAAATACTTTGAATAAAGGAAACAGAATTTCCTTGTCCGTCAATCACACCCATCCAAATGGTATCGGCAGGACCTTTGCCTTGACCCCAAGGAAGCGCTTTTTCAGGATCAATATTTTTAGCGAGCTTCTTCAAAAATGCGGGAGCCAAAAAGGACTGTGCATTTTTGACCATGTATGCAGGATCGGTAACAAACTTGTCGCGAACTTTAAAAGCCTGCTTGGTCGCTTCAACGCAGTGGTGAACATACTGTGCGCTATCAACCTTGAAGCGTTTTAGATTGAGTTGATCCAGAATACCAATGATCATTAATGACACAACCCCTTGTGTTGGGGGCGTCATGTTGTAAACATTCCCCAAGCTGTGCTTTAACTCAAGTGGGTCAATTAGCTTTGCTTGATGGCGATGCAGGTCGCCCAAGCGAAGGGGGCTGCCAATATTAGTTAGTTCTTTTGCAAGCACATTAGCTAAATCGCCGCGGTAGTAATCTTCCGTTCCTTTTCTGGCAATTTGTCTTAATGTTTTTGCAAGACGCTCTTGTTTAAAGATGCTGCCCACTGCCGGCGCTTTGCCATCAACCAAAAAAGTTTCAGCAAAGCCGGCTATGGGGCTGAGCTCTTCACGTTTTTTAGCGGTCAGGCTAGATTGACTATGGGTAACTGGCATCCCAGATTCTGCATAGTGAATGGCATCGGCAAGCAAACGCGAGAGCGGAATCTTTCCCTTTAACGCTTGCTTGGATAATTGATGTGCTGCACCCCAGCCTGAAATGGTGCCTGCTACAGTATTGGCAGCTACTGGCCCACGAAATGGAATTGCTTTAGTGATACCGCGCTCTGCGTACCATTGCTTAGTAGCAAGGCCTGCTGCAGCGCCGCATGCATCAATGCCGCCCATCGCCTTGCCTGGAGAGTGTATGACCCAAAAGGAGTCACCACCAATGGAGTTCATATGGGGGTAGACAACTGCGATAGTTGCCGCTGCAGCCACCATTGCCTCTAGTGCATTTCCACCTTCTCTTAAGACGGCCAAAGCTGATTCTGACGCGAGGGAGTGTGGTGCCACCGCCATCCCGCGAATACCCCATTTTTGCTGCATATATTTCTCTCCAGATTTATTGTTGTTATTTGCACTAATGACATTGTAGAACTCGGGGAAAACCCCGATCTCATTTGATGGGGAATTACCCTAACTAAGGGATTTCTAAGGAAATTTTCACCGCATAATTGGCTCGTTGTTTATTTTCTATAAAAAATAATTTAGGAGCTACTGATGTCAACATCAATTAAAGCAGCCCCAATGACCGCTGAAGAACGCAAGGTTATTTTTGCCTCCTCTTTAGGTACGGTTTTTGAGTGGTACGACTTTTATCTTTACGGTTCATTGGCTGCTGTTATTGCCAAACAGTTTTTCTCTGGCTTAGATGCAGGCTCTGCCTTCATTTTCGCTTTACTGGCATTTGCTGCAGGCTTTATCGTGCGCCCATTTGGTGCGTTGGTATTTGGTCGTTTGGGCGACTTGATTGGTCGTAAGTACACCTTCTTGGTCACTATTATGATCATGGGTGGCGCGACATTTGTCGTAGGTATTCTGCCTAACTACGCAACTATTGGTGTTGCCGCTCCAGTGATCTTGATTGCATTACGTATGCTTCAAGGTTTGGCTTTGGGTGGTGAGTACGGTGGCGCAGCTACTTATGTTGCAGAACATGCTCCTCACGGTAAGCGCGGTGCATACACAGCTTGGATTCAGACAACGGCCACTCTTGGTTTGTTCTTATCCTTGCTCGTGATTTTGTTCACCCGTGAACTTACTGGTCCAGACTTTGATGTTTGGGGCTGGCGTGTTCCTTTCATTGTTTCTATTGCTTTGTTGGCCGTTTCTGTTTACATCCGCTTGTCGATGAACGAATCTCCAGCTTTCAAGAAGATGAAAGATGAAGGTAAATTGTCTAAAGCACCTTTGACAGAATCATTCGGTCAATGGAAGAACTTGAAGATTGTTATCTTGGCATTGTTTGGTCTGGTTGCAGGTCAAGCGGTGGTTTGGTACACAGGTCAGTTCTATGCTTTGTTCTACCTCACTCAGGTATTGAAAGTAGATGCTAAGACAGCGAACTTGTTGATTGCCGCTTCATTAGTAGTCGGCACACCATTCTTCGTAGTATTTGGTAGCTTGTCAGACAAGATTGGCCGTAAGGTCATCATCATGGCTGGCTTGTTGTTGGCTGTTATTACTTACATTCCAAATACTCCAGTTTCAGTATTTAATGCCTTGACCCACTTTGCTAACCCAGCGTTAGAAAAGGCTATGGCAACTGCACCAGCAACGATTACTGCTGATGTAAATGAATGTACGTTCCAGTTCAACCCAACGGGTACAGCTAAGTTCACAAGTTCTTGCGATATTGCAAAACAAGTGATGGCTTCTAACTCTGCTAGCTACACCACTGTTGCCGCTCCTGCTGGCTCAGTAGCTGTTGTAAAAATTGGCGATCTCGAAATCCCTGGCTATACAGCCAAAGGTTTGGATCCAGCTGATGCAAAAGCGAAAGATGCTGAGTTTAAGAAAGCTATTCGTGAGGCGTTAAATAAAGAGGGTTATCCAGTTAAAGCTGATCCAGCTGCGATTAATTACTTCGCTGTGTTCCTTCTCTTGTTCTACCTCGTGATCTTGGTAACGATGGTTTACGGCCCAATCGCGGCTATGTTGGTTGAGATGTTCCCAACCCGCATTCGTTACACATCAATGTCCTTGCCATACCATATTGGTAACGGTTGGTTCGGCGGCTTGTTGCCAACGATCTCCTTTGCCTTGGTAGCGCAAAACGGTAATATTTACTACGGTCTCTGGTATCCAATCATCATTGCTGCAATGACATTGGTAATCGGCGTACTCTTTGTTAAAGAAACAAAAGACGTAGATATCTATGCACGTGATTAAAGATCTGCGCTAAGTAGTTTTAGTGCGATACATTTGAAACCCGATCACTGAGTGGTCGGGTTTTTTTATTCCCACAAATTGTGTTGATTGCTGCGATTCAGGAGTGCTCGATTTTGTGCGTCTATAGAGATGTCTTTGGGCCCAGAAACATGTTTGATGTCCACGCCAGCAGTCAGACTTCCGGCTTGATGCACTCTTAAGTACCAGCCGCTAAAGCCAGATTGCAACATGGCTTTTGCAGCACCCTTGTAGCCCATAGCAGCATTAAATTTGAAGCAGGGTTCGCGTAACTTGACCACAGAAAACTCTAGGCCACCAATGATGAGCTTGTCACCAACATATACGTCTGTTTCTAGTAAGCCTTCAATCGTAAAATTTTCTCCGATGGCGCCGTACTGAAGTTGCACTAATTTTTTAGTTTCTCGCGTCAGCAGCGCATTCCAAAAGGCATAGTGCTCTGCTGGGTATACATAGATGGCTTTTTCAAGTCCGCCGTGCACTGAGGGATCTGCTTGTTCATCTCCCTGAACACCTAGCCTGGTGATTTCTACAGACTCAGGACTATTTAAGGTGCTAATCGCTTGCTTGCGAATAGCTGACGCTACTATTTTGTAATTGGGGTGATGGTCACCAAAGAGTGGGGTAACTTTGCCAGAAGAGATGGATAAGAGTCGCATGAAGGTTTTCGCCTGATAAGATCACATCATAAGTCGAAGAAAGTGAATGATGAGTTTATATATCAGGATTGTGGTGGGATTGCTTTGCATGGCGATGGGCCATCTTGCATATGCCAAGTGGGACGAGGAGCGCGATGTCACCACCAATGGCAAAGAAGAGTTTATCTACTACTACAAGACCAATGAACAAGGCCACAAGCTAGTGTTGGATAAATATATCAAGCGCCTGATCTTTATACAAAAGGATCGCCTCCATAAACGTACTATCAACCAAATCAAAATTGATGGCGTGGATCTGGAGGTGATGAGCGATACCTTCTCGCATTACCCGGAACAAACAGCGATTACTTTTGAAAATAAGGATGAGGTTCTTAAAAAGCTATTTCTGGCCAAGAAAGTGGAGGTTTATGTTCGTTACGGCCGAGAGCCTGGGTTGAGCGTCTTTCAAATTAAGTAGGCATAGCAGTCTATTTAGACAGATGGGCTCCCATCCTTTATAATTTCCAGTTCGGCGATTTAGCTCAGTTGGTTAGAGCGATGGAATCATAATCCACAGGTCCGGGGTTCGAATCCCTGAATCGCCACCATATTAAGTTTTACAGATGCCTAGCATCACCTAAAAAGCCCTTACAGAATAAGCCCTGTAGGGGTTTTTTGTTTTCTGTAGCCAATCATAGGAAATGTGAGTAATATGGGTTCAATGTGAGTAGGAATGTGAGTAATTCTCCAGCCACCTACCAAAATTACTCATAAAAAGGCTTTAAATGGCTTCAAAACTGCTTACAGACTCACTTATTAAGTCCCTGAAGGGTAAGCCTAAGCAATATGCCCAAAACGATGGCGATGGGCTTTCCTTGCTTGTTTTACCAAATGGAACGATGTCTTGGCGGTATCGGTATCGGTTTGCAGGTAAGGCAAAGATGCTTTCCCTGAGGGGCTACCCTGAAGTTTCCTTAAAGCAGGCTAGGGAGGATAGGGATGAATTGAAGAAAATCCTTCAGTCTGGCAAAGACCCATCCCTTTTTCGCAAGCAAGCCTCCAAAGAGAAGATTCAAGCCCTAGCCAATACCTTTGCTGGTGTAGCTGAGGTGTGGCACGAAAGATGGAAGGTAGATAAGACACCTGACCATGCCGAAAGAATTTGGAGAAGGTTGGAAATGAACATATTTCCTGATGTGGAGAATGTCCCAATTTCTGAAATTACCTCAAAGGTTTTGAAGCAGATTATTCAGAAGATGGAGGATAGGGGTGCAACCTCCATGACTAGAAGGGTCTTGAATACTTGCGCACAAGTTTTTAGCTATGCGGTGCATGAGGAGTTAATCGACATCAACCCAGCCAAGAACATTGATGCCAAGTTGGCTTTTAAGCCCCATGTGGAAAAGAATTTCAAAAGAGTTAGCGCAAAGGAGTTGCCAGCACTTTTAAGGGATATTGATAAATATGGTGATGAATATGCTGGGACTGAATTAACTAGACTTGGCTTGCAGTTGCTTGCCTATACCTTTGTAAGGACTGTAGAGTTAATCGGCACTAGATGGGATGAGATAGACCTTGAAAAGGGTGAGTGGAGAATTCCTGCAGAAAGAATGAAAATGAGGCTTCCTCATATTGTTAAGTTATCCAAGCAGGCATTGGCTATCTTCCAAAGATTGCATGAAATAAGTGGTGGAAGGGATTTTGTTTTCCCAAATACAAATAATCCCAAAAAGCATATGAGTAACAACACTCTAATTTATGCCCTATATCGACTTGGCTACCACTCAAAAATGACTGGGCATGGTTTCAGGGGTGTTGCATCAACTATCTTGCATGAACAAGGTTACCCCCATGCCCATATTGAATTGCAATTAGCCCATAGCGAAAAAGACAAGGTATCAAGTGCATATAACTATGCCGAGTATTTAGAGCCTAGAGCCAAGATGCTCCAAGCATGGGCAGATTATTTAGATGGCATTAAGTCTGGTGCTGAAGTTATTAACATTAAGCAGGCTTAACCATGAAACCATTGCAAAGTTGGTCACCTGACTACCTCCATAAACTCTATAAACATGAGGTCAATAAACTCGCCCATGGTGAATTAAATCTAAAGCAAAAAGAAGTCCAAGAAGGAAAGATTGAAGCCCTCTATCGCTTAGGCACTCATCTCGACATGAAAGAGGTCTGGGAGAAGTTGCTTGATAGGGATGCCGACATGATTAAGTATCCGGTTGATAAGGAACTCGCCTTAGTTGGTGGAATACTGGAACAAATATGGAGCAATCCTTTTGGTGAGAAACAGGTTAGACCCTCAGATAAAGATGAGCAATTAGGGGAAATTTCAGAAAAGATTAAGGAACTTCAAAGACTGATTAAGAAATCAGGGGAAGCATCATACGAAGATGGGCAGATTCTAGAAACCATCCTCCACAAGAGGAATATTGAATATAGAAATCAGCATGGCGAACAAGTTGGCTCACAGTCACCAAATTACTTTAAATTTATAGACATCAATGCCAATGCTGAATTAAGCCAAATACCTTTAGATGAGTATATGCCTTGGAGGGATAGAACTCAGGCACAACGATTGGGCTGGTGGACTAGGGAAGCTCTGACACTTAACCTCACCGCTATTCTTAGCTACTACTCAGAAAGAATGGGTGATTACTCCAGGGTTTACAAAGACCACTATGCAAAAGACACCTCCCAATTAAGTCGAGGTTTATCTTGGTTAATGAATGAGTTGTATGGCAAAGACTTAGATGAGTATGTAGCAAGAATCATTAACGCTATCTTGGATATAGGCTCATGGGATAAGGACAGGGTGAGGAAAAATAGGTCTTATGAAAAGACCAAAAGTAAATAAGGGGAAGTTTTTGCTGTAATTTTCAAACTTTTTTACCTCCCACCTTCATAGGTTAAAAATTTATCGTCACCTCATGTGATTGCCAATCCTAGCAATCCAAATACTGTGAGGTGTGATATGAGCAACAAAAATTTAATTCAAGAGAGAGAAACCCTCCCCATAATTGGGATGAGTAGGTTTAGTCAATTCAAGAAGTTTCTCCCTCTTTCAAGAGAAAAATTCCGCCAACTATCTAAGGTTGGGAAAGCCCCTCAGGGCATCCGCATGGGGTCACGCTTAACTATGTATAGCAATGAGGAACTTCATCGCTTCCTTGCTAATCCTCTTATGTATGTGTCGGAGGTGAAATGAAACCAATCAATATCCCGCTAAGCATTAAAAAAGACTTCCTATATCGAACATTGCTGCTTATTGCAGAACTTAACCAGGGTATTGAAAAAAGTTTTCCAATACTGGTGGGCGATGAATCTGCTTATATCAATGGTCTGGCAGATATTGGTGATGTAGGGCTTCGACACAAGGTAATGCTAGAAGCATTTGCGAGGGCATTAACAGAATGAAAAAAAACGCCTATTCCAAAACTTCAAGAATAAGCGCCCTTAGCAAGCCTAATTCTAAAACCAAATCTAAATTAAAACTAGTTACTGATACTTTTGTTCGAGGTGCAATATGACCTCAATACAAGACAGAGGGTCTGCTGCTATTGCCATGCATTCCGCAGCTAGTAAGTTGATTGATGAAGGTAGTCCAAAATTACTTTATGGGGATGAGGTCGGCTGGGTCAATAACCTTGAATGGTTTGAGCCAGTTGTCAAAACTACAGCCAGAAATCCATTTCCATTAGATGCTTTGCCTGACATTATTCGTGAGCATGTTCAAGAGGTAGTAGAAATTACTCAATGCCCAATAGCTTTGGCGGTGAATAGTGCATTAGGTGCGTTAAGTGGTGCGGCACAAGCCCATTTTGATGTAGCTAGGGATGCGAATACAAATATTCCAATTTCGCTATGGTTTATGACTGTTGCTGAATCAGGTGAGCGGAAATCTTCTGCTGATAGGTTTTGTTTTGAGCCTTTTAAAGTCTGGGAATCAAGTCAGCATCTTGAGTATTCAAATCAGCTACAAGAATACAAACTAGAACTAGAAGCCTATGAAGTGGCTAAAAGTGCCATTAAGTCCGGCAGTAAGAAGCAGTCAACTGAAGAAATAATGCATCAATTGCGTAGGTTGGAAATGCCTGAGTCACCAATTGAGAAGATTATTCTTTGGGAGACTTTTACTACTGAAGCCTTAATTAAGCATTTGTCAGGGTTTCCGATTGCCTATGGATGTGTAAATGAAGCTGGAACATTGTTGGGTGGTTATGCAACTAAACCAGAAAATGTCCAAAGAACTTTCGCAACTTGGAATAAGTTGTGGGATGGGCAGTCAGTTAAGGATGTGACAAGAGGTGAAGGTACTAGGTTTGTAGCCAGCCCTAGATTCACCTTTCAATTGATGTTGCAGGAATCAATTTACAAGTCGCTACTAGGCATTGGTAATGGTATGGCTCAAGGCATTGGGTTAACCAGTCGGTTTTTAGTGTGCCAGCCAGAATCAACTATGGGCATGCGGTTTTACTCTGAACCTCCAAATCGCATAAATCGCATTAATAGGTTTACCAAAATACTTACTCAATTCTTGGATAAGCCAATGAACCTAGAGGATGGGGGTCTTAAGCCTGCAGTTCTCAAGCTATCGCCAGAAGCAAAGGTGGAGTGGATTGAGTTTCATAACCTAGTGGAGCAGGGTTTGGGTTTTGAGGGTGACTATCAAACCATCAAGAGCATTGCGGCTAAATCTGCTGAAAACCTCCTTCGTATTTCTGCAAATTTTCAAGTAGCTATAGAACCTAATTCCAATGAAATATCAGCAGAAACCATGAGGTCTGCTAAAGAGGTTGCAAATTACTACTTAAATGAAGCCCTAAAAATGGCTTTGCCACAGGTACAGATAGATGCAGAAAAGATTTGGAATTGGATGGTAAGAACCATTGGCATGCATCCATATGAAAAAAAGTTAGTTTGTAAAAACTCTAGCATTCGCAAAGCAGACAGGGTCAATCCAGCAATTGAATACTTGATTGAACAAGGTCTAGTGCAGACCGCAATCATTAACCAAATTGAATGGATGGCAATTAATCCATATTTACTGGGGGGCAGATAGTGCGATTAGTGCGATTGGTGCGATTCAAGATATCTAAATCGCATGATTCGCATGATTCGCATGATTCGCAGTAATGCAGATACATGACAAAACTATCAGAACGGCTGGAATTGAATCGGTCTATGCAGTTGTCCAGTAAGACTAAGCCAACAAGTAGGGATATTGCAGAGTTTGAAGATTTATATAACCTCCTTGCCCCTAAAAACGATTGGAATGAGGCTGACTATGCTGCTTGGTGCATTGACCTTGCTGAAGATAAAAAACTCACCATAGGCTGTTTAAGAGCTTTACAGAGTGCTTGTGAAGTAGGGCGAGCAATGACAAATGAAGATTGGAGCAATGAATGGCAGATATAAAAATTCGACAGATTCATGTAATGGCTAAAAAAGACCAATCTAAAACAGAGGCAGTTACTGAAACCCAATTGAATTCAGCATATAAAAGTGCCACAGTAATGGAAGCCTTTCAAGAAAATACGGATAGGGATATGTTTGATTTTCCATCTGCTATGAAGATATTGGAAAAGACAGCGCAACAAATCAAATCAGGTGACTTATCGAGGATAGAGGAAATGTTAATAAGCCAAGCCTTTGCTTTGGAGGTGATATTTACCAAAACAGTTAGAACGGCTATCAGGCAAGAAAACCTATTGCAGTATGAAGCCCACATGCGACTCGGCTTGAAAGCCCAAAATCAATCAAGAGCAACACTTCAGGCACTCATTCAACTTAAACAGCCCAATCAAACAGCCTTCATTAAGCAGACCAATATTGCTCATGGGCATCAGCAGGTCAACAATAGAATTCAGCTCGAAAATAAATCAAACTCACAAAACAAACTATTGGAGGATATAAATGACTTGGACACTAGAACGAAGGCAGCGACAAAGCCAGTTGATTCACAATTGGATGCCTTGGAACTACTCGACAGGGGCGAAAACAGCTGAAGGGAAGGCTAGGTCAAGCAAGAATGCGACCAAGACTGGGGATAGCCTAGAGGTTAGGGAGTTGATTAAACAGATGAATAGGTTATTGAGGGAGCAGAGAGATTTTGTCAGGGAAGGATAACTGCGACTAATTTTTGGATTTTAGTAATCCCAGTCTATCAGCACAAGCCATCCAAAGTTGACCAGGGTAGGATTCGTTTTCTTCCATTGCTGTGGCTTTTCCAACGCATTCCTGAATTTCGGGATTATCAAGGTCAGGCTTTACTAGCAAATTTTTATTATTTCTTAGCCTATCCCTCTCAGCTCTTCTTTTGGCAATGGCGATATCTGAAATCCAGGTAATTTGTAAAGACGCATACTTGCCTGGGTCTGTTCCAGTAAAGACGCCGCTAATCAATTTTCCATTAACGGTTACGAGTGTGGCATGGCATATAAGTTCGGCATTTACATTAAATCCATAATAAGAAAGGAGATTTCCCCTGACGCCATTTGCATCTAGAATACTTTGAATTTGAACAGGCAATCCATTATCTTTGCCTACGGTGTTATTTAGCCATGCAATCATGCCTGGGGAGGTGATGGCTTTATCCCAACATGGGTCGTTTGGAACTTGATTGAAGCCATCGTAGTGGTAGCCTGATGGGGCGCATCCAACAATAAGCACACTCGATAGGATTGCCACAAGAGATGTTCTTATTATTTTCATTTTCTTTATCCAAGTAAGTTAAATGTATTTAGCTGATTAAGACTACTATCATCACTAAAGTGCCGACCCCAAAGATTGTCCAAATCCACCAGGGAACTTGCATCTTGTAAAGGGCTACGATAACTAGCACCCAAGCTAAGAATGGAATCACCCTTATGCCCACCCATTCTGAATTGCTATAGTTTTGATGGTGAAGTACGAAATCAGATGCCCTAAGACTGGGAATGCCATTACCCCAAGCATCCATAGGACAACGCTTTTTTTAGCTTCAGCAACTAAAGAACCAAGAATGATTAAGTAGGTCAAAGATATGGCAATCAAAACCAGTACTGTTAATGGGGCAAATCTATCACCATACTCACTAGGTGAGTTCCAAAGTAGGATTAACAAAGCAAGGCAAATCCAGTAAGCATAGAAGCTATAGGTTAACCTTTTAAATCGAGCCTTATTCAAGGCTACCTTTGCTGGTGAGCTATCAGCTAAGTACATAAATATCCCCTTGTAGTTATCTAGAAATCATACCCCTTAAAACAGATGAAAACAGCTTATTTCCTGGCTTGAATGGGGTATAGAATAGTTCTAATAAATATAAACAAGGGGACTTGAAATGGGTGGCGCAGAGGGGGGTATGAAGAAGCTATCAGGAATTTTATTTGTGATTATGCTGGGAATGTCGTTCAATGCTGCTTTTCAAGGCACTGCTATTGCTCAAGCAGGCGCTAATAATTGCTATTTAATGCTTGAATCGCAACAATTACTTGTCCCAATTAGGAATAAAGTACCTTTAGCTGGTGGAAAGCCCTCTTTAGAAATGCTGGCAAATGATGCCAAGCCAACAAAAGCTGAAAAAAAAGCTATTGGCGATTGGGAGCAGGGCTTATCGCAATGTAACGAACAAGCAAAAAATTGGGGCAATGCAAATATGAATCCCCAAGCAAACCAAATTCTACAAAATAACTTTTCAGCACTTCGTTCATTGATTGCTGACCTCTATGTTGGAAAAATTAGTTATGGAAAATTTTTAAAAGATAAGCAGGCGAATGATTCTGCTACTTCGGCACAAATTACTGAGGTAGCCATGAGGACACAGGCTGAAAATCAAAGACAGGCTCAAATTAAAGAGCAATCAGATAGACTGCAAAGATTACAAGAGCAATCTATTGAGCAACAAAAAAGAGCGGCAGATGCCATCAATGGTGCTACTCAATACCAGCAAAACCAAGACATGATGAATCGGGGGTTGGAATTACTACGCATTCCAACCAGATGAATGCCACCAAAAATATGAGTTTGAAACTAAAAACCAATGCTTTTCGTTTAAAAGCAATTTTCATATTTATGGGCGTTTGGTTTGGATTGATTGCTGGGCTGAACTACTTGGTTTTGGGTAAACCTACGCTGTGGAATGATGGACGGAGTTGAATTAAGATTCTTAAATATGGTGATTGTGAATCGTGTCTAAGTCTACAAACTTCTCAACTTATGCAGCTGCTACTACATATGCCAAAAGTCGTTTGGGTAAAGTGAAGCGAAATCCAAATGGGGATGGTTGGGTTGTAGAAACTTCAGAGCAACAAAAAATACAACCATCAAAACCGAAAGTTGTGATACCTAAAAGAAACTCCAATTCACACCAAATACCAAAACTTTCAGATGGATGGGTAGCCACTAAAAAAGGAGCTTATTACAAAAAAACTAGCAAAGGGACTTACTGGGTAGTCAAGTCGAGCAATGGAGGGTGGTATCTAAGACTTGAAGATACAGATTCAATTGGCTTTTGTTATGCAACTGCTGATTTGGCGATGAAGAAGGGGAATCAAATTCTTAGTGAGAAGGTTAAAGAGATTGCTCCACGAGTTCCCCGAAAGGCATTGCCCGAACCTAAGTCATCTTTACCTCCTAGCAAGCCAATTAATATTCAAGACTTAATCAAAGCTACAGGTGGTTACAGTTCTAGGCTTTGTACTAGATGTGGAAATCCAATTCCAAAGGCACGAGTTGATTTAATGCCCAATGTACTTAGGTGCGTTAATTGCCAATCTGGCATTGAGATAACAACTGATACTCGAATAAAGGCGGAGGAAGATTTTGGTGGCAGTAGGGATGATGTTAGAAAAATGAAAGCCAAGCAATGGGGTGACATGGCAAACAGAGGTGTGATTAATATGGCTAAACGCAAAAAGTGAATATCAATACCCTGTCACCCATATTCAGGAAAGACATAAGGGAGTCCAAAAACTTTTAATTTATGGATAATGGAACGAGTGGATAAACAACACCTCAAAAGCCCAATTTTAGAGGGGGTAGATTGAGCATTGTGAGTAAGTTTGTGAGTAATAAATTAATAGGATATGTAAGACTGTCATATAAATCAATGAGTTACATACTCAATATGAATGTCTGAATCGCCACCAAATCAAAAGGCCATTGCCAAGCGGCAGTGGCCTTTTTCTTAGGTCTCTCGAGTCTTCAATATGGCTAAATTTTGGAACTTTGTCCTTTTTCAGTTTGGCTGGTTTGCCTGTGTATGGGGCGCGGCTAATCAAAAGGTACTGTGGGCTGTGGCGGGCACCTTGGCCTATATTATTTTTCATATTTGGCGATCACCCTTACCTAAGGTAGAAACAAGCCTTTTAATTAAGGCCGTTATATATGGAGTGAGCGCTGACACACTTGTTATGCATTTAGGCTTACTAGACTTTCAAGATGAGTGGCCAAGCCCCTTTGTCTCTCCCTTATGGATGTGGGTTCTATGGGCCCTAGTCGCTAGCACTATCAATGGATCGCTTTCTTGGTTGAGGGGTAGGCCAATTCTTGGAGCAGTCCTGGGGGCAATTTGTGGCCCAATGTCTTATGAGGCTGGGATACGCATGGGAGCAGGATCCTGGGGTCCTGGCGGCCAAATAATGGGATTCATCATCATTGGGGTTATCTGGGGTGTTGCAATACCACTGTTCTTTTATTGGGATAAAACGCCTTTGGAACAAGGTTTCGTCAAAAATCCGTAATTTCTTCAAAAAAGTTACTTGCAAAGAGTACTGTTTTTATATACAGTAACTTCTAAGTTGTTAGACAGTAGAAGAAAATTCGGAAATAAGCCCAATACATAGCGAAAAGGAATCAAAAAATGGCCTTGGATGAAAAAAGAAAATCAGCCTCCTCAGAATTTGAGGGAATGAGTGGAGATAAGCAAAAAGCATTAACGGCGGCCTTGGCGCAAATTGAGAAGCAATTTGGCAAGGGCTCAATCATGAGATTGGGCGACGCTGAAATTAATCAAGATGTTCAGGTAGTCTCTAGCGGTTCTCTTGGCTTGGACATAGCTTTGGGAGTTGGCGGTATAGCGCGTGGCCGTGTCATTGAGATTTACGGTCCAGAGTCATCGGGGAAAACAACATTAACTTTGCATGCCATTGCAGAAATGCAAAAGCTAGGCGGAACTTGCGCATTTATTGATGCAGAACATGCACTAGATGTTCAATATGCCTCCCGCTTAGGCGTGGACGTCAATAATTTATTGATTTCTCAGCCAGACACTGGCGAGCAAGCATTAGAAATTGCGGATGCATTGGTGCGCTCAGGTTCGATCGATTTAATCGTGATTGACTCAGTAGCCGCCTTGGTTCCAAGAGCGGAGATTGAAGGTGACATGGGCGATTCATTGCCAGGCTTGCAGGCCCGCTTAATGAGTCAAGCCTTGCGTAAGTTGACTGGTGCCATTAAGCGTACCAACACAACTGTGATTTTCATTAACCAGATTCGTATGAAGATTGGTGTAATGTTTGGATCCCCAGAAACCACGACTGGCGGTAACGCCCTTAAGTTCTACGCCTCTATGCGTTTAGATATTCGCCGCATTGGTAGCATCAAGAAGGGCGATGAGATTGTTGGCAACGAGACCCGCGTCAAGGTTGTGAAGAACAAGGTTTCTCCACCATTCCGCGAGGCGATCTTTGACATCATGTATGGCGCTGGTATTTCAAGAGAAGGCGAAATCATCGATATGGGCGTTGAGGCCGATATCGTTGAGAAATCAGGATCTTGGTATAGCTACAACGGTGACCGTATTGGTCAAGGTAAAGACAATGTGCGTGAGTTCTTAAAAGAGAATCCAGCAATCGCTCAAGATATCGAAGCAAAAATTCGTGCAAAGTTAGGCGTGAAAGCCGGGTCAGCCGTAGTGAGTGATGTGCTGAGCGCAGAAGAGGAAGTCGAATAGTTCGATGTCAGAACTAGGTAGTAAAACTAAACAAAGCCCGAGTCTTAAAGCTCGGGCTTTGCGTCTTTTATCTTTACGTGAATACAGCCGGAAAGGCTTGGCAGCAAAATTAGAAGAATCTGCCGCAAGGTATGCCAAGCTTTCATCAAAAGAGGGTGAACAAGAGTCAGATGTTATTGGTAAGCCCGTGACTCTGCAAATTCAAGAAGTGTTAGATGACTTTGAGGCTAGAGGTTGGCTCTCAGATGAGCGCTTTGCCGAGGCGCTAGTGCGACGCAGGAGTGAGCGATACGGAGCGCGCAAGATACAAGATGAACTGCAAAGAGCTGGGGTCGATAGCGATAAGGCAGCTGAGTTGATCCAAGGGTTGCGGGAAACTGAATATCAGCGGGCCAAAGACCTTTGGCTAAAAAAATTTGGCACACTAGGTCAAGAGCAAAAAGAGCGGGCAAGGCAATATCGCTTCTTGGCTTCCAAGGGATTTAGCTCTGAGGTGGTGTCAAAAGTCCTCGGCGGGCGTTTTGACTAGGGCAAGTACGGATTAGTGACACGTAATTGCCGCGTTGCAGCATGCTAGACTTACAGAGTCGGTAAAACCGGTCTCATTTATACAAAAAAGCTAGGTTTAGCACATAAAGGGTAAATCTGAGATTCAGGTCAAATCGACTTTATTTATCCTCATCGCTTGCTAAAAAGATACCGTTTCTGGAGTCATTATGAAAATTCATGAGTACCAAGGCAAAGAACTTCTGCGCCAATTTAATGTGCCTGTTCCAAATGGCATTCCTGCATTTAGTGTTGATGAGGCAATTAAAGCTGCCGAAAAACTAGGCGGTCCAATTTGGGTTGTCAAAGCGCAGATTCATGCAGGTGGTCGCGGTAAAGGTGGCGGTGTGAAATTAGCCAAGAGCATGGATGAAGTGAAAAAATATGCTTCTGAAATTTTGGGCATGCAGCTCAAGACACATCAAACAGGACCAGAAGGTCAAAAAGTAAATCGCCTTTTGATTGAAGATGGCGCAGATATCAAAAAAGAGTATTACTTTAGTATCGTTACGGACCGTGCAACACAGAAGAATGTGATCATGGCTTCTAGCGAAGGTGGAATGGATATCGAAGAAGTTGCTGAGTCCCATCCAGAAAAAATTATTAAAGTATTTGTTGATCCATTGATTGGTTTAACAGATGCTGATTGCGACATCGTAGCTAAAGGCATAGGCGTTCCAGACGCTTCAATCCCGATGGCGCGTGATGTATTTAAAAACTTGTACAAGACCTATTGGGATACCGACGCATCATTGGTCGAGATCAACCCATTGATTCTCGAAGGTAATGGGAAGATCAAGGCCCTTGACGCTAAATTTAACTTTGATCCCAATGCTTTGTATCGTCATCCAGAGATCGTTGCTTATCGCGATATCGATGAAGAAGACGCAGCAGAGATTGAAGCTTCGAAATTTGACCTCGCTTACATCTCTTTAGATGGCAACATTGGCTGCTTGGTGAACGGTGCAGGTTTGGCGATGGCAACTATGGACACGATTAAGTTGTTTGGCGGCGAGCCAGCTAACTTCTTGGATGTAGGTGGTGGCGCTACAGCAGAAAAGGTCACTGAAGCTTTCAAGATCATGCTCAAGAACAAAAGTGTAGAAGCAATTTTGGTTAACATCTTCGGCGGCATTATGCGATGTGACGTGATTGCCGATGGCGTGGTTACAGCATGTAAAGCAGTGAACTTAACTGTGCCTTTGGTTGTGCGCATGAAGGGTACAAACGAAGAACTTGGCAAGAAGATTCTTGCTGACTCTGGTTTGCCAATTATTAGCGCCGATTCAATGGCTGAAGCTGCTACTAAGGTAGTTGCTGCTGTTGCCAAAAATAAATAATCAAGGAATTTCGATATGTCTATTTTGATTAATAAAAACACCAAAGTCATTACACAGGGTATTACTGGTAAGACTGGTCAGTTCCATACTGAAAAATGTCAGGAATATGCAAACGGTAAAAACTGTTTTGTTGCTGGCGTGAACCCTAAAAAAGCAGGCGAGTCTATTTTTAATATTCCAATTTATGGAACTGTTAAAGAAGCTGCTCAGCAAACTGGCGCAACTACTTCTGTAATCTATGTTCCGCCTCCCGGTGCTGCTGCTGCGATTTGGGAGGCAGTAGACGCTGACCTCGACTTCGTTATTTGCATTACTGAAGGTATTCCAGTGCGTGACATGCTTGAAGTGCGTAACAAGATGCGCGCAAAAGAAGCGGCTGGCGGTAAGAAGACTTTATTGCTTGGACCTAACTGCCCAGGCATCATTACTCCAGACGAACTGAAGATTGGCATCATGCCTGGCCATATTCATAAGAAAGGCCGCATCGGTGTTGTTAGTCGTTCCGGTACCTTGACTTACGAAGCAGTTGGTCAGTTGACAGCAATTGGCTTAGGTCAATCAACAGCAGTTGGTATTGGTGGAGACCCAATCAACGGGTTAAAGCACATTGACATCATGCGTATGTTCAACGAAGACCCAGAAACCGATGCCGTCATCATGATTGGTGAAATCGGTGGACCAGACGAGGCTGAAGCAGCGCGTTGGTGCAAAGAAAACATGAAGAAACCAGTGGTTGGCTTTATTGCTGGCGTAACTGCGCCTCCTGGGAAGCGTATGGGCCATGCCGGCGCATTAATTTCCGGTGGTGCAGATACTGCTGATGCCAAGCTCGCCGTAATGGAAGAGTGTGGCTTCAAAGTAACTAAGAACCCATCTGAGATGGCTGCTTTATTAAAAGCTATGTTATAAATTTCTTTGGCAAAAGTGACGTATTAATATAAATACGAATAACTACAGCCCCTCGTGGGGCTGTAGTCATATAAATGAAAATGGAGACAATATGGATTTAAGTTCCGGAAGTTTTTGGTTTGCATTGGGATCAATTATTCTCACGAATATCTTGCTCTCTGGCGATAACGCAGTGGTGATTGCTTTGGCTTCACGTGCTTTACCTAAAGCGCAGCAAAAATTAGCCATGATCTGGGGTAGCGTTGCCGCTATTGTGATTTTGGTTTGCTTTACTTATTTGGCGGTTACCCTTTTAAAACTTCCTTTCATTAAGGTGTTTGGTGCATTTTTATTGATCTATGTCGGTGTCAAGTTGATGTCCGAGGGTGACGAAGATCCCGACACAGCCTCTCAAGCTAGCTTATGGGATGCTATTAAGACAATTTTGATCGCTAACTTAGTGATGAGTTTAGATAACGTGATTGCAGTAGCTGCTGCAGCTCAAAAGGCTCCTGAAGGTGCTCGTTTGTTTTTGCTTTGCTTAGGTCTTGGCGTGAGCGTTCCAGTGATCATTTTTGGAAGCGCAATGTTAATCAAGCTAATGGAGCGTTTTCCCGCAATTATTGTGATGGGTGCGGGATTGCTGGGAATGTTAGCTGGCGATATGTTTGTGGAGGAGCCTTTTATTCATCAACTAGTATTGTCTAGTTTTGGTGAAGTTGAGGAGTTTTTCCAGGTGGCAGGCGTTGTGATAGTAGTTGGTTTGGGCTTGTATTTAAAAAAGAGAAATCAAAAAAAACTTGTTCATTAGTCATTTACCCTGCTCAGAAAAAAGAAAAGCCGACCCTAAAAGTCGGCTTTTCTTATGCCTAACACTCTAGATTAATGAAGGTATAGACTGGAGTATGAGGATTTAACCCCTCAGGAGCTAGGAATGGAAATAATGCAAATCAATCCGAAACAAGACCAAGATCAGCTGGCAAAGCAAGATGCTGGCTTTACCTTAATTGAAGTGATGGTGGTAGTTGCCATCATTGGAATTTTGGTGGCTGTTGCCGTTCCACAATATCAAGATTACATCGCACGCAGTCGTGTGGTTGAGGGCATGAATTTATCCTCCAGTGCAAAGCTAGCCGTAACGGAAGCTTTTGCGAGTCGTGGCACCGTTCCTATGGATGAGGCAACCAGCGGTTCGTTTACCTTCGCACCTACTCGTAGCGTGAAATTAATTGAAGTAACCCCATCAGGTGTCATAGCAATTGATTATCAAATTAGCGTAGCACCAGAAGGTAAAAATACATTACATCTTGTGCCAACAAATGAGCCTGATGCTAATGTGCCTAAGCCACTCGATCTCTCTAAACCAGAGGGCTCAACTTGGGCTGGTGGTTGGTCATGCAGATCTACCGAAACCAATCTCTTGTCTCAACTGCTGCCATCTGAGTGCAGGATTAGTAAGTAAGCAAAAACAAGGAATAAAGAAAGCACAAAGCCACCCTTGGGTGGCTTTTTAATGGAGCAGACACAAGCCTAGTTCATCCAGACTTCCATTCCCCGGACTTCCCACCACTTTTTTCTAAGAGTTTTATTTCTCCCATCACCATTCCTCGATCAACGGCTTTCGCCATGTCATAAATTGTGAGGAGGGCGACCTGGACTGCGGTGAGCGCTTCCATTTCCACGCCGGTAGGGCCAGTGGTTTCTGCTCTCACTTGGCAAGCGATGCTACTTTCCGCTTTGTTGAGTTGGAACTCTAGGCTAACGTGGGTGAGGGCTAGTGGATGGCATAGTGGAATAAGGTCTGAAGTCCTTTTTGCCGCCTGAATGCCAGCAATACGGGCAATACCGAGAACATCACCCTTTTTATGAGTTCCAGCATCAACCATATTGAAGGTTTCTGGGAGCATCGTAATCCTGCCTGTAGCAATAGCAATGCGATGGGTATTGGGTTTATCGCCAACATTTACCATATGGGCTTGGCCGCTAGAATCAAAATGAGTTAGTTTGTTCATGGGATAAGTTTTACCATATAGGGATGGAAGTCATAAAGACATCAGATTTGCCGGTATCTCGGCCTTCAGTATTTAAGCGTATTTTGGCGTATCAGCTGATTCTAGCGCTAGCTTGGTCTGGAATTGGCACTACTTTTGCTGCCTCAGCTACGCCAGTAGTGGCTGGAGATGTTTCTGTCCAAGGCGATTCAGCTGCTCAGCAAAATATTGGTAGAGCAATGCAGTCTCCAGAGGCGCGTTCTTCAAATTTGCCAAATCGCAATACCCTCCAGAGTCAGCCAACGATTGTGTTGCCGGATATGGGCGACCCAGGTGGCGATTCTTTAAGTCGAGTAGATGAGCGCAAATATGGCGAAATGATCATGCGCCAGATTCGGCCGGATGCAGATTATTCCAATGACTTGCCTATTTATGACTTTTTAAACCAGATGGAGCGCCGTTTATTGCAAGCGGCCAAGAAGGCGCAATTGGGCGGTGCAAATGAGCAAGGTAGTGGCGCTTACAACTTTGAAGTGTTTGCTGTTAAAGACAGCAGTATTAATGCGTTTGCTTTACCTGGTGGGTTTATTGGCTTTCATACAGGTTTGATTGTGAATGCAGAGTCAGACTCTGAAGTGGCATCTGTAATGGGCCATGAAACGGGCCACGTTCTGCAACGCCATTTGGCGCGCCAAATGGATAAGCAAGGGATGAATACCATGATTGCGCTTGCAGGAGTGCTGCTCGGTGCATTGGCTGCCTCTCGAAATCCTGGCGCTGCCGCTGGTTTAATGCAGGGGGGTCAAGCATTAGCAATTAGCAACCAATTGTCCTACTCACGAGATGCTGAGCGAGAAGCGGATCGCGTCGGCTTTCAGATTCTAGATACCAGCGGTTATGACGTTAATGGCGCACCTAGCTTCTTCCAGCGCTTACAAAAAGCCACCGGCATTATGGATCACGGCGTTCCAGCCTATGTGCGCACTCACCCTTTAACAACAGACCGGATTGCAGATATGCAAGACCGGGCGCGCACTGTGGCGCCAAGAACCGTGCCAACAGCCGTTGAATTTTATTTTATTAAAGCGCGTGCCCGCATGGAACAGTCAGGCACAACCAGTGGGATGTATGACCTGAAAAATCAATTTGAAAGTTTGAGCAAGCAAACTGAACCTGGAAAGCAGATGGAAGGTTTTTATGGCCTAGCTTTGACTGCGCAGCGCCAAGGTAAGATCGATCAAGCTGAAGTCTATCTGCAGCAGGCTAGAAATATCGCACATGCATCAAGTGCGCCAGGATCCCCAATTCAGAGACAGAGCTTGTCTTTAGATATCACCTCTTCTGAGTTAGCTTTGGCAAAAGGTAAAAATGAAGAGGCGCTGCAAATTGCACAAGCCACTTTGAAGGCTTATCCACTGTCCTATGCGGCGGGAGCTGCGATGGTCAATGCCTATCTTAAATTGGGTCGTACCAATGATGCGATTGCTTGGCTAAAGGCCCGTACCAGATCTCAAGCTAATGAAGTGGTTTGGTGGGGCATGTTATCGAATGCCTACGATCAAGCCAAGAATGTGCCAATGCGCCATTACGCCCTGGGTGAGAAATATGCGCTTGAAGGTGCGTGGCCTGCTGCAATCGAACAACTTAAAATTGCTAGGTCTTCTGGTGGTTCTGATTTTTATCAGAATTCCACCATTGATGCACGCTTAAGAGAGATGCAAAGACAGTATCAAGAAGAGCTTAGGGAGCAGGCGAAAAAAAGCCCAATGGGCTAGACCCTAGTCCTTTGGTTTTTTAACAAAGCCAAAGCATTCACTCAGTTCATCGGAGTGAATGGGATCTAGAGGAAGCGTCTCTCCATGCCAACTCCAGGAACCTCCAAAGCTGCAGGCTTCCTCGCGCAGTTTGGCTAGATCTGCAAATAAATCTAAGTCGTGATCATGTAAGAGCGCAATGCTTGAACATTCTATTTGGATAAAGTTATTTGAGGTATTTTCTGCATCAGCACTTTCGTCAACAGTGTTCTTTACTAGCCCGGTGATGTAAATATTTCCAGACTCATCGCTTAATGCACCCTGTGGTTTAAAGGAAGATTGACACTGAGTCAGAAGATTTGGTTCTGCATCTGTTGGAATGATGCGCACAATCCATGGTGTCGCATCTAGAGTAATGAAGACGCGCTGTGGTCCATTCTGAAAAAAATATCTTCCCTTTGTATCGCAGGCGTAGTTGCGTGCGATGAACTCATTCAAGGCTGTATGCTGAATAGCGTTTCCAGGTAAGTTGTTTGCTTGTGCGAACTCATCACGCATACGCCACTGACCGCGACGATCTAGGGCAAGCCAACCAAAGCAATGTGGCACATTGGGCCACTTGATGAGCGAGCGAAGAACTTGCTCATCCATTATTTATTTAGTGCAGTCCGTGAGGTGTGGAGGGTGCATCAAAGGTTTCATCGGTTGAATGGCTGGCATGTAGGTGAGCAATGCGCCAACCTTGACTATCTTGAAGCAATACGAGGGTGATATTCAAGAAGAAGGCAGTTTCTATTTGATCTGGTCCCAGGTGAACCGCCTCTGTAGTGTCATAGATTGCTGCGCCTAAGATGGTGTGGCTAATGCAAGCAATAGGTTCCAGAAACAGAGCTTGCTTTGCAAGTAAACGTTCTAAGCCTTTGCGGATTTCAGCATGGCCACTAAGTCTATGGCCTTCAGGCAATACGCAAGTGATGGAGTCATCATCTAGCCAAATATCTAACGCACCCTTAACGTCGCGGAGCCGCAAAGCATCTCTCCAAGCATCTACCACTTCATCAGCATTGTGAAAGAGTCTTGCAAGTTTTGACATGGCTTACTTTCTGGGGAAAAGTTAGTAATTAATATAGCGTCTTGATAGTACTAAATACTTGTTCTGGTGTGATGTCTTTTAAGCACTTTAAGTGGCCTAGTGGGCATACTCTTTTATGACAGGGACTACACGGTAGATTAAGCCAGAGCACTTTTGCTTGATCGGAGAGTGGCGGCGTGTGATGTGGGTCGCTGGATCCAAAGATGGCTACCTGAGGAGTTCTTAGCGCTGCAGCAATGTGCATTAGACCAGAATCATTGCTAACCACGGCCTGGCTCATGTTGATCAAGGCAATAGCCTCATCTAAAGAAGTGTTGCCGCACCAGTTATGAATATTCGACAAGTTAGGTGCGTGCAGTTGAATATTTTCAGCCAAGGCGTGATCACTTTTACTACCTAGCAAAATGATGTGGCTATCTGGGTTATTGGCAGAAAGTTCTTGTGCAAGCTTTGCAAAATGCTCGGTAGGCCAGCGTTTCGTAATGCCATACTCCGCACCGGGGCAAAACACGTAGACTGCCTGCGGGTTGATATTGACGTCCCGAAGTTTTTTTGTAACGGATTGTTTTGCTTGCTCCAAAACATTGAGCGTGGGTATATTTGAGTTATTCCGCACTTTTTCTGGTGGGGACTCTTCATCTAGAAGACTTGCTAATGCTAAGTAGTGCTCCACCATTGGTGGGCGATTTACTTTGCTTGGGTTGGGCAGTGAGAAGTTAATCAAACCAAAGCGCAGTTCGCCGCGATAGCCAATGCGAAACGGAATATTGGCTAGCCAAGGTATGAGGGCTGATTTCAGGCTATTAGGCAATACAAAACAGATGGTGTATTGATTAGCTTGCAGTTGCTTAGCTAGTTGCTGACGTAGATTCCACTGCAGTTGTTTGTGCTCTAACTTGGCTTCAATAACTTCATTGACTTCTGAACAGGCTCGATAGATTGGAGCAACCCAACTGCTTGCCAGAACATCAATCTGTGAATCAGGGTATGAGGCTTTCAGCTCTGCTAGTAGCGGCTGAGACATAACGGCATCCCCAATCCAGTTGGGGGCGATGATCAGAATACGGCGCATGTAATGTATCCCGATGCAGCACCCCAGATTGCTGAGGGGTGCTGATGAGCTTTAGTGCCCGTGTGGCGCAGTGCCAGGGATGAGTTTGTAATCAGCGCCACAATACGGGCACTTCGCTTCACCTGTTTTAGTAATATCTAGAAAGACGCGTGGATGCGAGTTCCAGCCGGGAGTGCTATTGGTTGGGCAATGCAATGGCAAATCTTTGCCATCCACCATTACAACTTGAGCTTGAGTCATATTCCGGTTCCTAATTACTGTAGTGATCACTTAACGTAGGTGAGCCAAGACTTGTATTGATCGCTTCTACCGTAGACAGCATCAAAATACGTTGCTTGAATCTGGGTGGTGATTGGGCCACGTGTGCCATCACCAATAATGCGGTCGTCCAGTTCGCGAATAGGCGTTACTTCAGCAGCAGTGCCGGTGAAGAAAGCTTCGTCAGCTGAATACACTTCATCTCGAGTAATGCGCTTCTCACGAACTTCATAGCCGAGATCTTTGGCGATCTGAATAATCGAGTCACGCGTAATGCCGTCTAGGCAAGAAGCTAGGTCAGGCGTGTAGACGATGCCATTGCGAACCATGAACATATTTTCGCCGGAGCCTTCAGAAACATAACCCTCTGTATCTAGAAGCAAGGCTTCGTCATATCCATTGGCGGTCACTTCTTGGTTGGCCAAAATGGAGTTGATGTAATAGCCGGATGCTTTGGCGCGCACTAGTGAGGAGTTCACAAAGTGACGGGTAAAGGATGAGGTTTTTACGCGAATCCCTTTATTGAGGCCATCTTCACCTAAGTAGGCGCCCCATTCCCAAGCAGCAATGGCTATATGGATAGTGTTGCCTTTAGGCGAAATCCCCAGTTTTTGAGAGCCAATAAAGATGATGGGGCGGATATAGCAAGCTTCGAGCTTATTGCTATTTACTACCTCGATAATGGCGTTGGAGATCTGCTCTGGGGTGTATTCCATCGCCATTTGAAAGATCTTAGTGCCATTAAATAAGCGCTTAACGTGCTCTGGGAGGCGGAAAATCGCTGTGCCTTGGGGGGTTTTATAGGCGCGAATACCTTCAAAAACGCCCATTCCGTAATGGAGACTGTGGGTTAGCACATGAATATTAGCCTCACGCCAGGGAACTAACTTCCCATCGGACCAAATGAAGCCATCGCGGTCGGACATCGACATTTTCTCTACCTTTTGTGTCTGATAAATCGGGTTAATCGGGGCGACCCCACAGCTAGCCCTTTGGCTGAGACTGAGATGCGTCCAAGTCTTTATTGTAGAGCAGGGAGCGCCTAAGTTATTTGCTTCCTTTGGGGCTTTCGGGGCTAGACGATTTAGAATGGAGGATTCCCAATAAATCGCCTTATTTCACTGAATATCCCCCTATGCCGGACACCTTATTTAAAGTCAAACGCTTAAGTGATTTAGCCGCTGCAGGCCTACTTAAAGGAAAGCGGGTCTTAATCCGTGCTGACCTGAATGTGCCGCAAGACGAGGCGGGCAATATTACTGAGGACACTCGGATTAGGGCCTCCATGCCAGCAGTGCAGATGTGTTTGGATGCTGGCGCAGCTGTCATGGTGACATCTCATCTAGGGCGTCCAACCGAGGGTCAATTTAAGTCGGAGGACAGCCTTGCTCCAGTGGCGCATCGGATGGCTGAATTACTGAATCGCAAGGTGCCGCTGGTGAGTAATTGGGTGGATGGTGGGTTTGAGCTCAATCCTGGCGAATTGGTTTTGCTTGAAAACTGTCGCTTGAATGTAGGCGAGAAAAAGAATTCCGATGAGCTGTCAAAAAAGATTGCTGCACTCTGTGACGTGTATGTAAATGATGCATTTGGTACAGCCCATCGTGCTGAAGCAACCACCAATGGCGTAGCAAAGTTTGCACCGATTGCTTGCGCCGGTCCATTGATGGCTGCTGAGCTTGATGCTTTGAGTCGTGCCTTGGCAAGTCCTAAGCGCCCGCTAGTTGCGATTGTTGCTGGTTCTAAGGTGTCGTCTAAATTAACCATCTTGAAAGCATTGGCCGACAAAGTAGATGAGTTAATTGTTGGCGGTGGTATTGCCAATACTTTTATGTTGGCAAAGGGTCTTCCAATTGGCAAGTCTTTAGCTGAACCAGACTTAGTTGATGAAGCTCGGGAGATCATGGAGATTATGGAAAAGCGCGGCGCGCATGTACCTATTCCTGAAGATGTGGTGGTCGCCAATGAGCTCTCACCTTTGGCACGCGCTAACCGAGTCGCTGCAGATCAAGTAGCTGAAGATGACATGATTTTGGATATCGGTCCAAAGACCGCAGCGCGTTTATCAACTATGCTGGCTCACGCTGGCACGATTGTTTGGAATGGCCCTCTCGGCGTATTTGAGATTGATCAGTTTGGCGGCGGCACCAAGATGTTGGCTGCAGCTATTGCACATTCACCAGCATTCTCTATTGCTGGTGGTGGTGATACCTTGGCAGCAATTGCTAAGTATGGAATTCAGAATCAAGTGGATTACATCTCTACTGGCGGTGGTGCCTTCCTTGAATTTTTGGAAGGAAAAACCTTACCAGCCTTTGCAGTACTTGCTGAAAGAGCGAAAGACTAAATATGTTGAGAGCAACAAAAATCATTGCCACCTTAGGGCCGGCCTCTGAAAAGCCTGAAGTGTTGCGTGACATGATTCGTGCGGGTGTTGATGTTGTGCGAATGAACTTCTCTCATGGAACTATTGCTGATCACAAAGCGCGTCATGATTTAGTGCGCACTATCTCCGCTGAAGTTGGCAAAGAAGTTGGCATTATGGCCGACCTTCAAGGGCCAAAAATTCGCGTCGGTAAATTTATCGATAGCAAAATTTTGCTCAAAGAAGGCGAGCCATTTATTTTGGATGTGGATTGCGAGCTTGGTGATCAAGGGCGTGTTGGCCTTGATTACAAAGAATTGCCAACTGACGTTAAACCAGGCGACCGTCTTTTACTCAACGATGGTTTAGTGGTGTTGCGCGTAGAGAATGTAAAGGGTGGAGAAATCTTTACCCGTGTAGAGCAGGGTGGTCCGCTTTCTAATAACAAAGGGATTAACCGCGCTGGCGGTGGCTTAACTGCACCAGCTTTAACTGAAAAAGATATTGCTGACTTAGATGCGGCGATTGCGATGGGCGTAGACTTTTTGGCGATTAGCTTTCCAAAAGATGGCGCTGATATGGCATACGCTCGCCAGTTGGCAGATGCAGCAAGTACGAAGCACGGTGTTGGCAAGGTGAAGACCATTGCAAAGGTTGAGCGTGCCGAAGCCATCATGCCTGGCGCCTTAGAGAGCATCATTGCCGAGAGCGACGGCATCATGGTTGCACGTGGTGATTTGGCAATTGAGGTTGGCAATCCAGCTGTACCTGCTTTGCAAAAGCGCATGATTAAGTTGGCACTTGAGGCTGATAAATTTACGATCACTGCGACTCAAATGATGGAGTCGATGATTAATGCACCCGTACCGACACGCGCAGAGGTAAGCGACGTTGCTAATGCAGTATTGGATGGCACCGATGCGGTGATGCTCTCTGCTGAATCTGCAGCTGGTATGTATCCAGTACAAACCATCAAAGCCATGGCTGAGATTTGTGTAGAAGCAGAAAAATCCGACCGTGTGAAGCTTGATACCGACTTTCTAGATCAAACCTTTACACGCATTGATCAAACGATTGCTTTGGGTGCGCTCTTTACTGCCCACCATTTGAATGCCAATGCGATTGCCGCTTTGACGGATTCAGGCTCAACCCCAATCTGGATGAGTCGCCATAATATTCATGTGCCTATCTTTGCTTTGACTTCGAAGATTAGTACTCAACGTGCTTTAAGCACATATCGCAATGTCACCCCAATCGGCTTGGATTACACCAAGGACCGCGATACCGCTTTGCAAGAAGTGGAAGACTGCTTGAAGAAATTAGGCGCGGTGAAAAAGGGTGATACGGTTGTATTAACTTCTGGCGAGCCAATGGGCGAACCAGGCGGAACTAATACTCTCAAGATTATTCATGTGAAATAAGCGCATTAAAAACCTATTCAGATTTAACTATTCATTTAACAACCTAGACTTAAGAGAACACCATGGCCTTAGTATCTTTACGACAACTCTTGGATCATGCCGCTGAAAACGGTTATGGCTTGCCAGCATTTAATGTTAATAACTTAGAGCAAGTGACGGCCATCATGGAGGCTGCAAGTGAGGCAGATTCTCCCGTCATCATGCAAGCATCCGCTGGAGCCCGCAAGTACGCAGGCGAAGCATTTCTCCGTCATTTGATCTCAGCTGCTGTTGAGGCTTATCCGCATATTCCGGTTGTCATGCATCAAGATCATGGTCAGAGTCCTGCAGTTTGTATGGCGGCAATCAAGAGTGGCTTCACCAGTGTGATGATGGATGGCTCACTGGAAGCTGATGGTAAGTCAGTGGCTAGCTATGAATACAACGTAGATGTATCGAGAGAGGTTGTGAAATTTTCACACTCCATCGGAGTGACTGTTGAAGCAGAGCTTGGCGTGTTAGGTTCTTTAGAAACCATGAAGGGCGACAAGGAAGACGGACATGGTGCTGATGGCACGATGACACGCGAACAGTTGCTTACCGATGTTGAACAAGCCGCTGATTTTGTTAAGGCCACTCAGTGTGATGCCTTGGCGATTGCAATTGGCACTAGTCACGGCGCCTACAAGTTCACTAAAAAGCCTACGGGCGATATTTTGGCAATTGATCGCATCAGAGAGATTCATGCACGCATTCCGAATACTCACTTAGTGATGCATGGTTCATCTAGCGTTCCACAAGAATTGCTCGCTGAGATTCGTGAATTTGGTGGCGATATGAAAGAGACTTATGGTGTGCCTGTTGAAGAGATTCAAGAGGGTATTAAGAATGGCGTCCGCAAGATCAACATTGACACCGATATTCGTTTGGCAATGACAGGTGCAATCCGCCGCTATCTCTTTGAGAATCCAGGCAAGTTTGATCCCCGTGATTATTTGAAGCCGGCGCGTGAAGCAGCTAAGAAAGTGTGTATTGCGCGTTTCCAAGCCTTTGGTTCTGCTGGTCAAGCCTCAAAAATCAAACCTATCTCGTTGGAAAAGATGGCTGAGTTGTATAAGAGCGGTAAGTTAGCTCAGATCGTGAAGTGAGTTGAATATGTCTGCTTTGTACGCCACTTCTATTCAGTCTTTGCCTTTGCTGTCCAAAGGAAAAGTGCGTGACGTCTACGCGCTCGGTGACGACAAGTTATTGATGATTACCACTGACCGCTTATCTGCCTTTGATGTGGTGATGGGGCAACCAATTCCTGAGAAGGGCATTGTTCTCAATCAAATGGCTAACTTTTGGTTCGATAAATTAGCTGCAGTCATCCCTAATCATCTCACTGGAATTGATCCAACGACAGTAGTAAGTCCCGAGGAAGTATCGCAAGTCAAAGGTCGTGCGGTAGTAGCAAAGCGTCTCAAACCGATCTTAGTAGAAGCTGTTGTGCGTGGTTATTTAGCGGGTAGTGGCTGGAAGGATTACAAAGAAAGTGGCAAGGTTTGCGGGATTGCATTACCGGCTGGTTTGGAAAATGCCCAAAAGTTACCTGAGCCTATTTTTACTCCTGCGGCTAAAGCGGATGTAGGCGAGCACGACGAAAATATTTCTTTTGAAAAAGTCATTGAGCTCATCGGCGAAAAGTTGGCTAAGCAGATTCGTGAAGTGAGTATTCGTCTTTATAAAGAAGCGTCAGAATACGCAGCGACTCGCGGGATCATCATTGCTGATACCAAGTTTGAGTTTGGTCTAGACGATGCTGGTCAATTGGTGCTGATGGATGAAATCCTCACAGCCGATTCTTCCCGTTTCTGGCCTGCTGAAACGTATTACGTTGGTGCCAACCCCCCGTCGTATGACAAACAGTTCGTGCGAGATTGGCTTGAAACTGCCCAAGTAGATGGCAAGTTATGGCCTAAAACCGCCCCAGCCCCAGCATTGCCAGTAGATGTTATTGAAAAGACCGCTCAGAAGTACCGTGAGGCCTTAACTCGTCTCACTCAGATCTAAACTCAGGCTTGATTTTCCAAAGCCCTAAAAGGCTGGGATAATAGAGCCCTATTAAAGAATTCAGGGTTTTTGGAGAGGCAATGAGCAAGAAGCCAGCAGTGGGAATAGTGATGGGTTCCAATTCAGATTGGGACACGATGCAGCACGCTGCTCAAATGCTCGAGCAATTCGGTATTCCTCATGAAGCACAGGTCCTCTCTGCCCATCGTATGCCTGATGATATGTTTCAGTATGCAGAAAAGGCGAAAGCCAATGGCCTGCAGGCCATCATTGCTGGTGCAGGTGGCGCGGCTCACTTACCAGGCATGCTTGCCTCCAAAACAATTGTTCCTGTTTATGGTGTTCCTGTAGCTAGCAAATACCTTCGCGGTGAAGATTCTTTGTACTCTATCGTGCAAATGCCCAAAGGCATTCCGGTGGCGACTTTCGCCATTGGCGAAGCTGGTGCCGCCAATGCTGCTTTACATGTGATCGCTGGTTTGGCTTTGCATGATGCTGATTTGGCTAAGCGCTTGGAAGATTTCCGCCTGAAGCAATCTGAAACTGCACGTTCAATGAATTTGCCGGGATATTAATTACATGGCGGATCGCATGGAACCCATTTTGCCGGGTTCGTATTTAGGAATATTAGGTGGTGGTCAGTTAGGGCGGATGTTTACCCAGGCTGCCCAAGCGATGGGATACAAGGTTTGCGTTCTAGATCCTGGATCCAATAGCCCTGCAGGCTCGATTGCAGAAAAATTCATTCAAGCTGATTACATCGACTCTGCTGCTCTGAAAGAGATGGCGTCAATTTGCTCGTCAGTTAGCACTGAATTTGAGAATGTTCCAGCCCAAGCTTTGGATGAGCTAGAGTCTTTGGGCGTGTTTGTTGCCCCACGAAGTAGCTGTGTCTCTTTGGCGCAAAACCGTATTGCTGAGAAAAAATTCTTAGCTACCTGGAAAGCAGAAACCAATATTGGACCGGCCCCAAACTTTGTCATTGAGCACGATGCGGATATTGCACATGTGCCAACGGACCTCTTTCCTGGCATTCTAAAAACTGCTCGTATGGGCTATGACGGCAAAGGGCAGGCCACTGTTTATGACGCAGAAGGCTTAACGACTGCATGGAATGATTTTGGTCGAGTACCTTGTGTACTTGAGAAGCGGATGGACTTGGACTTCGAGGTCTCAGCCTTAGTAGTGCGTGGTTATGATGATTCTGTGGTGGCTTACCCGGTTTCTCAGAATATTCACCGTGACGGTATTTTGCATACCTCCACTGTGCCAGCCCCATCACTCAAGCCTGAGCAAGAGAAGAAAATTATTGCTGCAGCCAAAGCGCTGATTCGGAAGATTGATTACGTGGGTGTGCTGTGCGTGGAATTCTTTGTGCTTAAAAGCGGTGATATCGTCGCTAATGAGATTGCGCCACGTCCACATAACTCCGGCCACTACACCATGGATGCTTGTGTCAGCAGTCAGTTTGAACAACAAGTAAGAGCGATGGCGCGTTTGCCGCTGGGCGATACCCGTTTGCTTGCTCCAGTTTCAATGCTCAATTTATTGGGTGACCTTTGGTTTGAGGGTAGCGAAGATAAGCCTAGAGAACCAGCTTGGAATAAGGTGCTTGGGCACTCTGATGCGAAGTTACATCTTTATGGGAAGTCTGAGCCACGCATCGGTCGCAAGATGGGCCACGTGAATTGTTTAGGTGAGTCTTTAGGTGGCGCCCGTCAAACCTGTGCAGCAGTTGCACTTGAGTTAGGTCTCGAGCCCTAGGCAATGTCCACTAACAGTACAGCACTGCAAACATCTGCAGTGATTAACGAAGCAGTACAAACCTTACGTGATGGTGGTTTGGTAGCGTTTCCGACCGAGACAGTTTATGGCTTGGGCGCTGACGCCAGAAATCCTGAGGCCATTCAGAAACTTTTTACTGCTAAGGGTAGACCTTCAAATCATCCGGTGATTGTGCATTTAGCAGCACCAGAAAAATATGATGCTCCACAAGTGGATTGGGCTGCATTGCTGAGTCCTTGGGTACGCGATTTATCTGAGGATGCCCTGCAACTCATTAATGCATTTTGGCCTGGTCCACTTACCTTAGTCTTTAAAAAAGATAAAAGTGTTTTAGATGAAATCACTGGTGGCCAAGATACGGTAGCAATACGGGCGCCAGCACATCCGCTAGCACAAACCCTATTGCGTAAATTTAAGGGTGGCGTTGTGGCACCCTCTGCCAATCGTTTTGGCAAAGTTTCGCCAACAAGTGCCGCTGATGTCCGAAGTGAATTCGAAGGCATGCTTGACTTGATGGTGTTGGATGGCGGTGATTGTGAGGTTGGTATTGAATCGACCATCATTGATTTATCTTCAGGCGATCATGCAGTGCTGCTTCGGCCTGGCGCCATTACCCCAAGTCAAATATTTGCTAAGACTGGTATCAAGGTATCCCAGCCTGGAGAAGTTACGGCCACTCATTCAGAAAAAAATATTCCTAGAGTATCTGGAAGCCTGAAGGCGCACTACGCGCCAACTACTCCATTACGACTTTATCCACCTGGGCGAGTCTTAGACGCTTTGAGCGAATTCCCTGACATTAAGTCGCGTGTGGCTGTGGCAGTGTGGGATTCCGATTCTTCATTGGGTCATGATGGGCATCCTTCAGTGCATTTTGAAGAAGTCACTGTACCGAGTGATAGTGCTGCATTCGCGAGTCGCCTCTATCGTTCTTTGCGCGACCTAGATCAACAGGGCTGGGATTTGCTTTTGTTCCCAGAGCCACCTGCTGGTGAAGAGTGGGATGGGGTGAGAGATCGACTTCAGCGGGCCTGTTTTGGCTCAGGACCATCTTCCAGTAACCACGCTAGCAATTGATCGTGCGCTTCTAAGCCTCTCCAGGCATTGGGGTGGTTGATGAATGAAGTGACGGCGTACATTTTTCCAGATTTGCTAATCACATAACCTGAGATCGCTCGCACATCGGAGAGTGAGCCTGTTTTAATTCTGGCTTCAGGTTTTTTCTTAAGGTGTAAAAACTTTCGTAGCTGAGTCATAAGGCGATTACGCATAGTTCCGTCCGATCCTGCTAAGGGTAAGCTGTTATAAAACGCCTCAGCAACGGCGAGCTTACGAGCGGTGACCAGGAGCTCATTCATATGCTGCGCCGAGATAGCTTCATTACGCGATAGCCCGGAGCCGTTCTCAATCACGAGTTCTGGAAACTGCAAGCCCATTTTTTTGAGCCACCCCTGAATCACTAGTTCACCATTTTCTGTGGTCGCAGGCTTACCCATTTTTTCCAGGGCTAAGGTCAGCATCAATTGCCTAGCCATGACATTGTTTGAATACTTATTAATATCTTGTACGTCATCAGCTAAGTTAATGCCTTCAAATTGCAGGAGTGGTCTAGCGGTGATTGGCACGATGCCATTGCTGCCTGTTGGAGTTTGCGCCCAAGTACCACTAGCTAACTCCCAGGCGGCAATAAAGCCCCGGGTTAAGAATGTGTTGGCATCTAAGGCAACGACGTTATAAGCGACCCCTTTGCATCCATTTGGAAATGCGCCAAAAAATGAAGCGCTAATACTTTGATTGGGGGATGCGCTACCATTTTCAGGATTGATCTCAAAGCGTATATCTTTCTTCCATGATTCACAAGAGCGATCAACGAGCTGCATCTCATTATTAATCTTGAAATTAGCAAGCGCAGGGGTGTAATTAATATCTATAAAGTCAGCGGTACGGGATTTGCCCATCTGAAACGATATGGTCCGAAAGGCATAGAGGAGGGGATCTGGAGTAACGTTGTAGGCGCGAAGTGCTTCGCCATCAATGGTGTTTTGCTCCATGACGCTAGGAGCATAGGCGCTTCGATCGAAGATGAGGTTGCCATCAATCTTCTGGATTCCTAAACCTTGCAGATCTTTCATCATCCGCGCGAGCTCTTCAGGGATAAGCTTTGGATCACCACTGCCCTGAAGATACAAATTGCCTTTTAAAACGCCTTGACGAATAGCCCCATCAGTAAAGAGCTTGGTGCGCCAGCGATACTGTGGACCTAAAACATCCAAGCCAGCAAGAGTTGTCACTAGCTTCATAGTTGAAGCAGGGTTCATGGCTTCGGTGGAGCGCCAGTCCAGAGCAGTCCTAGAGAAATACTGTATTTCTTTGCCTTGGTGAGCTTGCCCAATTTCCGTGACGGAGATGCTAATGGCATCTTGGGGGATTTGGCTTTTTTCTAGACTGCTTGCAACCGCTTTGGGGATGTATTGAAAGGCAGTTTCTTGAGAGACTAAATCTGCGGCATGAGCCAAGCCAACGACTAGCAATATTGTGCTTGCATAAAATAGTAGGAATAGACGGTGGCGGTATTGGGCTCTCACCCTCAAAGGATAAACCCTCTACCAATTCCTATCCACCGTATTTGCCTTGATAGCGTTTAATGACTTGGTTTTCTTGCTCCAGTAGTTTAGTAAAGAGGCGCGCTCTTTCTTGGAGCGGCCCATCGAGTTCGAGCCTCTGACATTGCTCGGTGAAAGCCTTGGCGCTGAGTAGTTGGGCGCCACCCTTAACCTTATGCACCATGGCCCTGAATTGACTCTCTGTAAGCCCATTGTTTTCAGTAATCTCTGCAAGTTCAATCAAGATGTCATCATGGACTTTTCGAATCTCATCCAAGATAAACGAAATATGTTCAGGATTATCTTTTAAAAGATTGGAGAATGCCTCGAACGAATATTCAAAATCTTCTCTTACGGTCCTTTGTGCATCAGCATCAACCACAGCAAAGTAACGGGTGAGCTCATTCTCAAGGGCGCTGAGGCTAAGCGGTTTTATCAGTACCCCGTTCATACCGGCAGATAAAAATTGATGGCGAGAATCTAGGGCATAAATATCTGCAGTCACGCCAATAATAATGAGCTCTCGATGACCCATGGCGCGCACTGCTTTTGCTAGATCGGATCCTTGCATACCTGGCATCGATTGGTCTGTCAGCATGAGATCAAAACGATGTTCTCGCACCAACGCCAATGCATCATCTGCACTCTCGCAAACCCATACTTGGATGCCGAGTGCCTCGAGTTGCAAAGAAAGGATTTGACGGCTTGCGGGGTGATCCTCCACCACGAGAGCCTTTAGTGTTCCTTTTGGATTTTCTTTATTGCCGGATTGTTTTTTAGCAAGATGCTTCTTGGGTGAATTGTTGTCAGATAAGTTCGTGCGCAATGCGGCCATGCTAGTACGGGGAAAGGCAACGCAAAAATGCACATTGCTTCCAAATCCAGGATCGCTATCAAAGTAGAGGTGACTGTTCATGGAGTCAATGAGGTGTTTAGTAATGGTGAGACCAAGCCCAGTACCGGCTTGCTGTTCACCCATATCCATCCGTTTGGGAACTTGCTCAAAGGCTTCAAGTGCGCGAGTAATTTCTTCTTTACCCATGCCAATGCCCGTATCAATCACCCTAAACTCAATCAATTGCCCAGCATGATCGTCTGCTAGAACGGTGATGGAAAAATAGATCGCACCATGATCAGTGAATTTAATCGCGTTGCTTAAGAGGTTTTGTAGGATCTGCCTGAGTCTCAAAGGGTCAATCATGAGTACTCTAGCAACCCGTGGATCGATTGAGGTGTGCAGTAGTAATTTTTGTTTGGTCGCAACCGTAGAGAAGGTTGAGTGAATATCATCCACTAAATCTTTGAGGCAGTAGGGCTCTAGATTCAGCGTGAGTTTTCCAGCCTCTATCTTGGAGAGGTCTAAGACTTGATTTAGCATGCCCAAGAGTGACTCTGCAGATGCATGGGCGCTCTTCAGAAGCGGTTTTTCGCTAGGCGGTAGCTTATGACTATTGAGCAGTAACTCTTGCACACCCAGAATGGCATTCATGGGCGTACGAATTTCATGACTCATGGTGGCAAGAAAGGCAGACTTGGCCGCATTGGCTTTTTCAGCAACTTCTTTTGAGCTGATGAGGTCGGCAGTTTCTTGTTCTTGTTTGTAACGTTTTATTTGTAACTGCCAAATGAACAATCCCCCGCCAATCAAGAGAGCCATACTCAGGCTCCAAGGGAGTGCTGTTTTCCAGTAATGTGAAGTTAGGGTGACCGGGCTTGTATCTAAAGCAAAGAGTTGGCGTGACTCAATCGGATCTAGCCCAGTCATAAAACGATCTAAGACCGAATGTAAGGGCGCGTCTTCATGGGAAATCAGCCAGCGATATGCAAAGGGTTCTCGCCCGTATAGCCCATCTATTTGAAGGCCCTCATTACCAAATTGCTTGATGAGTTGTTGCGCCAAGCGCAGCGGCATCACTAGGGCTTCAATATCATTCTTCAGTAGGTCTAAGATGAGTTGTTCTGGGTAACTTGAAATGCTCGCCAGATGATTGGCGCTACTCGGCGAGCTCTCAAACCCTCGATCAAAGTAAGCAATTTTTTCCTGGTCAATGGTAGTGCCATTTGCGGCTTTGGCGATCACGGCATCGTGACCCCAAAAAATGGCCTCAGAGAGTGATCCAAATTTCAATGCTTGATCATCGATAGCGGGTGGGTCGATGATGAAATCTACTTCGCCATTAGCAAGTTGATGTAAACCTTCTTGATCTGTACTTCTCCATCTAGGCAGGTATTGTTGCTGGGTAAATTTACCTAAGCTTGTTAATACGGCTTGGAAGACACCATGCTTACCGTCTTTGTCGCTATTCAGGTATGGCGCATATTTTTCATGAATACTGAAGTGCACCACAGGATGCGCATCGATCCACCATTGCTCTTTTGGACTAAAAGAGCTTGCGTAAACAAACCCATGACCTAATAAGCATAAGGGCAAGATTGCCCGTGAGATGAATCGATGCATTGCGAACTTAACTCTCGATGATGTGATTAATGCGACAGAACAAGATCAAGTCTGCAATATTGTTGATGCCCAATTTATCAAATACACGGGTTTTATAGGTCGCAACGGTTTTATTGCTAATGTGCAGTAGGTCTGAAATCTGTTGATTGGTATTGCCCTTGCCAAGATATTTCATGACCTGGAGTTCGCGATCAGATATCAAGGCAAGCTTATCGTTATCAGTCAGCGAGCTATTACCTTTCTTGCCGTGGGTAAAGAAGGTGTAGCCCTGCGAGATGGCAACGCAAGCAGCAAGAATGACATCGGCGCCGGCAGTTTTATTAACGAAGCCGTGTGCCCCAAGCGATCTAACCCTGCCGCCATAGACGGCTTCATCTAGGCTCGATAGCACCAGCATCCGCACCTCTGGATGCATCAGACCAATTCTGCGAATGACATCAAAGCCATCAGTCTTTGGCATATCTAAATCTAGAATGACCATATTAGGATTGACCTCTTTTATGGATCTGAGACACTCTTCTCCATTTTGGGCTTGTCCCACTATCTCAAAGAGCAATTGATCCTGCAGCATGCTTTTGAGTGCCATCAACATGGCTGGGTGGTCATCTACCAACATCACGCGTTTTCTCATTTCTTGTCTCCATTTAGGTTTAGGTGTTGATGAGGGTGCAGCGAAAAAATGGCTTTAGCGATTCGGCTATCGTTAATGTGTAATGTTTGGTGTCTACTGACAAGAGGCATCATGAGTCCTCCATAGCAATGCTCCAAACCTAGAGCGTTGGCATTCTCTAAGTCTTTCACTAAGGTGATATTGCTGGCATAGATCTCGGTTTGCATTTTCTTGGCCTGAGTAATGACTTCTATTGGTAATGGGCAATTACGAAATTGCCCCATCTCAATGTGGATGCCATCTAATTGCATTTCTTCTAAGAAGAGCAATTCTTTTGCAGTGCCGGAAAACTCGATGAGATGTAGCAAAACACCGAGTCGTCTCATGCGCAATAAACCCTCTTTGCAAGCTGCTGATACATCTGAATTTGGTAGAGATTGAATTCCTAAAGATACGAGGCCAACTGGCAGACGTGAATTCAAAACTAAATCACTGAGTGCATCGATGTAGGCGCTTGAAGCTAAGGCGTGAGCTGGCACGGGCAGGATTCCTGGAATAAAGCGACCACTGCGATACCAATAGGAGCTTGCATCTAGCCCCTCCATAAATAAACGTAGGAGTTGAGTGTCGGTTGCCGTTAGCAAAGGTCTAAATAAAGAGCCGGTCAGTTTTGTCCCCTGCGCGTTAAAAATGGGTTCATGACTAATCGCTTGTCGCTGGGACCAGGATTGGTGTTCTTCGAGAGCTTGGCTACTCAGGCCAAGCCATTGCTCGCCACAAGCGTCTCGTACTTCTTGGAAGGGTTTGTTCTTCCATGCCTTTACAAGCGTGTACAGCCGGGATTTCGGGCTCATCAGCATTCTCCAATCGGTGACTATCCAGTCTAGGCAGGACAGATTGGAGCGGTAAGGGCTTAAGGCTGATTTATGTGTAGGAAACGTCCTACCCGCTTGTCCCTAGTATAGAAAAGGCTAAATCCTTAAATAATTTGTGGGTTGCTACCCTTGAAATTTTGGGAATCAGACCTATATAATCAGCACTCCCTACACGCGAGTGCTAAAGCGGCTTACTAACTAGTAATTCTTTTTAGCTTCCGTGTGAAGAGATTATAAAGCACTGATTTATATGGGTATTTTAATTAGTTAACACTTACTAACATAGGAGAAGGAATGAATCTGCGTCCTTTACATGATCGCGTAATCATTAAACGTTTAGATCAAGAATCAAAAACTGCCTCTGGAATCATTATTCCTGATGCTGCCGCTGAAAAACCTGACCAAGGTGAAGTTTTGGCAGTTGGCCCGGGCAAACGAGATGACAGCGGTAAGTTGAATGCACCAGACGTCAAAGTTGGCGATCGTGTGTTGTTTGGCAAATATGCAGGTCAGACAGTCAAAATCGGCGCTGACGAGCTACTCGTGATGCGTGAAGACGACATCATGGCTGTAGTACAGAAGTAATTCGGTATCTAAGAAAGGAATTCAATCATGGCAGCAAAAGACGTCGTATTTGGAGATAGCGCCCGTACCAAGATGGTCGAAGGCGTAAATATTCTCGCGAACGCAGTGAAAACAACTTTAGGACCAAAGGGTCGTAACGTTGTCATGGAGCGTTCATTTGGCGGTCCAACCATCACTAAAGATGGTGTATCCGTAGCCAAAGAAATCGAACTCAAAGACAGACTCCAAAACATGGGTGCTCAGATGGTGAAGGAAGTTGCTTCCAAAACTGCTGACATCGCTGGTGACGGTACAACTACCGCTACTGTTTTGGCTCAATCCATCGTACGTGAAGGCATGAAATATGTAGTTTCAGGCCATAACCCAATGGATCTGAAGCGCGGCATCGACAAAGCTGTTGCAGCTGCGCTCGAAGAGCTCAAGAAAATCAGCAAGCCTTGCACAACTACTAAAGAAATCGCTCAAGTTGGCTCTATTTCAGCTAACAGCGACTACAGCATTGGTCAGCGTATTGCTGAAGCAATGGAAAAAGTAGGTAAAGAAGGCGTTATTACTGTTGAAGATGGCAAGTCATTAGAAGACGAGCTTGAAGTAGTTGAAGGCATGCAGTTTGATCGCGGTTACCTCTCACCTTACTTCATTAACCAACCTGAAAAACAAGTTGCCGTATTGGAAAGCCCATACGTTCTCTTGTTCGACAAGAAAGTTAGCAACATCCGTGATTTGCTCCCAGTACTCGAGCAAGTAGCAAAATCTGGCCGTCCTTTATTGATCATTGCTGAAGATGTTGAAGGCGAAGCCTTAGCAACTTTGGTTGTGAATAACATCCGCGGCATCATCAAGACTTGTGCTGTTAAGGCTCCAGGCTTTGGCGATCGTCGTAAAGCAATGTTAGAAGACATCGCGATTTTGACTGGCGGCACAGTGATTGCTGAAGAAATTGGCCTCACACTCGAGAAAACAACTCTTGAGCACTTGGGTCAAGCTAAGCGTATCGAAATCGGCAAAGAAAACACCATCATCATTGATGGTGCTGGCGATGCTAAAGCGATCGAAGCTCGCGTGAAGAACGTTCGCGTTCAGATCGAAGAGGCGACTAGCGACTACGACAAAGAAAAATTGCAAGAGCGCGTTGCCAAGTTGGCAGGCGGTGTTGCAGTGATTCGTGTTGGCGCTGCTACTGAAGTTGAAATGAAAGAAAAGAAAGCCCGCGTTGATGACGCATTGCACGCAACTCGCGCTGCAGTTGAAGAGGGTATTGTTCCTGGCGGCGGCGTAGCATTGATTCGTGCTATGCAAGGTATCAAGGGCTTGAAAGGCGACAACGCTGATCAAGACGCTGGTATCAGCATCGTATTGCGCGCTATGGAAGAGCCACTTCGCATCATCGTTTCTAATGCTGGTGATGAAGCAAGCGTAGTTGTTAATGCGGTATTGGCTAGCAAGGGCAATAACGGTTACAACGCTGCAACTGGCGAATACGGCGACCTTGTAGCTCAAGGTGTGATCGATCCAACTAAGGTTACAAAAACTGCGTTAGTGAATGCAGCTTCTGTTGCAGCTTTGTTGTTGACCACTGATTGCGCTATCTGCGAAGCACCTAAGGATGAGTCTGGTGGTGGTATGCCTGATATGGGCGGTATGGGTGGCATGGGTGGAATGGGCGGCATGATGTAATAGCCGGATATTTCATCAGCTATCAAGCTGTAGAAATTAAGACGCCTGGTTCAAAAGACCGGGCGTTTTTTTATTCCAAAATGGTGCGTTATGTGAAGGCGCTCTGCACCAAAGAGGGGATCTTATGAGTATTTACCCGATATTCTGAAGCGACAATGAACCATCAAGATTTTATTTGGTATTTGCAGTCATAAAAATAAGGAGACTTACATGAGTTCAGCAACAATGAGTGGGGCGCCAGCGAGCAGCAACCCCTTGAAGTCAAAGTGGGTGCAATTAGCCCTCGGCGTCATTTGCATGATGTCGATTTCCAGTCCGCAATATGTTTGGGCTTTGTTCACCAAACCCATCATGGGTCAACTTGGGGTCACGCTGACTGAGTTACAAGTGACCTTCTCAATTTTGATTGTGTTACAAACTTTCTTCTCACCATTCCAAGGTTTCTTGGTGGAAAAATTTGGCCCACGTCTCTTGTTGTCTATTGGCACAGCATTGACAGGATTGAGTTGGGTACTCTCCGCTAACCTCACTACTGTTTCTAACCTCTATATCACCTATGGCGTATTGGGTGGCTTGGGTACCGGTATTGTCTACATCGGCGTTGTTGGTTTGATGGTGCGTTGGTTCCCGAATAATCGGGGCTTTGCAGTCGGTATGGTTGCCGCTGGTTACGGTATTGGCGCCTTGCTGACTACCTTCCCAATTGCTGCTAGTTTGGCAGAGTCTGGCTTGCAGGGTACTTTGACATTCTTTGGTTACATCATTGGTGCGGTTGGTTTATTGGCTGCGCAAGGTATTCGCGTACCTCATGCGGATCGTGTTCAGACTGCTAGCCAGGTTGAAGCTGCAGCATCTGGTATCGCTCCAAAAACAATGCTCAAGACACCGGTTTTCTGGTTGATGTTCTTGATGATGTCCATGATGTCCACATCTGGTTTGATGGTGATCTCACAGATGGGCGCTTTTGCTAAAGACTTTGGTATCACAGGGGCCATGGTGTTCGGTATGGCTGCACTACCGTTGGCATTAACCATTGATCGCGTTACGAATGGCTTAACTCGGCCATTATTTGGTTGGGTATCAGACAAAATTGGTCGCGAGTACACGATGACGATTGCGTTTGGTCTTGAGGCAATTGCGATGTTTGCTTGGGTTATGACCCGTTCTGACCCAGTCATGTTTGTGATCTTGTCAGGTATTGTGTTCTTTGGTTGGGGTGAGATTTTCTCTTTATTCCCATCAACCTTGACAGATACATTTGGTCAAAAGCATGCAACAACCAACTATGGCTTCTTGTACATGGCTCAAGGCGTAGGCTCAATCATTGGCGGCCCGATCGCTGCCTACATCCATGGCGTGACAGATAGCTGGATGCCGGTGTTTGCCATCATGATTACCTTGGATGCAAGCGCTGCATTACTTGCCTTCTTTGTATTACGCCCTATGCGTTCCAAGTATATGAAAACCTTAGCTGCATAACATAGCTCGCAAAGATAAAAAGGCTAGCAATTGCTAGCCTTTTTGTTTTCTGGAAGCGTAAGTTAGTCTGGCTGAATGCCACCATCTTTAATTACCTTCTTCATCTTCACCAAGCCTTGAGCAATCATCTCTTTTAAGTTGTCTGGACCTAGTGGCACAAATTCAAAGCCTTGCTGAATAAGTTGCTCACGTAGCTTGGGGTCCTTTAGTGCCGTAGCTAAAGATTCATTAAGCTTGCTCACCACTGCTGGTGAGGTACCTTTTGGTGCAACCAGCGCACCCCAGGTCGAGAACTCATAACCTTTAACGCTCTCACTAACTGTTGGTGAGTTTGGCAGCAAAGGTGACCTAGTTTTACTCGTAATGCCGAGTACCTTTAACTTGCCGGCGCGGATGTGGGGAAGCACTACTGAGAGGGCGCTAATCATGACGGGAACTTGTCCTGCCATGACATCGGTCACGGCAGCTGCGGCACCACGATAAGGGATGTGAACGATAGGTGCACCAGTGTATTGGCGAAAGATTTCCATACCGATGTGTTGGGGTGAGCCATTGCCACCAGATGCGTAATCAATCTTGCCAGGATGTTCTTTGGCAATGCGCACTAGATCAGCGGCAGTGTTTCCAGGGAAGGATGGATTGGCAACCATCACAAAGGTAATAGCTGCCACTTCAGAGATCGGCGTAAAGCTTTGGACGGGGTCGTAATCTACCTTTTTATAGAGATTAGGCAGCATTGTCAGGATGCTATCGTTAAAGGCGCCTAAAGCATAACCATCGGGCGCACTCTGAGCAACCTTACCTGCACCAATAAGCCCTGCACCACCAGGAAGATTTTCAATGGTGATCGCTTGACCTAAATTCTCGCCCATCTTCTGCGCAATAGGCCGCATCAACAAATCGACACCGCTGCCAGCTTGCAGGGGCATGATGGTTTGGATGGTGCGGCTAGGGTAGGGGTTTTGTGCATTTACAGGTGCAACGCAAAGCAAACCTGTCGTGCCCAGCAGGAGAGTGGAAAGTAACAATGATTTGATATTCATGACGTCTCGATTTAAGTTGTTTGATAGCATTCTGGTGATGCTTGACCTTATATTAGCGCAATAAAAAACCGCCCGTAGGCGGTTGATAAACCAGGCGGTTAGGGCTTGGTTTTAAGATACGGATTTCACCATATCTTCCACGACCTTCTTCGCATCACCGAAGACCATCATGGTTTTATCCATGTAGAAGAGTTCATTATCTAAGCCAGCATAACCAGCAGCCATCGAACGTTTGTTAACGATGATCGTTTTAGCTTTGAAGGCTTCCAAGATTGGCATACCGAAGATTGGACTACCAGGAGTACGAGCCGCAGGATTGACAACGTCGTTTGCGCCGAGAACCAATACCACGTCAGCTTGGCCGAATTCACCATTGATATCTTCCATTTCGAATACTTGATCGTATGGCACTTCAGCTTCAGCTAAGAGTACGTTCATATGGCCAGGCATACGACCTGCTACCGGATGAATGGCGTACTTCACAGTAACGCCATGGTGAGTTAACTTTTCAGTTAATTCTTTAAGGGCATGTTGAGCACGCGCAACAGCAAGACCATAACCAGGAACGATGATCACAGTGTCAGCATTTTCCATAAGAAAAGCAGCATCTTCTGGTGAACCAGTTTTGTAGTTCTTTGGACCGCCATCATCGCCGCCACCTGCAGAAGCCTCAGCGCCGAAGCCACCGAGCAATACCGCAATGATGGAACGGTTCATTGCCTTACACATGATGTAAGACAGAATCGCACCTGAGGAACCTACGCAAGCACCAGCAATAATCAATACGGGGTTGCTTAGTGTGAAACCAATACCAGCCGCCGCCCAACCGGAGTAGCTGTTGAGCATGGAAACAACCACGGGCATATCTGCGCCGCCGATGGGGATGATCAAAGTGATACCCAAAACCAAAGCTACTGCACACATCGCCAAGAAAGCGGCGTGACTACCTGTCATGAAGTAAGCGACGCCACCAGCAACCATGGCAATAGCCAAAATCAGATTGAGTAAATGCTGGCCTGAAAAAGTCACTGGCTTACCGCTAACCTTACCTGACAACTTGCCGAAAGCAATGACAGAAGCAGTGAAGGTAATTGCGCCGATGAATGCGCCAATGAAGAGTTCAATCTTCTGGGCGCCGGTGTGGTCATGGGCCGGATTAAATACTGCAGCAATAGCGATTAATACCGCTGACAAACCAACAAAGGAGTGCATGAGAGCTACAAGCTCAGGCATCTTGGTCATTTGCACGCGCTTAGCAGCAATGGTTCCAATAATCGCGCCACCAACAATTGCAGTAGCAATTAATGAGATGACTGGCTTGAAATCGGGAATTAAGAAGGTAGTGATTACTGCTAGCAACATACCAATCATGCCGAAGGTATTACCTTGGCGTGAGGTGGTTGGTGAAGATAGTCCACGCAAAGCGAGGATGAACAACACTGATGAAATAAGATAAGAAATAGCGGTTATGTTTAACATGAGTTTGGTCTCTGTATTAGTCTTTTTCTGGTGTTATTTGGTTGCGGCCGCATCAGCCTTTGGGGCTTTTTTCTTGAACATCTCAAGCATGCGACGGGTAACCATGAAGCCACCAAAAATATTGATGGAAGCTAGAAATACAGCCACTGCACCGATGACGCTGGTGAGGGTGATTTCATCGCCACCAATGACTTCGGTCTGCAAGAGGGCGCCAACAATAATGATTCCAGAAATCGCATTCGTAACCGCCATCAATGGCGTATGGAGTGCGGGAGTAACGTTCCAAACAACGTGATAGCCAACAAAAATGGCCAATACAAACACGGTAATGTTTTGGACTGTGAGGATGCTTTGAAAAGCAGCGAGATCCATGATGATTCCTTCGTATTAGATTTTGTTAGTTTTTACGGACGGCTTGGCCATCACGACACATTAAGCAAGCAGTAACGATGTCGTCATCAGCTGGAATGACTAGCTTTGCATCTGCATCAACGATCAGCTTCATAAAGTCGAGCAAGTTGCGGGCATAGAGTGCAGAGGCATCAGCAGCGACCATGCTGGCAAGATTGGTGTAACCAATAATCTTCACACCATTTACCTCAACAATTTTGTCAGCTTGAGTCAGCGGGCAGTTGCCAGAACCGTTATCGCCACGACCAGCAGCCAAGTCAATCACGATAGAACCTGGCTTCATATTGGCAACGGTATCACTATGTAAGAGCACCGGCGGTTTACGTCCCGGAATCAAAGCAGTGGTGATCACGATGTCAGCTTGTTGAGCACGTTCAGAGACTAAAGCTGCCTGACGCTTCATCCAAGCCTCAGGCATGGGACGGGCATAGCCACCAACGCCTTGAGCGATTTCGCGTTCTTCATCAGATTCAAATGGGACATCTACAAACTTACCCCCCAGTGATTCGATTTGTTCTTTTACAGCGGGACGGACATCGGAAGCTTCAATCACAGCACCCAGACGTTTAGCTGTTGCAATCGCTTGTAATCCAGCAACACCAACACCCAGAATGAGCACGCGGGCAGCTTTAACAGTACCAGCAGCAGTCATGAGCATCGGCATAAAGCGTTGGTACTCATTAGACGCAACCATTACAGCCTTGTAACCAGCAATATTGGCCTGGGAGGAGAGAACGTCCATGCTTTGAGCGCGGGTCGTTCTAGGTGCAGCTTCTAAAGAGAAGGCGGTAACCCCTTGGGCTGCCATTGCGGCGATATTGTCGTTATCAAATGGGTCGAGCATGCCAAGGAGCACACTGCCGGATTTAATCTGTTTGAGTTCGTCAGCTTCTGGTGCGCGCACTTTCAGCACAACTTCTGCGCCAAATGCATCTGCAGCGCTGCCAATAGTCGCGCCTACAGCTTCATAAGCAGAATCCGGTTGGCTAGCCTGTACGCCGGCATCCTTCTGGATGACGACTTGATGACCTTGCCCAATCAGTTTTTTAACTGTTTCAGGTGTAGCGGCTACTCGAGTTTCCCCGGGCCTTGTTTCCAGCGGCACTCCTATGCGCATGGCATGTCTCCAAAAGCGAAATTTACAAAAAATCTATTTTAGTGAAATAGGCAAAGTTGCGCCTATTTACTTCCCCTTACTGCCATTTAAGTAGTTTCAGCCTTTTCTCGGTGGAATCGGCCTAAGACTTCTACAATATGACTTGTCAGCTTATATTGAATTCTCGCATTATTTAATGATCTACCTCAAATCTATGCCGCTTTCTGCTTCAAAACCTACCAAAGTCGTTGTTGGGATGTCTGGGGGGGTAGATTCGTCGGTTGCAGCTTGGATGTTGAAGCAACAGGGCTATGAAGTGATTGGCCTGTTTATGAAGAACTGGGAAGACGACGATAACGACGAATATTGCTCTGCCCGTCAAGATTGGCTAGATGTCGTTTCAGTGGCAGACATGATTGGAATTGACGTGGAAGCTGTCAATTTTGCCGCGGAGTACCGAGAGCGCGTATTCGCAGATTTCTTGCGGGAGTATGCCGCGGGTAGAACTCCAAATCCAGACGTCCTCTGTAATGCTGAAATTAAATTCAAAGCCTTTTTAGATTACGCCATGAGTTTAGGTGCTGATGCGATTGCAACGGGTCACTATGCGCGGGTTCGTCATGAAGGTGGCAGAGTGCAGCTTTTAAAAGCAGTCGATGCCAGCAAGGACCAAAGTTATTTCTTGCATCGCTTAACTCAGGATCAATTAGCAAAGGTTCTTTTCCCTTTGGGCGAAATACCAAAGACGGAGGTTCGCAAAATTGCTGAAGAAATTGGTTTACACAATGCGCGTAAAAAAGACTCCACCGGAATTTGTTTCATCGGCGAGCGCCCATTCAGAGAGTTTCTGAACCGCTACTTACCGCGTACCCCAGGACCCATTAAAACCCCTGAGGGCAAGACCGTTGGTGAGCATATGGGACTGGCTTTCTTTACCCTTGGGCAGCGCAAAGGCATTGGTTTGGGCGGCAGCCAAGACGGCAACGGAGACGCATGGTATGTGGCTCGCAAGGATATAGCAAGCAACACCTTATATGTGGCGCAAGGCCATGAGCACCATTGGCTTTTAGCAAATCATCTCTCTGCAATGGATGCCAGTTGGGTCGACGGTGTTGCGCCAGTCCCCGGTAAATATTCAGCCAAGACGCGCTATCGTCAAACAGATTCCGCTTGTGAAATCGATGCTGGTTCTGAAGGTCCACTGAGTTTTGAGTTGACTTTCCCAGAAGCTCAGTGGGCAGTAACACCAGGACAATCTGCCGTCTTGTATGACGGAGATATTTGTTTAGGTGGCGGAATAATTTCTAGTTAATTAAGCGGCTGGCGGTGCCGTCTCAATAAACGAAGCGCGTTGCTCTAGTTTTTGGTAAAGGTTGTTGAGATTTGGGTATTGGCTAGCCCACTGCAAGTTGGGGAAGCGGAAGGCCAAATACCCCAAAGCGCATCCCACTGCAATATCTGCCAAAGTCATTTGATTGCTGTGACACCAAGGATTTTCACCAAGTAGCTCTGACATTTGACGTAAAGAGACATCGATTTTGCCCATTTGGCGATCAATCCAAGCCTGGCTTTGTAGCTCTGCAGGGCGCCAGCTCGCCTCTAGGCGCGCCAGAATAGATGCATCAACGATACCGTCAGCCAGGGCTTCCCAAGTCTTGACCGTGGCCCGTTCGCGGCTACCAGCCGGAATCAGTTTGCCCACAGGGCTCAAAGTATCAGCATATTCGGCGATCACCCGGGAGTCATAAATAGCTTCGCCATCATCTAAAAGTAGGCAAGGCACCTTCCCAAGCGGGTTTGAGGCGTTAATTTTGGTGTCTGCAGCCCAGACGTTCTCAACTTCAAGGGCGACATCTACCTTTTTTTCAGAGAAAACGATGCGTACTTTACGTACATAGGGGCTTGTAAGGGATCCGATTAGTTTCATAGGCATAAGTATAGCTATTCTGATGGGGTGGGTTTGAGCCCGGAACGCATTAAAATCAGGTTTTATAGATATCTTCAATGTAAAGGCAATATCCGTGAGTCAGCCTCTTTCTACTCTTCATGCGCTTTCCCCTTTGGATGGGCGCTATGCCGGCAAACTCGATGCACTGAGACCTTGGTTATCTGAAGCCGCATTTATGCGCCAGCGAGTCTTTGTTGAGATTCATTGGCTATTAGCTCTAGCCGCAGCAGACTTAGCAGAGGTACCAAAAATTAGCGCTGCGGATGAAGCCTTTCTTTTATCGCTTCCTGAAAACTTTTCGGATGCTGATGCCCAACGCATTAAAGATATTGAAGCGGTTACTAATCATGACGTTAAAGCAGTTGAATATTTCTTAAAAGAGAAAATCTCAGGCCGCCCGGATCTACTGAAAGCGAGCGAGTTTATTCATTTTGCTTGCACCTCTGAAGACATCAATAACACTTCACATGGCTTGATGTTGCGTGGCGCACGTGACGAAGTGTTGTTGCCGCAATTGAAAAAGATTCTGACCGTCTTGACCGACCTGGCAATCGAGCACGCTAAAGTACCTTTGCTCTCGCGTACTCACGGGCAGCCTGCCTCCCCAAGCACCCTGGGTAAAGAGTTGGCTAACATTGCCAAACGATTAGAACGTGCTATTGCAGCAATTGCTGCTGCACCGCTGTTAGGAAAAATGAATGGCGCTGTTGGTAACTACAACGCGCACATCTCCGCCTATCCTGATTTTGATTGGGAAGCCTTTTCTAAGAATGTAGTCGAGAAGCGCTTAGGCCTGACATTCAATCCTTACACCATTCAAATTGAGCCCCATGATGGTATGGCGGAGTTGTTTGATGCGATCGCTCGCGCCAATACGATCTTGTTGGATATGGATCGTGACTTCTGGGCTTATATTTCCATTGGTTACTTTAAGCAACGCACCAAAGCCGGTGAAATTGGTTCTTCCACCATGCCACATAAAGTCAATCCGATTGACTTTGAAAACTCTGAAGGTAACCTGGGTGTTGCGAACGCACTGCTACGTCACTTAGCTGAGAAGTTGCCTATTTCTCGTTGGCAACGCGACCTGACCGACTCAACCGTATTGCGTAATCTTGGCCCAGCATTTGGCCATAGCGTATTGGCTTATGACAGCGCATTGCGTGGCTTGAGCAAGCTTGAAGTAAACCATGCGGCGATTGCTGCGGATTTAGATCATTGCTGGGAAGTATTGGCTGAGCCAGTACAAACCGTCATGCGCCGTTATGGCATCGAAAATCCTTATGAGCAGTTGAAGGAACTCACGCGCGGCAAGGGCATTAACCAAGCTGACTTGCAAGCATTTATTCGTGGCTTGAAGATTCCCGAAGACGCCAAGGCGCGTTTGCTGGAGATGACACCCTCTTCTTATTTAGGTAAGGCGGTCGAATTGACCGAACGTCTCAAAAAGTGAGTTTGACTCCGAATTCAGAATACGGGGCGCGTCCCCGAGTCTGGTTTGCTGCATACCAATTACTTTGGCACCTCTTGCTGCCCTTGGCTTTTGTGCGCCTTGCTTGGCGTGCACGCCACTCGATTCAGTACTTAAGTTATCTGCCTGAGCGCTTAGGCTTTGGCTACAAGCAACCCATTTCGCAACAAGCGGTTTGGATACATGCAGTATCAGTGGGTGAGACGCGTGCAGCTCAGCCATTGATCGAAGCCTATCTGGCTCGTGGCCAATCCATCTTATTAACCCACATGACTCTGAATGGCCGCCGTACTGGCGCGCAATTATTTGCCAAGGCGATTGCGAGTGGAAAAATATGTCAGGTCTATTTACCTTACGACTTGTGTTGGTCAGTAGATCGATTTTTAAAAGTCTTTAAGCCTAAGCTGGGTTTATTTATGGAGACTGAGGCCTGGCCAACGGTAGTGTTTCGTTGTGCCGAGATTGGCCTGCCACTGTTTTTGGTCAATGCACGTCTTTCCGAAAGAAGTGCACGTCGTGTGAATCGTTTTGGTAAAGCAGGGCGCGCTTTGTTTCAGGCATTCACTGGGATTTTGGCCCAAACCGCATTTGATGCCGAGCGTTATCAAACTCTTGGTGTGAAGCGGGTTGAGATTGTTGGCAACCTCAAGTTTGATGTGCCGCTTGATCAGAGTTTAGTTGCGCAAGGACAAGTTTGGAAACAAGAGCTCCATGCAACCCAGCGCCTCATGGTTTGTGCAGCCAGTACACGCGATGGCGAAGAGGTAATCATCCTCCAGGCCTGGAAAGATCTTTTGCTAGGCAATGCATTTACTGTTGCGCCTTTACTGTGTCTAGTTCCACGGCATCCGGAGCGTTTTTCTGAGGTGGCGGATCAAATTCATCATGCTGGACTGAATTTCCGTCGTCGTAGTGAGTGGGTTGGAACTCCCAAAGAGACTAATCACTTGGAAGTGATTTTGGGTGACTCGATGGGTGAGATGCCAATGTATTACAGTGCCGCCGATCTGGTGGTGATGGGCGGTAGCCTTTTACCTTTTGGTGGGCAGAATCTGATTGAGGCCTGCGCTGCTGGTTGCCCAGTCTTATTGGGTGAACATACTTACAACTTTCAACAGGCAGCCTTAGATGCGCTGGAGATGGGCGCAGCAAAACGCATTCATGGGGATTTGCTCTTAAGCGAGCCAATTGCTCTGATGGAGGCTTTGAAGTCTTTGTTGCTTAACACTGATGAGTTGGCAAAGATGGCGCTTGCTGCAAAGACTTACTCAGAAGAGCATCAGGGTGCGACTAAAAAGTTATTAGCCGCCCTTGATCATCAAAACTTCAGTTTGAACTAAAGTAGAACTTAGACTTGCGCCCCAAAGTTTGGGTCGTCATTGCGGGTATTGTCTTCAGGCTTTTTATCGCCCTTGACTAAATCTTCACGTTTAACACCTAGCCACATAGCTAAGGCTGCTGCAACGAATACAGAAGAGTAAATACCAAACAAAATACCGATGGTGAGTGCCAAAGCAAAGTAGAAGAGTGTTGCGCCACCAAAGATCAGCATCGCTAAGACCATCATTTCAGTACTGCCGTGGGTAATGACGGTGCGGCTGATGGTGCTAGTAATAGCGTTGTCGATAATTTCGCGGGTGTTCATCTTGCGATATTTGCGAAAGTTCTCACGAATACGGTCAAAGATCACCACAGACTCGTTTACAGAGTATCCAAGTACAGCCAGCACCGCTGCCAATACTGAGAGTGAAAACTCCCACTGGAAAAATGCGAAGAAGCCCAGAATAATCACGACGTCATGCAAGTTCGCAATGATGCCGGCAAGCGCAAATTTCCATTCAAAACGGAATGAGAGATAAAGCACGATACCAATGATCACGAACACTAAGGCCTTCAAGCCATCAAGAGCTAATTCTTGGCCTACCTGAGGCCCTACAAACTCCACACGCTGTAGTTTGGCACCAGTGGTGGCAGGTTCGAGTGCTTGCATGACTGCAGCACTTTGATCAGCAGAAGAAATGAGTTTACCTTCAGCATCTTTTTGCAAGGGCAGGCGAATCATGATGTCGCGCGAGCTACCAAAATTCTGGATCTGCGTATCTGCGTAGCCCAGTTTTTCTACATTGGCTCTGATCGAGTCCAGAGGTGCTGTCTGTGGATAGGTCACCTCCATCACAGTGCCACCAGTAAATTCGATGGAAAGATGTAAGCCGTTGTGCCAGAGGAAGAAAACTGCTGCTAAAAAGGTAATAAATGAAATTGCATTCAGCACCAATGCATGGCGCATGAATGGAATATCTTTTTTAATCCGGAAAAATTCCATGACTTATTTCTCCTGTGGGCGCCAAACTTGGCCAATAGCGAGTTTCTGAATCTTCTTCTGTCTGCCGTACCAAAGGTTGACGAGACCGCGTGAGAAGAAGACGGCGGAGAACATGGAAGTCAAAATACCGAGGCAATGCACTACAGCAAAGCCTTTAATGGGGCCTGATCCAAAGGCTAGCAATGCTAGGCCGGCAATTAAGGTCGTTACGTTTGAATCCAAAATGGTTGCCCAAGCTTTATCGAAACCAACGGAGATCGCAGTATGTGGCGCAGCACCATTACGTAACTCTTCACGAATCCGTTCGTTGATTAACACGTTGGAGTCAATCGCCATACCCAGCGCCAAGGCCATCGCAGCGATACCTGGAAGGGTGAGGGTGGCTTGCAACATCGATAAGACTGAAATCAATAAGAGCAAGTTCACTGCTAATGCAATTACAGAGAACGTACCAAACAAGAGGTAGTAAGCCATCATGAAGATAGCGATACAGGCAAAGCCAATTAAGAGTGACTTAAAGCCCTTCTCAATATTTTCTGCGCCTAGACTTGGGCCAATCGTACGTTCTTCAATGATTTCCATTGGCGCTGCTAAAGAGCCTGCGCGCAATAAGAGTGCCAAGTCATTCGCGCTTTCGGTTGTGGGTTGACCAGTGATCTGGAACTTGGAGCCAAACTCACCTTGAATGGTTGCAATGGTCAATACTTCACCTTTGCCTTTTTCAAACAAGATCATGCCCATTGGCTTGCCAATGTTTTCACGGGTGACTTCTTGCATGACACGGCCACCAGCAGCATCAAGAGAAATATTGACGGCTGGACGTTGGTTCTGATCAAAGCCCGCGCTTGCGTCGGTAATGCGATCGCCGCTGAAAATGACAGACTTCTTAAATACGCCTAAACGGTTTTCACCAAAGCGGAATGTATCCATGCCCGGAGGAGGAACTTCACCGATGCCAATGGTTGATACCAATGGATCAGCAAGTCTAGATTCCAGGGTGGCAGTACGACCAATAATATCTTTAGCACGCGCAGTGTCTTGAACACCTGGCAATTGAACAACGATGCGCTCGGCACCTTGCTGTTGAATGACGGGTTCTTTAACAGCCAATTCATTCACACGCTTATTGAGGGTGATGATATTTTGTTTAACGGCGTTATCTTGAATTGCTTTTAAAGCAGCCGGCTTAAATTCACCAAGCAGCTTGGTGGAGCTACCGGAGGATCGCACTTGCCAAAGCAGTTCAGGCTGACTGCTATTTAAAATAGTACGAGCCTGTTCGGCTTCATCAGTGCTGCCAAAATTAATTGAGAGAGAGTCAGGGCTGCGATCAATGCCTTGATGGCGAATCGATTTATCACGCAATTGACTGCGGATATCGCCAGCTAAAGAAGTCACTTTCTTTTGTACGGCACCCTTCATATCTACTTGCAATAGGAAGTAGACGCCACCTCGTAAGTCAAGACCAAGGGGCATCGGTAGTGCATTGATTGCATTAAGCCATCCTGGCGTATTCGAGAGGAGGTTTAAAGCAACTGTGTAATTAGGGTCGGTTTGATCTGCATTCAGTTTTTGCTGAAGGAGGTCACGCGCACGCAACTGAATATCAGTATTGTTAAAACGAATCTTGATGGAGCCTACGTGACCTGTAGCTTCAAAGAACATTCCGGTATTGCTAATGCTGTCATCGTTCAGAATTTTTTCAACACGAGCCTGTGTCGCCAAATCAACCTTGATGGTTGGCTTGGCGGACGAGACTTGAACCGCAGGTGCCTCCCCGAAGAAATTGGGTAATGAATAGAGTCCACCGATCAGCAATGCAGCGGCAATGACTATATATTTCCAGAGAGGGTAGCGGTTCATATTGAGATACTTTTAAGCAAACGTATTAAGCGGACTTCAGAGTGCCTTTAGGCAATACAGTAGTGATGGCGCCTTTTTGCATTTGCACTTCTGTGCCGGCAGCAATTTCTACAGTAACAAAATCTTCTTTCAATGCGGTGACTTTGCCAACAATGCCGCCAACAGTAACCACTTCATCACCAACCGACAATGCTGAAAGCATGGCTTTGGTTTCTTTAGCGCGCTTCATTTGAGGGCGAATCATGATGAAATACAAAACAGCAAACATCAAAATAAGGGGGAGGAAGCTCATCAAGCCACCTGCATCTGCGCCCGCAGCTGGAGCCTGGGCAAAAGCGTTACTAATCCACATACAAAACCTCCGTTAATGACCAATTGGAAACTGCTTTAGTTTTAGGCTTTGAAAGTAAAGCCGTAAACCCGCAATTCTAAACTGTGTGGGGTTTTGGAGGCGATTTGAAGGGGTCTGGCCTCGTCTAGGGCTATTAATCCTGCCCTGGCTCTACGCCACGTTGGCGATCCCGACGAAATTCCTCACGATAGGCACTAAAGCGATCTTTGCTCAAGGCTTCTCTGACTTCTGCCATTAACTGCAGGTAATAGGAGAGGTTATGGATCGTATTGAGCTGAGAGCCGAGGATTTCATTCGCCTTTTGGAGGTGATTTAAATAGGATCTCGTGAAGTTTTGGCAGGTATAGCAAGCGCAAGTAGGGTCTACAGGGCGGTCATCATCCTTGTACCCCGCATTACGTAGCTTGAGGTCGCCAAAGCGAGTAAATAGCCAGCCGTTGCGGGCATTGCGGGTGGGCATGACGCAATCGAACATGTCGATGCCCATACTCACGCCAAGGATAAGGTCTTCTGGAGTACCTACGCCCATGAGGTAGTGGGGCAGGTGTTCTGGCAGTTTAGGGGCTGTAAAGCTCAGAATGCGCTCAAACTCAGGCTTAGGTTCGCCAACGGATAGGCCGCCGATAGCAATGCCATCAAAGCCCTGTTGGCTCACTGCCTCTAAGGAGAATTCACGTAAGTTCTCAAACATGCCGCCTTGCACGATACCAAAGAGACCATTACCCGTTTCCAGTTCACGAAAACGTTTAAGCGAACGCTCACCCCAGCGCAAAGAGAGTTCCAGAGATTGGCGTGCTGCTTTTTCAGTGGTGGGCTGACCCTTCACCTCATAAGGGGTACATTCATCAAACTGCATCGCGATATCGCTATTGAGCACCGCTTGGATTTCCATGGAAACCTCCGGGGACATAAATAGCTTATCGCCGTTAATGGGCGATGCAAAGGTGACGCCTTCTTCGGAAATTTTTCGCAGAGCTCCCAAGCTAAAGACCTGAAAACCACCTGAGTCTGTCAGGATTGGTTTATCCCAGGCCATAAAGCGATGCAGGCCACCATGTTTCTTGATGACATCTAAACCTGGCCTGAGCCAAAGATGAAAGGTGTTGCCTAAAACGATTTGTGCCTTTGCCTCTTCAAGATCGCGTGGCGTCATCGCCTTTACTGTGCCGTAAGTGCCGACTGGCATGAAGATGGGTGTCTGCACACTGCCGTGCGGAAGATCCAGTTGACCTAGTCGTGCTGGGCTTGCGGAATCGCGCGCCAAAATATTGAAGTGAATAGGCTTGGTCATGAGTGTGTATTTTCGAGTCGGCTTAAGAACATCGCATCACCATAACTGAAGAAGCGATATTTCTCTTGAATAGCATGTTGATAGGCGGCACGGATATTATCCATTCCCGCAAAAGCACTTACCAACATCAATAAGGTGGATTTTGGCAGATGAAAGTTAGTGAGCAGACAATCTACGGTTTTAAATTGAAATCCAGGGGTAATAAACAGGTTAGTTTCGCCACGGGTTTTCTGCGTTAGCGCTTGACTCTCCAAGGCTCGTAGGCTGGTTGTACCTACCGCAATGACTCTGCCACCTTTGCTATGGGTTTCCTCAATCACTAGCAGGGTTTCTTCGGGAATGGAAAACCACTCATGATGCATTTTGTGCTTACTTAAGTCTTCCTCGCGCACTGGCGTGAAGGTGCCGGCGCCAACGTGCAGGGTAACTGTCGCGCGTTGAATACCTAAGTCGCTCAGCTGCTTCAGAATCGCTTCATCAAAATGTAGTCCTGCAGTTGGTGCCGCTACTGCTCCAGGATTTTTTGCAAAAACTGTTTGATAGCGCTGGGCATCCTCACCATCTGGCTGATGTTCGATATAGGGTGGTAGGGGCAGTTCACCAAAACGCTCTAACAGGGTAAAGACATTTTCTGGAAAGCGCACCTCATAAAACCGACCGTCGTAGCCAATCATTTCGACTGGGAAGGTTTCGCCCGCTTGGTTGTACACATGAACGATGGACCCAGTCTTGGGAACCTTGGAGGCTCTGATTTGTACCCAGGCCTGCTTGTCGCCGCTAATACGCTCAATTAGTAGCTCTACATTGCCACCAGTCTCTTTTTTGCCATGGAGTCTAGCGGGAATCACTTTGGTGTCATTAAAGACCAGCAAATCCCCGGGCTTAATAAGGTCAAGAATTGCCTTAAATTGCCGATCAATCAATTGGGCAGCCTCCAGCCCCGAAGGGCACACCTCTAGGAGGCGGCTGTCGGTTCTATTCGCCAAGGGATGCTGGGCGATTAGATCAGGAGGGAGGTCGTAATTAAAGTCGGAGAGTTGCATAGCATTACCATCAGGTATTGGATTTTAACGATGACGACTAAGCAACCGCCAACAGCACTGGAAAAGATGGGTTTGAACAGCCCTATGGCCCTTGCTTTGCACCTGCCATCCCGTTATGAAGATGAAACTGAGTTATTTAGTATCGAGGATGCGCTCAGTCAAGGTCGATTTGCCTCCGTGCAAACCCAAGGTATTGTCATTCGCAATCAAGTCCTATTTAGACCCAGAAGGCAGTTATTAGTCACGATTGAAGATGACACTGCGGTATTACAACTCCGGTTTTTGAATTTCTACCCTAGTCAGCAAAAGCAAATGGCTGTTGGTGTTCATGTGCGGGTCCGGGGTGATGTGCGCGAGGGCTTCCAGGGCGCTGAGATGGTGCACCCGACAGTTCGTGCTGTTACACCGGATGCCCCATTGCCCAGTAGCTTAACGCCGGTCTATCCGGCTAGTGCTGGTATTTCTCAAACTATTATTCGTAAGGCTGTAACTCAGGCATTGCGTGAGCCAAGCTTAAAAGAAAGTTTGGCGGAGTTTTTGCCTACAAAGTTATTAGCCCAATTATTACCAAGTCATGATTGGCCGAATTTACAAGCCGCAATCACTTATCTTCATCAACCACCTGCCGATGCCGATACACGAGCCTTATTGGAACGGACTCATCCCGCATGGCGTCGTGTGCAGTTTGAAGAATTGTTGGCTCAACAAATTTCTTTGAAGCGTGCACATTCGATTCGTAGACAAAGACGTGCACCGAGTTTTGCAAAAACTCAATCTAAGACAGGTTCGAAGATAGAAGATGGTTTGCTAAAGGTATTACCTTTCAAATTAACAGGCGCACAAGAGCGCGTATGGGCTGAGATTGGCGGCGATCTCTCCAATACTTTTCCGATGAACCGCTTATTGCAGGGCGATGTCGGTAGTGGCAAAACGGTGGTGGCTGCTCTCGCAGCCGCTCGGGTCATGGATCATGGCTATCAAGCCGCAGTGATGGCCCCTACTGAAATATTGGCAGAGCAGCACTACCTCAAAATGAAGGAGTGGTTTGAGCCTTTGGGTATCAAGGTGGCTTGGTTGTCTGGCAGCCTGAAAGCAAAAGAAAAAAGACTGGCACAAGAAATCATTGAAAACGGTACAGCACAACTCATTATTGGTACGCATGCGCTGATTCAAGAATCGGTAAGTTTTTCCAAACTGGGACTGGCGGTGATTGATGAGCAACATCGTTTTGGTGTGAGACAGCGTTTAGAAATTCAGCAACGTGTTGGATCTGAATTGTTTTACTGCCATCAACTCATGATGTCAGCCACTCCTATTCCACGAACGCTAGCAATGACTTACTACGCTGACTTAGATGTGTCGGTAATTGATGAGTTGCCTCCAGGGCGTAAGCCCATCGTGACTAAAGTGGTGAAGGCTACCCGGCGTGACGAAGTGATTGGTGGTTTGCGAGATTGGTTGAGTAAAGGTTTGCAGGCCTATTGGGTATGCCCATTGATTGAAGAATCAGAAGTGCTCCAATTGCAAACTGCAGTAGAGAGTTTTGAACAGCTGACAACTGCTTTGCCCGACTTCAAGGTGGGTCTAGTGCATGGCCGCCTAAAGTCTGATGAGAAAGCAGCAGTGATGGCTGCTTTTAAGGCGAATGAGATTCAGCTTTTAGTAGCCACTACGGTCATTGAAGTCGGGGTGGATGTGCCGAATGCTGCATTGATGGTGATCGAGCATGCAGAGCGTTTTGGTTATGCACAGATTCATCAATTACGAGGACGGGTAGGTCGTGGCTCTGCTGACTCAGTATGTATTTTGATGTATGCCGAGCCACTTTCTATGGCGGCAAAAGAGCGTTTACAAACTTTACGAGAAACTTCTGACGGCTTTGTGATTGCGGAGCGTGACTTATCGCTACGGGGTCCAGGTGAGTTATTGGGGGCCAAGCAGTCTGGCGATGCTATGTTGCGCTTTGTAGATTTGCAGCGTGATGCTTGGTTGATTGAGCTAGCCCAGCAGGTTGCTGAACGCTTATTGGTCGATCATGCTGATTTAGTAGAGCGCCATCTTGAACGCTGGCTCGGGTCTCGCACAGAATTTCTAAAGGCGTGATAATTAAACCATGACACTTACGGAACTTCGTTACATTGTTGCTGTTGCTCGCGAGCGCCACTTTGGGCGCGCAGCAGAGGCCTGTCACGTTTCTCAGCCGACCTTATCTGTAGCGATTAAAAAATTAGAAGAAGAGCTTGGCACACAGATCTTCGAGAGAACCAGTGCTGAAGTGGCGATGACTAGCTTGGGCGTACTGATTGTTGAGCAAGCGCAACGGGTTTTAGAAGAGGCTAATTCCTTAAAGCATTTAGCTAAGCATGGACAGGATCCTTTATCTGGCCCCATTCGTTTGGGTGCGATTTACACAATTGCCCCATATCTATTGCCCAGTTTGGTGAGGGTTGCACGTGAAGACATTCCAAATGCACCCTTATTTTTAGAAGAGAACTTCACCGTTCGTTTATTAGAAATGTTGCGTCAAGGTGTATTGGATTGCGCTGTCTTGGCTGACCCTTTCCCAAGCGCTGGTCTAGATGTAGTGGACTTGTATGAAGAACCCTTTTTGGTTGCAGTTCCTAAAGGACATGTGTGGGAGCAGCGTAAGTCGATTGCCCATCAAGAATTAAGAGAGCAAAACACCTTATTACTCGGTGCTGGGCATTGCTTCCGCGACCACGTTTTGGGTGTGTGTCCTGAGTTAAATCGTTTTGGTTCCGGATCTACGATTGGCGAGCAGCGTAGTTTCGAAGGTTCTTCTTTAGAAACGATTCGTCAAATGGTAGCGGGTGGCATTGGTATCTCAGTCCTCCCTAGAACCTCAGTGCTCGATCCAAAAACCCATGAGGGGTTGATTCGTTATATTCCTTTAGATCAACCTGTGCCAACCCGCAAGGTGTGTTTGGTATGGCGCAAGAGCTACCCTCGCGCTGAAGTGATGCAAAAGCTTGCTCAGATTATTCGCAAATGTGATTTGCCAGGAGTGAGCTTTATTTAATGCGGCATCCCGTCATTGCCCGTCTTGTTGCGTACGGCTATCTGATTCGTCTCGATAAGCCGATTGGTACATTACTGCTTCTGTGGCCTACTTGGTGGGCATTGTGGCTGGCAAGTGGCGGCTTTCCCGAGTGGAACATCCTCATCATTTTCACTGTTGGCACTTTCCTGATGCGAAGTGCTGGCTGCGCTGTCAATGATTATGCGGACCGAGATTTCGATCGTCACGTGCAAAGAACGCAAGGGCGTCCAGTGACAAGTGGCAGGATCTCTGGCAAAGAAGCGCTCGGAGTAGCAAGCGTCTTGGCACTGATGGCTTTTTTACTGATTCAGCCACTGAATGCTTTTACTAAAGCACTCTCGGTCTTTGCTTTGGTAGTCGCCATTGTTTATCCATTTACCAAACGGTTCTTCGCCATCCCTCAAGCCATTCTTGGGATTGCATTTGGTTTTGGTATTCCAATGGCTTATGCGGCTGTGCTGGATTTCATTCCACCAGAGGCATGGATTCTGTTTGTAGGTAATATTTTCTGGGCGATTGCCTATGACACTGCCTATGCCATGGTTGATCGAGATGACGATATTCGTTTAGGTTTAAAAACATCCGCAATCACCTTTGGCAGCTTTGATGTTTTAGCAATTGGAGTTTGCTACGGCGTGTTACTTCTGAGTCAAATCTGGGTAGCGCAGCTCGCTCACCTGAGCGCTTATTTTTGGTTGGGCTGGTTAGGTGCTTTGGCATGCGCCATCTATCACCTCAAATTAGTTTTGACTCGTGGCAGGGCTGAGTGCTTTAAGGCGTTTCGTCACAACAACTGGTTGGGTGGATTCCTCTTTTTTGGAATCGTCCTAGGTCTAGCGCTGAATTAGCTTTTACCTAGTTCATCGCCCATCGCTTTGCCACGCTGACTTGCGGCATCAATGGCTTTTTCCAGAATGTCATGCCAACCATGTTGTTTCATAACTTCAAGTGCAGCAGCAGTCGTTCCACCTTTGGATGTCACGCGTTCGCGTAATACGCCAGCATGCTCATCCGAGTTCTGTGCCAGCTGTGTTGCACCTTCAAGCGTTGCATAAGCAAGCTGACGTGCAGTAGTAGCATCTAAGCCTAACTTTTCACCAGCGGATTGCATAGCCTCTAAAAAGGCAAAGACGTAAGCCGGGCCACTACCTGAAACTGCAGTGACAGCATCCATCAATTTTTCTTCAGCCACCCAAACCGCTTGGCCAACGGCATGGCAAATAGTTTCTGCGAGTACGCGATCATCTTGATTCACAGCAGTATCTGCAAACAGACCCGTAATCCCTTTGCCAATCAGGGCGGGGGTGTTCGGCATCGCACGCACGCAACGCGCATGATCAAGCCAGCGACTCATATCCTTAAGACGAATTCCAGCAGCAATACTCAGAATCAGTGGGCCTGGTGCTGTCGCATGTTTTAGTTTGGCACTTAATCCTTTAGCGACCACATTAAAGTCTTGGGGCTTGATAGCCATGACCACAGCATTGTTCTTGGTGAAGTCAAAAGCAATTTGATCTAATGCGCCAATTACTTGAATACCAAAATCGCGATGTAAACCAATGGCGGTCTCGGCATTGGCCTCCACCACGGTAAGTTGATTGACTTCAAAGCCGTTAGCTAAAAGACCGCTAATTAAAGCTCGACCCATATTGCCACCACCAATAAAGGTGATGCGGGTATTTTGATTTAACTGTTTTGTGCTCATACGCTTATCTTATCGCGCTTCCCAAATATGGCCGTTCCTACTCGAACCATGGTGCTACCCTCGGCAATCGCCGACTCCATGTCATCTGACATACCCATCGATAGAGTGTCAAAAAATTCATAACCGATATCGTTCAGATGCTTTGCTTTAATCTGATTAAAGCATTCCCGCACGGTAGCAAAAGCCTGGCGCTGTGAAGAAGGGTCTGGGCTTGGCGCTGGAATGGCCATCAACCCCCTAAGGGTGAGGTGGGGGAGTTTGGCAATCGCGCTGCATAAATCCTCAGCCTCATTCAGAGGAATACCACTCTTGCTATCTTCCTCGCTGACATTGACTTGTATGCACATTTGTAGATCCGCAACATCAGGGAACTCGCCACGTTGAGCAGAAAGTCGTTCTGCAATTTTAAGGCGGTCAACGCTATGAACCCAGTCAAAGTGTTCTGCCACTTCTTTAGTCTTGTTACTCTGAAGCGGCCCAATGAAATGCCAAACAAGCCATGGGCGGAGCTTGGCAAGCAAGGTAATCTTTTCAACTGCCTCTTGGACATAGTTTTCACCAAAAGCAGTTTGTCCTGCGTGCATCGCTTCTTCAATGTCTTGCGTAGGGAAGGTTTTACTGACGGCAAGCAACCCAATCTCTTCGGGCTCACGCTTGCTCGCTTGGGCAGCTAACTCAAGACGCTGTTTCACCCGCATTAAGTTATTGGTAATCTGACTCATTGAGTGGCTGAATTTTTCTGGGTAATGAGTTTGTCAACGATCTCAATCCAATGCAAAACCGGCGTGTCATCCTGTTGCAAGTGTGTAATGCAGCCAATATTTCCAGAAACAATCATTTCAGCGCCAGACTCTTCACAAGCAGTTTGCAAATGGGCTAATTTGTTTTTGCGGAGTTGCTCAGATAATGCAGGTTGGGTAACCGAGTAAGTGCCTGCAGAGCCGCAACAGAGATGGCTATCGGCACAGAGATTAACGCCAACACCAATGCTGCCCAATAAGCCCTCAACCTTGCCACGAATTTGCTGACCGTGTTGCAAAGTGCATGGTGGGTGATACACCACCCCTGGCTTGGGATCTGTGCCGATGAGACTTATCAATTCACTTTGGAGTGTGGGAAGTATTTCTGCAATATCTTTAGTTAATTCGGAAATTTTCTTTGCCTTGATGGAATAGCTTGGATCATGGGTAAAGAGATGGCCATAGTCTTTCACCATCACGCCACAACCAGATGCCGTCATCACAATTGCTTCTACACCTTGCTCAATCAGGGGCCACCAAGCATCAATATTTTGCTTGGCATTCTGAAGGCCACCATTTTGGTCATTCAGGTGGTAGCGTAAAGCACCGCAACAAGTTGCATTGGGTGCACTAATTAACTGAATTTTGAGTGCATCCAGGACGCGCGCAGTTGCAGAGTTGATGTTGGGAAGCATGCCAGGTTGTACGCAACCCTCTAGCAAGAGCATCTTGCGTGTGTGGCTTGCTTGAGGTCGCGCGTAGGGGTCAGTAGTCTTTGCTAAAGCCTTACTTTTCGCCTCTGGAATCTTGCGTTTGATACCAGATGGCATGATAGGTCGCACAAAACGTCCTAGTGCCATTGCCGAATTAAATAATGCTGGCTTAGTTAGGCCTTCTTTAAGCGCCCAACGAGTAATACGCTCAGCTAGTGGGCGGGCTGGGGTATTGTCCTCCGTCCATTTGCGACCAATGTCTACAAGATTGCCATATTGCACACCGCTAGGACAGGTGCTCTCGCAATTGCGGCAAGTCAGGCAGCGATCTAAGTGAGTACGTGTTTTTTCTGTAGGTTTTTGGCCTTCAGCAATTTGTTTAATGAGATAGATGCGTCCGCGTGGGCCATCTAATTCGTCGCCGAGGAGTTGGTAGGTTGGACAGGTTGCTGTACAGAAGCCGCAGTGAACACATTTTTCTAAAATGCGAGCAGCTTCTATACCTTCAGGTGTATTGATAAATTGAGGGGCAAGTTGAGTTTGCATATAGAAACTTAAGGTAGTCGGTTAGTGGCAAAAACACCTGCTGGATCAAATGCTGCCCGGAGACGTGCTTGGACTGCTTCCAAGGCTTGCGAGTGGGCTTGCTCACTTAATTTTGTGAAGCGCTCTTTTGCTGGGTCGACATTGCTTCCCTGTCGAAAACGGATTGCGTGCCCGCCATTGGCGCTAGCTAATGCTTTCAACGCAGCAAAAGTGGTGTCATCGCTAGAACCTTTCCACCAACGTTGCTGACCGTGCCACTCCAGCACAACTTCATTAGACATGTTTGGCAAGCCAATTGGGCCGCATGCTGCAGGAAGCGCTAAGCGATAAAGCGTTTCATCAGCACCCAAATTCGTAAATGGACTAAGTTGTTGTTCGCGCAAATTCTTCCAAAATGTTTCGGCTGTTATTGGGTCAAGTTCTTTTGCATTAATGGCTGCGCTCATTAAAGGTATTGCCGCACGAACTGCAGCAATTGCACCAGATAGTCGAATGGTTAGCTCACCATGTTCTTCAGAATTGGCGACGCCAATCCAACAACTTGCAGATAAGGGTAATGGTTGTCCAGCCCATTCATTCAGGAGTTGATGTGCATGAGCTTGAGAAATGTGGCAACGCAGAGTAGCTGTCGCAGCTGGCTTTGGCAAGACCTTGACTGAGGCTTCTAGGAGAAGGGCAAGAGTTCCCAAGGAGCCCGGCATTAAGCGAGAGACGTCATATCCAGCGACATTCTTAATGACCTGACCGCCAAAAGATAAATCTTGACCTTTGCCATCCATGACACGCGCGCCTAAAACAAAGTCTCTGAGGTTGCCGGCACTGATCCGTCCAGGCCCAGCAAGACCAGCGGCAACGGCACCACCAAAAGTAGCGCCATCGCCAAAGTGTGGTGGTTCAAAAGGCAAGATCTGATTCTTTTCTGCTAGAGCCGCTTCAATTTCTTTTAAGGGAGTGCCAGCGCAAGCGGTAATGACCAATTCTTCAGGTTGGTATTCCAAAATTCCAGAATAGGCACGAGTGCTTAGCTTTGCAAAGTTATTAGGATTGCCATACCAAGATTTTGTTCCACCACCTTCTATAGATAGAGGCGTGCCAGCTTTAGAGGCTCCTAGAATTTGCTCACGGAATACATCAATATTTGCATTTGGTAGATGGATCATTAGAAGCGCTCCAATTCTGGAAAAGGCAGAGCGCCACCGCTAATTCGCATGCGACCATATTCGGCGCAGCGATGCAATGTGGGAATCGCTTTATCGGGGTTCAGTAGGCGCTCTGGATCAAATGCTTCTTTTACGCCCCAGAATGCTTCACGTTCACCTTCACCGAATTGCACACACATGGAATTAATTTTTTCAATACCAACTCCGTGCTCTCCAGTGATCGTGCCCCCTAACTCAACGCAGGCTTCCAGAATTTCAGTGCCGAAGTCTTCGGCACGATGCCATTCATCTTGATCTGCGCCGTTAAAGAGAATCAGTGGGTGCATATTGCCATCACCCGCATGAAATACGTTTAAGCAACCAAGACCATATTTCTTTTCCATCACCTGAATGCGCTTTAGCAAAGTTGCAATATGTCTGCGGGGAATGGTGCCATCCATGCAGTAGTAGTCAGCTGCTAAACGACCTGCAGCTGGGAAGGCATTCTTTCTGCCGCTCCAAAATTTAAGGCGCTCAGATTCATCTTGAGAAATCTGAATGCCGCTAGCACCAGCCTCTTCAAGAACTTTGGTCATGCGTTCAATTTCTTCAGCAACCTCTTCGGGCGTGCCATCGGACTCGCATAACAAAATTGCTTCAGCATTGAGGTCATAACCAGCATGCACAAACTCTTCAACAGCGCGCGTTGTCGCTTTATCCATCATCTCAAGACCAGCGGGAATAATGCCGGCTGCAATGATTGCAGCAACAGCATCACCACCTTTTTCAATGTCATCAAAACTTGCCATGATCACGCGTGCTAATTTTGGCTTGGCAACCAACTTCACGGTGACCTCAGTAACGACGGCGAGCATGCCTTCGCTACCAATCATGATGGCCAATAAATCTAAACCTGGGGAGTCTGGCGCTAAGCTACCAAATTCAACGGCGTCGCCATTCATGAGAAGACCGCGTACTTTTAAAACATTGTGTAAGGTAAGGCCATACTTAAGGCAATGAACGCCACCTGAGTTTTCGTTGATATTGCCGCCAATGGAGCAGGCGATTTGCGAAGAGGGATCAGGAGCATAGTACAGGCCGAGATGGGCAACCGCTTCAGAAATGGCTAAATTGCGAACGCCGGGCTGGACTACTGCAGTCCTGGTAAATGGATCAATGCTGACAATCTTTTTGAGCTTGGCAAGTGAGAGCACTAATCCTTGCGCTATGGGCATTGCACCACCGGATAAGCCGGTGCCAGATCCGCGGGGAACTACCGGCACCTGCATGGCGTAACAAATCTTCAGAATCTGGGCTGCCTGCTCTTCGGTTTCAGGCAGGGCAACCGCTAAAGGCATTCGGCGATAGGCCGCTAAGCCATCACATTCATAAGGAATAGTATCTTCAGGCTCCCAAAGTAAGGCATGCTCAGGGAGGATGGGCTTAAGGGCAGCTACGAGCTTTGATTGCAGGGCGCTAATAGCTGCTTGATCTGGGGGCGTGGTAACCATGTTCATATGATTCATTTTAGCCATTTACCTATAATGACTTCATGGGAAATCGACTTTCAAAAATTACCACCAGAACTGGTGACGCTGGAATGACCGGATTGGGTGATGGCAGCCGCGTGGAGAAGGACCATCTGCGGATCTGCGCCATGGGCGACGTGGACGAGTTGAACTCTGAAATTGGCGTTCTGATGACTGAAAACCTGCCTGAGAGCATTGCCCAAGAGCTGCAAGCACTATTTTTGCAGGTGCAGCATGATCTTTTTGATTTGGGTGGTGAACTTTGCATCCCGAATTACACCTTGCTCAAACCAGAGCATGTTGCACAGCTCGATGTTTGGCTTGAGAAATACAACGAGACTTTGCCCCCGCTGACTGAATTCATTCTGCCCGGTGGAACGCGAGCTGCAGCACAAGCCCACGTATGTCGAACGGTTTGCAGAAGAGCAGAACGCTCTATTGTGCGACTTGGCTGGGCTGAGCCTTTGTATGATGCCCCACGTCAATACGTTAATCGCCTATCGGATTTGTTATTTGTATTGTCACGAGTTTTAAATCGGGCAGCCGGCGGCACGGATATTCTTTGGAACCATCAAAAGGCTGACAAAAAAAATGAGGCCAAGTAATTTAGCCTCATTTGTTTGATACAGCGTTGGCGCCTTAGGGCGCCATTTTTATTTCTGAACTTATTTTTAGATCACTTCTTGTTTTTACGACGAGCTTTCACGGCTGTAGCCAAGCGTTGCAATACATTAACGGAGTCTTCCCAGTTAATGCAGGCATCCGTAATACTCTTGCCGTATTCCAGTTTATTTGGATCATCTTTGCCTGGTGTGAATTTCTGAGCCCCATCATTGAGATGGCTTTCAATCATCACACCAAACACTTTGCGTGAGCCAGATTCAATTTGCTCGGCAATATTGTCAGCAACCACAATTTGACGCTCATGCTTCTTGCTCGAGTTTGCGTGGGATAGATCGACCATCAGACTGGCTGGAAGCTTTGCTGCTGCTAGCTCTGCGCATGCTGCATCGACAAAGCTGGCTTCGTAATTTGGCTCTTTGCCGCCGCGCAAAATGACGTGGCAATCTTTATTACCTTTTGTTTCCACGATCGATACTTGACCATTCTTATGAACAGATAAGAAGTGATGTGGACGACTTGCTGCTTGAATAGCATCGGTAGCAATTTTGATATTGCCATCAGTACCGTTCTTAAAGCCAATAGGTGCGGATAAACCAGAAGCGAGTTCGCGATGAACTTGGCTCTCAGTTGTACGAGCGCCGATGGCACCCCAAGAAATCAGGTCAGCAATATATTGCGGAGAAATAACGTCAAGGAATTCGCTTCCTGCTGGCATGCCAAGTCGATTAATTTCCATGAGAACCTGACGCGCAATCCGCAATCCTTCTTCGATGCGATAGCTTTCATCAAGGTAAGGGTCGTTGATCAGACCTTTCCAACCAACAGTAGTGCGTGGCTTTTCAAAATACACGCGCATCACAATTTCGAGCTCACCAGAGAGGCGCTCACGTTCGACTAAGAGGTGTTGGCAATATTCCAATGCTGCTCTTGGATCATGAATGGAGCAAGGTCCAATAATGACCAATAAGCGATCATCTTTGCCGTGAATAATGTCGCGAATCTTGCCGCGAGTTTTGCTAATCAAGGATTCAGTTGGCGTTCCCGAGATAGGGAAGAAGCGAATCAAATGCTCTGGCGGGGGCAGAACAGTGATGTTATGAATGCGTTGATCGTCGGTATCTGACGTTTTATCAACGGCAGCGTACCAATTGGCAGGATTAGTATTTTGTTGGCTCATACGACTATTTTAAGCCGTATCAGGCCGTTCCACCCACAGTCAGGCTATCAATCCGTAAAGTTGGCTGCCCAACTCCTACGGGGACACTTTGCCCTTCTTTGCCACAGACCCCCACGCCGCCATCCAATTTGAGGTCATTTCCGATCATGGAGACCTGTTTTAGGGACTCGGGACCGCTACCAATAATCGTGGCACCTTTAACGGGGTATTGGATTTTGCCGTTTTCCACCCAATAGGCTTCAGATGCAGAAAATACAAATTTGCCACTAGTGATATCAACCTGCCCACCGCCAAAATTGACTGCATAGAGGCCACGTTTAATGCTAGCAACGATTTCTTGAGGATCATCTTTACCGGCCAACATGTAGGTATTGGTCATACGTGGCATCGGTAGCGAGGCAAAACTTTCACGCCGGCCATTGCCAGTGAGTGGCATTTTCATCAGGCGGGCATTCAAACTGTCCTGAATATAGCCCTTCAATATGCCATCTTCTATGAGGGTTGTGCATTGGGTTGGCGTACCTTCGTCATCAATGTTGAGCGAGCCTCGGCGACCAGATAGAGTGCCGTCATCAACAACCGTCACGCCTTTAGCGGCTACCCGTTGACCAATGCGACCTGCAAATGCTGAAGAGCCTTTGCGATTGAAGTCGCCTTCTAAACCATGACCTACTGCTTCATGAAGTAATACACCAGGCCAGCCCGGCCCCATAACGACCGTCATTGGGCCAGCGGGTGCGGCGCGTGAGTCGAGATTCACGAGGGCGCCATCAACCGCTTCATCCACGTATTGATTGATGAGTTCCGTATTGAAGTATCCGTAGTCATGTCGTGCACCACCACCAGATGATCCAGACTCGCGACGGCCATGTTGTTCTGCGATCACGTGGACTGAGACACGTACTAGCGGACGAACATCGGCGGCCAATAAGCCATCAGCACGCAACACTAAGACAACATCAAATTCTCCAGCAAGACTTGCCATCACTTGAATGATGCGTGGGTCGCGTGCCTTAGCGCGACGCTCGATACTTTCAAGCAGCGCAATTTTTTCTTTAGGCTGAAGTGAATCCAAGGGATTTAAATCGGAATAAAGCCCATTGGAAACAGGACTGAAGATTTTGCTAGCAACGGCTTGCTTGCCACCTTCTGGGCCAATGACCCGGGTGGCCTTGGCTGCCTTGTTTAATGCTTCTAAATTAATTTCATCCGAATAGGCGAAGGCAGTTTTATCTCCATAGATCGCTCGCACGCCGACGCCTTGGTCGATATTGAAGCTACCAGATTTAACGATGCCTTCTTCCAGACTCCAGCTTTCACTGCGGGTGTGCTGGAAATACAAATCCGCATCATCTAAGCGGTGAGCAAACATACTGCCAAAGGTGCGATGCAAATCTTGTTCGGATAAACCAGTGGGCTCAAGCAAAATTGATTTGGCTAGCTTAAGAAGATCCACCTGTTTTTTGGGTTTAGTCCAATCAGTTGGAAATAGTGCTTCTGGTGCATTCATATTATTTCGGTAAGTCTTTCGCTTTATAGCTTGCGGTGTTTTAGTGCTGGGAGCTTAGAGCGTACCTCGTTTAATTTATCTTTGCTCAGAACCCCAGAAATAAAGCCTTCGCCTTCGGGAAGGTTTGCCAATACCGCACCCCAGGGGTCTATGAGCATGCTATTGCCCCAAGTACGGCGTTGATTGATATGTGTTCCACCCTGTGCTGAAGACAAGACATAGCATTGGTTTTCAATCGCACGGGCGCGCAGCAGAATTTCCCAATGGTCCTTGCCGGTTGTGTAAGTGAAGGCTGCTGGAATGATGTGGCAATCCACCTCTCCTAGCGATCTGTATAGCTCCGGAAAGCGCAAGTCGTAACAAATACTTAAACCAAAGCGCCATTCTTCATGATTGATCTTGATAGAAAGCACGCTCGGAGTATTGCCTGCCTCGATTGTTTCGGATTCTTCATAGCGCTCGGTTGCTGTCTGAAACCCAAATAAATGAATTTTGTCGTAGCGGCCAATACGCTCGCCTTGAGGATTAAAGACTAAAGTGGTATTCAATACTTTGCTAGTGGATTGCGCCTCAAGGGGAATGGTCCCCGCAACCAGATAGATGTCATTAGCTTTCGCCATCGCGGCGAGCTGCTCTTGTATCGGTCCGCTACCTAATGTTTCTCTTGCGAGAACTTTATCGGTATCTTTTAATCCCATGAGGCAAAAGTATTCAGGCAGAACGACAAGCTGAGCGCCCGTTTTGGCTGCCTGCTCAATCAATCTATTGGTGGTATCCAGATTCTCCTGAAGTACTGGAGTGGAGATCATCTGAATTGAGGCGATTTGCAACTGAGAAGGCATAGCTGAGGCGCTCATAGATATTCGCAATAAAGAGATCAGTTAGTTTTGAGGGTTAGTGTTAGGGCTTGCTGAAGGTGAAGCGTTTTGGGTATTCGGCGCATTTGGCTTGGCCTGCTCTTTCAGTAAACCCTTGGTGCGAATGCTGTCCAAAGTTTTTTGGTCAATCGGTTGACCCTTTTGATCAAGTGGAATCACCTCTGGATCAGTCCATGAGCCTTGTACTAAATAGTCGGTTTGCATGGCACGATTGATTTGGTTGGTGATCAGGTATTGGCCCACAAGTGCACTGAGACCGACGATTGGGTTAATAACAAAAGCAGCCACTACAGATCCTGCGGCCGCATCAATCGTTGGAAATACCGTTATACGAAGGTCCTGAGTCTCTTTGGGAATATTGATTTGTCCATTAATAGCAACACGTGCTTGATCCAACTCCATCGTGAATTGATTGGTTTGGGCAAGGCCATTGCTAATGTCAAAGCTGCTCTCAATAGAGTTAAAAGGCGTTCCTTTAGCCACAATATTGCCTAGACTACCTTGGAGATCAAGGGTAGCGAATCTAAAGAGACTTTGTAAACTCAGTACGTTGAGTAATTTGGCGGCATCAGAGTTCACCTCTAACAAGCGCCCTTTGTCGAGATTGAGAGCGATCTTCCCTGAGAGCGTTTCATAGTCGGGAATAAATAAGTTGTTATCCCATTCTAATTTTCCAGTGAGCTTACCTTGACCACCTTCTACAGATTTAGTATTGCTCCAATGAGCAATAATTTGCCCAGCGTCCTTTACATCCATATCAATGTTCAGAGTGCTATGGTCTTTTCCATTTGCAATGTCGCTACTCCACTGTCCTGAGAGAGATGAACTGCCTTGAGGATTGGCTATTTGAACGGACTCTAGGTTTAAGAGGTTTTTACTGGTGCGTGACTTAATCTTAATCGCACCCAATTGCGCTTTAGACCAAGAAAAGTCATCAATGGTGATATTGAGACTTGGTATAGAGTTAGGGCTCGGTTTTTCTTTATTTACACTCTTTTGTGTACGATTATTTTGATTTTTAGAGACAGATTCTGGCAAAGGGTTGGCATTTGCAAGTGGGTCTGGAATTCTGAGGCGAGTGAAGTGGCCAGTAATTAATCCACTTGGGTTAGTGGAGTTTTCTTCCTGCCAGCGAATCTGTCCTGC